>Ga0208242_100128_pt1:12500-105488 | contig 105488 bp, 89 predicted proteins | sample SubbioAug_CSW13A_FD_184825 | JGI IMG/M metagenome (GOLD analysis project Ga0208242, IMG submission 184825) | Serpentinite rock and fluid subsurface biosphere microbial communities from McLaughlin Reserve, California, USA - CR12Aug_CSW13A (SPAdes) | ecosystem: Environmental >... | reverse complement strand
CCGCCGATCGGCACGACAGCACCGATCGTTGCCGCGATCGCCGAGCCGCCCGAACCGCCGCCGCCGCCGACACTCTGCGCAAAGATCGCGACCGAGTTGATCCCTGTTGTGGTGATGGCGCCGTTATTGGTGACAGTGACGGTGCCGCCGTTACCGCCGTTGCCGCCCGTACCGCCTACGGCAACCGTGCCGCCACCCACATTGCCTGAGACCGTCAGCGCAGCACCGCCGTTGCCGCCGCCGCCACCGACGCTCTGCGCGAAGATCGCGGTCGAGCCCGCGCCTGTTGTCGTGATCGTTCCGGTCGCGCGATTGGTGATCGTGATGTCGCCGCCATCGCCGCTCGAACCGCCGCCGCCGCCAACGCCGATACCCACCGGCGCAACGGCGCCGTAGCTTCCGGACGTGCCGCCATTGCCGCCGCCACCGCCGATGCTTTGCGCGAAAATGCCGAGGGAGATCGCGCCGTTGGTGCGGATCGATCCATTGTTATCGATGGTGATGGCGCCGCCATTACCTGACGATGCACCGTTGCCGCCGACCGAAATCGAGAGTCCGATACCGCCCGACACGACATTGCCGCCACCACCGCCGCCACCGCCGACGCTCTGTGCGTAGATGCCGTAAGCCATGTCGCCCGATGTCGTGATGGTTCCTGTCGCGGAGTTGGTGATGGAGACCGCGCCGCCATCGCCGCTCGAACCACCCGATCCGCCAAATGCCATCAAACCGTTGGCCGCTGCACCGCTGCCACCGCCCCCGCCGACGCTCATGGCCATGATGCCGTTCGCGCCCGCTCCGGTTGTTGTAATGGCGCCGGTGTTGGACACGGTGACAAGACCGCCCGAACCGGAATTTCCACCGGTGCCGCCGATGGCAAGCAAACCAGATGAGGCACGTGCCGAACCGCCGCCGCCGCCGATGCTTTCCGCCATGATGGCGTGCGACTGTGCGCCGCTGGTCGTGATGGATGCGTGACTGGTCACAGTCACCGCGCCGCCATCACCGCTGCCGCCGCCATCGCCACCGACCGTGATGATGCCGAGCAGATCGCCGCCACCGCTGCCACCGCCGCCGCCAATGCTCGATGCATAGACGCCGCGCGAATTGCGTCCGGTGGTGACGATGTTGCCGGACTCAACAGTGACGGTGACCGTTCCGCCGCTGCCGCTGGAGCCGCCTGCACCGCCAATGCCAAGCAGACCGACGATGCCGGGCGATGCATTGCCGCCGCTGCCGCCGCCGCCGCCGATGCTTTGCGCCATGATGGCGTCGGAGTTGACGCCGCTCGTCGTGATCGCGCCCGAACTCGTGACGGTGACTGTGTTGCCAGCGCCGGAGTTTGCGCCGGTGCCGCCGATGGCGATCTTCGGGCTGAGCGGCGTCGCATTGCTGATCGGAATGAGGATTGTGCTCGGATCGACAGGAAGCGGCGTGAGGCCACCACCGAGGCCTACCGATCCATTGCCGCCCTCGCCGCCGCCGCCGCCGATGCTCTGTGCGAGAATGCCGACGGAGTCATCGCCGGTGGTGGTGATCGCGCTGTGATTGTTCACATTCACAGTGCCGGCATCGTTGCCCGTGCCACCGTTGCCGCCCACCGAAATCGCGATATTGACGTTGGTGCCGCCACCGGGCGACGGACACACGGGAAGTCCGCAGGCCGCGCCTAGAGCGAATGCCAGCGAATTCGCCCGCCCGCCAACACCGCCGCCACCGCCGATGCTCTGCGCAAGAATGCCGTGCGCCCCATCGCCGGTTGTCGATATCCCACCGGTCTGCTCAATCGTAACGTTGCCACCGACATTGCCAGACCCGCCATTGCCGCCGACCGCAACCGATGCGTTGACCGTGTTGCCCGGGCTGCCTGCGGCAAATCCGACAACGGCGCTGATCGTTCCGCCGCCATTGCCACCGCCACCGCCGATGCTCTGCGCCTGGATGCCGTAGGCACCATCACCCTGTGTGCTGAGCAAACCGTTGTTGGTGACATTGACCGTGCCGCCAATGCCGCCCGTGCCGCCCGATCCACCGATCGAGACGCCCATGTTGACGCTCGTCGCCGTGCCACCCACGCCGATCGCTGTGGCGACGGAAAATCCGCCGTTGCCGCCACCCCCGCCAATGCTCTGTGCGAGAATGGCCGTGGAGTCCGCTCCACGCGTCGAAATCTGGCCGGTGTTGTTGACGGTGACAGCCTGGCCGATGCCGCCGAGGCCACCCGTACCGCCGAGCGCGAAGTTCACGTTGAAAGAATTGCGCTGGGCGAAGCCGCCTGCAAATGCGAACCCGCCGCCGCCGCCGCCGCCACCGATGCTCTGTGCGAGAATTCCGAAGGATAGAGCACCTGACGTCGAGATGTTGCCATTGCGGGTGACGCTCACGATGCCGCCGTCGCCGCCCGCACCGCCCGTGCCTCCAATGCCCAATGCGAGGCTCAGATTGGTGTTGCAACCGCAGTCTGGCGCAGCGGTCAAGGAAGCCGCAGCGCCAAAGCCGCCTGTGCCGCCACCGCCGCCAACACTTTGTGCAAAGACCGCTGCCGAGGTGTCGCCAACGGTCGTGAGCGCGCCGGTGCTGTTGACCGAGACGGTGTTGCCGTCGCCGCCGCCACCACCCTTTCCGCCGACGGACGCCGTAAGCGCTCCCGACATCGCGGCGGTGTTGAACGCAAGGGCCATGCTCTGACCGCCGTCACCGCCACCGCCACCAATGCTTTGGGCCATGATCGCGTTCGAGCCCTTGCCGCTGGTGTAGATGTTGTCCACGCTGGTGATGCTGACCGTACCCGCCTGCCCCGCCGTGCCAGCCGAGCCGCCAACGCTGACGCCGACATTGACAAACGTTCCACTCGTGCCCGCCGACAGCGCTCCGCTGAAGCCGCCGCTACCGCCGCCGCCACCGACGCTTTGCGCATAGATCGCGGACGCATCATTGCCTGCGGTGCGCATGGTCAGGGTCGTGCCGAGCGTCGCTCCGACATTGCTGTTGACCACGACACTGCTCGCGTCCTGGCCGCCGCTGCCGCTGCCGCCCACACTGACACTCCCGGCACCGGGACCGGTCGTCATCGTTCCGGAAACACTGAATCCGCCATCACCGCCGCCACCGCCGATGCTCTGGGCCTGAATGGCGCGCGCACGATCTCCATCCGTCGAGACCGTTCCGGTATTGGTCACCGTCACCGAACCCGCTGTTCCGCCGAGACCGCCCGAACCGCCGACACTGACACCCACCGCGCCGGTTTGCGCACCGGCGGCGGAGATGCTGAATCCGCCATTGCCGCCACCGCCGCCAATGCTTTGCGCGAGGATCGCGGTCGATCCGGCGCCGTGTGTCACAACGTGGCCGTTGCTCGACACGCTGACATTGCCGGCGTTGCCACCGCCCGCGCCACTACCGCCGACACTGACGGCCGCCGCGCCGGTGACACCGGCTCCCGCGGAGAATGCACCGGATGCGCTAAAGCCACCGTTGCCGCCGCCACCGCCGATACTTTGCGCGATGATCGCCTGCGCGTTCTCGCCATTGGTCGTGATGTTGCCGGTGCTCGAAACCGACACCGCAGCGCTTGTCTGCCCGGCGCCGCCACTGCCGCCAAGACTGATGCCCACCGAAGCAGCGCCCGGCAGGCCCGGCGGCGCAAAGCTGAATGCGCCGGTCACGGAGAAGCCGCCGTTGCCGCCGCCGCCACCGATGCTCTGGGCCACGATGCCGCGCGACTGCGAACCAAACGTCGTAATCGCTCCGTTACTTGTCACCGACACGATGCCAGCGGTACCGCCGCCGCCGCCACTGCCGCCAAGACCCACCGCCGCCGAGATGAGACCGCCGCTGCCTGCAACCGAGAAACCGCCGTCGCCACCGCCGCCGCCAATACTCTGCGCGATGATGCCGTTAGAATCTCTGGCCGATGTTGTGATCGATCCGGTGTTGCTCACCGTTACATTGCTGGCTGCACCGCCGCTGCCGCCCTTGCCACCCAGTCCGACTGAAACGCTGACGCCTGACAAACTGGCTGCAACGGCGAACCCTCCATTGCCGCCCCCTCCGCCGATACTTTGTGCGGAAATGCCACTCGATTGCCGGCCACTTGTGGAGATGGTTGCAGCGGTCGTGACGGTCACAGCCGCACCTGCGCCGCCGCTTCCGCCGGTGCCACCAAGAGCAACTGCGGCCGAGAAATCCGTCGGTCCGGACGCACTGACGGCGAATCCGCCATTGCCGCCGCCGCCGCCAACGCTTTGCGCGAGAATGCCGGATGCGTAGTTGCCAGACGTGTTGATGTTGTAGGCCGGACTGCCGCTCGTGCCTTGCACGATCACAGTGCCGCCGGCACCGCCAGATCCGCCACTGCCGCCCATTGAAAGACTGAGCACGCTTGTCGTGAACGCGACGGAGTTGCCGCCATTGCCGCCGCCGCCGCCAACGCTCTGCGCCTGAATGCCGACCGAATTGACGCCCTGCGTGGTGATCGAGCCGCCGTTGCTGACGGTGACATTGCCGCCAATGCCGCCGCCGCCACCCGTGCCGCCGAAGGAGAACGAGCCACCGGCTGTGCCGCCATTGCCGCCGCCGCCGCCAATGCTCTGGGCAAGAATGCCTTGCGAGTCCGCGCCCTGGGTGCTGAGCGTTCCCGTATTGCTGACGGTGACTGTGCCGCCCGGCGTGGTCGAGGCGCCGTTGCCGCCAAGCGATACGAGGCCGCCGGAGTTGCCGCCGTCGCCACCGCTGCCGCCGACGCTCTGGGCAAAGATCGCGATCGAATTCGCAGCGCTGGTGGTGATGGCGCCGCTGTTGGTCACCGAGACGTTGCCGCCGTTACCGCCGCTCGATCCGCTGCCGCCGAGCGACACGAGGCCGCCGGAGCTTCCGCCACCTCCGCCACCACCGCCAATGCTCTGCGCGAAGATGCCGTAGGATCGCGCCGAATGCGTTGTGATCGAGCCTGCGTTATTGACCGTGACCGTGCCGCCATCGCCGGCGCTCGCACCGCTGCTGCCAAACGCGACGACGCCGTAGGAACTTCCGCCGCTTCCTGCGAAGCCGCCGATGCTGGCGGCGTAGATGCCGTTGGAATAGGTGCCGAAAGTTTCGATGGCGGAGCCCGCAAGGGTCGTCACGTTGACAGTGGAGCCGTAAGCTGCGCCGCCACCGCTGCTCGATCCGCAATAGATTCCGGAGCAGTCCCCCGCTGAGCCACCCGCGCCACCGCGGCTTACCGCGCTGATGCCGTTTGCATCCGAGCCGCTGGTCCGTATCGATCCATTGAGCGTCACCGACACCGCGCTGGCATGGCCGCCTTCGCCGCCGTTACCCCCGCTTCCGCCGACGCCGGCAGAGTCCCCGCCATTGCCGCCGTCTCCGCCGACACTGGCAGCAACAATGCCCGCTGCACCGTTGCCGGTGGTCGAGATCGCGCCGGTCGCCGAAACCGTAACGGTGCCACCCGCACCACCATCGCCACCGCCACGCCCATTGCCTGCGACGTAAGCATCGCCGCCGCTGCCACCATTGCCACCGCGCGATGTGACGACAATGCCCGCTGCATTGGTGGTGACAACCGCGCCGGAACTTCCCACCGACGGATTCGCGCCCGGCTGCGAATAGGTCAGGGTCAGATTATTGGCGTCATTGCCATTGTCGCCGGGATCGGTCCCAATCCCGACACCGCCATCGCGACCGTTACTGCCGTCATCAGCACGCGCGGTCAGGCTCAACCCGGATACGCCACTCGACGGCGCAACGTTCGTTGTCAGGGAATTAACGTTGAGCGTGGTAACGGAGTTGCCGTCATAGCTGACTCCGCCCGAGATGTTCCCGGTGCAGTTGACGACGCCATCACAGGCGGCTGAGGCCGGGGCGACCGGCACGCACAGAAAGGCGCAGCCGAAAAAAGCCGCCAGCAGCCCCCGTGCTGATCCGCCGCCCAAGCCCAAAATGTCCCCAACGTCGCGTGACGTCCCTGTGTTGACAGGTAGGCCCCGTCAAGCAGTGTGATTCTAGTCATTTCAACGGATTCTGTCGTCTCAACGCGCGCACGCTGCGATTATTTTGATCCCGCGTCGCACGATGATTCCCCGCGCCGGATTTGATGAGATGCCTCGAAAATCCGCGGCGCAGTCGCGGCCCTACACCACGGCATCATGCAAGAAGGCTATCGAGCGGATGACGGCAAAGAGCGAACGCCCGACCCGAACGAATCCGTGATGCATCCTCGTTCCACAACGATGGATGTCGAATTCGGGGGCTCTGCGGGAATTTGGTAGCGAGAGAGGGACTCGCTGCTCCAATCCGAATTGGAATAATGCCCTTTGAAATCAAATAAATAGCTGGAATGGAGGAGCGATACGCCCCGTGATACATCTCACTGAGGTGTATCACGGGGAGCCGTTCGCCCAGTCAGGCATGGTCCATGGCTCGTCCCGGCTATCTAAGCCCCCGCGACAGGGTTTATGCGACACTTGGTCCCCCAATCACCGAGCGTAGCGTTACCGAACGCACCTCCTACGCGCGCGGACCTCACGTTTTACGGGACACGTCACTTAATGGCTGACTGGCGTGACAATGGGACGGTCGCGCAAAGAACGCGGGATAGAATTCTTGGACATGTGAGCGATGTTCGTGGTCGTTACGGCCGAAAGGGATCGCTTAGCTCCGAACAATCGGCAGCAATCGAGGCTTTCGAACCGGAAGTGATCAAGAAAATGCGCAGGCTTCTGATGGAGGCGAAAGATAAAGCCGACCACCGAGAGCTGGTGATTCTAAAGCCTTGGATTGCGCCGCAACGTTAAACAGTTCGACAGGACACAAATCTTTGCCCCCAGATTCGTAGTCTGGGCTGAACCACTGAATCTATTGAGATCCGTTACTGTAACAACCACTCGTTCCTGCGATAACTCTGGAAATGCGCATAGCCAAGCTCGCGAGTCAGGTGATCGTCCACCATCAGATGTGTCACGATGGCTTTGAGCAACAATGACCGTGCAAACACGAAATCAGACAGTCTAAGGCGGAAGAAGGGAGTTTGGTCTGCTCGCTAAGTTGGTCTCCTAGACTTAGCAGGAGACCAACATGATCAAGGCGGAACTGACGAGCGAATTGAACAAGAGTGCGAACCTGGATATTCCCGCATCTCTTCGGGCCTTACTCGACGAAGCAACAAGGTTTGTTCAAACACAGTTTGATGCAAAGACTCATCAACCTGCAGTTTCCTTTTCAGGAAAGGGGCTCGATCGCCGCCGACTGATCCGGGTGCTGGACTACATCGAGACAAATCTTGAAAACGATCTTGATCTTGATCGTATGGCTTCGGTTGCATGCCTTAGCCGGTTCCACTTCTCCCGAAAGTTCAAGCAGGCTGTCGGGTGTTCTCCCCTTCGCTATGTCAGCAAGCGGCGTTTCGAGCGGGCCAAGGCCTTGCTCAGCCAGGGCGATCGATCCTTGATCGATATTGCGCTTTCGTTCAGATTTTCCAGTCAGGCCAATTTCACGCGCGCGTTCAAGCGCGCGACGGGACTGGCTCCCGGCCAGTATCGTCAGCAATTCGGCTGGCGGCAGGGACTTTCGATTGCCGAAGCTGTGGTGTGGTAACGGCAAACCTGTTCGCGAGATGCGGACGGAGAACATCGCAACGGCTGGTTTCTCGGAAATTTATCCGACAGACCTAACTGCGGCCTGACTTTCTAAATCATCTCGAAGATCACATCTGATTTCGAAAGTCAGCGACGAGACAGCGGTAAATGACTGGACAGATCGAACTTACTGGGACCGCTGTGGATGCCCGTCCGCCAATGCGTCTTCCAGACACCGTATGATTTCATCACCGCTCGCAGGCTTGCTGAGATAGCAATAGGCGCCTGCCTCCATAACGCGCTTCCGCACGGACTCCGTCGGAAAGGCAGTCATGAAGATGATCGGAAACCGCCGGCCGGCCGCTATGAGCAGCGCCTGCATCTCATCGCCCGTCATCACACGCATCTGAATATCGGCAATCATGCAGTCTGGATCGAGCGAATCTCGCAGGAAATGAACGCCGGATTGATACGTCCGCGCATGATAGCCAAGCGAGCGCACCAGGCTCGCCAGGGAAGTACGAACTCCTTCGTCATCGTCCACAATCGCAATTGTCGGGGCTTTGGGCATGGCAAGCATCCTGACCACCATACAATGCACGAGCGGACCATCGTGCGGCGGGTCTCTCCCTTCCTTTATGCATGGATGCCTGATGCGCCGAAACTATACTCAGGTTTGGTCTTCGGTTCCGCCCTTGCGAGACAACCCCAGCGCTTCCGCCTTTCGCACAAGATCCGCCAACGATTTGACGTTCATCTTGCGCATCACGTTGCCGCGATGGATTTTAACCGTGATCTCGCTAAGCCCCATGAGGCCGGCGACCTGCTTGTTCATCAATCCGGACGTAACATGCCCCATGACCTCGCGTTCGCGAGCTGTCAGCGCTGCATATTCTGCGAGGAGTTCCCCCCTTGCCGTGGCGATACTACGGCGTTGAACATCGCGTTCCAGTGCCGCTGTGACGGCATCCAGAATGTCCTGATCTCTAAACGGCTTTGCAAGAAAGTCTATCGCGCCGGCCTTCATGGCCCGTACCGACATCGGGATGTCACCGTGCCCGGTCATGAAGATGATCGGAAAATCGAGTCCCTGACGGGCCAGTTGGCCCTGGAGATCAAGCCCGCTCACGCCGGGAAGCCGGACGTCCAGAACAATGCAGCCCGGGCCGGCCGGCATTGCACCAGCCAGCAGTTCGGCCGGAGAGCCGAACAGGCGGGTCGAGAGGCCCACGGAGCGAAACAGGCTGTCCAGTGACGCGCGAATGGCCTCGTCATCGTCCACGATGATAACCGTGGTCGGTGAAGACCACGTCTCCGTATTCTTGCTGTCGATCGGTAGCTTCATTGCGGAGTTGGAGGTTGGATGGCTGGCAGCCTCAAACGAAAGGTCGCCCCAAGACCGGATGAACTCTCGGCAGTCATCTGTCCCCCATGAGCTTCCATCGTCGTGCGACAGATCGCAAGCCCCATTCCCATGCCTCCGTGCTTCGTCGTGAAGAAAGGCTCAAACAGCCGCGTGAGATCGTTCATCGCGATGCCAGGACCGGTGTCCGTTATTGCAATGACGATGTCATCGCCATCTGTCGTGTCCGCGGCAACAGAGATGTGGCGAGTCGTATTCTGTCCAGCCATCGCCTGGGCCGCATTGATAAACAGGTTCACAAAAACCTGCTGGAGCTGAACTCGATCGCCGCGGATTTGAGGCAATTCCTGCGATGCAGTGAATGACAGGGCAACCTCGCTCTTCGCAAGCTCACGCTCAACCAGTAAGGCCGCGTCCGCGATGACGTCGCATATCTTCAACGTATCATTCCGCGCCGGGACCTTCTCAACAAAGCCTCGGATACGGGTCACGATCGCTCCGGCGCGCCTGCCCTCATCTACAACTCTGGATATCGCAGCGGACACTTCTTCCAGATCGGGCGTATCCCGTTGAAGCCACCGTAAGCCGGCTTCGCCGCTCGTCACAATTGCTGCGAGCGGTTGATTAACCTCATGAGCGATGGATGCACTGAGTTCACCCAGGGTTGCGGCGCGTGCAGCGCGGGCAAGCTCCGATTGAGCCGCCAAAAGAGCGTCCTGCGCCCGTCTGCGCTCGGTCACATCGACGACGAAAATCAGCACGTTGCGGTCATCGTCGGGCGGGAAGGTGATCGTAAAAATCGCCGGGATGCGATGACCGTCGGCGCCGATCATCTCGGTTTCCCCTTCAAAGAAAGGTTCTTTCCTTGCAAAGGACAGCAATGCGTGAATAAAAGTCCGGTCGCAGTTCGGCAGGATCCGATCAACGCACCCCACATAATCTGAAGAGCTCTCAGCTCCTACCATCGCTTCGAGCGCCGGATTGACCTTCCTGTTTCTCGCCAGCAGTCTGGCTTGCTGAACGAAGCCGGGATGCCGCGTCAAATAATCGGCCAACCCAGCGCCATCGACCTCCAGAGAGTTCAGTGCCTGCCGAACCTCGGTCCAGTCCTCTTCCGCGACACCGACACGGCTGGCATCGAACATCCGCCGATAACGCCGCTCGCTTTGCACCAGGGCGTCATGCGCCGCGATACTCTCCGTGATATCGGTATAGCTCTCCAGCACGCCGATCGCCTCACCGTAACGGTCGCGCTGCAAGACCCATCGAGCGTCCACTGTCAGTGTCTCACCCGCTCTCGTTCTTTGCTTGACCTTGCCCTCCCAACGCCCTGCATAGAGGAGCACGGCCTCAATCGCACTCCTCTCGGCGGAATAGGCCGTCTGCAGCAGATCGTCCGCCACCCGGCCTATCGCGAGTTCGCCGGACCAGCCGTAGGTCTCTTCCGACGCCCTGTTCCAGAAAGTGATGATCCCTTCCCGGTTTCTGACAAAGATCATGTCATGTGAAAGATCGAGCAGGCGCGCTTGATCAGAAAGCCGCTTGGTTGCCGTCTGGTTCTGCAAGACGAGCGCCAGCGTAATGCCGATGGCGGCGAAGCTCATGAGCAACCGTAACGCAGCAGAATCGAGAGCAAGGTTGTGGGCCGACAGATAGGCTGAGATCGTGAGGATGACAGAGCCTAATGCCGCAACGAGAACATCTGCGCGTTGCATCGTTCTCGCCGCCAGGAGGATGACGACGACGTAACCAACAGCAACGGCGCCCTCCAGCGGAGTGAGAACATCGATAAGGAAAACCACGCCCGCAAGGACGGCCGCAGATATCCGGTACGCTGCACGGCTCATCGAGAAATCCCTCGCCTGGCGGCCTCACCGAGATGCGCAATTTGACATCGCAATTGATAACAATATAGCAGCCGCCCCAGGTCGCATGAAGGTTCGCCCCCCAAGAAAGCTCGGCCGCATACCAAGGTATGATGCGGCCAAACCTACAACCTAAACCCATCAACCACCCGTAGAATGGCGGCTGGTGGACGATGAAATATCCTTGCAAGCGCGGCTTTTGAACAGCCCTGAGGTAAGGAAATTCATCATGGTGCTGCAATCGCTTCCTGCGACGCAACAGGCAACCAGGGTTGACCCGCGGTCGATCGAGATCCTCCAGATCAGTCGCACGCCGGCGAAAGATCACACCAGTCGGCCAACGTCCGGCGACGTCATTCTTGCCCTTCAGAATCTGGATATTGCGCTCTCGATCAAGGCAGACCAGCTTATTGGAACCGAGACGGGCGAAGCATCCCGGGACAATGTGATCAAGCGCCTCACCGAAGCGCTCGTCGCAGCGGAAGCCGCGCACGACACCTATTCCGGCATATGCGCTGATGCGCTGCGTCTTGCAATCGTTACTTACCAGGCGACCCGGCAGGCAGAACAGCCGTCCAATCGGGGACGCAACGCGCGATCACTTCAGAAATGGCGGCTCAAGCGCGTGCTCGAATTCATCGACCACAATCTTGCGAAAAAGATCGGCCTGGAGGACCTGGCCGCCGTCGCCGGTCTGAGCAGGATGCACTTCGCTGCCCAGTTCCGGGTCGCGACCGGGCAGCGCCCCCATGAACTCCTGCTGAGACGGCGGATTGAGCGGGCCGAAGATTTGCTGAGGCAAGGTGACATGCCGCTGGCGGAGATCGCGCTGGAGGTCGGCTTCCAGACGCAGGCGCATTTTACGACGACGTTCAAACGTTTTACCGGCGACACGCCTCATCAATGGCGCTGTGCTCATCTCGCGATGTGCGGCCCCCTGCCTGCCAAGCGCGCAGGACTCTCGTAACCGGCTGCAATAGGCAGACATCAAGCGCACGGAGCGACCCCGCAGAGACCTCCGATGGGACGCGGGCGCTTCGCGCGCCGCACGAAACTCCGCCTGGTTGACACGGATGCCGCTGACCAAGGTCAGAGCATCCGATTGGCACCAAGAAATTCATGGACGGAACGGCAACTCAGACAAGGGAATGGCTGTTGGCGGCCCGCCCCGAGAATCTTGAAAGACAGGCGCCTTTGGAGCCGGTCATTTTGCCGGCTCCGCCTAGGTTCGGTATTTTCCGCCGGTCTCGGCAGGCGACCACTAAGCCTGCTTGAGCTTGGTCACCGTTGACTGCGGCACGCCGGCGAAGTTGTTGCCCAACAGGTAGCGCGGGCTGGATTGCACCCACTTGTTGAGTTCAATCTCCTCGAACTTGCCGTTGTCCCAGGTCTGCACGATCTCGAGATCCTCGTTGCCGATGTTCCTGATGGCGTGCCCATAGCCCTGCGGGATGTAGGCCACGTCTCCCGGGTTGAACTCGGCGATCTTGCTGCGTCCGCCCGAGCCGAACATCACCACTTGCGCCTTACCGCGCAGATAGTAGTGCCATTCGTTGGCGTTCACGTTCCAGTGCAGCTTCTTCATGCCACCGGGCTTGATGGTCATCACGCCGCCAGACATGGTCTTGGAGACCGGCCATTCATCGACCGTTGCGAGCCTGAATGTTCCGCCATCGAAATCGCGCACGGCCCGGTTGTCGTGCAGCAGACTGAATTTGTGCGTCGACTCCTTGGGCCAGGGCGCGTCGAGCGCGTCCGAGATCGGCACTACCGGCCCTGCCTGAATGTAAACCTCACCCTTTGGGAAGGCGTCGAAAACGTCTTTCGGCAGGCCGAAGTCGAGGGCCAGGAGATCCTTCGGCGTCACGTCGATCCAGTCAGTGATGGAAAACGTGCCGTGTTCGGAGAACGCGCCGTTATCAAAGGACAGGATGAAGTGGCAGGGCTTGTCGCCGATGGTCTGAATCGAGTGACCATGGCCCTTCGGGAAGTACCAGAGATCGCCCGGCCCGTAATTGTTGATCTCGCTTGCCCCCGACGGATCGAGAACCACCGTCTGGCAGCGGCCCTCGATCACGAAGGCCCATTCCGCTGCGATCGCATGCCAGTGCAGTTCGCGCGACGCACCGGGATCGAGGAACATGTGGACGCCCGCGATCCCCTTGCTGATGGGGAACTGGTGGACGGTGGCTTCCTTCGCCCAGCCGCCCGAGGTCACCTTCGGAACGTTGCCGTCGAGGGAGAAGCGGAAATCGGGAAGCGCTGCCACATCCTTCGGATCATGGTAGGTGACTTTTTCGCCCGGCGGCAGTTCGACCGCTTGCCGTGCAGTTCCCCCATCACCCGGCTTGAACTGCGACGAGGCGGCTTGTGCATTTGTCAGTGCAGACGCCGTCAAAAGACCTCCGGCGCCGGCAGCAAGGACATGGCGGCGTGACATCGGATTCATGACATTCTCCTTCAATCGTGGGACCGCAACTGCGGCATCTTTTCCATCAGGAGACCATAGGCGGTTGAGCGATCAACGCCTTTGCTCGGCATGCTGTCGCTTTGTCATTTCTTGCCGGCCTGATCGCTGACGGCGCGAGAGCGGACCTCGAGAGCGTATCAGGATCCACCGCCAGCCCAGTCACAATAATCCTCGACAGCAATTGGCGACAACGGCCCGGCAATTTGTGCAAAGCCGCGGCAGAAAAGACCTCACATATACGAACGACCGAACCATTCGATCGCCGGCCGATCATGCCAGGAGATAGTCGTGTCGTTCCGAGCCAAACACGAGCGCGCCGATCGAATTCGCATCTTCACGCGCTGCATGCAGAGCGACCTGATCTGTTCGATCAACGCAGTCTTGGTTGCCATCCAAATGAGGGATGTCGCCAGCTTGCTCGTTCTCGCAGCCCGCGTGATGAGGCTTGCAACATCCCTGGCGATGCCGCGCCGGAACCCCACTGGGCAGGATCGCTCTGCGTCCATGCAGCCTGCTCTCGCTCATTCGCCAGTTTTGCTCACAGCCAGTTCCGGACCAGGAGATATCCATGACTACGAACTCGAACAATGAAGTTATCAATCACGATCGCCGCCGGCTTTTAGGGACCGCAGCAATCGGCATCGCATCCCTCAGCGCCTCAAGCCTGCTTTCGTCCGGAAAATCTGCCGTCGCGGCCGAAGCCAGTGAAACCGTCCGCCCGTTCCGCATTGACATTCCGGAAGAACAGATTGCCGGCCTTCGGCGGCGTATCGCAGCCACACGATGGCCGGACAAGGAGACGGTCGCTGACGATTCCCAAGGTGTGCAGCTGAAGACCATTCAACAGCTCGCACAATACTGGTACGCTCACCATGACTGGAGGAAGGTCGAGGCGCGGCTCAACAGCCTGCCGCAGTTCGTCACCGAAATCGACGGGCTCGATATCCACTTCATCCACGTTCGCTCGAAGCATTCGAATGCGCTGCCGATGATCGTCACCCATGGCTGGCCGGGCTCGATCATCGAACAGATGAAGATTATCGAACCGCTGACCAACCCGACGGCCCATGGCGGGACCGCGGCGGATGCGTTCGACCTCGTCATCCCCTCACTCCCCGGACACGGCTTCTCCGGGAAGCCAACCGAACCTGGATGGACTCCCGTTCGCATTGCGCGTGCGTGGACAACTCTGATGCGGCGTCTCGGCTACAAGCAATTCGTGGCGCAGGGCGGGGACTGGGGCAATGCCGTCTCGGAAACGATGGCCTTGCAGGAGCCGGTCGGGTTGCTCGGCATTCACACTAACATGCCGGCGACGGTGCCGCCCGCGGTCTCAAGAGCCCTGTCGTTCAACCAGGCGCCGCCTGCCGACCTTACCGGCGAGGAGAAACGGGCATGGGATCAGCTCGACTTCTTCTACAAGAACGGGCTGGGTTACGCCATCGAGATGTCAAACCGCCCGCAGACCCTTTATGGCCTAGTCGATTCACCGATCGGCCTGGCAGCCTGGATGCTCGATCATGATGCCCGCAGCGAGGAAATGATCACCCGCGTTTTCGACGGACAAAAGGAAGGGCTCTCGCGCGACGACATCCTCGACAACATCACGCTCTACTGGCTCACCAACACCGCCGTCTCTTCGGCGCGCCTTTACTGGGACACGCATCGGGTATCGACTGGCGGCTTCTTCGATATCAGAGGCGTCAAGATTCCCGTCGCCGTCAGCGCATTCCCGGACGAAATCTACACCGCGCCCCATAGCTGGTCCAGGGAGGCCTATTCCACGCTCATTCACTACAACAGGATGAGCAAGGGCGGGCACTTTGCCGCGTGGGAGCAACCCGAACTCTTCGTCGCCGAAATGCGTACGTCGTTCCGTTCGCTCCGAAATGCTTCGTAGTTCAACCGGCGGCGCGAGAAAATTTCGCCGCCATTTCACACGTGTTCCGTCATGAACCGGATTTCAGCATTCTGCGCCCGACATGCAGCGCTCGCTTTCGCGCTGAGAACATTTGCGGCTGCAATGCTGGCATTCTCTCTGGCGCTTCTGCTGGAAATGCCGCGCCCCTACTGGGCGATGGCCTCCGTCTACATCACATCGAACCAGCTCGTCGGAGCGACGTGGTCCAAGGCCGTCTATCGCATGCTGGGGACACTGATCGGCGCAGCAGGGACGATCCTGCTGATTCCGAACCTCGTGAATGCCCCTGAACTGCTCAGCGCAGCCATCGCGCTCTGGGTCGGCGTCTTCCTCTACCTGTCGCTGATCGACGGGACACCGCGCAGCTACATCTTCATGCTGGCGGGCTACACGGTCGCGCTTCTTGGATTTCCCATCCTTTCCACACCACAACTGGCTTTCGACATCGTGTCCGCCCGCGTGCAGGAAATCCTGCTCGGCATCATCTGCGCCAGCGTTTTCTCGATACTAGTGCTGCCGCGAACCGTCGCCGCCACGATTACAACGCAGGCGGACGCGTGGCTCGATAGCGCACGTCGGCTTGCCATCGATACGCTAACTCGCCGCGACAACAATCAGGAACGCGATAGCCAGCGGGTGAGGCTCGCGGCATCCGCTTCAGAAATCGATCAGCTCAGTCGGCACCTAGGCTACGAGGTTTCCACATCCGCAAACATCGCGCGCGGCTTGCAACGGCTTCAGCAACATATGCTGTGGCTTCTGCCGCTGCTGGCGGCCATCGAGGATCGCCAGGCCGGGATCGCCGCTCACGCGGAAGCCTCCGCTCGCATGGCTGCGCTCAGCGCGAGAGTCGCGGACTGGCTCGTCAACGGCGGTCAGGCAGGAGATGAAGCAACGGAGTTACGCAGCTCGCTTGATAAGGAGCATTCGCAACTCGATACGGACGCCACATGGGTCAACGCCATGACAGCGGCATACGCTCTGCGGCTGCTTAATCTCATGGACATCACACTGGATTGCCAGCTTCTGCGCAATGCGATTGCCAATGGCGGCGATCCGGACTTCCTGCCGCTCGCCTTCATTCCCGACACATGGACCGCTTCCGTCCAACACCGCGACTACGGACTTGCGCTGTGGAGCGCCGCCACGGCCACATTTTCGATCCTCGCCTGTTGCACATTCTGGATCGCCACCGGCTGGAGCGACGGCGCATCCGCAGCGATATTCGCCGCCGTCCTCGGCAGCCTGTTTGCCGGCATCGACGATCCTCTTCCGGCATACCGCAACTTCTGCAAGATCATCTTTCTGGTCATCGCGGTCAACGGAATCTACATGTTCGGCATCTTGCCGCGGATCACAACTCTCGAGATGCTGATCGCCGCGCTGATGCCGACATTCGTCCTGTTCGGCTGGATGTCGGCACGCCCGGCCACTGCACGCGCCGGCTCTTTTCTTGCCATCTTCACGTCGGTGCAACTGGCGCTGAGTTCATCGTATACCAGCGATTTCGCCTCTTTTGCGAACGGCAGCGTGTCTCTGTTTCTGGGCGTCGTGCTCACCGCCATTGTCAGCGGAGTTATTCGTCTGTCCGTTGCGGAGTGGGTTGCAGAGCGTCTGCTCTCAAGCAACTGGAAGACGCTGGCCACGGTCACCGAGGGCCGGACATGGCAGCAGGGCGTGGCCATCGCCAGCCTTATGCAACATCGTCTGGCCCTGCTGGCCTCGCGGATCGCGGTGGTTCCTGCCGAGGCAAGAAGCAACGCCGCCCACCTTCGTCAGCTTCGCACTGCGTTGAACATCATGGATCTCCGGCGAGCGAATCCTGACCTGTCATATCACGCAAGGCGGATGGTCGATGCCCTCCTGGATCACCTCGGATCCGTTTTCCGGACTCAAACCGCCGGGCGGCTTTCGATTGAACTGGTTGGTCCGCTCGATGACACGATTGCGATCACTTTGCAGGAAGCCGCGAGTCCGGCGCGCGATGAAGCGCTCATCGCTCTCACCGGCATGCGTTTCGGACTATTCCCCGAAACGCCGGAGTATGAGCCGCATAAACCCCACGACAGGAGACTGGTCGCATGAAGTACGAACTTGATCTCTTCGGCGTCGTCGTTCCCAGCCTGCTTTTCTGGGGTATCGTTGCCGGCATTCTCACACGCTTCATCAGCAAGGCACTCATGCGGGCCGGTGTCTACCGAATGGTCTGGCATTCCGCGCTGTTCGATTTCGCACTCTATGTCTGCTTGGTCACCGGTCTTGTGTTCGTTTCCAAGGAGTTTCTGTCATGAACGTCCTTATGACTCTGCTGCGCCGCTTCGCACTGACGGGGGCGATGATGGCTCTCGCGCTCTGGTCCGGCTACAAGCTGTGGGATTACTATTTCGACGAGCCCTGGACCCGCGACGGTCATGTTCGCGCCGACGTGGTGCCCATTGCTCCCGATGTCTCGGGCTTCGTCACCGACGTCCTTGTCAAGGACAACCAGAGGGTCCGGCGGGGCGATGTGCTCTTCCGGATAGATCGGGCGCGGTACGCCATTGCACAGGCCCAGGCAGAAGCCGTGCTGGAAGGCCGGCGCGCAATGCTCGAACAGGCCAATGCCGATCTGAAGCGCTACAGCGCGCTCACGCCCGACGTCGCCGTCACCAAGCAGAAGCTGGATCAGGTCGTCGCCACACAGGGTTCGGCAAAAGCAGCCTACGACCAGGCCGTTGCGGACCTCAACCTTGCCAAACTCAACCTTGAGCGCAGTGAGGTACGGGCGTCCGTCAATGGCGTCGTCACCAACATGGAATTGAGGCCGGGCACTTATCTTGCTTCCGGAAAAGGTGTGATGGCATTGCTCGACTCGGACACGCTGCACGTCGAGGGCTATTTTGAAGAAACCAAGCTGGCGCGAATCCGCGCCGGCGACGCCGCCAATGTGCGGCTGATGGGCAGCGACCATACCCTGCGCGGAAGCGTGGAAAGCATCGCCGCAGGCATCGAAGACAGGGATCGCACCGAAGGCAGCACCCTCCTTGCCAACGTCAATCCCACGTTCAACTGGGTGCGGCTCGCGCAACGTGTTCCGGTCCGGATCGCGCTCGATGACGTCGCGCGCAAGGAGTTGGTGTCCGGAGCGACCGCGACAGTGGAAGTGCTCGGATCGAGCGACGGCGGCCTAAAGCCCGTCAAGGTTCGCGCCGACCGGTGCGAACCGCATTCGGGCCACAGCCGGATTGTACCCGTGCGGCTGGATCAGGTCATGAGCACCGACCAGGAGCGCTAAGCCAACGGAACGCCGAACAGTTCATTCGTCCTGCACACAGGACATGTGGACCGCCGCATCGCGTCAGAGACCCAGAGGAACCAGCCATGACACGCACAGTTGCAGATCAGTTCGCCGAAACGCTTGCCGCAGCAGGGGTCAAGCGCATCTACGGCATTGTCGGTGACAGCCTGAACGGCCTCACCGATTCGATTCGCCGCCAGGGAAAGATCGAGTGGATTCACGTCCGGCATGAAGAGGTCGCGGCCTTCGCCGCCGGCGCGGAAGCCCATCTGACCGGAGAAATCGCCGTCTGCGCCGGAAGTTGCGGACCAGGCAACCTCCATCTCATCAACGGCCTGTTCGATTGCCATCGCTCGCGCGTGCCGGTGCTGGCGATCGCCGCGCACATTCCATCCGCGGAGATCGGTGCATCCTATTTTCAGGAAACCCATCCCGAGTCCCTGTTCAAGGAATGCAGCCATTATTGCGAGCTGGTCTCCGGCGCCAATCAGATGCCGCGCACGCTCGAAGTCGCGATCCGCGAGGCGGTCGGCAAGCGCGGCGTTTCTGTTGTGGTGATTCCGGGCGACATCGCGCTGCAGCCCGCCACCGACGTGCCGCTGTCCAAGGCCGCAGCACTTCTCCCGCCGCAGCCGTTGACGGTGCCGCCGGCCGCCGATCTCGATCGTCTGGCAACCATGCTGAATGACGGCGCGCGGGTGACAATTCTCGGCGGCTCCGGTTGCGCCGGCGCGCATGACGAATTGCTGGCGGTTGCCGAAAGGCTGCAGGCTCCCGTCGTCCATGCCCTGCGCGGCAAGGAGCATATCGAATGGGATAATCCATACGATGTCGGCATGACCGGCCTGATCGGCTTTTCCTCGGGCTACTATGCCATCCGCGACTGCGACGTCCTTCTAATGCTCGGCACGGACTTTCCATATCGGCAGTTCTATCCGGAAGGAGACAACGTCCAGATCGCGCAGGTTGACATTCGCCCCGAGAATCTCGGCCGCCGCGCGGCGGTCGACCTTCCCGTGGCCGGCGACATTCGCACGACCCTGCAAGCATTGCTGCCGCGTCTCGACCAGAACTCGGACCAACACCATCTCAAACAGGCTCAAAAGCACTACGCCAAGTCGCGTCGGCAGCTTGATGAATTGGCCGACGTGAAATCGGGGCGACGACCGATCCATCCACAGCAGATCGCAAAGGCCATCAGCGACCATGCAACGGAAGATGCAATCTTCACTTGCGATGTCGGCCTGCCTACCGTCTGGGCGGCTCGCTATCTGACAATGAATGGCAAGCGCCGGCTGCTCGGCTCGTTCTGGCATGGCTCGATGGCCAACGCCATGGCGCAGGCCATCGGCGCGCAAGCTGCATTTTCCGGCCGACAGGTGATCTCGCTGTCCGGCGACGGCGGCTTTTCCATGCTGATGGGTGATTTCCTGACCCTCGCGCAGCTCGGATTGCCGGTGAAGGTTGTGGTCTTCAACAACAGCGCGCTCGGCTTTATCGAACTGGAGCAGAAGTCGACCGGCTTCCTGAATTTTGGTACCGATTTCAAGAATCCGAATTTCGCCGTCATGGCGGAAGCGATCGGCATACGCGGCATTCGCCTCGAAGATCCATCGGAGGTCGAGCAAGGTATCGCCGAAGCGCTCGCATATGATGGGCCTGTTCTGATCGATGCCGTGGTCAGCCGAACTGAACTCGCCATGCCGCCCTCCATTACGATCGAAATGGCAAAAGGCTTCTCGCTGTACATGGCCAAGGCGATCATCAGCGGCCGCGCCGACGAAGTCATCGACCTCGCCAAGACAAATCTGTGGCGCTGAGAATTTGACTATGGGTCGCGAGGCCGCGAAGCAAGCGCCGCGAATTTAAACCGCCGCCAGCTACAGTAACGTGATGGACGCCGGCAGTTGCTCTCCTGCCGGCGTTTTCAATAGCTCGCTCCAAAATAAAGAACCCGCCCAGCAGGAGCTGAGCGGGCCAAGTCTAGGGAGGGACGCCAGTTGGGGACTGGCGGGAGTTAAAATACCGACTCTATTGCTTCTGCCAAGTCCAGCGCGAGATAGTGAGCAATTCGTGCAAACGAAGCTGACGCCTGAGCAAACAAGGACAACGGCCATTATCGATATCTCAACTTTAAGGACCGGAGCAATGCCATGGAGCTGACGATTGTCACGATCTTGGTCGCCTTGGCCGGCATATTCCTGATCGCGTTCATGCGCGGCGCATTCGGCGGCGGCTTCGCCATCATCGGCATTCCACTGCTGTCGCTGGTCATGGACCCGGTCACCGCCGGCGGTCTGCTCGCGCCGCTCTTTATCGCAATGGATCTGTTCGCACTGCGCTACTGGAAGCCCTCGACCTGGTCGAAGCCGGATCTGATGATCCTCGTGCCGGCGCTCGTGATCGGCATCGGGTTTGGCTATCTGCTGTTTCGCATCCTTGACCATCGTGCCATCGCAATCATGATGGCCATCATTACGCTGGTCTTCGTCGCTCTCTGGCTACTGCGGGGGGCGGACGTGACAACGCAGCCGCGGTCGACGCCAAAGGCGATCGCGGCCGGCTTTACATCCGGAATCACAACCATGGTGGCCCATTCGGGCGGACCGCCGCTTGCGATGTATTTGCTGCCGCTGGGCCTCAGCAAGGCCATATACGCCGGCACTACAAGCATGTTCTTCACCGTCGGCAACGCGATCAAGGCGGTGCCGTGGCTGCTGATCGTGAAGCCGACGGAAAACGTCTGGATCCTGATGGGAATCTGCCTGTTTGCGATTCCACCAGGAATCTGGGTCGGATGGCGGCTACATGGTGCGCTGGATCAGCGGCAGATCTATCGGGCCTGTTATGGATTATTGACCGTTACGGCGCTGAAGCTGCTATGGGACGGCGTGTCGGGTTATCTCGTGTGATGGCCCGTGTCCTGCTCGCGTCACATGTGCGCTCGCGCCGCGAAAGGCCATCGGGCCGGACGATCGGGTCGTCATTCAGATAGCTAAGCTACCGTAAGTTCCCGTTCGTCGGCCCAGGACGTACCGATCATCACGCGCCGTGTATGAAAAGCGCTGAGTTCCGCACGATGAGCGACGCTAATGATTGTTGCCTTGCCCATCTCCGCATGAAGAAGCTGCATCATCCGTCCCTGGGTTCGAACATCCAGAGCCGATGTCGCCTCGTCCAGAACAATGATATCCGGCTGATGCAGGAGAAGTCTTGCAAAAGCCAGACGCTGCCTCTCGCCTCCCGACAGGATCTGATCCCAGGGCAAATCAGAATCAAGCTGGGACTGCAGATGCCCCAACTCGACCTTGTGCAACACATTGCCTAGCTGCGATGCCGACCATTTGTCCTGCGCCGCCGGATAGGTCACGGCCCGTCTGAGTGTGCCGTAAGGCAAATAGGATTTTTGCGGGAGCAGCAGCAAACGCCCGGGGCCGACGCCGACATGTCCGCGTCCCCAAGGCCACAGTCCCGCGATCGCGCGAACCAGGGTGCTCTTGCCGACACCCGATTCACCCTCGATCAGAACGCGCTCGCCATGGCCGACCGAAATGCTGAAATCGTCCAGGACTGTCTTGCCGTCATCCAGGGCGACCGACACATTTTCCAGACTGACCGCCGCGGGACCGGTTGTGGTTTCGTGGCGAATGCGATTGTCGGCCTCCTGGCCCGCCGCTTCGAGGCGGTCCATCGACATCATGAGCGACGCCACGCGCGACGCATTGGCCGTCCAGTCCGCAAATCTCGGATAATTGTCCACCAGCCAGCCGAATGCGCTTTGAACAAACGCGAACGCGGACGCCGCCTGCATCATCTGCCCCAGCGTCATGCTGCCCTCGAGATATTTCGGAGCGCACAGCAACAAGGGTACGATCGGGACGATGAGACTGGAGCCCTGAGAGACGACTGTTGCACGAACATGCTGACCGGCAAGCAGCGACCAATGACGGATGACAGCAGAGAGCGAACGATCCAGCGCCTGGCGCTCCTCTTCTTCCCCGCCGAGAAGCGCAATGCTTTCGCTGTTCTCCCGCACCCGCGTCAAGGCATAGCGATATTCGGCCTCGACCTGATTCTTCCGCTCGACAATGGATACGAATCTTCGGCCGATAAAGATCATGACGCTGCTGGCCACCACCGCATACAGAAGCGCGGCAACCACAAGAAAACCGTGAACTGTGATTTCCACGCCGATATTGAACGTCACTTGTCCGCCGATCGTCCACAGAACCGCAATGAATGTCGTCGCGGAAAGAAACGCGGAGATAATGCCGGCGACGAAATCAATCGGCGCGTCGGTCGCAATCCGCAGATCGTCGGCGATACGATATTCGGGGTTCTGGTGATTTCCGCGTGCAAAATTGAGCTGATAGTGACGCCGGTCAGCCAGCCATCGGGCGGTCAGCCGCGATGTCATCCACGCCCGCCATCGCCGCTGGAGACCCATGCGGATCGCCACCTGGGTCACGCCAAACAACAATGCGCCGCTGACAAGCGGAACGAATATCAAGGTCAGCTGCACGACTGACGCGTGATCCTTCCGCTCGACCGCATCGAACAGCGACCGGTTCCAGATGTTTATTCCGTAGTTGAAGCCGAGTTGAACGAGAATAAGAATGACCAGGCCCGCGCTCATCCATAGCGCGTGGCGGTCGCCCTCGCGGAGATCCCAGAATCCCCGGGCACTCCGCCAGAAGCGGAGAAGAAGCTCTTTGCGATCGGCCGTATTGTTACTTGAATCAGGCATCGGTCTCACCTCAGCCAGAGAACGCAATCTGCGGCTTTGAAGCCGCAGGTCAAATCTCACCTCAGAAACTTGCCGTTGAGCAATTCAGCATCGGCCTGGGGCACGAACATGTAGTCGCACTCATTCGCGTTCTCCCAGGTCCAGATCTTGTTGGGAATCTCCGGCATGGTGGCCAGTCCCGCAAATCGCTGATCGTCCGCGCTCTTCAGCACATTCAGGCAGGAATAGCCGACGCGGGAGAGCCACGAAGCAAGAGCATCAAGACGCTGCTGATGATCCACCGCCCCAACCTTATGGTCTCTATGCAGCACCTCACACAGAACCCACGGCTGATCTGTCTTGATGCTTGCTTCCATGCCCTGGAGCGCCGGAATCTCCGCACCTTCGACATCCATCTTGATCAGTCCGATCTTCCGGATTTCCAAGGCGGCGCGAATATCATCGAACCGGTAACACGCTGCAAACTGCTCCTTCCAGCTTCGGCCGGGGCGCAGATGCATATCGAGGCTTGCGGACGTATCCAGCTTTTCCTCTGGATCAAGCAGAAGTTTTTGAAGGACATTTCTGTCGGAGAGACCGGCCGGCACAATTCGACAGTCCTGCCTCCGTGTCGAGGCGATGATGTCACTCACCAGACTGGCGCAATAATAATTGGGCTCGAAGCCCACATAGCCCGACGTGCGAGGCACGGAAAGATAATCCAACAGGGTTTGGCCTCGATTGGCCCCCACATCAATGAAGGCCTCGTTGCGCAGCACCAGCAACCTTGAAATGAGGTCCGTTTTCCAGTCTGGCCGCCAGTCGGCCATGGCGGCGGTCGCGGAAAGCCCGGAGAATGAAAGAAATTCACCCTCGACCGGGTCGAGCACGTTCTTCCCAATACCGTTCGTATTCACCAAACGCTCCTCGCCAGAGTTGTCCGGTGCCTTGATCGTCGCATACCTGCGCCGGCATCAGGGTCGATGCATTCCAGCATGTGAACGCCGAAAAAACTACAGCAATTCTGGAGAAATCGCAGCGCAGGCATCCGGCACCATCCGTGAAAATGCCGCTCGATCCAGTCGATCGAACGGAATACGTCTCGCAATCGCCCATCCATGCGCCGCTACCTTTATTTGCTGCGGTCTCCTTACTGTCCTGCAATTGGACAAGTCGTCTTTCGGAAAGCATTGCCGCTTTTCAACTTTGCACGCCACGCCATTGACCCGCCCTTCAACGAACGACGAAATCTGGCTCCCCGGCGGGCATTGGCAGCAATTTGCGCCGGCGACCGGCGCCTTCGATTCTCAAAACTGTTGCGTGGTAACTACGGCAATCCGCTCGAAAGATGCTGATGGAAATATCGCAACCGCTGCGGCAAGGATTCCATGATGAAGGCAAGCGCAAGCGAAGCAATGAGTCAGCATAGGTCAGGGGCTGATCGTGCCGTTGGTCCAGCCGCCCTCGCCACAACCGAGGAACTGCGAGGCCCTTCGTCCTGAAGCGCATCCCAGTGCTCGGCGGGCTTGCCGTTCTCCATGCGGGCGACGTCAGCCGCAATCCATGCCGCAGGGCAGCCATGGCCGGAGAACCGTGCCGGCACGCGCCGCTCGAATTACCAGAAGCCGTTCCGCTTTGTCAGATACTCGCTCGCGAGTTCCCCATGTTTGACGCGATGTTGGACGTTATCGTCGCAATCGGAGCTCGGAATGTTAATGAAACGAAAGAAACGCCAGATTTATGAGGGTTTCTTGCGCAAAACTGTCGTGCGCCCAAGTTATCGACGGTTTCTTCCTGACCAATAACGTCCCCATTGATTCCTCATGGGTTAGGTCTGCTTCAACAACGCAGGATCGACCGGCATCTTGCGCAGCCGCTTGCCCGTCGCCGCGAAGACGGCGTTCGCGATGGCGGGCACAACTCCCGACGTCCCCGTTTCGCCCATTCCGCCGGGCGGTTCGGAGCTTTGCACGATATGGACCTCGACGGCCGGCGCCTCGTTGATTCGCAGCATCTGATAGGTGTCGAAATTGCCTTGCTCGACACGTCCATCCTTGAGCGTGATTTCGCCGAAAAGCGCCGCAGTCGCACCGAAGATGGCTCCGCTCTGCACCTGCGCCCGCACGGTGTCGGGATTGACAACCGAGCCGCAGTCCATCGCACAGACGATCCGCTGGATACGGACGGTGCCATCCTTGGCCACTTCCACTTCGGCAACCTGTGCGAGATAGCTGCCGAAAACGAACTGCAACGATACGCCGCGTCCGCGTCCTTTCGGCAACGGTCCTCCCCACCCGGCCTTCGCCGCGGCAAGATCCAGCACGGCTCTGGCGCGCGGTGACTTGGCGAGCAGCGCGCGCCGATACTCGACCGGATCCTGCTTGGCGGCCGCGGCCAGTTCATCGATGACGCTCTCCGTCACGAAGACGTTGTGAGAGGGGCCGACGCTGCGCCAGAACGCGGTGGGAATGCCGGGCGGTTCGACCTGGACATACTCAACATGGAAATTCGGGATATCGTAGACGAGTTCGATCGCGCCTTCGGTCGTATCGGGATCGAGGCCTTTGTTGAATGCCGGAGGCAGCCATCGCGCGATCACCGAAGAGCCGGCGAAGCGATTGTTCCAGGCGACCGGCTTGCCCGTCTTGTCGAGGCCCACCGAGATCCGATCGAACCAATAGGGGCGGTACATGTCGTGCTGGATGTCTTCCTCGCGCGTCCAGACCACCTTCACCGGCGACGCGACCTGCTTCGCGATTTCAACCGCGCGAATCACGCCATCGACTTCCAGTCTACGTCCGAACCCCCCACCGAGCAGATGATTGTGCACCACCACCTTCTCTAGCGGCATGCCCAACGCGTTCGCAGCCACGGCCTGCGCACGTCCCATCACCTGACTGCCGACCCAGATTTCGCAACCGTCCGGCCGGACATGAACCGTGCAGTTCATCGGCTCCATGGTTGCGTGTGCCAGGAACGGCACCTGATAGGTCGCTTCGACCTTGGTCGCCGCGCCCGCCATCGCCTTGCCAACGTCGCCAATATTCTGCGCGACAGCACCGGACTTGGTGGTAGCGCTTTCGAGCTCGCGTGCGATATCAGCCGTCGCGAGCTTCGCATGCGGCCCCTCGTCCCATTCGATCACGAGCGCCGCCAAGCCCTTCTTGGCGGCCCCCATGTGGTCTGCCACGACGGCAACGGCGTCATCGAGCCGGACAATCTGCCGAACGCCCTTGACCGCCTTGGCCGCGGTGTCATCGACACGCTTTACCCGCCCGCCGAATACAGGTGACTGCGCAAGCGTTGCAACTTTCACACCGGGCGGCCGTGCGTCGATGCCATACAGCGCCGTGCCGTTAATCTTGGAGGGCGTGTCGAGCCGTTTCGCGGGCGTTCCGATCAGCTTGAAATCGGCCGGCTTCTTCAACGCTACATTCTCGGGCACAGGCACCTTCGCCGCATCGGCGGCCAGCGTGCCGTAACCAAGGCGACGTCCTGATGCCTGATGATGTACTTCGCCGTTTTCAGCCCGGCAGGAAGCCGGATCAACATTCCAGCGCTTCGCCGCCGCCGCGATGAGCATTGTTCTCGCGGTCGCGCCGGCCTTTCGCATCGGCTCCCAGGCGCCTCGGATCGCATTCGAGTTGCCGGTCGCCTGAACACCGAGCAGCGGATTCATGTAGATCTTGTCGTTTGCCGGAGCATGTTCCAGACGCACCTGATCGAGCCCTATCTCAAGTTCTTCGGCGATCAGCATCGGAATCGAGGTGTAGGTGCCCTGTCCCATTTCGACATAGGGCATGGTCAGGATGATTTTTCCGTCGCCGCCAATCCGGATGAAAGCATTTGGCTCAAAGCTGTTGGCGTCCGACGCCTCGCTTTCGCCAATTGCGCACGGCAAGCTCACGCTGAGCAGCAAACCGCCGCTCGCGAGTGCGCTGGCACGGAGAAAATGACGCCGCGACAGGTCGGCTGCTGAACGTTCGAACATCATCGACTTGAGCATGATTAGCCTCCCGATTGCGCGGCTTGCTTGATGGCTTCGCGAATGCGGCTATAGGTGCCGCAGCGGCAGATATTGCCGGACATCGCGTCATCAATATCGGCATCGGTCGGCTTCGGCGTACTCATCAGCAAGGCTGAGGCCGACATGATTTGCCCAGACTGGCAATAGCCACATTGCGGGACTTCGTGATCGAGCCAGGCCTTCTGAATTTTCTGACCCGCCAGCGTCTTGCCGATCGCTTCGATGGTCGTGATCTTCGAGTCCCCAACACTGTCAACCGACGTGATGCAGGAACGGACGGCGGAGCCGTCGACATGAACAGTACAGGCGCCGCATAGCGCCATGCCGCAACCGAACTTCGTGCCGGTCATGCCGAGCACATCGCGCAGCACCCATAGCAGCGGCGTGTCCCCGTCGACATCGACGGATTGGCGGTTTCCGTTAATCGTGAGTTCGAAAGCCATCAGGACCTCCTCGATAACTACGTTGATTCAGTTTTGACCCGCTGCGCAAACTGCGCGTCATTCCAGTCGTTGAGCGCAATCGGCGGCATTTCGAAGCGATCGCGCGTTTTGGTATACCAGGGGCCTTCCATGCGGCCGATCAGGTCCAACTTGTTGGCATCGACATATAGGCGTTCCGCATCGATGACCGCCTCATCGCGGACGTGAACCATCACGATCTGGCCAAGCTCAGTCCGTAGCTACCGAGCGCGATCTCCTGCATGAACAAACATTCCATCGAAACCGGGGCCTGCGCAAGGCCCGGAACGGCAATACGTTCGGATGGTGCGAGGGACAGCCCCGTCTCGGCTGGCTTTTCAACGCCTCTCGGAAAAGCGATGGACGCAACACGCATCTGCTGCGCGAGGCGAGAACGGCACCAGATTGACAACAAACTGCTCGGCTTCCCGGATGTTGGTGCGGGTGTCCGGGCGGACTATGGATTGCTGACGCTGACGGCGCTGAAAAAATTGTGGGACGGCGTTTCCGGTTATCTCGGATGATGCGATCACATCGCTTGGCCCTTCACGCCGTTCGGCATCCAGGTCACCAGGCCGATAACTAAAGTTCATCACCAGGAGTGTAGCGGTCGCTTAACGTGCGCATCCCTTCAGGAAAAGCCGGGCGACGGTCCGCGCGCGCCGTTCGATCTCCTTGTGGCCGGGAACGGCCGCATGACCGAACATCGCCGCGCGCTGCGGCTGGAACGCGAACATGCCGAGCAGCATACCGGCGGTATCCGCGGCATTGCCGATCTCGATCCGGCCGCGTTCGGCTTGCGTCTTCAGCCAGCCGGCAAGCGTGTTCTCGGTACGCTTGATCGCTTTGTTGTAAAACGTCTCTGCGATCTCGGGAAATTGTTCGCTCTCGCTCAGGACCATTCTTTGCAACGCGATCACGGTGTCGTCGAGAACCAGTTCGCCGAAAATGACCAGCGCTTCGGTCAACGCGGCCTCGATGTCGCTGCCGTCGCACGCGCGCAACCGGATTCGCGCGGTGAACTGATCGAGGCCATCGGTGATGATCGCCTCGAACAGGGCGGCCTTGTTGGGAATGAGCCGGTAAAGTGTTTTGGTGGACACGCCGGCGCCACGCGCCACGCTCTCCATGCTGGTGGAGGCATATCCGCTGGTATCGAATTCTTCCCGGGCCGCGGCGATGATCACGGCGCGCGTTTCGTCGTCGGAACGCACCTGCGGCCGTCCGCGGCCGCGCCGCACTCTCCCCGTTTCTCCCGGTCTTGTGATCGCCATCGCAAGCCATGCCTTTAAATGATGACTGTCATTCCATTGACAGTCCCAACATGGCCCCTATTTAAGAAAATATCAAGTTTCCTAATTGTGAGGCTCGCCATGAGCACCCAGACAACCGCATTGAAGGCCGTTGAAAATCTTCCCCCGGAACCCACTCAAAAGGCCGTTTCAGCTCCGGAAACAGCCAACCCCGCGGACGCCTCAGCCGCAAAGTCCGGGACAAGGGGCCGGGTCCGGCGCGCCCTGATCGCCGGGGCTGCGGTCGCCCTGCTCGCCACCGCCTCCTGGTACGGCTGGGACTGCTGGACTGTCGGCCGCTTCCTGGTCTCGACCGATGACGCTTATGTGAAGGCTGACAACACCACGATCGCCCCGAAGGTGTCCGGCTATCTCGATCTGGTTCCGGTCCGTGACAATCAGCAGGTAAAGGCCGGGGATGTCTTGGCGCGGATCGACGACCGCGACTTCAGGGTCGCGCTCGATCAGGCCAAGGCCGATGTCGCTGCCGCGGATGCTGCGGTGGAAAGCAAGCGCGCGCAGCTCGACGTGCAGCAGGCGGTGATCGACGCGGCAGAAGCGACGCTCAATGTCGACATCGCGACGCGGACCTTCACCGCTCAGGAAAACAAGCGATACAGCGATCTCGCGGCAACAGGCTTTGGCAGCGTGCAGAATGCACAGAACGCGCAGGCCCGGGACGGCACAGCCATTGCGACCATCGCGCGTGACAAGGCGAACCTGACCTCGGCACAAAAGCAGGTCGAACTGCTCAAGGCCGAACTCGCGCAGGCGATTGCAGCCAATGCACGCGCCAAGGCGCAACAGCGGCAGGCCGAACTCAACCTGTCCTATACAACGATCACCGCTCCGATCAGCGGCGTCGTCGGCAATCGGACCCTTCGTGTCGGACAGTTCGTGCAGGCCGGCACGCAACTGATGTCGCTGGTACCTTCGCACGGCGCTTACATCATCGCGAACTACAAGGAAACGCAGCTCGGCAATGTGCAAGCCGGCCAGCCGGTCGACGTCGAAGTCGACATGTTCCCCGGCAAGGCTGTGCATGGCCATGTCGACAGCCTCGCTCCGGCCAGCGGCCAGGAATTCGCACTGCTGCCGCCCGACAACGCCACCGGCAACTTCACCAAGATCGTGCAGCGCATCCCTGTGAAGATCGTCCTCGACAGCGTCGATGTCGACCTGAGGCCCGGCATGTCGGTGATCCCGAGCATCCAGACCAAGGCCACGATCGAGGCCGGCCTGAAGCCCGCGACCCGTCAGTCCGCCAAGTCAGAGCTGGTTTTGAACAGGTGACGTCATGTCCAGCCTCACCCTCTCCGGCTCTGCGCCCCAAGCAACTCCCGCACCGGCTGTCCTAGCCGAACGGGCCAGCGCCACCGTTTGGGTTGCCATCCTCGCCGCCATGATCGGCGCGTTCATGGCGATTCTCAATATCCAGATCACGAATGCCTCGCTGCTGAATATCGAAGGCGGCATCGGCACCGGCGTCGATAACGGATCCTGGATCTCGACGTCCTATCTGATCGGCGAGATCGTCGTGATCCCGCTCACCGACTATCTCAGCCGCGTATTCTCCTTCCGCAACATCATGCTGGGTTTTGCCAGCCTGTTTGCGGTTTTCTCCGTGGCCTGTGCGTTCGCCACCGACCTGCCGACGATGATCGCGTTTCGCGCGTTTCAAGGCTTCTTCGGCGGCGTGCTGATTCCCATGGCCTTCACGCTCGTGTTCACCAGGCTGCCGAAGGGACAGCAGCCGATCGGCCTTGCGATGTTCTCGCTCGCGGTAACCTTTGCACCGGCGATCGGCCCCACCATCGGCGGCTATCTCACCGAGAACTACGGCTGGCAAACCATCTTCTTCGTCAATGTCATCCCCACAGCGGTGATGGTGACGACGCTGTATCTCACGCTCGAACCGCAGCCGATGAATCTCGGACTGCTGCGCGAAGGCGACTGGTTCGGCATTGTCACCATGGCCGTCGGCCTCTCGGCGCTGCAATCGGTGCTGGAAGAAGGCAACAAGGACGACTGGTTCGGCTCGCCCTTCATCGTCAAGCTGGCCGTTGTAGCCGCCGTCAGCCTGTCGCTGTTCGTCGCCAACGAATTGCTGGTGGAAAAGCCGCTCATCCGTCTGCGCCTGCTCAAGATCCGCAGCTTCGGGCTTGGCACACTTGCCGCGGTCTTCATCGGCTTCGCGCTGTTCGGTTCGATCTATCTGTTGCCGGCCTATCTCGGCCAGGTACAGCGTTACAACGCAGAGCAGATCGGCACGGTGCTGGCATGGACCGGATTGCCGCAACTGCTGCTCATTCCGCTGGTGCCGAAGCTGATGCAGCGCTACGACATCCGCTTCATCGCCTTTGCCGGCACCGCCATCTTCGCCGCGAGTTCTTTCATGAACACGGCGATGTCGCTGGACTATTCGGGCGATCAGCTCTTCGGACCGAACGTCGTTCGCGCCGTCGGTCAGGCACTGCTGCTGACGCCACTCAGCGCGATTTCGCTAGGAAGCGTGGCGCCGCAGGATGCGCCCGCGGCTTCCGGCATTGCCAACATGATGCGCAATCTCGGCGGCGCGGTCGGCACCGCAATGCTTTCGACCATCGTCACCAAGCGCGAGCAGTTTCACTCCAACATTATCGGCCAGTCCGTCGATCTCGGCCGTGAGGAGGTTCGCCAGCGGATCGCAACGATGACCGACTATTTCATGGCGCACGGCATGACCGATCCCGCCGGTGCGCGCCATCAGGCGATCATCGCGCTCGGCAAGACCGTCAAGCAGCAGGCGCTGATCATGGGCTTCAGCGACACATTCGCCGTTGTCGGCCTGGTGCTGGTGCTGGCCGGAATCGCTCTTCTCCTGACCGGCAAGCCGAAGGGCGCCGCTGCCGCCGGCGGGGCTCATTGAGGCTGACTGTAATCCTGAAAGTGATCCATCCAACCAGGTAACACGGAGCATACAATGTCCACGATCCATCTCCACCGCACCACCCGTTTGACGCCCGAGCAGTATGTCGCTGGCCTGACCGATTTCGGACCGGGCCGGTCAAAACTCTTTGGCAACAGCGCCGACGAGTATCTCAAGGTTCATCATCATGGACGCACCACAGCCGACGTTACCGAAGGTTCAGGCGGTGTCTGGGAACGCCTGCACTATGACTGGTCCGACCCCAACCGCGCGGTCCTGGTAACGACCGACTCCAATGTCTGGGGCGGCGCATCCGGTCATACCTATACCTTCACACGCCGCATCGACGGCGCGACCGACATCGACGTTGTGGTCGTCCGCCAGGGCAAGAACCTCAAAGGCCACCTGCTCGGCTTCGTGCTCGGAACCATCGGAAAGCGCGTCCTGAGCACCGCGTTTGAAAATTCCGTCAAGGCGATCGAAGAGAGAGATCATGCCGATAGGCTACTCGACAGGGCTCATTCAAACCTTGATGCATAAGGAATCGCAGTCGCATCAACACATCACGATGCTGAAGCAAATGGTTGGAAAGGCCGCGCGAACGAACTGGAAGGGGCAATGTCGAAAAAGGACGCGATCATTGCGGCACAGGCTGCTGAACTCGAAGCAGCCACGGTCGTACTGCGGGAGAACGGTCTCGCGCAAAATCTCGGAATCTGACGGGCAAGAATTTGCCATGCATCCGCGGATGTATCCGTGATACATCCCTCGTTCCGCAACAACGATTAGCTAAATGTATGATTTCAAGGAGTTATGCGGGAATTTGGTAGCGAGAGAGGGACTCGAACCCCCGACCCCAGGATTATGATTCCCGTGCTCTAACCAGCTGAGCTACCTCGCCACATGTCCAGACCGCCTTCGCGGTCGCGAACGGCGGCATATAAGAAGTCACCCAAATGCCTGTCAAGCAACGATGGCTGAAAGCGCCATCTGATTGGCCTTGCATGCGCATTCTCCGGGAAACAGCACGCGCGAAAGCGGAAAAACCTTACTTTGGCCGCACCGATGGATCGCCTCCGGGGCTCCCGGGCGGCGGAATCACCGGCATGGTCCCGCCCTGAGGGGTCGGCACGTGCATCTCGGGGTCGACACCCGGCGGAGGGCACAGCACGCCATCAGATTTCGCCAGCCTGTCGCCAAGGGATTCGGGGGCGCGCCCCGTCGTGGTCCCGCGCGGCGCGACGGTCCCTTCGTGCGGAACAGCCTCGGTCGGCGTGCAGTTCGACGCTGCGCGATCGGGGTTTGGCGGCGCAGTTTGCGCCGGCGGCGTCGCTGGCGCGGGCGGCGCCTGCGCAAAGGCCACAGCAGGCAACACCACCAGCGCGGCGCTTATGGCAATCGGAAGTTTCATCGTCATGGATCGGAAACGGCGTCGCGGCGCGGATGTTCCGGGCATGATCCCGAAAAGCGGGAACCGGTTTTCGGATCAGATCATGCCCGAAAAATAGAAAGCGACCGATATCAGGTCGGGTGCCGATCAGCCCTTGCGATAGCGGATCAGCGAAAAGTGCCCCATCGGCGCCATCGGACGGCGCTCGACCAGTGTCACGCCGCCATGTTTCGCAGCCCAGTTCACCAGCCGTGCCCACGGAAATTCTGGCCGCCAGCCAAGCCGCCGCGCCAGCGGCGCGAACGCAAGTTCGAAGATCTTGCGCGGGCCGCTTTCCGCGCCGATGTGATTGACCAGAATAAGTTCACCGCCCGGCTTCAGCACGCGCATGAAATCGTCCAGCGTCGCTTCCGGGTCCGGCACCGCCGTGATGACATATTGCGCCACGACCGCATCGAACGTGCCGTCCGGGAATGCGAGGTTCTTCGCATCCATCACCGACAGCGTTTCGACATTGGTGAGGTTTTGTGCGCGCACGCGCTCCTGCGCCTTGCGCAGCATCGGTTCGGAAATATCGACGCCATGGAGCTTTGTGGTGCGCGAATAATCCGACAGCGACAATCCTGTTCCGACGCCGACATCGAGCACGCGGCCGCCGATCGCATCGGCCACCGCGATGGTCGACTTGCGGCCCTCGTCGAACACCTTGCCGAACACCATGTCGTAAACCGGCGCCCACGCGGCGTAGGCCTTCGCCACTCCGGCACGATCGATGTCGTTGGTCATGTCCCCGCCCCGTTAGGCAACACTTGTTCTTGTCCGGCACGATCAGCCGGAAGTCCCTTATTCTTGAAGGACCAGACGTTATCCGGCAAGGGCTTCGCGCTGACGCGGCACTGACACAAGGTCGCGCGGCGCGGCGCTGATGAAACCGCCGCCGAGCACGCGCGCCTGTCCCGCAGGCGCATCGTAGAACACGCAGGCCTGCCCCGGCGACACGCCTTCCTCGCCGTCCACGAGTTCGACTTCATAAACCCCGCCGACGCGGCGCAGCCAGGCCGGCTGCGCCGGACGGGTGGAGCGCACCTTCACGAACATCTCGAGGCCGTCGCCGATCGCAGAATTCAGATCGCCGCCGCCGATCCAGTTGACATCACGCAACAGGATGCGCCGCACGTTCAGCGCCTCGCGCGGACCGACCACGACACGGCGCGTCTCCGCATCAAGCTGCACAACATACAGCGGCGCATGCGCCGCGATACCGAGGCCGCGGCGCTGGCCGATGGTGAAACCGACGATGCCCTGATGGCGGCCGAGTACACGGCCTTCGAGATCGACGATATCGCCCGGCTCCATCGCCTTCGGCTTCAGCCGCTCGATCACATCGGTGTAACGGCCGGTCGGCACAAAACAGATATCCTGGCTGTCGTGCTTGTCGGCAACCGACAATCCGAAGCGGCGCGCCAGTTCGCGGGTTTGCGCCTTCGTCATGTCGCCGAGCGGAAAGCGAACGTCGGCAAGTTGATCCTGCGTGGTCGCGAACAGGAAGTAGCTCTGGTCACGGTCGGCATCGGCCGCGCAGACCAGCGCGCGCGATCCATCCGCCAGACGGCGCGACGCGACATAGTGTCCGGTGGCGAGCGCCTTGGCGCCGAGTTCGCGGGCGGTGCTCAGCAAATCGCGAAACTTGATCGAGCGGTTGCACTCGATGCAGGGCACCGGTGTCTCGCCGTGCACATAGCTCTCGGCGAAGCTCTCGATAACCGACTCGCGGAAACGGCTCTCGTAATCCAGCACGTAATGCGGAATGCCGAGACGCGCGGCGACATCACGCGCGTCGTGAATGTCCTGGCCCGCGCAGCAGGCGCCCTTGCGGTGGGTCGCGGCGCCATGATCGTAAAGCTGCAAGGTGATGCCGACCACGTCGTAGCCTTCGGCCTTCAGCAGCGCAGCGGTCGCCGACGAATCGACACCGCCGGACATGGCGACGACGACCCGGGTGTCTTCCGGGCGACCTTCGAGGTCGAGGCTGTTGAGCATGGCAGGGCCAATCTTGCTGTTGCCGGAACCGCTTGGGCAGCCCGCAACCGGTCATTTCAGAGTTTGCACTTTACTTATAGTCCGACCCTAGCCGAGGCAATCACGGTCGGCCTTGATCCATTGCAATTAAACCCGGCTCTTTTGGGGGGAAAATCTTGCCGCCGGGCAGAAAGCCCCCGGTTCCGCACTCGCCAGCCGTCGCCCCGCAACCTCATAACCCGTTGAAATATATCATATTTACAATCTACTGCCGGTGGCCCGGTCCTTGCTCAACAAAGACCGCGTAGCAACGTGAAAGGCCACCCGTGTTCAGCGTCACTCCGGAACCTCTCGTCTCCAAGCCCGCTTACGATCCGCAGGCAAAGCAGACCCGCGCCGAACAGCCATCGTCGGACGGCTTCGCCGCTCTGGTGGACAGCAACGCCGCTGCAAGCTCCGATTCCCGCCCGGCGCCAGACAGGCCGGTCTCGCCGCGCCGCGATACCCGCGATGCGCGGCAGGCCGATGCGCCCCCGAAAGGCAGGGACCGGCCGCAGACCGATGGCTCCACCGGTTCAGCGAACAACGAATCCAGCGCCGCGCAGCAGGAAGCCGATCCATCGGCGTCCCCCGACGCAAAGGCCGCCAGTGGCAAGACCGGCGGCAAAGACAAAACCGCGTCCGACGCCACGAAGACCGACGACAAATCCGGCGGCGATGACACAGCCGCGAGTACCGCGACGCCGGTTGTCCCGGCTATCGTTACCGACCCTGTCGCTGTGGTGATCGCTGCGGCGACCGATCCCGCCACCGTGACGGGTGACACTCCAACAGCAGGAACAGCCGCGACGGCAACCGTTGCCATTGCGGGCGCTACCACCGTCACACCAGCGGATGCGTCGGCTGCGCAAACACCCGGGATCGCAGACGCCAAAACCGCGGTAGCAGCCGTCACCACGGACGCGGCGGCCCCGGTTGAAACCTCCGCGCCCGAAACATCCGCTGCGGCGGTCACAGCCGCTGCAACCGTCATCAAGTCCGATGGCGGCAAGACTGAAATCCCTGTGAAGGATGCAGAGACGGCGCCTGCGAAAGACAGCAAGGACGGCAAGCATGCCGCCGACACGTCCGCGGCAAAGGCCTCTACCGATCAGGCCATCAAGCCCGAGACCGCCGCATCGAATCCGGATGACAAGCCGGCGGAGCATGACAAGGCAGCCTCGGAGTCGGGCAAGACCGATGCCGAGTCATCGAAACACGCTGCCAAGGCGGCGCCGCAGGCTGAGCATCGCGCTGCGTCGGCTCCGCAGCCCGCGTTGCAGACCGATCCCGGCTTGCAGGTTCCCACCGGCATTCAGCCGCAACCGGTCCAGGCCCATGCCGCCAATCTGACCGCAGTCCCGGTGCCGGCAGCGAATACAACGCTCGCCGACAGCGCGCCGGTGCCGCTGAACGGCCTTGCCGCAGACATCGCGCTGCGCGCGGCGGGCGGCAACAGCCGCTTCGAGATTCGCCTCGACCCGGCGGAGCTTGGCCGCATCGACGTGCGCCTCGATGTCGACAAGCACGGCAATGTCACCTCGCACCTGACGGTGGAACGGCCGGCAACGCTCGACATGCTGCGCAACGACGCGCCGAGGCTCCAGCAGGCGCTGGAAGACGCCGGCCTGAAGACCGGCGACTCGGGATTGCAGTTCAGCCTGCGCGACCAGTCGTCCTCAGGCCGCGATGGCGATAACGGCTCCGGCCGCAATTCGCAGCGCGTTGTCATTACCGAAGAAGACACCGTCCCCGCAGAGGTCGCGGGACGAACCTACGGCCGCATGCTCGGAGCGAGCAGCGGCGTCGACATCAGGATTTGAGGAGACCATCATGGCGGTCGATGCAGCAACCATGCCGACGATACCGACGTCGGCGCCCGCGACAAACAATTCATCCGGTTCGAATTCGAGCAACTCCAACAGCAGTTCGACCGGCATTGCGGATAATTTTCAATCCTTTCTGATGCTGCTGACCACGCAGTTGCAGAACCAGAACCCGCTCGATCCGCTGGACACCAACCAGTTCACCCAGCAGCTCGTGCAGTTCGCACAGGTCGAACAGCAGTTGAAGTCGAACAGCCAGCTTGAATCGCTGGTCAAGATCGAACAGAGCGCACAGTCGACGCAGGCGCTGGTGTTCGTCGGCCAGACCGTGGCCGTCGACGGCAGCACCGCGCATTTCGACGGCAACGCGACCTGGAATTTCAGCGCGCCGCAGAATTCGAGCGCGACCATCACCATCACCAACTCAGCGGGCCAGACCGCCTACACCGGCAGCTTCGCCATCGGCTCCGGAAATTCCAGCTTCGTCTGGGATGGCAAGGGCAACGACGGCACCAAGTGGCCGGTCGGTGACTACAAGATGACGGTCACGGCCAAGGACAGCAACGGCAAGGACGTCGCGATCTCGACCGAGGTTCAAGGTACCGTTGATTCCGTCGACCTCACCGCAAGCCCGGCGCTGCTGTCGATCGGCGGCAAGAACTACACGGTCGATCAGATCAAGCGTGTCGTGAAGGGCACCGCATCGAGCTGACGATATGACGATCCGCTGACACGGCGCGATCCCGACCCAGACATTTCACGTCCCGCAGGCTGGTTCTTCACGGAACCGGCCTGTCCCGTTTTGGGCAGATCGAAGGAGAATCGTATTGGAGGCTTGGGTTTAGGTAAATTTTAAGCCGCCGGGGGTAGCGTGTTCCCACGAGTTCAGTTGTTTCGAGTTTGTGAGTACACCATGACAGAACCCCACCGCCCGAGGGTGAAGTACGTCATCGGGCCCGATGGCAGTCCGCTGACGATCGCGGATCTTCCCGCGCCCGGTACCAAACGGTGGGTTATCCGCCGTAAGGCCGAGGTTGTGGCCGCGGTTCGCGGGGGCCTCCTCTCCCTCGAGGAAGCCTGCAGCCGTTATACCCTGACGGTTGACGAATTCCTGTCCTGGCAGTTCTCGATCGATCAGCACGGTCTGGCCGGATTGCGCACCACCCGCATCCAGCAATACCGCCAGTAAGCTTCCTACACCATTTCATCGCAATTTTCTGAAAACCGGCCTCCTCGTGGGAAGCCGGTTTTTGGCATTTCCGCTTTTTCTCCTCACCCGTTAACCCTCGTTAACCATATGGAAACCATAGATAGGCAAATTCTGCCCAGTCGGTGAGTGGCACCGAATCTGTGGGGCTGGTTCGTTGCAGGGTCTGTTCTCCTTCCTGAAAGGTCTGGGCGCGGCGCGGATGGCGGCAATGGCCGCCGTAACGCTGGCTCTGGTCGGTTTCTTCGGCTTTGTCATCATGCGCGTCACCACGCCGCCGATGGCCACCCTCTTCACCGACCTCACCTATGAAGACTCCTCGGCGATCATCAAGGATCTGGAACGCCAGGGCATTCCCTACGAGATGAAGAACGACGGCGCCGTGATTCAGGTGCCGAAGGACAAGATCACCCGGCTGCGCATGAAGCTGGCCGAAGGCGGCCTGCCCAAGGGCGGCGGCATAGGTTACGAGATTTTCGACAAGTCCGACGCCCTCGGGTCCACCAGCTTCGTCCAGAACATCAACCACCTGCGCGCACTCGAGGGCGAACTGGCCCGCACCATCAAGGCGATCGACCGGATCCAGGCCGCGCGCGTGCATCTGGTGCTGCCTGAGCGGCCGCTGTTCTCCCGCGAAACCCCCGAGCCGTCGGCCTCGATCGTGCTGCGGGTCCGCGGCGCGCTCGAACCGCAACAGGTCCGCGCCATCCGCCATATCGTCGCCTCCGCGGTCAACGGCATGAAGGCGCAGCGCGTTTCCATTGTCGACGAATCCGGTCAGTTGCTGGCCAACGGCGCCGCCGGCGACGGCGCGGCCGATGGCGGCGGCGACGAGCGCCGCGCCTCGTTCGAGAAGCGCATGCGCGACCAGGTCGAGGCCATCGTTTCCTCGGTGGTCGGCTCAGGACGGGCCCGTGTCCAGCTCACCGCGGACTTCGACTACAACAAGGTCACCCAGACCTCAGACAAGTTCGACCCCGAGGGCCGGGTGCTGCGCTCCAGCCAGTCCCGCGAAGAATCCTCCGCAACCGCCAATGCCAATGACAGCCAGGTCACCGTCAACAACGAACTGCCCGGTGCACAGGGACAGGGCGGCGGCGCCACCCCGAAGGACCAAAGCAAGAAGAGCGAGGAAATCAACAACTACGAGATTTCCCGCGTCACCAAGACCGAAGTGACCGAAGCCGGCCGCGTCAACCGCATCTCGGTCGCGGTGCTGGTCGATGGCAGCTACACCAAGAACGACAAGGGCGAGATCGTCTATGCCGCCCGCGCCAAGGAAGACCTCGACCGCATCGCCGCACTGGTCCGCTCCGCGATCGGCTTCGACCAGAAGCGCGGCGACCAGGTCGAGATCGTGAACCTGCGCTTTGCCGAAGTGCCGTCGGTGATCCCGGCCGAGACGCCGAAGGGCCTGCTCGGCATGTTCCAGTTCACCAAGGACGACATCATGTACTTCGTCGAACTGGGCGTGATGTTCGTGCTCGGCATCATCGTGGTGTTCATGGTGGTGCGCCCGCTGCTCAAGCGCGTGCTCGCGGCAGATGCCGCAGCCAACCCCGCTCCGCTTCCGGCCCTGCCTGAAACCACGCCGGCCCCGACCCATCCGCAGCCGCAGATCGCCAACAATGCGACCGCGCAGATGATCGACGTCGCGCAGGTCCAGGGCCAGGTGCACGCCCAGTCCGTGCACCGCGTCGGCGAACTCGCCGACCGCAACCCGAACGAAACAGCTTCGATCATTCGTCAGTGGCTTTCAGAACCGGCCTGATCCGACATGGCAAACGCACCCGCGCTCACCAACAACAACGCCCAGAACACCAACGACATCGCTGGCGTCGTCGCCACCCTGGCCAGCCGCCAGAAAGGCCGCGCCAAGACCACGCCGATGTCCGGGCCGAAGCGCGCCGCCATCATGATGCTGGCGCTGGGCGAACAGTACGGCGGCAAGATCTGGTCGATGCTGGATGACGACGAGGTGCGCGAGCTGTCCCTGGTGATGTCCTCGCTGGGCACCGTCGAAGCCGACGTGGTCGAAGACCTGATGCTGGAATTCGTCTCGCGGATGTCGGCCTCCGGCGCGCTGATGGGCAATTTTGACGCCACCGAGCGGTTGTTGCAGCAGTACCTGCCTTCCGACCGGGTCAACGGCATCATGGATGAAATCCGCGGTCCCGCCGGCCGCAACATGTGGGAGAAGCTCTCCAACGTGCAGGAAGAGGTTCTCGCCAACTACCTCAAGAACGAATACCCGCAGACCATCGCCGTCGTGCTGTCCAAGCTGAAGCCCGAGCATGCTGCGCGCGTGCTGGCGATCCTGCCCGAGGACATGGCGCTCGACGTCGTCAACCGCATGCTGAAGATGGAAGCGGTACAGAAGGAAGTCATCGAGCGCGTCGAGCAGACCCTGCGTGTCGAGTTCATGTCGAACCTGTCGCAGACCCGCCGCCGCGACGCCCATGAGGTGATGGCGGAAATCTTCAACAATTTCGACCGCCAGACCGAGACCCGCTTCATCACCTCGCTCGAAGAGGACAATCGCGAGGCCGCCGAGCGCATCAAGGCGCTGATGTTCACATTCGACGACCTCGTCAAGCTCGATGCCGGATCGGCCCAGACCCTGATGCGCCATGTCGACAAGGACAAGCTCGGTATCGCGCTGAAGGGCGCCAACGAGACCGTGCGCGACTTCTTCATGGGCAACATGTCGAGCCGCGCCGCCAAGATGCTGCAGGACGACATGGCCGCGGCCGGTCCGGTGCGGCTGCGCGATGTCGACGAGGCGCAGGCGCTACTGGTCAATCTCGCCAAGGACCTCGCGGCCAAGGGCGAAATCATGCTGCAGAAAAACCGTGCTGACGACGAGTTGGTGTACTGATGGGCGCACCCGCAAAATTCCTGTTCGATCTCGACTTCGCGGCGCCGGACGTCGCCAAGGAGCGCGCCGCAACCGCCGTCGAGGTTGCACAGCAGATCGCGGAAGCGGAAGCACGGGCCTATCGCGCCGGTTTCGACGCCGCGCGGAATGAAGCCAAGGCGGAGAGCGACCGGCGCGCGGCGCTGGCGCTCGAGGAAATCGGAATTTCGATCAGGGCCATCGCCGGCCGCTTCTCGACCATCGAGGAGCGGATGGAGACCGAAGCTGTCGATGTCGCGCTCTCGGTCGCCCGCAAGCTGTGCGCGGAGATGATCGCTGCCGAGCCGCTCACCGAGGTCATGGCGCTGGTCAGCGACTGCTTCCGTCATCTGACCGCAACCCCTCATATCGTGGTGAGGATCAACGACTCGCTGTATGACGCCGCGCGCGCGCAGATCGAACAACTGGCGAAGCGCAACGGCTTCGAAGGAAAGCTCGTGATCCTGGCCGAGCCGGACATCGCCAGCGGCGACTGCAAGATCGAATGGGCCGACGGCGGCGTGACCCTAGATCGCGCCACCATCGATGCGAAGATCAATGAACTCGTGGGGCGCTATCTCGCGTCCCGCAATCAGGCCGGGCTTCCCGGCCATGAGGACCGACCATGAGCGACACAGACAGCACCGTCCCGCTTCCCGATCTCAACGCCGCCGATACGCCGGTCGCCAATGATCAGAACTATTACGACGACGACGATCATGTCGGGCGAATTGCCGCCGATCTCGAGGCGGTGTTCGACGTTCCGGTTCAGGTCTCGGCGGTCCTCGGCCGCTCCAAGATGGACGTCGCCGATCTGCTGCGGCTCGGCCCCGGCACCGTGCTCGAACTGGACCGCCGCGTCGGCGAATCCATCGACATCTACGTCAACAACCGGCTGGTCGCGCGCGGCGAAGTCGTTCTCGTCGAGGACAAGCTCGGCGTCACCATGACTGAAATCATCAAGGCGGAACGCGCCTGACCGTTTGAACAAGTCGAGGCCGAAAATGGCCCGAACCACTTGCAAGGTTTAATAACAGGAGACCACCATGCGGCTTCTCATCGTTGGCACACTCAAGGGCCAGCTTACCACCGCCACCAAGATCGCCATGGACAATGGCGCGACGGTGACCCACGCCGAGGACAGTGAACAGGCGATGCGTGTGGTGCGCGGCGGCAAGGGCGCCGACCTGCTGCTGGTCGATGTCGCCCTCGACATCCGCGATCTCGTGATCCGGCTGGAAGCCGAACACATCCATGTTCCGATCGTCGCCTGCGGCATCACCACCGATGCGCGGGCCGCGGTCGCCGCCATCCATGCCGGCGCGAAGGAATACATCCCGCTGCCGCCCGATCCGGAGCTGATCGCCGCCGTGCTCGCCGCCGTCGCCAACGACTCGCGCGACCTGATCTATCGCGACGACGCCATGGCCAAAGTTGTAAAGCTGGCACAGCAGATCGCAGGCTCTGATGCATCAGTGATGATCACCGGCGAATCCGGCACCGGCAAGGAAGTGCTGGCACGCTATGTTCACACCCGCTCCAACCGCGCCAAGAAGCCGTTCATCTCGATCAACTGCGCCGCGATCCCGGAGCATCTTCTCGAATCCGAACTGTTCGGCCACGAGAAGGGCTCGTTCACCGGCGCCATCGCACGGCGCATCGGCAAGTTCGAGGAAGCCACCGGCGGCACGCTGCTGCTCGACGAAGTCTCGGAAATGGACGTCCGCCTGCAGTCGAAGCTGCTGCGTGCGATTCAGGAGCGCGTCATTGACCGCGTTGGCGGCACCCGTCCGGTGCCGGTGGACATCCGCATCATCGCAACCTCGAACCGCAATCTCGCCGACGCCGTCAAGGAAGGCAAATTCCGCGAGGACCTGCTGTTCCGGCTCAACGTCGTGAACCTGAAAATTCCGGCGCTGCGTGACCGCCCCGCCGACATTCTCGAACTGGCGCAACATTTCGCCAAGAAGTATGCCGACGCCAATGGCGTGCCGCTGCGGCCGATTTCGGCGGAAGCGCGCCGCGTGCTGACCACCAATCGCTGGCAAGGCAACGTCCGTGAGCTGGAAAACACCATGCACCGCGCGGTGCTGATGGCCAGCGGCGACGAGATCGGACCGGACGCGATCATTTCGCCGGACGGCGACCGTCTCGACACGGCGAAGACGCCGCCCGCGGTGGCGCATGCAACCTTCGCCGCCGAACAGGTGACCCGCGCGCTGGTCGGCCGCACCGTGGCCGATGTCGAACGCGACCTGATCCTCGAGACGCTGAAGCACTGCCTCGGAAACCGCACCCATGCCGCGAACATTCTCGGCATCTCGATCCGCACGCTGCGCAACAAGCTCAACGAGTACGCCGACGACGGTCAGCCGATTCCACCGCCGGGCTCCGGCGAACTGCGCGGCGTGGCCGCAGCCTGATCACAACTGAAAGAATTGAGCCGGCGCGGGCCTATTTCTGCGTCGGCTTTTTTGTGTCCGCTTCCACCAGTTGCTTCATGCTGGCCAGTCCCTTTTCCATCTCACCGCCCAACACCTTGTCCATGCTGACGAACATGCAAATCGCCTTGGCGATGAAATCGTTCTGGCCGGAGATCGTCCAGGACACGGACGTAGCACCACCTTCCGGCTTCAATGAAAAGTCCGAATAGCTGGTGCCGACGAACGGTTTCACGAAATCCGTCTTGATCTTCACATGCTCGCCGGACTGACTTTCCGTCAGCGTCATGCGGCCCTCGCCCACCTCGTTGTTGCCCGACCATGCGAACATCGCGCCCTTGCCACTGGCGGGTCCGTCGAACGACACTTTCGCCTTCGGATCACGCTTGGCCCAGGGCGACCACGCCTGCCAGCGGCGCAGGTCGTCGATCTGCGCGAAAACATCCGGCGCGGGCGCGGACATGACCGTGGTGCGCGAGACCCGATATTCGGACGGCTGCAACAGGATCAACGCGAGAAATGAGCCGATGGTGGCGATCAGGCCGATCAGGACCTTCTGCATCATGATGGCTAGCCTCTGTCCCGTTCCACGTTCGCGCTGCGGCTGGGCACGCCGAACTCCTTGCGGCAGACCTCGGCCAGCGCGGCAACGCCGTCGCGGATGTCCTGCACCGACGGACTGGCGAAACACAGCCGCAGCCGGCTTCTGCTGTGACCGGCATTGACCGACCACTCGGTGCCGGGATTGATCGCGATGCCCGACGCCAGCGCGGCCTGATAAAGCTTCATGGTATCAACGTTATCGGGCAGCTTGACCCAGAGAAAGATTCCGCCCGGCGGATCGTCGAACTCGGCAGCGGTGCCGAACTGCTCGGCCAGCGCCTCCATCATCGCTTCCAGCTTGACGCGCAGGCCCCGCGCCAGTTTCGGCACATGGTCGTTGAAATGCGCGGTGCAGAATTCCGCCAGCACCATCTGCTCCAGCGCGCCGGAGCCCGCGTCGGTCTTGATCGGCAGGATACGCGACAGCACTTCCCATGGCGCCACGATGTAGCCGACGCGCAGCGCAGGCGCGACCGACTTGGAAAACGACCCGATGTAAATGACTCCTCCAGCGTTGCTCATGGCGTACAGCGCAGGCGGACGCTGGCCGCTCCAGATCAGGTCAGCGTAGCAATCGTCCTCAAAGATCGGCACGCCATACTCTTCCGACAATTTGAGCAGCTCGGCGCGGCGCTGCTGGCTCATGATGGTGCCGGTGGGATTCTGCACCGTCGGGATGGTGTAGATGTATTTCGGCCGGATGCCTTTGCTCTTGAGGTCTGCGAGCGCGGATGCGACCGCATCAATCCGCATGCCGCCGTCATCGAGCGGAATGCCCACGATGTTGACGCCGCGCCGGACCAGCCGCGTGATCGATCCCTGGTAACACTCCTGCTCGATCAGCACAGTGTCGCCCGGCGATGTGAGAAGCGCGTTGACCAGATCGAGACCTTGCAGCGAGCCCGACGTGATGAGGATTTCATCGGCGGTGCAGGTAATGCCCGCATCGCGCTTCAGCTTGCCGACAAGGAATTCACGCAGCGGACGATAGCCGAGCGGGCCGCTGTTGAGACCGTAGGTGGCGAGCGTTGCGCCTTCCCGCGTCAGCACGGCCGTCGATGCCGCCAGCAGCCGGTCTACCGGCACCTGATCGGCGTCATTGTTGCCGCCGACGAAATTGTATCGGGGGAAGCCGTTCCATTTCGCCGCCGCAGGCGGCAGTCCCTTGGCCAGCAGCGGCGTGAAATCGAACGAACCTGAACTCATGACGGCGTCTCCCCGTTTGTTGTTGTTTTGCATGAGGGGCACCCTCATGGCCGGATTTGCACCGGTCATATGACGCCAACTTACAGAAACGATCCGCGATGAGGCAACCGGCATCGCCGACGCACGGTCAGGCGCGCGACGGCCGGTTGGAGCGCTCATAGATCACCGGCGGCGCAGGATCGTCACCCGCCGTCGAGCGGAGATAGAAATTGTAGGCGAACAGGCCCAACACGATCGCGACAAAGGCGACAACGAGTCCGACAAACACGCGCTTGAGGATTTTCACCATCGCTGGGCGGCTGTCAGTGTGCATCCAGAGTGGCGCGTTTGGCGACGTGCCGTTGCAGCAGCCACAGCAGCGGCGCGTAGATGAGTGTCATGAACATGCCGAACATCGTCCCGATGCTCGGAATACCGTGAAGCACCACCGAGTAGAGTTCCGCCAGACCACCCAGGACGATCATCAGCGTCAGAATCCCGAACCGTTCGCGGTAGCGCTCGACATGAGGGATCGAGGCCAGAAGCACGAGGCCCATTCCGGCCATCATGCCCGAGAGCAGCCTGAAGTAATTGTCGACGGTGATGGTGCCTACACCGTGCATGAACTGCACGCCGAGGATCACCCCGCACAGACCCAGCCCGAGCAACACCAGTGCGCTGAAAGCGGTGGCAATCTGAAGAAAAAGCCGTTCCATGGCGCACCGGGTTGATTGGGATTGTCAGGCCGAACCATATATGGGAAGCGGCTGCGATGGCGACGGATGTTTCGTCACGAAACGCCTTATTATTTATCATCATAAATGCCGCGAGTCAGGTATGCACCTAGGCCCCGCTTGCGGCAGCTTATCCGCTTGCGGTTCATCTTATTTGAAGTATCCAGCACATCACGATGACCTCCTTCACGCCGCATCAGGATCAGGCGCTTCGCGCCGTCGCCGACTGGCTCAAGGCCAGGCCGGGCAAGAACGGCACGCCGCCGGTGTTCCGGCTGTTCGGCTTTGCCGGCACCGGCAAGACCACCCTGGCGCGGCATATCGCCGACGGCGTCAACGGCAATGTGAAATACGCAGCGTTCACCGGGAAAGCCGCGCTGGTGATGCGCAACAAGGGTTGCGACAATGCCTCCACCATTCATTCGCTGATCTACCGCACCCGCGAATCCGGCGAGGAGCAGCCGAGCTTTGAATTGTGGGATGATGCGCCCGCCTCCAAGGCCAAGCTGATCGTGATCGACGAATGCTCGATGGTCGACGCAGAACTCGGCCGCGACCTGATGTCGTTCGATTGCCCGCTGCTGGTGCTGGGCGATCCGGCGCAGTTGCCGCCGATCCAGGGCGGCGGCTTTTTCACCGATGCCGAGCCGGACGCAATGCTGACCGAAGTTCACCGTCAGGCGCAGGACGACCCGATCGTGCGGATGTCGATGGCGGTCCGCGAAGGGCGTCAGCTCGACCTCGGCACCTTCGGCGAAAGCGAAGTGGTACGGCGCGACGCACTCGATCCGGATCGCGTGATGGCGGCGGATCAGGTTCTGGTCGGGCGCAACAACACCCGCCGTGCCTACAATATGCGCGTCCGTCAGAAACAAGGCATCGAGGATCCGTTGCCGGTGGCCGGCGACAAGCTGGTCTGCCTGCGCAACAACCGCAAGAAGGCGCTGTTCAACGGCGGGCTGTGGCGGGTGAAGTCGCGCACGCCGTCAAAGTCGAAAATCCTCACCATGCGGCTGTCGCCGGACGAGGAATTCGGCGCGAAGGTCACAAAGGTGTCGGTGCGGCAGGACTGTTTCAGCGGCGGCATCGAGGACATTCCATGGGAGCAGCGCCGGCCCTACGACGAGTTCGATTACGGCTATGTGCTGACCGTGCACAAATCCCAAGGCTCGCAGTGGAACGATGTTGTGCTGTTCGACGAAAGCTTCGCCTTCCAGGACAGCCGCGCCCGCTGGCTCTACACCGGCATCACCCGCGCCGCGAAACGGTTAACGGTGGTTGTCTGATACTTTTTGCCGACGCCGGTTTCCGCATCGCAAAACGCAATTTTCTTGAGCCGTCCTATCATTAGCACCTATGGTCAACCCCAAGCTGGCCGCAGATGCCGGCTTCGCCGTGGGGGCACGGCGCGCGCAGGCTGAGGACCGCAGGGGGATGACCGATTCCGTAAGTGGCGAGCTGGAAATCTCCGGCCGCAATCTCGCGGGTTCCGCCTCCGGCAACCTGCTGACGCGGTGCGTCCGCTGGCTCAGCCAGTGCAATCCCTACGATCTCGCCTCCTGCGTCTCGCTGGCCGCGCTTGTCGTCATCGCGCTGTGGACCTTCCAGGATTACGCGATCTCCAATGACGAGGGCGTCCAGCATCGCTACGGCGAACTGATCATCGCCTATTACAAGAGCGGCTTCACCGATCTGTCGCTGTTCAAGCTCGACAACCTTTATCTCTACGGCGGGCTGTTCGACATTCTCAGCCTTGGCCTGAGCTACATCATTCCCGTCGATCAGTACGAACTGCGTCACCTGTTGTGCGCGCTGATCGGGATTGGCGGAATCGGCGCCGCCGCTGCCACCGCGCGGCTGATCGCGAACCCGCGCGCCGCCTTCTTCACCATCGTGGTGCTGGCGCTGTGCGGATCGTGGTACGGCGCGATGTACAACCACACCAAGGGCATTCCGCTCGCCGCCTTCATGGCCGGTGCGCTGTATTTCCTGATCCGCGCCAGCCGAAACCTGCCGACACCGCGCATGCGCGATGTGATCGGGTTCGGCGTGATGACCGGCGCCGCGCTCGGCATCAGGTCGCTCAGCCTGCTGCTGATCGGATATCTCGCCCTCGCGGTCCTGATCAATCTGCCGCGTCCGGTGATCGGGCACTGGCATGAGCGCGCACGGTTCGCGATGCGCTCGGCACTGTGGTTCCTGCCGGCGCTGGTGATTGCATATCTCATCATGATCGCGGCATGGCCGTGGGCGGCGCTGTCGCCGCTTAATCCGGTGCGCGGACTGCTTTCATTCAGCGAGTTTCACTATCACATCCGCACGATCCTGTTCGGCAAGGTCTACGAGATGGCCGACGTGCCGCGCGCCTACGTGCCGACCTATATCGCGATCCGGCTGCCGCTGCTGACGCTCGGCGCAACGCTGCTCTCGCTGGTGCTGATCGCCCTGCCGGCGCGCCTTGGCGGCATCAGCGGCGTACCGCGCCGCGAACTTGGCCTGATCGCATTCGCCGCGATCTTCCCGGTGGCGTGTCAGGTCGTCGTCGAAGGACCCGCATTCGACGGCTGCCGCCATTTCCTGTTCGTGTTTCCGCCGATCGCAATTCTTGCTGGCGTCGGCCTCAGCGCCTCGATCGGCGCACTTGCGCGCCTGCATCGCAATGTCCTGATCGTCTGGCTCGCGGTTGTCGCCACCTGCTACACGTGGACGGCGGGCAAGCTCTATCACCTGCATCCCTACGAGTATCTCTATTACAACCAGCTTGTGGGCGGGCTCGAAGGCGCCTCCCGGCGCTTCGTCACCGATTACTGGGTCAACAGCATGCCGGAGGCTGTCGAGGAACTGCACGATTTCCTCGACCGCACCGAGCCCGCGACCGCTCAGACCAAACCGTATCGTGTCGCCGTCTGCGGCGAGCGTGTCTCTTATGAAGAATACGCGCGGCCCAATCTGCAATGGATCAAGATGTATGACTGGCGGCTGGCGGATTTCTACATTGCACCAACGCACATGAATTGCGACCGCATTCTGGCGGGGAAAGTGATCGCGAAGGTCGAACGCATGGGCGTGACCATCGGCGTGGTGAAAGACCGCCGCCGGATTCGCGAACAGGAAGAATAATCGCGTCCGCGCAGAGCACACGGACTTTTGTCCGGCAATCGCGGTTGAGGTGCAATGATACGGAACCTTTTGCTCCGCAAGGGGTTACCTTTGACATGCCCAGCGACACTCCGCCTCGCGACGTCGCATTTCAAACCTCCACCTCACCTCCTTACGCGCATTGAAGGAAAATACATGCGAACAACAAAACTTCTCGCAGCCGCACTTCTTGCCGGTTCAGCAGCCCTCGCCGCCGCGCAGCCCGCAACCGCGGCGCCGCTGATGAACAACACGATGCTGTCCGGCGCGGCCTCAGGCCACGTTGAGAACGTTCAGTACTATCCGATTCGCCGTGGCTACGGCCCGCGTTACGGCTACGGTCCCCGTTATGGCTATCGCGGCGGCTACTATCGGCGCGGCTACGGCAGCACGGCGGCAGGCGTCGGCATCGGCCTCGCCGCGGGTGCGATCATCGGCGGCGCCATTGCCTCGTCGCAGGCGCAGGCCCAGCAGAATGCGGCCTACTGCGCGCAGCGCTACCGCTCCTACGATCCCGCATCGGGCACCTATCTGAACAACGACGGCAACCGCTATCCCTGCCCGTAAGTTTTTCGTCCGAGCGATCACGACCAACCGCGAGACATTCGTCTCGCGGTTTTTTTGTTGCATAAACTCCTGCAATAGATGTGGTTTGCGATCGGGCGCTCGGTTAGGCTTCGCCGCCAACAAGAATAACTGCCGGGGAAACGCCATGACCATCTGCACGCATGCCGCACGATATGCCGCCGCCCTGCTCGCGCTCACGGGAGCAGGCACGCTGTCTTCGACGGCACTGAACGCGCAAACCGCCCAGCCGCTTCCGACGGCGGCGCAGACCGATCCAAAAACGCTCGGCCTGATGCAGGGCTTTCCGCCCCCGCCAGACAAGACCATCCGCTTCATCGATGGCTCGTCGTCACGTTTCCCGAACACACGCTGGTCGTTCAGTCACTTCCGCGAACTGGTGCCGACCGCCGCCGTCTCGCGCGGCGAAGGACCCGTCGTGCCGCTGCCGCGCGCCGAAAAGGATCTCGGCGCCGTCGCCATCACGACGATGGACGGCAAGGCGATCACCTTTAACGACGCGATGCAACTGACCTATACCGACGGCATCGTCGTGCTGCACAAGGGCAAGATCATCTATGAAAAATATTTCGGTGAAGGCAGCCCGCAACTGCCGCATATCGCCTTCTCGGTGACGAAGTCGTTCGTCGGCACGCTGGCGGCGGTGCTCGCGGCCAACGGCAAGCTCGATCCCGCGGCCCCCGTCACGAAGTATGTGCCCGAATTGAAGGACACGGCCTATGGCGATGCCACCGTGCGCCAGGTGATGGACATGACCATTGGCGTGAAGTTCTCGGAGAACTATTCCGATCCGAACGCCGAGGTGTTCGACTACGCCCGCGCCGGCGGCATGATGCCGATTGCGCCCGGTTATCAGGGGCCGCGCAGTTTCTACGACTTCCTCGTCAAGCTGAACAAGGAAGGCGAGCACGGACAGGCCTTCGCTTACAAGACGGCGAACGCCGAAGTTCTTGCCTGGATCGTCAAGCGTGCCTCCGGGCAGTCGCTGGCCGCACTGCTGTCCTCGGAGATCTGGTCGAAGCTCGGGGCGGAGCAGGACGGTTACTTCATGGTCGACAGCATCGGCACCGAATCCGGCGGCGGCGGCTACAACACCGCGCTGCGCGATCTCGCGCGCTTTGGCGAGATGATGCGCAACAAGGGCAAGTTCAACGGCCAGCAGGTCATTCCGGAAGCCGCCGTCGCCGACATCACCCAGGGCGGCAAGAAGGACGACTTTGCCAAGGCCGGTTACACGCTGCTGAAAGGCTGGTCCTATCGCGACATGTGGTGGATCACCCACAACGAGCATAACGCCTATACCGCGCGCGGTATCTACGGCCAGAGCATCTATGTCGATCCGACCGCGGAGATGGTGATCGCCCGCTACGCCTCGCACCCGATGGCAGCCAACGCCGCCAACGATCCGGTCTCGCTGCCGATGTACATGGCGCTGGCGAAGGAGCTGATGAAGTAGGCGCGTCTCGCGCGCACATGCGCGGTACCCGTATGCCAAATCAGACCTTGATGCGCGAGGCCTGACCAATTTTCGGTGTCGTCCCCGCGAAAGCGGGGACCCATAACCATCAAATGCCGAGATGATGGCGGGATGATCGCTCAGGCATCTCTCGCAAATGGAAAGCTCAGTGATTATGGCTCCCCGCTTTCGCGGGGACGACATCATAATCTTGGATAGCTCCCTCGTTGTCTGCCGGAGCCTTACTAAGCCACATCCCTACGCGGCATCGCGGTCACGGCGTGCGCAGACACCGCATCCAGCACCTGCCGTAACTCCTCCTCCAGATATTCATTGGCGATGATCAGCGCCTTGAGCGCGCCGCGCAGATCGCCGCCGCAGGTCGCGATCGCACTGTCGACGGCGCGATCGTAGCGCTCGATGTCGGTCTGTGTGGCCGGTGTGAACATGATGGCTCTCCGATGCTGGCAGAGATTCCGCCACACCGGACACATCGCCCGGCGAGTCGCGGTCTGATTTTATGTTCTCTATTTGTTCTTTGTCTGTTGAAACTGTCAAGAGCGCGGCCGGTTTACACACTGCTTGATTGAGCAAGGCCCAGGCGCGTCACGCAACGCGCGACAGGTGCCCTCGGGGCGCGGGCACGGACTGATTGCGCCCGCGCGACTTGGCCTCATAAAGCGCCTTATCTGCAGCCTCAATCAGATCCGCCGGCTGCAGCGATGCGCTCGGCACGAGACTGGTGACCCCGATGCTGACGGTGGTGGCCCATTTGTCGGCGGACAGCATTTCCACCTTGGTGCGGATACTTTCCCCGACGGCAAACGCCGCGTCCGTGGAAAGGCCCGGCAGCAACACCGCGAATTCCTCGCCGCCGTAGCGCGCAGCGCAATCCCCCGTACGCCGGACCGCGCCGGCGATGCTGGCCGCAATCCGGACCAGCACCTGATCGCCGGCCTGATGGCCGAACATGTCGTTGTAGGTCTTGAAGTGATCGGCATCGATCATGAGAAGTGCGAGCGGCTCCTGACGCCGCTGCGCCCGGGACCACTCCCGTTCGATGACCTGATTGAACTTGCGGCGGTTCCTGAGGCCGGTCAGCGCATCGGTGATCGCAAGTTCTGCCAGCCTGTCCTCGGCGCGCCCGCGCCGCTTGATTTCACGCACGAGGATCATCGTCGCACCGGCAACAAACGCAATCAGCGCCAGCATGATCCCGCCGACCCGCAGCGCCTGGCTGCGCCAGATGGCGAAGATGTCAGTCCAGGATTTGCCGACGATAACGATCAATGGATGGCTGCTGTCGCGCCACACATAGAGACGCTTGATCGGATCGATCGCGCCGGACCCTTCAAACGATCCGCTCTGTTCCACAAGGACGCGTTTGACACCGGGACTCTGGCTCAGGTCCCTGCCGATCACATCCAGATCGAATGGCGTCCTCATGATCACCACGCCATCCCGCCGGATCACGCTGATAACATCGTCCGCTGCAAGGCTGAGGCGCTCGAACAGGTCGTGGAAGTAGCTGAACCGCAAGGAGCCCACAACCACGCCGAGAAAGGCACCGTCCTTGCCTATGATCCGGCGGCTGAGAACGATTGCGTAAGCACCGCGATGCAGACCTGGCCGGCCGATGAACAGACCGGCGTTGGGATTGTCCCGGTGCACCGTAAAATAGTCCTCGTCGGCGCGATTTTCCGGCTTCGGATCGTAGGTCGCCGAATCGTGGATAAGTTTCCCCGCGGCGTCGAACACCTGGATGGCGCCAAAGTGTTTCGCGGTGGCCGCGTGGTCGAACAGAATAAGATTGAGCAACCGCTTGCTGACACCGGCAAGCTCCGGTTCGATCATGTTGCTCGCGACATTGCGGAGCGACAGATCGTAGAGTTCGATGTTGCGGCTGATGTCAGAATCGATCGTTGTGGCGAGGTTTTCCATGGACCGCAGCGCCAGCGCCTGTTCGCCGCGGCGCATGTCCAGCATGACGCTGCCGCAAACCGCGGAAAAGCCGGCGATCGTCGCAACCGAGCACAGTATCAGCAGCTTTGCCGATATCCGCCCCGGTCGGGTCGCCTGATCTTTTGGCCGTCGAAACCACATCGCACACTTGTCCCCAAGCGTGCCTGAATGCGCCCAATTCGTTGCGGCGGTCTTTAAATGATCGGTTTCATATCGTTCGGAGTTAACGACATATTTCCGGATTGGATACGATTGGACCGGGCAGTATGCGATGGCGCGTGTCGCTATCGCTGCACGCGGATACCGAGCATCACGACGGTCGCGGCGGAGCTTGCACCGTTAGCCGAACTGTTCAGCCAGTCGTGCCGCACCTGTCCCTTGATCTGGAACGTACGCGACAGCTTGTAGACCAGATCGCCTTCCACGAAGTAGCGCCGGTCGAAGCGCGTGCCATCGTAGTCCGACGTACCGGTGCCAACCTTGGCGGTGCCGATCAGCCAGCGGCGAAACGCGTGATCGACCTGGAGCGAGTAATCGCGGGAAATTACGCCGGAGACGCCAGGCAGCGTGGTCTCATCGATCGAGGATGTCGCATCGAAACGCACCGTGGTCAGCCCGGTCGCGGTCCAGATCAGCGATGCGCTGGTCAGCAGGCCCTTCATGTCGCTGAGGCGCGGATCCTGATAGCTGCGCCGTGAATAGCCGATGGCGGCTTCGCCGGTCAGCAGCCGCGAAAACTCGAATGATGTGCCGGCCTTCACGTAACCGCCGGTGGAATCGCGCTGATAGCCGGAGCGATCGGACTTCACGTCGTGAAGACGCGTGTCGGCGGAGAACTCGCCGAACGGCTTGAGGCCCGGCATCAGATCGTAGCTGACGCGCCCGAGTCCGCCGAACTGGTTGAAGTTGCGGTCGTCGTTGGTGAAGGTCGAGCCGTCGGTGAGCTTCGACTGCTGATAGATCGTTCGGTCCGCGAGGCCGGCGACCGAAACCGTCAACCGGTTGAAATCGTGTTCGACACCTGCGGTGCCGCCGATATTCGTGGCCAGCGGATATTGCGCAAGACCGGCCTGAATGTTCGGCGAGCCGGGATTGTCTGTGAAAACCCGCATGCGCAGTTCGGTATTGATGCGCGTATCGCGCGCCGCGTCGATGCGGCCCGCGACCTTGCCATTGAACGTCGGGGCGTCGATGTTGGTCGGCACCGGCGACGGGCCGGTGGCGAGCGGCGGAAACGTCGTGCCGTAACCGGTGAACGATCCGCGCAGATCGGCGATCAGCGAATGACGCTCCCAGTCGGACGCAATCAGCAGTTCAGGAGCGACCGTGTAGAACCCCGACCCCTTCGGCGTATTCATGCGGCCGGGATTGGTGTTGTAGCCGCCCCACAGTTCGACTGCGGCCTTGGTGAGAAACGTACCGGTGTGGAAGCCGACATTGGCGAACGGATCGTCATCGACCTTGAGGCGGCGGCGCTGCGGCTGGCCGGGAAACGTGCCGGCAACCGACTGCGAAACCGGCGCCGCGACCTTTGCAGCTTTCGGGGCGGCGGCCGGCGGATTGCCGGGACCGACAATCTTCGGCTTCGGTGCGCCGGGATAAAGTTTCTGTTTCTTGCGGGTGCGGTTGAGCGAGTCGAATCCGACGTCAGACGCGCCCGACGCAGGTGGAACACCGTAGGTCGGGATTGCGCCGATCCGCGACGGCGCCCTGACACTGGGCTTTGGCGCGCCGTCGTTGGCCCCGTTGTCGGCGGTCTTGCGAAGCAGCGACTTGTCCGGCGGCGCGAAACCGCCCTGCGCCGGGTTCATCATGTCAGGGGTCAGCGCCTGCGCCAAGGCCGTTGCAGGGTTCCACAGCATCAGCACGCAGCACGTCGGCAGCACGCGCCATCCAGACGCGCGCCAGCGACGATCCCACAACCGGACAGGTTGCTGCGAGCCCTGCACTTTTCACTCTTCTCCCGGCCCCGAAAGTCACTTGGGGCCGCGCCGGAAAACGAAACAACTTCAAGCAATTGCCGGCCAAAACGCCGCCGTCCGGCGTTGCTGAACGCCGTTAACAGAGTTAAAACAATTATGGTTAACGGAGCGTTGAGGGCGGCCCTGGCGCGTCGCCTCAGCAGCTTGAATGTGCTAGGAAATGTCCCGGATTGCGCGCGCGTCGCGCTGCCGTCCCTTCAACCGGAATCACGCATGGCCACTTCAAAACCGCGGACGGCGACCCCTTCCGCGACTCGCGCGGCATCTGCCGCCATCGAGTCCGCACTGCGCACCCTGGACGCCGAGGCGAGCGGCATCACCGCACTCGTGAACGCCCTGCAGTCGGATCTCGGAGCGGCTTTCGATGCCGCCATCGCGCGCGTCCGCGAGGCCAAGGGCCGTCTGATCGTGACGGGCCTCGGCAAATCCGGCCACATCGGCAAGAAAATGGCGGCGACCTTCGCCTCCACCGGCACGCCCTCATTCTTCGTCCATGCAGCAGAGGCCAGCCACGGCGATCTCGGCATGATTACGCCCGACGACGTCATCATGGCGCTGTCATGGTCCGGCGAAACCGCCGAACTGAAGAACCTCATCAACTATTCGCGCCGCTTCCGCATCGGACTGATCGCGGTCACATCGGAAGCGGATTCGACGCTGGGCGCGGCTGCCGACATCGTCCTGACGCTGCCGAAGGCACGGGAAGCCTGCCCGCACAATCTCGCCCCGACCACATCGTCGCTGATGCAACTCGCGCTTGGCGATGCGCTCGCCGTGGCGCTGCTGGAAAGCCGTGGCTTCACGGCGCTCGATTTCAGCGCGCTGCATCCCTCCGGCAAGCTCGGTGCCATGCTGAAATTCGTGCGTGACCTGATGCACAAGGCCGAAGCGGTGCCGGTGAAGCCGCTCGGCACCAAGATGTCCGAGGCGCTGGTGGAGATGACCTCCAAGGGCTTCGGCTGTGTCGGCATCGTCGATGCGCGCGGCGAGATCACAGGCATCGTCACCGACGGCGACTTGCGCCGTCACATGCGTCCTGACCTGATGACGGCCAGCGTCGACGAGGTAATGACGAGAAATCCGAAGACCATCAGCCCGGATCTGCTGGCCAGCGAGGCGCTGGAGATTCTCAACGCATCGAAGATCACCGCGCTGATCGTGACGGAGGGCAAGACGCCGGTCGGCATCGTGCACCTGCACGACATCCTGCGTGCAGGCGTCGCGTAACATCCCTTCCCATCATTGCGAGCGAAGCGAAGCAATCCATCTTGTGGATAAAACTGGATTACTTCACCGCCATGTTCCTCGCAATGACGGCAATTGAACCTAGGCTGCATCGACTTTCAGGCTTGCCCCATCGGCGCTGACGATCTTCACACGGCTGCCGGAAGGCGCATCCGGGCCCGAAACGCGCCAGACCGTATCGTCGATCCTCACCGTGCCGATGCCGTCCACGATCGGTTTTTCGAGCGTGAAGACGCGGCCGATCAGGCCTTCCGCGCGCCTGTTGAGAAACGGCTTGTCGGTCGGCCTGGCATTTCGTCCCGAGTAGTATCGCCACAGCGGCACCATCGCGATCGACAGCGCGGCAAACGCAATGACCTGCGCCTGCCACGACCACGCGATGCCAAATGACAGCAGCCCGACAATCAGGGCTGCGAGGCCGAGCCACAGCATGAACACGCCGGGCGCGAACGTCTCGATTGCCATCAGCACCACGCCGATGATCAGCCAGTTCCAGTTCCCGAGTTTCGACAGAAGCTCGACCATATCGATCAGGCCTTCGGATTGGTGTTCGGCACTGTCGGCGGGCGGCGGGCCGCCGCGGTGGCTGACGCTGCACTTTCGCCGAAGGTCGCCTTTGCGATCTCTCCGATGCCAGCAAGCGACCCGAGCATGCCGGTCGCTTCGATCGGCAGCATGATGATCTTCTGGTTCGGCGACTCCGCGAGCTGACCGAACGCCTTGATGTATTTGTCCGCGATGAAATAGTTGAGCGAAGCGACATCGCCGCTGGCGATGGCATTGCTGACCATCTCCGTTGCTTTCGCTTCGGCTTCCGCCGCGCGTTCGCGGGCCTCGGCATCACGGAATGCAGCCTCTCGGCGGCCTTCGGCCTGAAGAATCTGCGACTGCTTGGCACCTTCCGCGCGCAGGATTTCGGACTGGCGCTGACCCTCAGCCTGAAGAATGTCAGCGCGCTTGACGCGCTCGGCCTTCATTTGCCGGCCCATCGCCTCGACCAGATCGTGCGGCGGCACAATGTCCTTGATCTCGATGCGGTTGACCTTGACGCCCCACGGCGAAACGGCGGCATCGACCACGCGCAGCAGCCGCTCGTTGATTTCATCGCGATGCGACAGCACCTGATCGAGATCCATTGAACCCATCACCGAGCGGATGTTGGTCATGGTCAGCGTCACGATGGCCTGATTGAGATTGGATACCTCGTAGCTCGCCTTGGCAGCATCAAACACCTGATAGAAGGTGACGCCGTCCACCGTGACGGTCGCGTTGTCCTTGGTGATGACCTCCTGCTGCGGAATCTCGATCACCTGCTCCATCATGTTTACCTTGCGCCCGACGCGGTCGAAGTAGGGAATGATGATGTTGAGGCCAGGACCCAGCGTGCGCGTGTATTTGCCGAACCGTTCGATGGTCCAGTCGTAGCCCTGCGACACCGTTTTCACACCGGCAAACAGCGTGAAGATCACGAGCAGAACGAACGCGATCGCAAAAATATCGAAGCCGGACATTTAAAACTCCCTGCAATTAAACCCGAAGCGCAAGACCTGAGATGCGGGCAGCCTAGCACGGGCACGCGACAGCCGCTCCGTCGCTTGGTCGATTTAAGCGGGGATACGGTTCGAAAGAGAGGACAAGTCGCGCCTTGAAACGGGCGGGCCGGGCGATTAAATCGCGGCCGCTCGGATCCAGCCTCTTAAATCCAGCCTTGCAGCTCGCGCAGCACGATCTGGCGGATCACATCCATGCCCTCGTCGCTGTCGTTGAGGCAAGGAATGGCCGAGAATTCCTCGCCGCCGGCATGGCGGAAGATTTCGGCATTTTCCATCACGATCTCTTCAAGCGTTTCAATGCAATCGGCCGCGAAGCCCGGCGTTACAACGGCAATCCGCCGCACACCATCCTTCGCAAGCTGCTCGACAGTCTGGGCGGTATAGGGCTGCAGCCATTTCTCATAACCGAACCGCGACTGGAAGGTGAGCATTAGACTCTTCTCGTCGAGACCCATACGCGTGCGCAGCGCATTCACCGTCGCAACGCACTGCGCCTGATAGGGGTCGCCCTTGTCGATGTACGACTGTGGCATGCCGTGGAACGACGCCACGATGGTCTCAGGCTTGTAAGATAACGTCGCCAGATGACGCTCGATCGAGACCGCAAGGGCATCGATGTAACCCGGGTCGTCATAATATGGCGGCGTGAACCGCACCGTCGGCTGAGCACGCATGTCCTTGAGTGCGGCGGCAACCTTGTCCACCACCGTCGCCGACGTCGACGCAGAATATTGCGGATAGAGCGGCATCACCAGAATCCGGTCACAGCCCTGCGCCATCAGCGCATCGATCCGCGACTTGATCGACGGATTGCCGTAGCGCATGCCCCAGTCGACAACGACATGCTTCTGATCGGCGATCGACGCGGCCAGCTTCTCGGCCTGGGCGCGCGTAATGGTCTTGAGCGGAGACTCGTTTTTTTCGGTGTTCCAGATCTTCAGATAATCCTTGGCCTTCTTGGCCGGACGAATCTGCAACACAATGCCGTTGAGAATGATTTGCCAGATCAATCCGTTGTTCTCGATCACGCGCGGATCGGACAGGAACTCGCGCAGATAAACGCGGACACCCTTCGCATCGGCTGTGTCAGGTGTTCCGAGATTGACCAGCAGCACGCCGACGCGTGACAGCGCCGGTTGCGCGGCGGGCCGATGTGCATCGAGGGGAATGACGGCTGTCATGACGGGTCTGGCATCGCGCGTTGCAGAAATGTTGTCAAGGCGACCGGGATCAGAAACAGGTGACCCGTTCCGCGCCAATGTATCCCAGCAGCAGGCCGGTGCCGAACAGCAGCACCAAGGCCGCGGCGCCAAACTCGATTCCGCGCAGCAGGATCGCGCCGCCGCCATCGCGGCCCGCGGCCATGCGGCTGGCGAGACCCTTGGCCGACACCGCGATGATCGCAATGGCCGAGACGGTGATCGCGGTGCCGAGCCCCATCAGCAGCGTTGCCGCTACGCCCGCCCAGAACAGGCCCTGCGCCAACGCAAACACCAACACGAGGATAGCGCCGGAGCACGGCCGGATGCCGACCGTCAGTATGGCGCTCAATCCGCGCGACCAGCCGCCGGGACCGGCGAGCGCACTCGGCTCCGGGCCATGGGAATGACCGCAGTGCTCATCGTGAACATGATCCGGATGGTTGTGATCATGGTGGTGGGCATGTGCGTGATCGTGGGGAACTCGCTCATGCGTATCGTGAGAATGCCCATGATCGTGATGGGCATGATCGTGACCGTGCGCATGCGCCATCGCAGGAACGAGCGGCGACGGCGCACCGCGCCATGACCGCAGCGCGCGGAAAAACCCGCCGCCTTTGCTCCAGACCAGCCGCGCGCCGAACGCCGCGATCAGACCGTAGCTGGCGATTTCGATGACCCGCTCGGCCCCGCACATCTGACCGGCTGTCACATTCAAGACGGCTGCGCCGATACCGACGATGGCAATCGCCATCAACGCCTGCATCAGGGCGGAGGCGAATGACAGCACGATGCCACGCCTGGCTGTCTCCTCGTTGGCGACGAGGTAGGACGAGATCACGGCCTTGCCGTGACCCGGACCGGCCGCGTGAAAGACACCGTAGGCGAAGGAAATGCCGAGCAGCGCCCATACCGCGCTGCCATCGGTCTTGGCGGCACGAATGGTCTTCGACATCTGGAGATAAAATTCGGATTGCTTGGCCAGCAGCCAGCCAATGATGCCGCTGACCTGCGGCTCGGCAACGGCTCCCTTCGGAGCGCCGAAGGGATTTTGCGCCCACGCGGCATGCAACAGCACATCGGCAAGACCCGCGACGGCGAGCGTGACCGCACCCGCAATCGCGAGCCGCTTCAGCATGGGACGAGAGATATCCATCAGGGGCAATCCACCGTGATCTTGTTGGCGAACATCGCGCCATAATTCGAATTGTCGCCGTTCAGGAACGTCTGCTCGTTCATGGTCTGCGCCTGCGCGCTGCCGTCGGTCGGACGCTGGACCGACAGCTTGCAGGTCGCCGGGGCGCCGACGAGCGTTACCGGGTCCTTTTCGTTCAACTGAAAATCAATGAAGTAGGACGGATCGAACACCTCTAGCGCCAGTGCCGGGGTCTTGACCGGCGCCTTGAATGGCAACGTGAAGTGCAGCGTCAGCGCCGAGTCCTTGTATTCGAGATAGTAGTCGATCGGATCGTTGAATTTTTCCTTCTTCTGGCTGCCCGCGCCGCCTGCCTTGGCGAAGGTAAAGAAGGCGTATTCCTTCAGCGACTCCACATTGGTCTGCGCCAGCGGTTTCAGCTCGTCGCGGGTGTAAACGCCCTTGGTCTTGCTCTCGATGCCCTGCAAGGCATAGGTCGAGAACATGTCGTCGAAGGTCCATGCGTGACGTATGCCGGTGATCGATCCGTCGGGGGCGTAGATCAACTCGCTCTTGGCTACGATCCAGACATGCGGATGCGCCTGCGCCGCACCGGCGGTGACTGCCAGCATAGCCACAGCGAAGAAACACTGAATGAGACGGCGCATCGTTATCAGGTCCTATGCGGCTTCAGGTTCGTTGAGCAGACCGCGGCGGCGCAGCAGCGCGTCGGGTTCGGGCTTACGTCCGCGGAAGGCAATGTAGGCATCTTCCGGATCGCGCGAGCCGCCCGACGAATAAATGTCGTCATGTAGCCGCTTCGCGACCGCCGGATCGAAGATGTCGTGCGCTTCCTCGAAGGCGCCGAACGCATCCGCATCCATCACCTCCGACCACATGTAGCTGTAGTAGCCCGACGCATAATGATCGCCGGAGAAGATATGCCCGAACTGCTGCGGCCGGTGCCGCAACGCGATTTCGGCAGGCATGCCGATCTTCTCCAGCTCCTGCTTCTCGAAGGCGCGCACGTCAGTGATCGAAGCCGCCGGCTGGGTATGGAATTCGAGATCGATCAGCGCCGACGAGACGAATTCCACCGTGGCGAAGCCCTGGTTGAACTTGCGCGCGGCAATGAAGCGCTTGAGCAGATCCTCCGGCAGCGGCTCGCCGGTCTGGTAGTGCCGCGCGAACTTTTGCAGCACCTCCGGCTGCTCCTGCCAGTGTTCGTAAAGCTGGGACGGCAACTCGACGAAATCGGTGAACACGCTGGTCCCGGACAGCGAGGGATACATCACATTCGACAGCATGCCGTGCAGGCCATGCCCGAATTCGTGGAACAATGTGCGGGCATCGTCCGGCGACAGCAGCGACGGCTGGCCGTCGGTCCCCTTGGAGAAGTTACAGACATTGATGACCAGCGGCGCGACATCGCCATCGAGCTTCTGCTGGTCGCGCAGCGACGTCATCCAGGCGCCGGAACGCTTGGAGGGACGCGCGAAGTAATCGCCATAGAACAGCGCCTTGTGGTTGCCCTTGGCGTCCTTGACCTCCCAGACCCGCACATCCGGATGCCAGACAGGAATATCCTTGCGCTCGCTGAAGGTCACCCCGAACAGCCGGGTCGCGACGTCGAAGGCGGCGTCGATCATGTTGTCCAGCGCGAGATAAGGCTTGATCGCGGCATCGTCGAAATTAGCGCGGCGCTGGCGCAGCTTCTCGGCGTAGTAGCGCCAGTCCCAGGCGGCGAGCCTGAAGTTGCCGCCCTCCTCTGCGATCAGCGCCTGCAGGGCGTCGCGGTCGGCCATGGCGCGGGCGCGGGCCGGCTTCCAGACCCGCTCCAAGAGGCCGCGTACGGCCTCCGGAGTCTTGGCCATGGAATCTTCCAGGCGGTAGGCGGCGAAGCTCGGATAGCCGAGGATTTTCGCCCGCTCCTCGCGCAGCTTCAAAACCTCGAGGATGGTGGCGCTGTTGTCGTTGTCGTTGCCGTTATCGCCGCGGGCAGTGAAGGCCTTGAACACCTTCTCGCGCAGGTCGCGGCGGCTGGAGTCCTTCAGGAACGGCTCGACCGACGACCGCGACAGCGTCACCACCATCTTGCCAGGCATGCCGCGCTCTTCTGCCGCGGCCTTGGCAGATGCGACGAAGCTGGCCGGCAGGCCCGCCAGATCGCCCTCGCCAAGCTCCATGGTCCAGTCCTGCTCGTCGCCGAGCAGATGATGGCTGAACGATGTCGCCAGATGCGCCAGCCGCTCGTTGATCTCCGCGGTCCGGGCCTTGGCGGCCTCGCTGAGCCCGGCGCCGGAGCGATGGAAGCTGGTCCAGGTCCGCTCCAGCAGCCGCGCCTGCTCGCCCGTCAGATTGAGCGAGGCGGCCTTGTCGCGCAGCTTGGAGACGCGGCCAAACAGCACAGCGTCCATGCTGATCGGATTCCAGTGCCGCGCCTGCTTCAGCGCCACCTCGGACTCAATCTTGAGAAGCTCGGGATTGGAGTGCGCGCCCACGAGGTCATAGAACACCGCCGAGACTTTCGAGAGCAGCTTGCCGGCCCGCTCCAGCGCCGTGACGGTGTTCTCGAAGGTCGGCTCGGCCGGGTTCGCCTTGATCGCCTCGATCTCGGCGGAGTGAGCCGCAAAGGCCTTGTCGAAGGCCGGCAGGAAATGCTCAGGACGGATGTCGGCGAAGGGCGGCGTCTCGAACGGTGTCTGCCAGGCTGTCAGTAGCGGGTTGGTGTTGGGGACGGCAGCCGTTGCGGACGCTTCTGACATGGTAAGGCCTTATTTCCAGCAATTTCCAAGGCACCCTCTATATCATCCGGTGGGGCTTTTTTGCGCCCTAACCCTTGATCGGGACCGCGATTTCGCAGAGATTGCGGCCCGAAACGGGATCACAAAGTCATGAACGCCAAGAAGCTCGAAGCCAACGCCCGCGAAATCGCGTGGCCCAGCGTCATCACCGTCATCAGCGCAGCGATCCTGATCGGCGCCGAGGTGTTCGGCGCGGCATTCGCCGGAGGCTGGGCGCTCGCGATCCTGTTCGGCCTCAGCGACACCGCCGCTCACATCGTCCAGATCGTGCTCTTCCTGATCGGCGTCGTCATCATGATCGCGTTTGTGCGCGGCGCGCAGCGCGTCGAGCCGTTTACCCGGAAGATCTGAGATTCCGGCTGCGCCGCAGGCGCTTTTCACACGCCGAAAAATTAACGCGCATTCATCTTTCTCTCAGTTCGTTAACTCACGCGCGACATTTCGATCACGCTATCGGGAAAGTTATCCCGTGGCGTAGAAAATACTTGCGAACCAGACTCAAAACTCATATTTCCACCCTTGCCCAATTTCGCACGTGCCTGTGGTCGTGTGTCAGTCGGTAGGTATCCGGACAAGAGGCCGGACAGCCGCCAAGGGACGAAGAAGCCGAGGGTCGCTTAGCTCAAACTAAGAGGCCAGCATCTCTCTCCAGGGATGCCGTTGAAGGCGACTTTGCTCCTTGCAACCGTGACTGGCAGCCGGAGGCGAACCGGCGCACCCCGCTCTCAACGGGGGACGCGACTTAAAGCAACGACGGATCGGGCTTTTTTGGTCTCTACCGGCATTCCACCGCCGGCGCGGGCTACTGAAAAGGCTTGTCCTTCATTGCCAGGTGTGCGGGCGGGAAAATCCCAACCAATCCACGGCAGCACAGTTTGGTTTGAGTTTTAGGCTCTGTCGCGTCTCCACAGTGCGGCACAGGTCTATCGCTCATCCGACATCATTTTTGGACGTCCCGTCGCTGGGCGTTTGGGAGGGTGCTATGACCGACCGTATCCAGGAATTCCTGCGCAACCGCCGCAGCGAGGGCCTCGACACCGAGCCATGCCTCGTCGTCGACCTCGAAGTCGTGCGCGACAACTACCAGACCTTCGCGAAGGCGCTGCCTGACTCGCGCGTGTTCTATGCCGTCAAGGCGAACCCGGCGCCGGAAGTGCTGTCGCTGCTGGCTTCGCTCGGCTCGTGCTTCGACACCGCAACCGTTGCGGAGATCGAAATGGCACTGGCTGCCGGTGCGACCCCGGACCGCATCTCCTTCGGCAATACGATCAAGAAGGAGCGCGACATCGCGCGCGCCTTCGCGCTCGGCATCCGCCTGTTTGCGGTGGACTGCGCCGCCGAAGTCGAGAAGATCTCCCGTGCCGCTCCCGGCGCGAAGGTCTTCTGCCGCATCCTGTACGACTGCGCCGGCGCCGAGTGGCCGCTGTCGCGGAAGTTCGGCTGCGACCCGGAGATGGCTGTCGACGTCCTCGACCTCGCCAAGAAGCTGGGCCTCGAGCCGGTGGGCATTTCGTTCCACGTCGGTTCGCAGCAGCGTAAGGTGAAGGCGTGGGATCGCGCACTGGCGATGGCTTCGACGGTGTTCCGTGACTGTGCCGAGCGTGGAATCAACCTGTCCCTGGTCAACATGGGCGGCGGATTCCCGACGAAGTACCTCAAGGACGTTCCTCCGGTCGTGCAGTACGGCCGGTCGATCTTCCGCGCGCTTCGCAAGCACTTCGGCAACCAGATCCCGGAGACCATCATCGAGCCGGGCCGCGGCATGGTCGGCAATGCGGGTATCATCGAGACCGAAGTCGTTCTGATCTCGAAGAAGAGCGACGACGATGAGAACCGCTGGGTCTACCTCGACATCGGCAAGTTCGGCGGCCTCGCCGAGACGATGGACGAGTCGATCCGCTACCAAATCCGCACGCCGCACGACGGCGCGGACATGGCTCCGTGCATTCTCGCGGGCCCGACCTGCGACTCCGCAGACGTGCTGTACGAGAAGGTGCCGTACCCGCTGCCCGTCACGCTCGAGATCGGCGACAAGCTGCTGATCGAAGGCACCGGTGCGTATACGTCGACGTATTCGGCGGTGGCTTTCAACGGCATCCCGCCGCTGAAAACCTACCACATCTGAACTGCCTCATCTGAGGCCTGAAATAACCGGGAGCCGGTCCGCCGGCTCCCATCCCGTCACATCGCTATTTGCTGACAACGCTCCGCGGTCGCCTTGCCGCTGGAGTGGGGACTGACGTGCCATGACTGCTGTTTGGAAAAAGACCACCGCCCTCACCCTCGAAGCCGCTCCGTTCGCGATCCGTGCGGAACGAGCCTCGGACGTCGCCGCGCGTGAAGCGCTGCTGGATGCGAGCTTCGGCGAAGGCCGTCATGCGCGCACCTGCCAGCGCCTGCGCGACGGACGCATGCCCGCCGAAGGCCTCGCCTTCTCGGCTGTGCATCAGGGCCGCGTGGTCGGCACCGTGCGGTTGTGGCACGTCAGCGCCGGGGGCATCCCCGCGCTGGTGCTCGGCCCGCTGGCGGTCGAAGCCTCGTGCCGTTCGCTCGGCGTCGGCGCGGCGCTGATGAATCACGCGCTGGCGGCGGCGAAGGCCCGCGGCCATGGCGCTGTGATCCTGCGCGGGGACGCTGGCTACTACGCGCGCTTCGGCTTCTCGGCGGCCAAGACCGGCGAGCTGGCGCTGCCCGGCCCGTTCGAGCGCGAGCGGCTTCTGGCAGTTGAGCTGCGCCCCGGCGCCCTGGACGAGGCCTTCGGCATGATCGTGGCGACCGGCGACAAATTGCGCCGTGCGGCGGTCCGCGCAGGCGGCAAGGCTCGAAAGCTTCTCATCCAGGCTGCTTGATTTGAACGCCAAGACCCGGCATTGCGGGGCCTGAAAATGAGCCCCGCAATTCGTTGTCACAAGGAAGAGACTGATGTCCCGCCGCCTGATTTCATCCGGATCGCCGTTCGAAAAGATTGCCGGCTACAGCCGCGCCGTTGTCGATGGTGACCTTTGCTTCGTCGCCGGCACCACCGGCTACGATCCCGTCACGAAAGTCCTGCCGGAAGACGTGGCCGAGCAGACCCGCAACTGCTTCAAGACCATCGGCATCGCATTGAAGGAAGGCGGCTTCGAGATGGCCGACCTCGTGCGCGCGACTTACTACGTCACTGATGCCAAGGACTTCGATGCAGTGTTCGCCGTGTGCGGCGAGACGCTCGGCGATATCCGCCCCGCAGCAACGATCGTCGCCGTCTCCGCCCTTTATAAGCCGGAGATGAAAGTCGAGATCGAAGTCACGGCGAAGCGCCGGAGCTGACATCCAGACCAGTGCCCGACATGTTGGCCTGCAAGCGAGCCAACATGTCGCAGCTGATGCGTTGACTTTCCTGCCGCAGGCCATAGCTTAAGATCATCATGTCGAACGTGTGTAACAACCGATTGCTGCTTCACGCAGGTCGCCTTCAAACCCGAAGGTGACCCGGGCGGACGCGCGTCAGCGCCGTCCCGGGTCGTTTATCGTTCGTATCTCCCCCTATTCGTAAAACTGAATCACGGGCATCGCTCGGCACATCCGTGCCGCGCGATTTCATTGTGAGGCACATCATGATGTCGGCACCGATTCCTCCGATCAGTATTGCGTCGGAGGACTTCCATATTCTGAGGCAGATCGCCGTGCGGGCGCTCGAAGAGCGCCATCCGGTGAGCGGCTTTCTGGTTTCGGAACTGAACCGCGCGGACGTCCACGACGCAGCGGCGCCATTGCGTTGCGTGCGTCTCGACGACTGGGTGACGTTTCGCGCCGACGAAGGAATGCCGCTGGACAGCCGCATGCTCGTTCTGCCCGCGAAATTCCGCAGCAGCCACCTCCATGTCTCGGTGCTGTCGCCCGTTGGCGCAGCGCTGATCGGTCTGCACGCCGGATCGAGCATGCCTTACGTGGGAATCGACGGAGTTCGCCACGTCGTCACAGTCGAAAATCTCGACCCACCAGCCGGCGTCGTTTCGCTGCAACACCACCGCGCCATGAAATTCGCAGCGCGCCACAGCGGCAACGATCCCGACCGGCCCGGTCCAACAGCAGCTTGAAGGAGAACATCATGGCCAGCCACTTGCAGCCCGCGCTGCCTCCCATTTCCCTGCGCATGTGCGACGCCGACCGGCTCCGCAACATCGCGGAGGCCGCCTCGGAAAAATATCCGCAGACCACCGACTTCCTGGCGCGGGAGATCGAACGCGCCGAGATTCTGCCGGACACCCGGTTGCTGCCCGGTCTTGTCACCATGGATTCGGACGTGACCTTCCGTGATGACATCAGCATGCAGGAACGCGAGGTAACGCTGGTTTATCCCGAGTCGGCGGATGTGGACGCGGGGAAAATCTCGATCCTGACCCCGATCGGCGCGGCCCTCATCGGCCTTTCGGTGGGACAGACCATCGAGTTCCAGACACCCGGCGGCCGCTGGCGCTCCCTGACCGTGCTCAAGGTTCAGCAGCCCCGATAACACGGCGTCACAAGACACCTTTATGAAAACCCGGCGGCAAAGCACCGTTGCCGTCACCCCCAAGTTGCCGTAGTTCTTCGCTGCTGCAGCATGTCCCCGCCTATCCGGAGTTCTGATTTTGAGCAAATTTCCCGTCTACGCGCGTATCACCGGCCCGATCGTCATGATCGGCTTCGGCTCGATCGGCAAAGGCACGCTGCCGATGATCGAGCGGCATCTCGACTACGACAAGTCGCGCATCACGGTGATCGATCCCAAGGACGAGGGCCGCAAGGCTCATTGCGAAAAGCACAATGTGCGCTTCATCCAGCAGGGCGTGACCAAAGACAATTACCGCGAACTGCTGACGCCGCTGCTCACCGAGGGCGGCGGGCAGGGTTTCTGCGTCAACCTCTCGGTCGATACCGGCTCTACCGACATCATGGAGCTCTGCAACGAACTCGGCGCGCTCTACATCGACACGGTCAACGAGCCGTGGCTCGGTTTCTATTTCGATGCGTCGAAGGGACCGGAAGCGCGCTCGAACTATGCCCTGCGCGAAAACACGCTGGCGGCCAAGAGGGCCCGTCCCGCGGGCTCGACGACGGCGGTCTCCTGCTGCGGCGCCAATCCCGGCATGGTCTCGTTCTTCGTCAAGCAGGCGCTGCTGAATGTCGCCTCCGACCTTAAGCTTAATGCACCACGCCCGAAGACCAAGGCCGAATGGGCGGACCTGATGCGCCAGGCCGGCATCAAGGGCATCCACATCGCCGAACGCGACACCCAGCGCTCGAAGAAGCCGAAGGAGCCGGACGTGTTCGTCAACACGTGGTCGGTGGAAGGCTTTCTGTCGGAAGGCGTTCAGCCATCCGAACTCGGCTGGGGCACCCACGAAAAGTGGATGCCCGAAAACGCACACACCCACGAAGCCGGATGCGGCGCGGCGATCTATCTGATGCAGCCCGGCGCCAATACGCGCGTGCGCACGTGGTGCCCGACGCGCGGCGCGCAATACGGTTTCCTCGTCACTCACAACGAGTCGATTTCGATCTCCGACTATTTCACGGCGCGCGACGCATCGGGCAAGGTCATCTATAGGCCGACCTGCCACTATGCCTATCACCCTGCGGACGACGCCGTGCTCTCGCTGCACGAAATGTTCGGACGTGCGGCGAAGATGCAGGAGAAGCATCACATCCTCGATGAAAACGAGATCGTCGATGGCATCGACGAGCTCGGCGTGCTGCTGTTCGGCCACGACAACAATGCCTACTGGTACGGCTCGCAGCTCTCCATCGAGGAGACGCGGAAACTCGCGCCCTATCAGAACGCCACCGGTCTGCAGGTGACGTCCGCCGTCCTCGGCGGCATGGTGTGGGCGCTGGAAAATCCGAACGAAGGCATCGTCGAAGCCGACGAGATGGATTTCGATCGCCTGCTGGAAATCCAGACGCCATATCTCGGGCCGGTGAAGGGCTACTACACCGACTGGACGCCGCTGACGGATCGTCCGGGTCTCTTTCCCGAAGACATCGACACCAGCGATCCCTGGCAGTTCAAGAATGTTCTGGTGCGCTGATCACGTCAGCATCCCATCACGCAGAAGGGCCGGGCAAATGTCCGGCCTTTTTGTTTTCGATTGGCGCTAGTTCCTGATCGGCTCGCCGGTCTTCTCCGCCGGCGCAGGCGGCAACGCAGGCTTTGCACCCGCCTTCTGCGCATCGGCATCAGGCCGTGCCGGCTCCGGCGCGGGTGTCGTAGGTCTCGTGCCGCCGGGTTTCGATTCTGCCGGTCCATCACTCTTTCCGGCCGGTACTGAAGGCTGCGTGTCCGGCGGCTGCGTGGTTTGCGCAAAATGAATCTCGCCCCGCGATGCCAGTTGCATCAGCGAAATTCCGGACAGTGTCAGGCCGCCCGCAATCAAGACCGCTGACAGAATAAGATCGGTTCGATTGGCTCGCTTTTCGTTCGGAGTCATCTCCGCACCCATTGATATTCTTTCCAAAGGAGCCAACGGATGCTCGAAGCGATGGTTCCGACAAATGCCTGAACGCGCGTTGTCGCGCTCAATGAATTGTGAAGGAAAATGCGGAACCGGCCGGGACCAAACCGCGCGGGTCAGTCCTTGGTGCTGACGTCCCATGTCGCATGGCGGACACCCGGCCTGCGCGCGAGATCAGCCGTGACGGCGTCGAGCTCTTTCGCGTCGACTGCCGTGCTCACCAGCGTAGCCACGATCTCCACGACATCTTCCGCACGTTCGATGACATTGACGTCGCTGACCGGATACTTCGCCGCTTCCAGCTTCTCGACCAGAAGATCGCGCACGGCGTCCATCGATGCGGTATCGACCGTGAGCCTGATTTCGTAGGTGGCTTCCGACGCGCGCTCGTCCAGCGGGCTTCGGTTGATGGCGTTGACCAGCGGCCGCAGCAGCGTGTTGCCAGCGAGAACAAATGCCGTCAGGGTGACCGCCTGCGCCAGCATGTCGGCGCCCGCGCAGCATCCAACCGCCGCAGACCCCCACAATGTCGCCGCCGTATTCAGGCCGCGGACATTCATGCCTTCCTTCATGATGACACCGGCGCCGAGAAAGCCGATGCCCGACACCACATAGGCGATTACGCGCACGGCGCCATCGGCATCGGCAAGCTGCATGGCCAGATCGACAAATGCCGCGGCGCTGACCGCAACCAGCACGTTGGTCCGCAGCCCCGCCGTGCGCAGGCGATACTGGCGCTCGGCCCCGATCAGGGTGCCGAGCACGAACGCAGCCGTCAGACTGACGAGCGTGTCGAGAAAATCATAAAACTGAAATGTCGTCAGGAAGCGCATGACGACTGCTTACCCATTAGAGGGTAAGCAGTCCAGCGTCGCCGTCCTCTGTCGCGAAAGCAAGCAGCGATCCCTTCGCATTCCATGCCAGCGCGGCTACCGGCTCCCCCGCGTTCCTGCGCACCAGGATTTCCGCGCCGTCCTCGATGCGCACCATCAGGATGGTGCCGTCGCTGTAGCCGACCGCGAAAATATCGTCCTTGGGATGGCAAGCGACCACCGTCGCCTTGGCGTGTAACGGCGCAAGCATTCCCGGCTCCTTGCCCATCGGTCCGTCCTTGCTCGCAAACGGCCACAGGATCACGCTGTCCGAGCCGGAGGTGGCAAGGAATTTCCCGCCCGCGCTCCATGACATCGAGCGCACCCGCGCCGGGTATCCGGTCATCCGCATGTGCCGTGAATCGGCCAGCCGCCAGCCGTGCAGCGCCGCTTCATGCATCGATGTGACGAGGAAGCGGTTGTCGGCGCTGAAGGTGACGCCGAGATGCGAGCCTTTCCACTCCAGAAACTCTGGCTTCGCGCCCATATTGGGAAACCACAGCGTCACACCATTGTAATGCGCCACCGCGAGCCGCACGCCTTTCGGCGCGAAGGCCAGACCTCCCACCGTGGACGGCACGTCGAGCGATTTCGCCTCGCCCTTTGGAGCTTTGACATAGGCCGTTTTGCCCGCCGACCACGCAACGGCGCCGTCGGAATGCAACGCGACATTGTCAATCCAGCGGCGCTTGGCGTCGGTGGCGAGCGTCACGATGTTCGACTTGGCATCGAGAGAGATCAGCTTGCCGTCATCGCAGCCCATGACGATGCGCTTGCTGTCTGACGCCGAGCACAGGATGCCGCCGCCATGCACTGCGACCGGCTTTGCCTCGCCGTCGCTGCCCGCGAAGGTGACGCTCTCTTCCGCGCCGACAAACGCCGTAACGTCGCCGAGGAAATGCACAGCGGTCGCAGGCGCGTCGAGCTTCACGCTGGCGACGCGATCAGTGACGGAAACGATAGAGGCCGTCTCCGGAGCCCGATTGAAGTCCTTCATCACGCGATGGTCTTCTCAAAACCTTCACGGATCGCCTGTTCGGGAAGTTCGCGGCCGATAAACACCAGGCGGCTCTCGCGCTTCTCGTCATTGCGCCATTTACGCTGATGGTCGCCCTCCAGCATCATGTGGACGCCCTGGAAGACGTAACGGTCGTCGTCGCCCTTGAACGAAAGGATGCCCTTCGAACGCAGGATCTTCTCCCCGTCCTTGGCGACCAGTTCCTGCAGCCACGGCATGAACTTGGTCGGGTCGATCGGCCTGTCGGTCCGCAGCGACAACGACTGCATGTCCTCGTCATGATAGTGCTTCATGCCGCCGTGGGAATGACCATGGTCGTGATGATGGTCGTGGCCATCATGATCATGGTGGTGATGATCGTGGTCATGGTCATGACCGCCATCGTCAAGGAATTCCGGCTCGATTTCGAGAATGCGGTCGAGATCGAATGCGCCGCGCTCCAGCACATCCGACAGCTTCACCTGTGCGCGCTCGGTCCGGTGCAGCGTCGCATAGGGATTGATCGCACGGATACGCGCCTCGACCTCGGCCAGTTCCGGCTTGGTGACGAGATCGGTCTTGTTCAGCACGATGACGTCGGCGAAGGCGATCTGGTTCTTGGCTTCCGGTGCATCCTTGAGGCGATCGCTCAGCCACTTGGCGTCGGCCACCGTCACCACCGCATCGAGCGCGGTCTTCTCGCGCACATCTTCGTCGACGAAGAAAGTCTGCGCCACCGGAGCGGGGTCGGCGAGACCCGTGGTCTCCAGAATGATGGCGTCGAACTTGCCCTTTCGCTTCATCAGGCCGTCGATGATGCGCACGAGGTCGCCGCGCACGGTGCAGCAGACGCAGCCGTTGTTCATTTCGAACACTTCCTCGTCCGCACCGACGATCAAGTCGTTGTCGATGCCGATCTCGCCGAACTCATTGACGATTACGGCGTACTTCTTGCCGTGGTTCTCGGACAGGATGCGATTGAGCAGCGTGGTCTTTCCGGCACCGAGGTAGCCGGTCAGAACGGTCACGGGAATTTTGTTGGCAGCGGCTTCAGACATGAAATCTCCAGGCAATCAAAACGCGCCCGGCGGCGGGGTGGCCCCTGCCCTAGCTCGACAGCGCGCTGGTCAGGGCCTTTATATTGTGCCGGACCATATCAATGTAAGTGGGGGCCGGGCCCTTTTCGTCGGTCAGACTGTCCGAATACAGCGTTCCACCGATATTCGCCCCGGTCTCGGCGGCGATCCGCCGGATCAGGCGCGGATCGCTGACATTTTCCAGAAAAACAGCCGGAATTTTCTGTCTTTTGATCTGGGAAATGATGGCTGCAATGTCGCGGGCGCTGGGCTCGGACTCGGTCGAGACGCCCTGCGGGGCGATAAATTTGATCCCATAGGCGGCGGCAAAATAGCCGAAGGCATCGTGGGTCGAGATCACACTGCGGCGCTCGGGCGGAATTTTCGCCACCGCCTCCCGGACGTCGCGATCCAGCGCGTCGAGCTTGCCGAGGTAGGCGCTCGCATTGGCCTTGTAGGCATCCGCACCCGCCGGGTCCGCCGCCATCAGCGCATCGCGGATGTTGGCGACATAGATTTTCGCATTGAGCACCGATTGCCAGGCATGTGGATCGGCATCCGTGGGACCATGGTCGTGGCCGTCCTCGATCTTGCGCGCGGCAATGCTCTTGGTGGCGACCACCGTCACCGCCTTGCTGCCGGATGACTTGACCAGACGCTGCAACCAGCCCTCAAGGCCGAGACCGTTGATGATCACAAGCCTTGCATCGGTGATCTTTTTCGCGTCCGAAGGCGTCGGCGTGTAGACATGGGTGTCGCTGTTGGGTCCGACCAGTGTTGTCACATTGACCCGGTCACCACCGACATTCTTCGCGAAATCGCCAAGAATCGAGAATGTCGCGACAACGTTGAGGCGTCCGGGATCAACTGACTGTGCGGAGGCGCGACTTGCAAGCGCAGCCACTGCAACAACGATGATGGATAAGAATCGAAGCACAGCTTCTCCTCACGCTTCGAGATGGCGGCCGGGGAAGAGCTGCCGGACGAGGCCGCTGACGCTCCCGAACAGGACAGAGATCACATACAGCGCCGCGCAGACCAGAATAATTGCAGGTCCCGAAGGGACCTTGGTGTGGAACGACAGCAGCAATCCCGCAAAGCCCGACAGCGCGGCGCTCGCCACCGCGATGCCGATCATGCCGGTGATATCGCGCGACCAGAATCGCGCAATGCCCGCGGGCAGGATCATCAACCCCACCGCCAGCAGCGTGCCGAGCGCATGAAAGCCGTTGACCAGATTGATAACGACCAACGCCAGGAAGGCGAGATGCGCGGGTGCGCCGGCGCGGCTCACCGTGCGCAAAAATACCGGATCGACGCACTCGATCACCAGCGGGCGATAGATCACCGCCAGCACAAGCAGCGTGATGGTGGCGTTGAACGCGATCACCAGCAGGGTCTGGTCGTCCATCGCCAGAATATTGCCGAACAGCACATGCAGCAGATCGATGTTGGTGCCCTTGACCGAGACGATAGTGACGCCGAGCGCCAACGACACCAGATAGAACGCCGCCAGCGAGGCATCTTCTTTCAGCTCGGTGCTGCGCGCGACCAGCCCCGACAGCAACGCCACCGTAAAACCCGCAACAAGTCCGCCGAACGTCATCGCGAACAGGTTCAGGCCGGACAGCAGAAAGCCGATCGCGGCACCCGGCAGGATGGCATGCGCCATTGCGTCGCCCACAAGGCTCATCCGGCGCAGCATGAGGAACACGCCGATCGGCGCACCGCCGAGCGACAATGCGATCACGCCGGCCAGCGCGCGGCGCATGAACTCGAATTCGATGAAAGGCGCGATCAGCGCGTCGTAGATCATGATCGTTTCACGCTGCTTGCGATGATGTGTCGACGCACGGCGCAGCACTGTCGTCGAAGGCTTCGCACATGTGGCGTGCCGCCAGCAGGTTTTCCTGTGTCAGCACTTCCGATGTTTTGCCCCACGCCACTTTTGAGCGCGCGAGCAACAAGGTTTCCGGGAAATTCGCGCGCACCAGATCCATATCGTGCAATGCGGCGAGCACCGTGCGTTGCTCGGCATGCCAGCGCCGCACCAGCGCAACCAGATCGGCGGACGTCTTTGCATCGATGGCGTTGAAGGGTTCGTCCAGCACGATCATGCGGGCATCCTGCAGCAGCACGCGGGCAAACAGCATGCGCTGCATCTGTCCGCCGGACAGCGTCCCGATCGGGCGATTTTCAAATCCGCTCAAACCGACCGCAGCCAGCGCCTCGGTGATCCGTGCCTGCTCCACCTTGCCAAGGCCGCCGAAAATCCCTCTGCGGCGCCACAGACCGGTGCCGACGAAATCGTAGACCGAAATCGGAAAGCTGCGGTCGATGTCCGCGGTCTGCGGCAGATAGGCGATATCGCGCGGATTGAGATTGCCGAGGCCGATGACGCCGGCCAGCGGCTTGAGGATACCGACGATGCCGCGAAACAACGTCGACTTGCCGGCGCCGTTCGGGCCGACCACAGCGACCAGTGCGCCAGGGACCACCTCGCCGCTCAGGTGATGCACCGCCGGATGACGGTCGTAGCCGAGTGTGACGTCGCGGAATTGAAGTTGCGCGGTCGCGGTCATGCTCACCTCATCGCCAGCAGGACGATGGCCCACAGACCCGCGCTGATCGCCACCGCGGCAGTCAGCCGCGCCGCCAGCGTCATCCGCAGGATCGACCAATGGACCGGTTGGGCCGGATGAGGCGATGCCGGGCCATGGCTGTGCGCGTGAGGGCCGTGTGAATGACCGTGGCTGTGGGAATGCCCGTGCGAATGGGCCATGCGGTACGCTTTCCAGGTCCGGTGAGGCTGAGAGGCCGCAGCCGCTCCAAATACTCAGAAATGTTATATTATAACATCACTCGCGTCCATGGTTCCGCAAGGCCGTTCCGGGCTCAAGGTTTACCGATCACCATGACGATAGCGGCAGCCAGGAACGGGAACGGGACCGAAACGGCGCAGCGGAACCAGACAAACCGGGCCGGCATGAAGGGGATTTCCCACAAAATCACCCGCTGGAACGCAAACAGGGCCCAGGCGACCACATAGGCGACCACCTGCGGGGTTCCTCCGCCGCTCTTGAGCGCGACCGCCCCGATTGAAAAGCCGACCACCGGCCCGCCAGGGGTCGCTGCACCGGCAACCACCGCGGTCGCGACGCCGAGCCACCCGGTATCCGGCCCCAGCCCGCCGACAATGACCTCGGAGGGAATGATCGCGGCAATGAACCCTGACCCGATCACGCCAAGCGCGATGCGCGGCACAATGTTGATGAAGTCCATCCCGCCATTGCGCAGCGCCGTGCCCAGCACCGCCTTGTCCTGCCGCCATGCGATCACGCTCACGCCGATCAGCGAGCCCCACAGCAGGATGTCGATGATCAGCGCGGTCACAGCTTGAACCTGTTCCGCACGCGGACATAGACGAAACGCCCGAGCGCGCCGGCGAGGATCGGCATCGGCAGCGAAATGACGATGCGCCAGAGCGTGAAATCGGCGCCCATGATCGGCATCTCCCAAGCGACCGCGCGGCCGTAACCGATCAGCGTCCAGCTCACCACCATGGCGATGGTCGCGCCGAAATCCGCGCCCACCGCGAGCAAGGCGCTCGCGACCGGATAAGCGGTAAATGGCCCGCCGGGCAGGATCGCGCCGAACGCGGTGCCGATCAGCAAGCCCTTGAGGCCGGACTCCGGCCCGAGCGATCTCGACACCTTGTCGTGCGGCAGCACGGCGGCGAGCAATCCGCCAAGCAGGCAGCCGGCGAGGACGCGCGGCATGATCTCGCCGAACAGCGAAACATCGTGGGAAAGGATGGTCCATACGCCGTCGAGGCCGTCACGCCGCCACACCAGCGCGGCGCTGATCGCCACAAGCGCGGCAATGATGAACGTCGACCAGCCGAACGGTTTGCGCTTGCTGCGCGAGACGGTTTCAGCGCCCTCTTCGTCGTTGGGAGGTTCGGTTTTCGGGAGTTTGGACAAGAAGAACTTTCGCTCAGGCGAAATGCCGGACCAGCGCGAGACCGCCGATGAGTCCCGCAATCGACAGCGCCACCGATCCGACCACGTAGAACAATGCCAGTCCCATCTCGCCGCGCTCATAAAGCGTGACCGCGTCCAGCGAGAACGCGGAGAAGGTGGTGTAGCCGCCGAGAACGCCAGTCATGACGAACAGACGCCACGGCTGCGATGCCTCACCCTTAAAGGCGAGATAGCCGGCGATGAGCCCCATCACCAGCGAGCCGGTGATGTTGATCACGAACGTGCCATAGGGAAAATTGAAGCCGCACGCACGGGCGCAGCCGACATTGATCGCATGGCGAAGCGACGCGCCCAGACCACCGCCGACAAAGACAAGAAGATAGTTCATGGAAATCTTAGATTGCGGAACGTCGTTTTGAAAAAGGGGCCGCAAATTGCGGCCCCTTGAGTTGAATGCGCTGGTTACGCCTTCTCGAACAGGGACTCGACGTATTCCCAGTTCACGAGGTGATCGACGAACGCCTTGAGATAGTCCGGACGGCGATTGCGGTAATCGATGTAGTAGGAATGCTCCCACACGTCGACGCCAAGGATCGGCGTCGCGCCATGGACCAGCGGGCTTTCGCCGTTCAGCGTCTTGGAAATTTCGAGCTTGCCGTTCTTCACCGACAGCCACGCCCAGCCCGAGCCGAACTGGCCGACACCGGCCGCGATGAAGTCGGTCTTGAACTTCTCGAGACCGCCGAGATCCTCATCGATCTTCTTGGCGAGCTTGCCGGGAAGCTTGTCGCCGCCGCCGTTGGGCTTCATCCAGTTCCAAAAATGGTTGTGGTTGTAGTCCTGCCCTGCGTTGTTGAAGATCGGCGCGTTCTTGCCGAACGAGCCCTTCACGATGTCTTCAAGGGACTTGCCCTCGAACTCGGTGCCCTTGATCAGGTTATTGAGGTTGGTCACGTAAGCCTGGTGATGCTTGTCGTGGTGATATTCGAGCGTCTCCTTCGACATGTACGGCTGGAGCGCATCATGAGCGTAAGGCAAATTCGCGAGCGTGAAGGTCATGGGTCAACTTCCGGAAATTGTGGGTGACGAGGTGTCAACGCGGCGCACTATAGAAGGTTTCCCGGAGAGGGAAACAGGGTTGCCGCACTGAATCGCGATGATGGCCGGATCGCCCCGCAGAGCGGGTTATTGCCGGACCATCGTTTTTACAAATCGCCTTATTCGGACAGCCTCTTAAGCGGCCTTCTCAAGCAGCCTCGGGCAGCGCTCCGGCCAGTTCATTCTTGGCTTTCGGCGGACGCACATTCATCAGCATCTGGAACGAACCCGCGATCAGACCGATGATAACCGCGCCCTTCCAGGCCAGATCATAGCTACCGAGACGATCGAAAATCAGGCCGCTGCCCCAGGCGCCGATAAACGATCCCACCTGATGGCTGAGGAAGGCGATACCGGTCAGGGTCGCCATGTAGCGCAGTCCGAACAATTGCGCGACGAGACCGTTCACCAGCGGCACGACGCCGAGCCAGAGCGAGCCCATCACCGCCGCGAAAATCAGCGTCGATGTCGGCGTGGCGGGCAGGAGGAAATACACCGCGATCGCCAGCGAACGCACAATGTAAATGCCGCCGAGCAGCAGTTGTTTGGGATAACGTCCTCCCAGCCAGCCGAACGCATAGGACCCGAACACATTGAACAGCCCGACCAGCGCCAGCGCCGTCGCGCCGAGCGATGGATCAAGGCCGCAGATCGCAAGATAATTCGGCAGATGTGTCGTGATGAAGACGAGCTGCAGCCCGCACACGAAGAACGCGAGCGCCATGATGACGTAGCCGGAATGTCCGAGCGCCGACTGGACCACCGCACCAAGCGACTGGTTCACATCGTCCGCCTTGTCGATCTCGATCTTGTCGGCCTTGCCCGCGCTGAACGCTGACGGAAGCATGACACAGGCCAGACCGATGAAACCAACTAGCGCGATCTGCCAGCCGGACGTCGAAATCAGGGTCTGGGCCAGGGGCGAGGCGATCACCAGACCGATCGAACCAGCGGCGGAAATCGCGCCCATGGTGACGCTGCGCTTGGCCGCGGACACGGCCCGCGCCGAGACGGTCATGCTCATGCTCGACGCTGTACACGACAGCGCGATGCCGACGCAGATGCCGCAGCCGAACGTGAAGGCCAGCGCCGTGGTCGCGAAGATCATGGTGACGAGGCCGAGAATGTAGACAAGGACACCGATAAGCATCACGTAACGGGAGCCGTAGCGGTCGGCGAACATGCCGACGAAGGGCTGGGTGATGCCCCACATGATATTCTGGATCGCGGTGGCCAGCGAGAAATCGGCGCTGGTGATCTGGGTATCATGCAGGATCGAGGGCTGGAAAAGCCCGAAGCTCTGCCGCATACCCATCGACAGGCTCAACATGACGGATGCGCCGATCAGAATCGACCACTTCTGGTAGGAGCTGAGCTGAGAGGCCTGCATTGTAGAAAATTCTCCCGATATGACGTTCATAATCGCATCGGAATCGGCATTTTACCATCTGCGCAAAGAACAAGGCTGATGTGCGCGCCCCAAGGACAGGCGATCGGATGAGCATCGAAATCGATATCGCGACCGGTAATACGGCCTGGCCCGCGGTCAAACCGCTGTTGTCGGCGGTCTGGCCGCCCGAGGTTGTGAAAGCAGCACCGTGGGGCCACATCGTCTTCGCCCATGCCGACCTGCGGGTGATGATCGAACTCGACGGCGATGTCGTCTGCCATGCCGGGATTTATCGCCGCACCGGCACCTGGAACGGGCGCAAGGTGATCATCGGCGGAATCGGCGGCGTGGCGACGCGCGAAGATTGCCGCGGGCGGGGCTACGCGACGCTCGCCATCAACGCGGCGATCCACACCCTGACCGAGGAGCGCGCCACCGATTTCGGAATGCTGTTCTGCGAACCGCACAACACTGCATTTTACGAAAAACTCGGCTGGCAGACTTTCAACGGCACCGTGTACGCAGAGCAGCCCGGCGGACGTGCGCCGTTCACTGCGATGGCGCCCTACGTGTTCAAGATCAAGCGCCTGCTGCGCGAAGGCACCATCGATCTTTGCGGCCTGCCGTGGTGAGCGCCGGCTGATAGCGCTCGTGCTGCACTGCTCGTTGCCAGCCGCGGCGCGAACGGACTAGCCTCCCTGCATAACAAGAAAAGCAAGGGAGAGAACCAACGTGAAGAAAATCAAAACTGCTCTGACGATCGCCGGATGCGCCGCCGCTGCGATGATGCTTCAGCATCCGGCAGCTAGGGCCGAGACGGACGGCGACGGCTTTATCCGAATCAAGCAAGGCGACGAGCAGTACAAGAATCCGTTCGGCGTCGGCGTCGAGGTGGCTACGCTGTTCGGCGATCCATCGAAACCCGGCATCTACGTGCTGCGCATCAAGTGGCCGCCGGGCATCATGAGCAAGCCGCACAAGCATCCCGAGGACCGGCATGTCGTGGTGCTGTCGGGCACCTGGTACACCGGCACGGGCGAGGCATTCGAGCCGGAAAAGGCGATCCCTCTCAAGACCGGCGCCTACATGATGCATCCGAACGGCAAGGTGCACTGGGACGGCACGCGCGAAGAAGGCGCGATCATTCAGATCACGGGATACGGGCCAAGCGGAAACGCCTTCAGCAAACCGGACGAGCCTCAGTTCGGGAAAACAAACTGAGAGGTCGCCCCCGGCGAAAGCCGCCTGTTTCAGGCGGCTTTTTGCTGCTGCAAAGGGCGTCGGAAAGGCCCAAAATCGGCTGGTATATGATTGTTATGTATACCAACTTACGTTAGATACGGGCGCCCTTCGACCCGAAGGGCTATTTCCCCTGCGATGTTAAGGATCCGGCCTGCGCCGTTCTTTGCCCCGGCAGGATTTCTGATGTGACAGACACTCTCAGCCCGGTTTGTGTTGAGACATGACGGCGTAATTTTGAGGACGAGCAAGCATGGCGCGCAACATTCTGATTCTTGGAGCCTCGTACGGCTCGCTGCTGGGAACAAAGCTGCTGATGGCCGGTCACAACGTGACGCTGGTTTGCCGCAAGAACACCGCAGAACTCATCAACCGTGACGGCACCGAAGTCCGCATCCAGCTTCGCGGCGAACCGGCACACCGCTCGATCTTTTCGCGCGACCTGCCCGGGAAACTGGACGCCACATCGCCCGACAAGGTCGATCTGTCGCGTTATGATCTCGTCGCTCTTGCAATGCAGGAGCCGCAGTACACCAACCACACGATCCGCGTTCTGATGATCAAGATCGCCGCGGCGAAGCTGCCGTGCCTGTCGATCATGAACATGCCGCCGCTGCCCTATCTGAAGCGGATCGAAGGCCTGTCGAACATGGATCTCGAAGAGGCCTATACCAATGCGCAGGTATGGGAACGGTTTGAGCCGGGCCTTGTGACGCTGTGCTCGCCCGATCCGCAGGCTTTCCGTCCGCCGGAGGAAAGCGCGAACGTGCTTCACGTCGGCCTGCCGACAAATTTCAAGGCTGCGACATTTGCAGATGACGCGCACAACAAGCTGCTGCGCGAGCTTGAAGCCGATATCGACGCAGTGACGCTCGACGGCAAGGACGTTCCGGTTAAGCTGAAGGTGTTCGACTCGCTGTTCGTCCCGCTGGCGAAGTGGTCGATGCTGCTGACCGGAAACTATCGCTGCATCACGCCGAACGATCCCCAGCCGATCCGCGAGGCCGTGCATGGCGATCTGAATCTCTCGAAGTCGATCTACAACCATGTCGATGCGGTCGCGCGAAAGCTTGGCGCGGACCCGGAAGACCAGGTGCCGTTCGAGAAATACGCCAAGGCCGCGGAAAGCCTGCTCAAGCCGTCGTCAGCCGCACGCGCGGTGGCCAGCGGCGCGCCGTTCATTGAGCGCGTCGATCTCTTGGTGAAGCTGATCTCGCATCAGCTTGGAATGCCCAATGCCGATATCGATCGCACGGTCGAAGTCGTCGATATGAAACTGGGCGAGAAGATCGTGCCGGGTGGATCCGCAGGATAGCGGCCGCTGCCGTAACCCGGCCAAAGAAAAACCCTTCCAGATCATTGATCTGGAAGGGTTTTTTGTTTGGTTGCGGGGATAGGATTTGAACCTATGACCTTCAGGTTATGAGCCTGACGAGCTACCGGGCTGCTCCACCCCGCGATAAATCGGTGCACACCTTCAATTGCAGACAGACGACAGTTCAACGCCAAAAGCGTCGTCCCAACCCGTCCGGAGGCGAGAGAAGGCAACCAGGGCAAAGCCCGTGGTGCGAGGGGTATGTACCAACGACACCCCGCTTTGGAAAGGCCTGCGGACGATCTTTTTCACGATTTTATGACGCCCGCCCAAGCAACTGATGCCATGGCGTTTCTGCGCCTGCGCCCCAATCGGGCTTGCCAACAGGGCCGCGACATATCAGCCTTCGGTCAATCCAAATAAGGCATGGCATCCAAAAGCCAGCCATGAGGAAACCCGGGGAGACCAATGAATCAGGCCGTCAGGACTCCCGCCGCAGGCGGCATCGAGGATGTGTTCCGCCGCGCCGTGGCGCTGTCGCGTGCGGCAGAACCTTCCCTTGCCGAGCGCCGCGACCGGCTCGCCCGGCTGCGCGCCCTCGTGGTGGAGAATGAAACCCAATTCGATGAAGTCATCTCTGCCGACTTCGGCAACCGCTCCAGGACCGAGACGCTGATCGCCGAAACGCTGTTCGTGCTCGCGGAGATCAAGCACGCGACCAAAAATCTCGGCCGCTGGATGGCCCAGAAGCATGTCGTGACCAAACTGCAATACTTCCCGGCGAAGAACAAACTGCTGCCGCAGCCGCTCGGCGTGGTCGGCATCATCGCGCCATGGAATTATCCGCTGCAGCTCACACTCGCACCCGCCGTCGCGGCCATCGCCGCCGGCAACCGGGTGATGATCAAGCCGAGCGAACTGGTGCCGCGATTTTCCGCGCTGCTGCAGAAGCTGATCGCCGAAAAATTCGACGATACCGAAGTCATGGTCACCGGCATCGACGGCGACATTTCGCAGCGGTTCGCGGCGCTGCCGTTCGATCATCTGATTTTCACCGGCTCGACCCACGTCGGCCGGCTGGTCGCCGAGGCCGCGGGCCGCAACCTGACGCCGGTGACGCTCGAGCTCGGCGGCAAGTCGCCGGCGATCATCGACCGCTCTGCCGATATTGCCGAGGCAGCCGAGCGCATCGTCTACGGCAAGCTGATGAATGCCGGACAGACCTGCATCGCGCCGGATTATGTCTTGATCGCAGGTGACCGCGCAGATGAATTCGTGACCAAGGCAAACAGCGCAGTCGTGCGGATGTTCGGCACGAGCCCGGACAACAAGGACTACACGTCCATCGTCTCGGACCGGCATTACGCCCGGCTGGAGAGCCTGGTGCAGGACGCGACCGCGCACGGCGCGAAAATCGTGCAGCCGGCACGCGCGGACGATCCGGCATGGAAATCGAAGCGAAAGTTTCCGCCGACCTTCGTCAGCGGCGCGACGACCGACATGAAGGTGATGCAGGAGGAAATCTTCGGGCCGATCCTGCCGGTGTTCGCCTGCGACAGCACCGATGCAGCCATCGCGCATATCAACGCCAACGATCGCCCGCTGGCGCTGTACTGGTTCGGCAAGGACAATGCGGCCCGCGATCAGGTTCTGGCGCGCACCGTGTCCGGCGGCGTCACGATCAACGATTGCCTGTTTCACTTCGTGCAGGCCAATCAGCCGATGGGCGGCGTCGGCGCGTCCGGCATCGGCGCCTATCACGGCGAATGGGGCTTCCGAACCTTGAGCAAGATGAAGCCGGTGTTCTATCGCTCGCCGCTCAATCGTCTCGCCGACCTTTATCCGCCTTATGGCAGCAGGATCGCGCGCCTGATCAAGCTGCTGCGTTTCATGTCGTAATCATTTTGGATCAACACGACCGGCAGCAAATGCCGGCGTTAAAAATGCTGTCTGGGGGAATACGATGGCCGATACGTTCGATTATGTGGTTGTGGGCGCGGGTTCTGGAGGCTGCGCTGTCGCGAGCCGACTGTCGGAAGATCCCAATGTCTCGGTCGCGCTGCTGGAAGCGGGCGGCAAGGATGACAACTGGGTCGTCACCACACCCGGCGCGCTGATTTTCATGGTGTCCGGCCCGGTCAACAACTGGGCGTTCGAGACCGTGCCGCAGCCCGGCCTCAACGGCCGCAAAGGCTACCAGCCGCGCGGCAAGGGCCTCGGCGGATCGTCATCGATCAACGCGATGTGCTACATCCGCGGCCACAAAGCCGATTACGATCGCTGGGCCTCGCTGGGCAACACGGGATGGTCCTATGCGGAAGTCCTGCCCTACTTCAAGCGCTCCGAGGACAACAGCGAACTCGACGGCTTCTATCACGGCAAGGGCGGACCGCTCAGCGTCACCAAGCTGCAAACCGACAATCCGGTTCAGGACATTTACCTGCAAGCCGCGCGCGAAGCACAGTTCCGGATCAACGAAGATTTCAACGGCGAGGAGCAGGAAGGCCTCGGCGTCTATCAGGTCACACAGAAGAACGGCGAGCGCTGGAGCGCGGCACGCGGCTACATCCATCCCTTCATGGGGACACGCAAAAACCTGCATGTGATCACCGGCGCACATGCCACGCGCATCCTGTTCGACGGCAAGCGTGCGACCGGTATCGAGTATCGCCGGGGCAAGGAGACGAAGCAGATCAAGGCGCGGGGCGAAATCGTCCTAGGTCTCGGCGCATTCCAGACCCCGCAACTGCTGATGCTCTCCGGCGTCGGCGATCAATCCGAACTCGCCAGACACGGGATCGCGCCGGTGCATCACCTGCCGGGCGTGGGTAAAAACCTGCACGATCATCCGGATTTCGTATTCGGCTTCCGCTCCCATAATCCGAACTTCACCGGATTGACGCTTCCCGGCATCAAGCGCATCGTCAAATCGATCTTCCAGTATCGCCGCGAGCGCCGCGGCCCGATGACATCGAACATCGCCGAATGCGGCGGGTTTCTCAAAACCCGGCCCGATCTGGATTTGCCGGACATTCAACTGCACTTCTGCATGGCGGTGGTGAACAACCACGGCCGCACGCCATTCTTCGGCAGCGGCTTTTCGTGTCACGTCTGCCTGCTGCGGCCGAAAAGCCGCGGCAGCGTCTGGCTGCAAAGCGCCGACCCGATGCAGCCGCCGGCCATCGACCCGAATTTCTTCGGCGATCCCGATGACCTCGAGGCAATGGTTGCGGGCTTCAAGACAACGAAGCGCTTGCTCGACGCGCCCGCGCTGAAAGCCCTTCAAACGTCCGATCCGTTCACCGCCGGTGTGGAATCCGACGACCAGATTCGCGAGGCTTTGCGTGCGCGGACCGACACGGTCTATCACCCGGTCGGCACCTGCAAGATGGGCGTCAACGATCCGATGGCCGTGGTCGACCCACAGCTCAAGGTCTACGGCGTCGAGGGCCTGCGCATCGCGGATGCGTCGATCATGCCCGAGGTGATCGGCGGCAACACCAACGCACCGACCATCATGATCGGCGAAAAGGCCGCCGACATGATCAAGGCAGAGATGCGCGTTCATTGATTGCGCCTGATGCCCGGATGAGGCATGACCCTATCGGAACTTTAAAGGTCTGATGTTTGACCTTAAGCGACAACAAACACCACAAAAACGGGAGTAATCAGTGGATCTCGGAATTTCAGGACGGCGCGCGATCGTGTGCGCAGCGAGCAAGGGTCTGGGCCGCGCCTGCGCGATCGCGCTGGCCAATGAGGGCGTTCATGTCACCATCACGGCGCGCGGCGCGGAAGCGCTGGCGAAGACCGCAGCGGACATTCGCAAAGCCAGCCCTAAGGTGACGGTGACGGAAGTCGTCGGCGACATCACCACGCCCGAGGGCCGCGAAGCCGCGCTCAAGGCCTGCCCCGATCCGGATATCCTGATCAACAACGCCGGTGGCCCGCCGCCCGGCGATTTCCGCGACTGGTCCCGCGACGACTGGATCAAGGCGCTCGACGCCAACATGCTGACGCCGATCGAACTGATCAAGGCGACGGTCGACGGCATGATGGCGCGCAAGTTCGGCCGCATCGTCAATATCACGTCCGCCGCGGTGAAGGCGCCGATCGACGTGCTGGGATTGTCGAACGGCGCGCGCAGCGGTCTCACAGGTTTCGTCGCCGGCATCGCGCGCAAGACCGTGATCGCCAATGTCACCATCAACGGCCTGCTGCCGGGACCGTTCGACACCGACCGCATTCGCGGGCCGATCGCGCAGAAGGCGGCGGATGCGCAAGGCATTTCCGTCGAGGATCTGCTGAAGCAGCGCGCCAAGCAGAACCCTGCCGGACGCTTCGGCGATCCGGAGGAGTTCGGCCTCGCCTGCGCGTTCCTGTGCGGCGCCAAGTCCGGCTTCATCACCGGCCAGAACATCCTGCTCGATGGCGGCGCCTATCCAGGCACGATGTAAGCGTCACGGGCTATCAACGCAAAACAAACCCTCGGGTTCAAAACCCGAGGGTGAAAACAACACGTCGAAGCGACCGGGAGCAGGCTTGATGCAATGGACCGTGGGCCGCGTCAAAATCACCAACGTCGTGGAAATCGGAGCGACGGGCGGCACGCGATTCATTCTTCCGCAGGCCACCCCCGAAGAGGCGCGGAAGTTGCCCTGGCTGGTGCCGCACTATGCCAACGCCGAAGGCCGCTTGAGGCTCAACGTGCAATCGTGGATCGTGGAGACGCCGACAAACAGGATTATCGTCGATACCTGCATCGGCAACGGCAAGGCGAACCGCTCCGTCCCGATATGGAATAATCTCGACAAGCCGTTCCTGAACGACCTGGCATCGGCGGGCTATCCTGCTGACACAATCGATACGGTTTTCTGCACCCATCTTCATGTCGATCATGTCGGCTGGAACACAAAGCTGGTTGACGGCAAGTGGGTGCCGACATTCACCAATGCCCGCTATCTGTTCGGCAAGACCGAATATGACTATTGGGCCGCGCATAGTCCTGCTGGCGAACACCAGGCGGTCTTCGAGGATTCGGTGCAGCCGATTGTCGATGCCGGACGTGCCGACCTGATCGGCAGCGATCATCGCATCGGCGACGAGGTGTCGCTGATCGCAACCCCCGGACACAGTCCGGGCCATATGAGCGTTCTCGTCTCATCCGATGGCCAGCAGGCGCTGCTCACCGGCGACGTCGCCCATCACCCCTGCCAGATGGCTCACCTCGACTGGTCATCGACGGCGGATTCCGATCCGGTCCAGTCCATCGAGGCCCGAAAGATGCTGTTTTCGCGCTTTGCGGACACCCCGACGCTGGTATTCGGCGGTCACTACGACCCCGGACACATCGTGCGCGATGGCAACGCATTCAGGCTGATTGCGGCCAAAAAGCCCCCTGAAAATGAGGGCGCTGCACAACGCGGGTGAAGGTTGAATTTCCCCCCGCTGTGTCGCATGAAACATCCGACGAATGAAATAACCGGACAAGAACGAAAAGGAACTACCTATGAAACTGGTTCGTTATGGCGCTGTGGGACAGGAAAAGCCCGGACTGCTCGACCGCTCCGGCCGCATTCGCGACCTCTCGGCTCTGGTGAAGGACATCAACGGCGACGCGCTGTCGCCCGCCGCTCTTGCCAAGATCGCCGCCGTCGATCCGGCTTCGCTGCCGCTGGTGGACGGCAACCCGCGCCTCGGATCGCCGGTCACGGGCATCACCAAGTTCGTCGCCATCGGCCTGAACTACGCGGACCATGCCGCAGAGGCCGGCATGGCGATCCCTTCGGAGCCGATCGTTTTCATCAAGGCCAACACCAGCCTGTGCGGCCCGAACGACAATGTCGAAAAGCCGCGCGAATCCACCAAGCTCGATTGGGAAGTCGAACTCGCGATCATCATCGGCACCAAGGCCAAGTACGTCACCGAGGCCGATGCGCTGAAGCATGTCGCAGGCTACGCGGTCTGCAACGACGTGTCGGAACGTTACTTCCAGATCGAGCGCGGCGGACAGTGGACCAAGGGCAAGTCGCACGACACCTTCGGACCGGTCGGCCCGTGGCTGGTGACCACTGATGAAATCGCGGACGTGCACAAGCTCGGCATGTGGCTCGACGTCAATGGCACGCGTTGCCAGACCGGCTCGACAGCGACCATGATCTTCAATGTGCCGAAGATCATCTCCTATGTCTCCGGGCTGATGACGCTGTATCCCGGCGACATCATTACCACCGGCACGCCGCCCGGCGTCGGCATGGGCATGAAGCCGCAGAAATTCCTCAATGTCGGCGACGTCGTCACCCTCGGCATCGACGGCCTCGGCGCTCAGCGTCAGGAAATCGTCGCAGCCTAGGCGGCATCCCACTTCAGGCTCCGGCGCTCGCGCCGGCGCCTTCCATTCATTCGTTCACCCAGGGACATCCCATGAAGCTTGCCTATTCCCCGGCATCTCCGTTCGCACGCAAAATCCGCATCGCGGCCATGGAGCTTGGGCTGTTCGACAAGATCGAGTTTATCGTTCCGATCAAGGCGATCCCGGTCACCGAGAACGAAGAATACGCACGCAACGTCAGTCCGCTGCGCAAGATCCCGGCCCTGATCCTCGACAGCGGCCAGATCATCGTCGATTCCTACGTCATCGCGGAATATCTCGACGAACTCGGCGGCGGGAAGCTGATCCCCGCATCTGGTCCGGCGAAATGGCAGGCCAAGACCGAGCATTCCATCCTTCAGGGCATGCTCGATGCGCTGCTGCTGTGCCGCTACGAGAAGATGCTGCGGCCGAAGGAATTTCTCTGGTCCGGATGGGCCGACGACCAGTTCAAGCGCGCATGGGATGGTCTGGCGCGCTACGAGGCGCATCCCGACGTGCTGACCCGCCCGCTGGACATCGTGCAAATCGGCATTGTCTGCGTGCTTGGCTACCTCGACTTCCGATTTCCCGATTGCGGCTGGCGCAAGGCGTTTCCGAAGCTCGACGCGTTCCATGAAAAAATGATGCAGCGAGACTCGGTGAAGAGCACCGTTCCGCCGCCTGCCTGATCGAGGACGGACGATGAGCGATCGCGCAGAGGACACCGATTTCAAAGCCTGGCACGCGGTCGCCGATCTCTATCACGCCTATTTCACCGGCCTGATCATGTCGCTGGTGACGCGGCGCTCGACCGCCGATGCCGCAGAGTTCGTGTTTCGCGTCTTCCGCCGCCAGCACCACGAGCGCTTTCTCGCCGGCATCGAAAAGTTCGGGCTGACCAACGCGCCGCATGCGGTCGCCGCCGCGCAGTATCACTATCTCAGCAACCAGATCGGCGGCGTGAACGTCGAATACATGCGCGAGTCCGACCGCAAGGCCTGGATCCGCTATCCGCCGCCGCGCTGGGTCTGGCGCGGCACCGCGATCTGCGCGATTCCCGGTGAAGTTTCGGCCGCGATGCTGCGCGGCTGGCACGCCCATAACGGCGTCTCGTTCAAAAATCCGCGGATGGGTTTCGTCTGCACCAAGCAGACCGTCGACGGCCAGAACGGCCTCGAAGGCTTCTATTACGAATACGACCGCGATCTTCTGCCAGACGAACGGCTGGTGTTCGCGCGGCATCTCGAGGCGCCGCTGTTCGATCCTGCCGCCGCGCCGAAGCTCGCGACCGACACATGGCCCCGCGCGCGGCTGGAAAAGGCCTACCGCAATTATGCGATGGAGTATGTACGCTCGTCGCTGCCGGTGATTGTCAACCAGTTCAGCCCTTCCGATGCGGGTCATTTGTTGTATCTGACCGGCAAGCTGGTCGGCATGCAGTTCTATCCCGACATTGCCGCGAGTTTTCCGGTTGCTCATGACAGTGGCCCGGAAGGCTTCGGCGCATTCCTGCTCGAATTTCTGCGCGCGGAGGGCGACGAGGCCGACCTGCGTCAAGCGAGCGGCCAGGTCACGATCTCACAGAAGCAATGGAGCCTGATCGCAGGCGTTCCGGACTATCATCCGATGTGTCTTCAGGCGCTGGCGGGGTTGATCGAAGGATTGATGACCGCGCATGACCGCCGCCTGTCGCTGAATTTCTCTGCGCAAAGCGATCGCGCGCCCGGACCGCTGACATGGACCATCACGCAGAAACCGCTCGCAGCGACCGACGACGGACGGTTTCCGCCGTAGTCCACGCTCCCGAACGAAATCGCCTCGCGGCGCAGATCAATGCGTCCGAGCTTTGCGGACTCCCTGTCACGCGCAGAGCGCGAGACCGATGGAGCGGCGGGAGGCGCCAAGGTGCTTGCGAGGCACCTTTGGCGAACTCTTGCGATCGAGTCCGCCGCGCAGCCTTGCGAGGGCCGCGCGCGCCTGATGCGACAGGCGCTGCGCCTCCCGGCGCTCCACCGTCGTCACCCGGCATGCTACCTTTTTGCCGCGCGATCTAGAATGGCCACGGTCGCCAAGACAGCACATAGGAATATATTCAAATCTAGGCCACCGTCAAGATGCAGAGAATGACGATCGCCGCCGCAGCGCGACAGACCGGCAGAGAGAAGGAATTTTATGAGCGATTTTGATCTGCCCGAGACGCGCTACGCCACCAGCGGAGACGTCAGCATCGCCTATCAGGTGATGGGCGAAGGTCCGATAGATATCATCATGGTTCCGGGCATCGTGTCTCACGTCGAGTTCATGCATGAGCTTCCCGGCTTCACGGCCTTTCTGCGGCGCCTCGCGGCATTCGCCCGCGTCATCTCCTTCGACAAGCGCGGCCAGGGCCTCTCCGACAGAACGCCGGGAGCGGCATCGCTTGAACAACGGATGGACGACGTCCGCGCTGTCATGGACGAGATCGGATCGAAACAGGCGACGCTGATAGGGTTTTCCGAAGGATGCGCGATGAGCGCGCTTTTCGCCGCGACCTTTCCCGAACGGGTGACTCATCTCGTTCTGTGCGGAGGCTTTGCGAAGGCTTACGCGACAGAGGAACTGATCCTGCAACGCGTCAAGACCTGGGGCACCGGCGCGATGATAAGAGGATTGATCCCCGATCAGGCGAGCAACCCGGACGCAGTGGCGCAGTTCGCCAAGTTCGAGCGGCTCTCCGCCAGTCCGAGCACCTACAAAGCATTCGGCCTGCTGAACATCGACATCGACGTGAGGTCGATCCTGCCGAACGTGCGTGTGCCGACCCTTGTGATGCATCGGCTGACGGACGCGTTGGTCCCCGTCGATTACGGCCGCGATCTTTCCTCCCGGATTCCGGGCGCGAAATACATCGAGTACCCGACAGGAGGCCACGCTTACTGGATTGGCGACGTGGAGACGCTGACCGGCGACATCGAGGAATTCATCACCGGGCACCGGGAGAATGCGTCGGAGACTCTCGAACGCCTGCTGGCGACGGTGCTGTTTACCGACATCGTCGACTCGACGCGCAGCGCGGCCGCGATGGGCGACCACTCATGGCGGCGTCTGCTCGACAGCCACGACCAGATCGCACGACAGACCGTGGAGAAATTTCGCGGCACGCTGATCAAGAGTACCGGTGACGGGATTCTCGCGACATTCGACGGCCCCGGCCGTGCGGTCCGCTGCGCTCTCGCCTTCGAGGCCGCGTCCCGACAGATCGGACTGCCGCTCCGGGCGGGAATCCATACCGGAGAAATCGAAATGCGGGGCAACGACATCGGCGGCATCGCCGTCCACGCGGCGGCGCGCGTGATGGCGCAATGTGCGCCCAGCGAGGTTCTCGTCTCGCGGGTGGTGACGGATCTCGTCGCCGGGGCCGGCTTGAAATTCGCGGAGCGCGGCTCCCATCAACTCAAGGGCATTCCAGGAAACTGGGATCTGTTCGCAGCCGCCGTCTAGCGCGTGGCACTATCGATACGCACAGCCCGCATCGTCGCGCGCTTAAGTTGGAGCGCGCTCGAGCGCGGCGCGATCCCATTTCGCGGCATTGGCCGCCGCTTCATACGTGCTCTGGAAAAAATCGAGCAGCATGGCATCGGGGTCGGCAGAAAGGCGCACCGCGTCGTAGTCCAGGACGAACTCCTGAAGATTTTTATCGAACGACGCCTGCGGCGGACGCAGCGGCGCATCCGCAAAACCCGGAGGCGCCGGATAAGCGTAGGAATAGAACGCCGCCTTGCCGAAGCCGCCGTTGCCCGGCCAGAAGCCGCAGCTCGAGACCTCATGCGAATAGGCCTCAACCGCCACCCAGTCCCCGAGATTGGGCATGCCGCCGGGATGCGGCGGCGCTGCGCGCCCCGAAAACCGGGTCACAGCCATGTCGAAGCTGCCCCAGAAGAAGTGCACCGGGCTCACTTTGCCGATGAACCCCGAGCGGAACTGTTTCATGACGCGATCGGTCTGCACCAGCACGCGCCAGAAACGCTGCGCGGCATCCGCATCGTAGGACTTGTGCTGACGATCCTGCTCGAACGGAATCGCATCCGCGACTTCAACCGGCATCGTCCAGATGGAAATCTCAAAGCCGAGATCGCGCAGGATCTGCATCGTCCGCTCGTAGAACTCCGCGACCGGCATCGGCGCGAGCGCGAATTCCACGCGTTGCGGATCGCTGGTGGTGACGACAAGCGCGTGCCGGCAGAAATCGAAATCGATCTGCAAGCTGCGCGACTGATAGGGCATCGGCGAGGTCGTCAGCCCGGTCGCGGTGACATAGAGCGGCACCTGCCACCAGTGGTTCAGCATCGGCTCCAGCGCGAGGCGAATCTTGCCGACCACCTGGGTCCACATATGCAGGGTCGCGCAGGTGTCCTGCCAGCCGATGAACGGCAGCGCGGGCCACGCGCGTTCGGATGTGTCGATCTGCGTCATGCCTGCGCCCCCACACCCTCCCGCTCATTCCCGCGAAAGCGGGAATCCAGTTCCTCAAAGCAAGCGTGGGTCCCCGCTTTCGCGGGGACGAACGGGACTGGAGCTTAGCGGCAGAACCTGCCGGCAGAAAGCAAAACGCCGCCTCGAAAGGCGGCGTTTTCAAAATCCGGCGCGACGACTTACTCGTCTTCCTGGAACAGCGGTCCGAGCTTGTCATAGTATTTGGTGACCAGCGTCACATTGCCCGGAAACTTGACCGGCTCCACTGATTTCAGCGCGCCGTTCATGTCCTCGAGGATGCCTTTCTTTTCCTTGGCAGGAATTTTCGCGTCGGCCTGCAACGCGGCGATCTGCTTCTTCAGCATCTCCGGCGGTTCGGTGAAGGCTTTGGTCTTCGGATCGATGCCCGACATCACCAGCGAAACGTTGTCGTAGACCGCGCCATACTCCTCAAA
>Ga0208242_100128_pt1:0-10000 | contig 105488 bp, 89 predicted proteins | sample SubbioAug_CSW13A_FD_184825 | JGI IMG/M metagenome (GOLD analysis project Ga0208242, IMG submission 184825) | Serpentinite rock and fluid subsurface biosphere microbial communities from McLaughlin Reserve, California, USA - CR12Aug_CSW13A (SPAdes) | ecosystem: Environmental > Terrestrial... | reverse complement strand
ACGCTTTCTTTAAAGGATGGCTGCTTCTAAGCCAACCTCCTGGTTGTTTTGGGATTCCCACATCCTTTCCCACTTAGCCACGAATTAGGGGCCTTAGCTGTAGGTCCGGGTTGTTTCCCTCTCCACGACGGACGTTAGCACCCGCCGTGTGACTCCCGGATAGTACTCTCAGGTATTCGGAGTTTGGTTGGGTTTGGTAAGACGGTAAGTCCCCCTAGCCCATCCAGTGCTCTACCCCCTGAGGTATTCATCCGAGGCGATACCTAAATATCTTTCGCGGAGAACCAGCTATTTCCCAGTTTGATTGGCCTTTCACCCCTAACCACAAGTCATCGGAGTCTTTTTCAACAGACACCCGTTCGGTCCTCCAGTGAGTGTTACCTCACCTTCAACCTGCTCATGGCTAGATCACTAGGTTTCGGGTCTAATACAACGAACTTGGCGCCCTATTAAGACTCGCTTTCGCTACGCCTACACCTATCGGTTTAAGCTTGCTCGTTAAATTAAGTCGCTGGCCCATAATACAAAAGGTACGACGTCACCCAGAACTAATCTTGGGCTCCGTCTGTTTGTAGGTGTCCGGTTTCAGGTCTATTTCACTCCCCTCGTCGGGGTGCTTTTCACCTTTCCCTCACGGTACTGGTTCACTATCGGTCGATGAGGAGTACTTAGGCTTGGAGGGTGGTCCCCCCATGTTCAGACAGGATTTCACGTGTCCCGCCTTACTCGAGCATAAATGTTTGCATTACCCATACGGGGCTATCACCCTCTGAGGCCCTGCTTTCCTGACAGGTTCTGGTTGTCTCACATTTATGACTGGCCTGGTCCGCGTTCGCTCGCCACTACTAGCGGAGTCTCGGTTGATGTCCTTTCCTCCAGGTACTTAGATGTTTCAGTTCCCTGGGTTCGCTTGAAACCTCCTATGTATTCAGAAGTCTCATACCTTCACTTGATAACCGAAAATCCAAATCCACACCGACTTGCGTCGTTGTGAACTTAGAGTTTCGGCTATCGAAGGTGGGTTTCCCCATTCGGAAATCCGTGGATCAAAGCTCCTTCGCAGCTCCCCACGGCTTATCGCAGCGTAGCACGTCCTTCGTCGCCTCTCATCGCCAAGGCATCCACCGAACACCCTTAAGGCACTTGATTGCTCTCATTATCAATATCCACACACTCGGCAGAATGTTGGCTGCACACTTGCTGAAGATCCGAAGATCATCAGCGCGCCCCCTCGATAGAGGCTGCGTGCAGCTGGATATGATTAGAAAGACCAGATTGCTTCGTAAGATCGAACCGACGGCAATGCGGTCAAGCGTTGCCGACAAGGATCATTTTACAACTCGCACATCTCACGATGCTTGAGCGCCGAAAATGATCTGGAGATACGCGCAAGGTCTCGCCGGCGATCGCAAGACAAGTCTTGCAAAAGCTTTGTGGCGATCCTGCTCGGATCGATCTCCTCTTTACGATGTCAGAAATCACGCAGGCAGATGTCTTGGTGAAGACCTTCTGCATGCGAAACGATGTTTCGCGGACGATTGTTTGTTGCGCTCATGACGCGCCGATCAGTCTAACCTCTGGTGGAGGCAGACGGGATCGAACCGACGACCTCATGCTTGCAAAGCACGCGCTCTCCCAGCTGAGCTATGCCCCCGTTCCAGAAGACGAATGCTCGAAGCTGACTGAAGAGACGCATGGCGCAATCAAAGTGGTGGGCCTGGGAAGACTTGAACTTCCGACCTCACGCTTATCAAGCGCGCGCTCTAACCAACTGAGCTACAAGCCCTAACGACCATGTCCATTAAAGGATATGAGGCTCAAGCTGGCGCACCTTGTCTGACGACAAGACGCTGCAGCGCCGCCCCTGGCGCGTGTTCGTCCGCGAAGAAAGAGAAACGAAGACGGCGGTGTCCCGCCAATGCAGCTCAGCGATTGATCCAATCACTGGCCACTGATGTTTCTAAAACGATCCGATAGTTGCCGAAGCAAGCTGAAGGACCATCCTTAGAAAGGAGGTGATCCAGCCGCAGGTTCCCCTACGGCTACCTTGTTACGACTTCACCCCAGTCGCTGACCCTACCGTGGCCGGCTGCCCCCTTTCGGTTAGCGCACCGTCTTCAGGTAAAACCAACTCCCATGGTGTGACGGGCGGTGTGTACAAGGCCCGGGAACGTATTCACCGTGGCATGCTGATCCACGATTACTAGCGATTCCAACTTCATGGGCTCGAGTTGCAGAGCCCAATCCGAACTGAGACGGCTTTTTGAGATTTGCGAAGGGTTGCCCCTTAGCGTCCCATTGTCACCGCCATTGTAGCACGTGTGTAGCCCAGCCCGTAAGGGCCATGAGGACTTGACGTCATCCCCACCTTCCTCGCGGCTTATCACCGGCAGTCTCCTTAGAGTGCTCAACTAAATGGTAGCAACTAAGGACGGGGGTTGCGCTCGTTGCGGGACTTAACCCAACATCTCACGACACGAGCTGACGACAGCCATGCAGCACCTGTGCTCTATGCCCCGAAGGGAAGGTTCCATCTCTGGTACCGGTCATAGACATGTCAAGGGCTGGTAAGGTTCTGCGCGTTGCGTCGAATTAAACCACATGCTCCACCGCTTGTGCGGGCCCCCGTCAATTCCTTTGAGTTTTAATCTTGCGACCGTACTCCCCAGGCGGAATGCTTAAAGCGTTAGCTGCGCCACTGAAAAGTAAACTTTCCAACGGCTGGCATTCATCGTTTACGGCGTGGACTACCAGGGTATCTAATCCTGTTTGCTCCCCACGCTTTCGTGCCTCAGCGTCAGTATCGGGCCAGTGAGCCGCCTTCGCCACTGGTGTTCTTGCGAATATCTACGAATTTCACCTCTACACTCGCAGTTCCACTCACCTCTCCCGAACTCAAGATCTTCAGTATCAAAGGCAGTTCTGGAGTTGAGCTCCAGGATTTCACCCCTGACTTAAAGACCCGCCTACGCACCCTTTACGCCCAGTGATTCCGAGCAACGCTAGCCCCCTTCGTATTACCGCGGCTGCTGGCACGAAGTTAGCCGGGGCTTATTCTTGCGGTACCGTCATTATCTTCCCGCACAAAAGAGCTTTACAACCCTAGGGCCTTCATCACTCACGCGGCATGGCTGGATCAGGCTTGCGCCCATTGTCCAATATTCCCCACTGCTGCCTCCCGTAGGAGTTTGGGCCGTGTCTCAGTCCCAATGTGGCTGATCATCCTCTCAGACCAGCTACTGATCGTCGCCTTGGTGAGCCGTTACCTCACCAACTAGCTAATCAGACGCGGGCCGATCTTTCGGCGATAAATCTTTCCCCGTAAGGGCTTATCCGGTATTAGCACAAGTTTCCCTGTGTTGTTCCGAACCAAAAGGTACGTTCCCACGCGTTACTCACCCGTCTGCCGCTGACGTATTGCTACGCCCGCTCGACTTGCATGTGTTAAGCCTGCCGCCAGCGTTCGCTCTGAGCCAGGATCAAACTCTCAAGTTGGACTTGAAACTTTAAACCGGCTGATCACAACGTTTGACGAGGTCCCACCATTGTTAGCCGAAGCCAACATGCTGTCTGCGATTCACATCGCGAACAACGATGGTGTAACCTTTAAAACGTGTACCGCCGAAGTCTTTCGTCCGGTCCCAACCAACTGAAAAACCGAAGTCTTTCAATCCGCCGAGACCCGCAAGGACTCCGCCGTCCACGTTTCTCTTTCTTCATCTTTACTTGTCAAACAGCCCGAAACCCGAGGGTTTCACTCGCCCATGGCTGGGCGAAAATCTCTGGTGTCTCTACTTAAAGAGACCTCGCAACCTATCCGACGCCGAATGACAACCGACAACTATCGGCTGTTTGTTCACTCGTCTAGGAGAGGAGCTTGACAGGCGCGGAAGCTTGCCTGGGCTGTGGGCCCCGGCGCCGCCGCGCTCAGTGGTCGGGTTATAGGCCCTGCTCTCAGAGCTTGTCAACGCCAATGTCAAAAAATCGTCGCAACGCACCCAAGAAAATCAAATCGCCAAGAAGTCCTGATTTATCAGGGCTTCGCGCCGTACTTGAGCCACATTCCTGCGACGTCCTGCACATGAAATGTGCCTCGGCCGGGCAAATACACGTATAGTTCGGCCCGTCCGGTTCGAAGATTCGGCGATGACTTCGGCGATGACTTGGGATCGTCGTCTGACTTGGGATGAAAAAACATCAGCGAGTGGCGCGGCATTGACGTCAGGCCTGTTTCGCCAGCACCTTGGCGCGCGACAAAACGAGGGTGACGGCAACATAACCAGACGCTATTGGCTCGAAGCTTCTCTCTAGAGGGATACGAGCCTGAGAAGAGCGCACTGGCAGCTCGTTGAGTGACGGCTGAAGAAGACGAAGATTTTCGGCGAAGGCTTGCTACGAGAAGACTTGCGGGGGGAAGGCAGTTTTGAACCACGGGACGTCACGCGGGGGCAATTACGGGCGTGCCGGGATCATTGATCTCGGTCACGAGCCGCCGCTGTCAGTTGATGGTTCGGAAGCCGCCGTTATCGACCGCCGCCGCGTCTCCGTGCAGTGGTTTAGCGGCACGATTCTCACCGGTCTGTGCGGCGCGGCTTTGATCGGCGGCGCCGTTTTCGCGTCGCTCGACGGCGAAATGACCTTCGCCAAGGTTCCCGAGCGCGTCGAAGGCGCGCTGCGCGGAGCATTCGGCGCCAGTGACAAGGGCGCCGTCGCCCGCAAGAGCGATCGCCTTCCGCCACCCAGCGATTCGGCCGCCGCCCGTCAGGTGATTCGCGTCTCGACGGTTGCCCGCGCCGGCACCCGCGACGTGATGCGGGTCCGGCCCTTCGTCCGTATCGCCGGCAACCTGTCGCTGACCACCAGCGATCTGTCCGCCAAGGTTCCAGCCTTTAACGCCCAGCGCATGCTGACCGATGTCGGCTCGGCATCGCCCGCCGACGGCGACGATTCGCAAAATCCCAATGCCGCTGAGCCGGACGCCGAAGTCTCGTTCGTGACGCGCGACCTCGCCCAGGTGCTGCCCCGCGCCAAGATCGCGGCCAGCGTCGCGATCGACGAGGTGCTGCTGCGGGTGCGCGACGCCTCAAGCTGGCGCGGCAACAGCGCCGTCAAATACGCCTCAAGCATGCCGACCGACCTGAAGATGGCCTACGCCGCGGAAGGCACACCGGATCCTTATGCCGGCTTCGAGACCCGGGTGGTTCCGGAAAACGTGACGCTGCTGCCGAAGACCAAGGATCAGATCACCGGCGGCAATCCTTCCAGCGAAAAAATCCACATCGTCAAGAAAGGCGACACCGTCCAGTCGATTTTGCGCGACCTGGGCGCGAGCCCCGGCGAAGCCCTCGCCATCGCCAACAATCTCGGCGCGCGCGGCCGCGACGGCGGGCTGAGGGAAGGCCAGAAGCTGCGCATCATGATGGCGGGCACTGGTCCCGGACTTCAGCGTCAGCAGCCGGTTCGGGTGATCGTCGCCAACGAAACCGCGATCGAAGCCGTGGCCGCCCTTTCGGATCTCGGCAAATACGTCGCCGTCGATCCGCAGAGTTTCAATACCGTCACCGAAACGGCGAACGCCAACGACGATGACGACGAGGATGATGGCACCGGCGTGCGGCTCTATCAGAGCATCTACGAGACAGCGCTGCGCAACAAGGTTCCGGCGACCGTCATCGAGGACATGATCCGCATTTACTCCTACGACGTCGACTTCCAGCGCAAGGTTCAGGCCGGAGATTCGTTCGAGGTGTTCTTCGCGGGCGAGGACGAGACGCCGGTCAACAACGAAAAGACGGAAGTTCTCTACGCCTCCCTCACCGTCGGCGGCGAAACCAAGAAATACTACCGCTTCCAGGCGCCGGACGATTCCATCGTCGACTACTACGACGAGACCGGAAAGAGCGCGAAGAAGTTCCTGGTCCGCAAACCTGTCAGCAACGCGGTCATGCGCTCCGGCTTCGGCGGCCGCCGCCATCCGATCCTCGGCTATACCAAGATGCACACCGGCGTGGACTGGGCCGCGCCCTACGGCACGCCGATCTTCGCATCGGGCAACGGCGTAATCGAAAAGGCCGGATGGGAAGGCGGCTACGGCAAATATATCCGCATCAAGCATCCGAACGGATACGAAACCGCCTACGGCCACATGACCGCTTTTGCCAAGGGCATGGAGCCCGGCAAGCGCGTGCGTCAGGGCCAGGTGATCGGCTTTGTCGGCTCGACCGGCCTGTCCACAGGCGCGCACGTCCATTACGAAATTCTTGTCAACGGCCGCTTCGTCGACCCGATGCGCATCAAGCTGCCGCGCGGACGTTCGCTCGAGGGCCCAATGCTTGCCAGTTTCGAGGCGGAACGCGACCGGCTCGACGGTCTGATCAGCAACCGGCCCGGCGGCAATCGGCCGCAGCCTCAAGCTGCGAAGGGCCAGAAAACCGCGCAGGCCAGCGACCGCTGACCTTTTCCCGTCTTCCGATCCTCGAAACCGGCAGCGCGCCTGAAGTAGATGAGGCGCGAAACTTGTGTATGTTGCCGCTTTCAACAGTGGCACCGGCATCAAATTGCGACCATCAATCTCCGTCTATGTCTTCGGCCTCATTTTCCTGACGGCTTGCGTGGTTTACTCGATCGGTATCGGCGTCCCGGTCTACTGGCACCCTGACGAAATCAGCAAGGCGTCCCAGCTTCAGAGCGGCAACTACAATTTCTATCACCCGCAGCTGATGCTGCGGCTCGCGACGCTGTTCAAGTCGCTGTTCCAGGCAGGTGATTCGACACGCGAGCTCGTCCTTTCCGGCAGGGTTGCCTCGGTCTTTGCGACTGCTGTGGCGGCGACCGCCCTTGGCGTCCTGATGGCGCGGCGCTTCGGATTGATTTTCGGCATCGTGACCGCAGTCCTGGTCGGGCTGACGCCCACCGTGTTCATTCATGCGCGCCATTTCAAGGAAGATGCCACGCTGCTGATGGGCACCGCGCTGACGATGCTCGCGTTGCAGTCCGTCGATATGAACGCCAGCCGGCGAAACATCATTCTCCTCGGTCTCGCTGCGGGGCTCGCAGCATCGTCCAAGTATGTCGGAATCATCATGCTCGCTCCGGCTATCGCCATGCTGATCGCAAAACGCGCGCGCTGGATCGATGCCGGATATTGTTTTGCGGCGGCCGTTCTCGTCTTTGCCGCGATCAACAGCCCCGGCCTGTTCGGCAGATCCAGCCTCAGCACCGGTCTCATGATGGAAATCAATCATGTCATGACCGGCCACAGCGGCATTCCGGGATCCCGGATCACGATGGACAATGTCACGAATTTCTGGCGCAGCATGACGCCGGTGCTCGTCCTGCTCTGGATTGCCGGCATGGCGCTGCAACTGTGGCCGCTGAAGTCTCGCCCCGATCATGGGCGGCCGGCCGTACAGACCATCGACCGCATCATCCTTTTCACGCCATTGCTGCTGCTTGCCATGCTGCAACTCGCGACGTTCTCGGTGTTCCGCTACGTCCTGCCGGCTGTGGCGCTGGCTGTCGTGGCAGCCATCTGGACGGCCGCGTGGGTCATTCACACGACCGGAAATCGCGCCGCACGAATAACTGTTATTGCCCTGCTCGTGCTGGCGGGCGGCGCCACATTGTGGACATTCAGGACGGCGGTTCTCCTCGTCGCTCATGACCCTCGTGCAAGGCTGAGCGCCTGGATTTCCAGCAACCTGCCGCCCGACGCAAAGATCGCGACCGAGTTCTACACCGGCCTGCCCACGGCGGAACGCGTCCGGATCGACCCGACGATTCCAACGATGCCGCAGGAGGTGGCGGCGTCATACGGCCATCTCGGCACGCACGGACTGCACAAGCTTTATGAGATGGGCATCACCCATATCGCTATTTCGAGCACGAATTACGGCCGCTTCTTTGAACAATCGCTTCCGGACGCCCTGATTCCGCCAAAGCAGTTTTATGAAGACGTTTTTGCCCGGTTCAAACCGATCTACGAAAGCCGGATAACCAGCGATGTGCATCACATCGCGACGTCCGATCTCGCCGTCTACGACATCCGGACGCAATCTTCACGCTGAGGCGGAAAAAATAGCCGGGCACATGGCCCGGCTATTTGCATTAGTTCAGCTTGCTCTTCGGCACCGGCGGCATCTCGCTATCGATCTTTGCAAGCTGACCGTTGAAGGTCAGACCTGCATCCGTCGCCGAGACCGCGACGTTTTCACCGTCATGGATGCGGCCGGACAGGATCATTTCCGCCAGCGGGTCCTGCAACGCGCGCTGGATCGCACGCTTCAGGGGACGCGCTCCGTAAGCCGGATCCCATCCCTTTGCCGCGAGCCAATCGCGCGCCTTGTCATCCAGCGTCAGCGTGATCTTGCGATCCGCCAGCAACTTTAACAGCCGCCGCATCTGGATATCGACAATGCGGCCCATCTCGGTCCGCTGCAGCCGGTGGAACAGAATGATCTCATCCACACGGTTGAGGAATTCCGGACGGAAGCTCGCCCGCACCACGGCCATCACCTGATCGCGCACCGCTGACGTATCCTCGCCCTCCGCCTGGCTGACGAGGAATTCAGAGCCGAGGTTCGAGGTCATGATGATCAGCGTGTTGCGGAAATCGACGGTGCGCCCCTGACCATCGGTCAGGCGGCCGTCGTCGAGCACCTGCAGCAGCACGTTGAAGACGTCGGGATGCGCCTTCTCGATCTCGTCGAAAAGGACAACCTGATAGGGCCTGCGCCGCACCGCTTCGGTGAGCGCGCCCCCCTCGTCATAACCGACATAGCCCGGAGGCGCGCCGATCAGCCGGGCAACCGAGTGCTTTTCCATGTATTCGGACATGTCCATGCGCACCAGCGCCGTCTCGTCGTCGAACAGATATTCGGCGAGCGCCTTGGTCAGCTCGGTCTTGCCGACGCCGGTCGGGCCGAGGAACATGAACGAGCCGATCGGCCGGTTCGGGTCCTGCAATCCGGCGCGCGAACGCCGCACCGCAGTCGATACCGCGCTGACAGCTTCGGCCTGGCCGATCACGCGCTCCGCAAGCTGCAACTCCATCTTGAGCAGCTTCTCGCGTTCGCCTTCCAGCATCTTGTCGACCGGAATGCCGGTCCAGCGCGACACCACCTGCGCAACGTGGCTTGCTGTGACCGCTTCCTCGAGCACGAGATTGCCGGCCTTCTCGCTTTCTTCAAGCGCCTTCAGCCGCTTTTCGAGTTCGGGGATCCGGCCATAGGCCAGCTCGCCCGCCTTCTGGAACTCGCCGCGCCGCTGCGCGTCGGCGAGCTCCTGGCGCGCCTGCTCCAGTTCGCTCTTCACCTTCTGGGCATTGGACAGCTTGTCACGCTCCGACTGCCACTTCGCAGTCAGCGCAGCGCCCTTCTCCTCAAGGTCGGCCAACTCCTTCTCGAGCCGCTGAAGACGATCCTTCGATGCCGAGTCGGTTTCCTTCTTCAGCGCCTCCTGCTCGATCTTCAGCCGCACGATCTCGCGATCGATGTTGTCGAGCTCTTCCGGCTTGGAATCGATCTGCATCTTCAGCCGCGCCGCGGCCTCGTCGATCAGGTCGATCGCCTTGTCCGGCAGAAAACGGTCGGTGATGTAGCGGTTCGACAGCGTTGCCGCAGCCACAATCGCGGAATCCGTGATGCGGACGCCGTGATGCAGCTCATACTTCTCCTTCAGGCCGCGCAGGATCGATACCGCGTCCTCGACGGTCGGCTCGGAGACGAACACCGGCTGGAACCGGCGAGCGAGTGCTGCGTCTTTCTCGACATGCTTGCGGTATTCGTCGAGCGTGGTCGCGCCAATACAATGCAGTTCGCCGCGCGCCAGCGCGGGCTTCAGCAGGTTGGACGCATCCATCGCGCCATCGGCTTTTCCGGCGCCGACCAGCGTGTGCATCTCGTCGATGAACAGGATGATCTGGCCGTCCGAGCTGGTGACTTCCGAGAGCACAGCCTTCAGCCGCTCCTCGAACTCGCCGCGGTACTTCGCACCGGCGATC
>Ga0208242_100127_pt1 | contig 107230 bp, 111 predicted proteins | sample SubbioAug_CSW13A_FD_184825 | JGI IMG/M metagenome (GOLD analysis project Ga0208242, IMG submission 184825) | Serpentinite rock and fluid subsurface biosphere microbial communities from McLaughlin Reserve, California, USA - CR12Aug_CSW13A (SPAdes) | ecosystem: Environmental > Terrestrial > Deep... | reverse complement strand
CCAGCCCAGCAGGCCGGCCTTGATCATCGCGCCCGACAGCACGGCGCTGGCCGGCGTGGGCGCCACCGGGTGCGCCAGCGGCAGCCACACATGCAGCGGCAATGCGCCGACCTTGATGCCGAAGCCGACCAGCGTGAGGCCGATCACCCCATCGCGCCAAGGCGACGCCGCGAGCGCCGGGCCGATGTCGGTGAAGTTCAGACTGCCGGCGGCCTGCCAGGCCAGCGCGATGGCAGCGAACAGCGCCAGCTCGCCCAGCACCACCAGCGCCAGATAGACGCGGCCCGCATGCAGGGCCTAGGGCGTGCGCGAGTGCACCACCAGCCCGTAGGAGGCGAAGCTCATCAGGGCGAAGAAGACGTAGAAGCTCGCCGCGTCCTGCGCCAGCACAAGGCCGAAGTTGCCCGCCATGGCCGCGCACCAGAACAGCCAGAAGCTGTTGCGCCGCGGGTCGTCGTGCAGATAGCCCAGCGCATGCACGCCGCCGGCCAGCCACAGCGCTGCGGTGAAGAGCAGGAAGATGCGCCCCGTGCCGTCCAGCCCGAAGCGCGCACCGAGGAACAGCCAGGGCAGGTCGACGGCCCCCGGCGTGGCGAACAGCGCCACGCCCAGGGCGGGCAGCGCCGCGAGCGGCAACAGCAGGCGCAGACCGTTCAGACGGCGCAGCGCCGGCAGCAGCAGCATCGCGGCCAGCGGCACGAGCGCCGGGGCCAGCCAGGTCAGCGCACCGCTGGCCGCAGCGATGAGGGCGCCGGACGCCGCCGCGTCAGCCACCGCCATACTCCCGGCGAATGATCAGATACGCCCAGTCGAGCGGGCTCCACGGCATCGCCGCCAGCACGCCCACGCCGAGCGAGAACAGCGCCGTCAGCAGCACCGGTAGCAGCAGCATCGGCCTGGCGTCGCGCCCGCGGCCGTCCTCGTGCGGCCAGGGGCCGTTCGGAGGGCGGAACCAGGCGCGGTGCAACACCGGCAGAAAGTACATCGCATTGAGCAGACTCGAGACGGCGAGCACGCCGATCGCCCACCATTGGCCCGCCAGCGCCGCGCCGGCGCCGAGGTAGAGCTTGCTGACGAAGCCGGCCACCGGCGGCACGCCGATCATGCCCAGCGCGCCGACCGTGAAGGCGGCGGTGGTCCAGGGCATGCGCCGGCCGATGCCGTCCATCTCGCTGACATGGTGCACGCCCAGCGTCTCGGCGTAGTTGCCGGCGCTGAAGAAGAGGGTGATCTTCATCAGCCCCTGGTGCACCAGATGCACCAGCGCGCCGGTCGTCGCCACCGGCCCGAGCAGTGCCGTGCCGAGCACGATGTACGACACCTGGCTCACGGTGGAGTAGGCCAGGCGCTTCTTCAGCTCGTCCTGCATCAGCGCGCGCAGCGAGCCGTAGATGATCGTCACCGCAGCCACCACGGCCAGCGGCGTGAGCACGCCCAGCGTGGCGGCGAACTCGACGCCGAACATCTCGTAGACCACGCGCACGATCGCGAAGGCCCCGGCCTTGACCACCGCCACCGCGTGCAGCAGCGCCGACACCGGCGCCGGCGCCACCATCGCCAGTGGCAGCCAGCCGTGCAGCGGCACCAGCGCGGCCTTGACCCCGAAGCCGGTCACCAGGGCGGCAAAGAGCAGCACCAGGGCGGTGGCGTGTTCCGCGGCGAAGGGCTTCAGGTAGCCGGCGCCGACGAAGTCCTGCGGCCCGGTCAGCACCTGGCTGGCGGCCACCGCGAGCAGCAGCAGCGCACCGGCCGGCAGGGTGTAGAGGAGGTAGGTGCGCCCGGCCGCCAGCGCGGCCGGCGTGCCGCGGTGGATGACCAGCGGATAGGTCACCAGCGTGAGGATCTCGTAGAACACGAACAGGGTGAACAGGTTGCCCGCCAGCGCGATGCCCGCGGTGGCCGAGACGCACAGGCTGAAGAAGCCGAAGAAGCGGCTGCGGTGCGGCGAATCCTCGAGGTAGCCGATGGCGTAGACCGTGGTCAGCAGCCACAGCAGCGCCGACAGGGTCATGAACAGCAGGCTCAGCTCGTCAGCGCGCAGCACCAGGTCCAGCCCGGGCAGCACGGCCATGCGCGCTTCGTACTCGTGGAAGCGGCCGACGTTCCAGAGCATCAGGCCGACCAGCCCCAGCTTGGCGAAAGCAGCCGCCAGGTTCAGCGTCGCGCGCAGCCCGCGCCGGTCTTCGGGCAGCAGGAAGATGACCAGGCCGGGCAGCAGCGAACTTGCCACCACGGCCAGCGGCACCCAGCCCTCGGCGGTCAAGTGGCCCCCTTGGCCCTGCGGGCCGCCCCCCCGAGGGGGAGCGAGCGCCTTCGGAACGGCCGTGCGGCGCTCAAGTTGCCGCTCCCACCATGAGCAGGCGGCGCAGCGGCTCGCCCGCGGCCGCCAGCGCCACGGCCACCAGCGCCAGGGCTAGGGCCGCCAGCTGCGGGGCTGCCGGCACCTCGGCCGAGGCCTTGTCGGGGGGGGCATCGGCGAAGGCCCGCGATAGTGCGTGGAACAGGAACGCGGCCGCCAGCAGGCTGCCCGCCAGCACCACCGCCGCCGCCCACCAGGCGCCGGCGCGCACCGCCGCTTCGATCAGCGCGAACTTGCCGACGAAGCCGCCGGTGGGGGGCAGACCGACCAGGCTCAGCGCCGACAGCGCGAAGGCGGTGGCTGTGATCGGCAGATGCGTGCCGAAGCCAGCCATTGCGTCGATGCGGTCATGCCCGTAGGCGGCGAGCAGCGAGCCGGCGCACATGAACATCGAGGCCTTGGCCGCCGCATGGCTGGCCGCGAGCAGCACGGCGGCGTGCATGGCCCCACCGTCGGCCCCGGCTGCCGCCTCACCGGCGCCGCTCGCCAGCAGCAGCGCAATCATCAGGTAGCCCAGCTGGGCCACGGTGGAGTAGGCGATCATGGCCTTCAGCCGCGTCTGGCGCAGCGCCTGCACGCCGCCCCAGATCACCGCGCAGGCTCCGAGCGCGCCCAGCAACGCGGGCACCACGCCGGCGCCCGGCAGGGCGCCGAACAGGTCCAGCCACAGCCGCGCCAGCAGATAGAAGCCGGCCTTGACGACGAGGGCGGACAGCGCCGCCGACACCGGCGCCGGCGCCGAGCCGTGCGCCGGCGGCAGCCAGAAGTGCAGCGGGAAGATGGCGGTCTTGACCAGCAGCCCGGCGGTCATCAAGGCCGCGGCCAGCCACACCGACAGGCCGGGCTGCAGGCGCTCGCGCAGCTGCAGCAGGTCCATCGTCTGGTGCGCCGCGTACAGCAGCTCGACGCCCAGGATGTAGAGCATCGAGCCCAGCAGCGCGAGCAGCAGGTAGCGCAGCGCGGCGGCGGCCGCACCCGCGCCGGCCAGCGCCACCAGCGCCACCGCGGCCAGCCCGAGCAGCTCGAGCGTGACGTAGAGGTTGAACAGGTCGCCCGACAGGTACAGCGCGTTGAGCGCCCCCCAGGCCAGCAGCCACACCGGCCAGAACAGCCATTGGGTCGAGGCCGGCGCGGCTTCGCCAGCCGGCCCGGGCGTGCCTGCGGCGAGGTCGTGTGGGTCGTGAGGGCCAGCAGCGCCGAAGTAGCGCCACGCGTACACCGCGATGCCCGCGCCGATCACCGCGGTGATCAGCAGCATCGCCGCGGCCAGACCGTCGGCGCGCAACTCGATGCCCAGCGGTACCGCCCAGCCCCCGACCGCGACGCGCTGCATACCGCCGGCGAGGACCGTCCCCGCCAGCGCGAGCGCCGCCGCCACACCGAGCGCACTGGCCAGCAGACCCGCGGCCACGGCGCCACGCCGGCCGGCCAGCAGCGCTGCCACCGCGCCGGCCAGCGGCACGACGAGCACCGTCACGAGCGCCGCGCTGCCGGTCATGGCGAATCGTCGTCGCGGTCTTCGGGCAGCCACGGACTGCCGTCGTGCGCATGCATGCGTCGCAGCAGCGCCAGCCCCAGCGCGGTGGCGCTGACCGCGACGACGATGCCGGTGAGCACCATCGCGTGCGGCACCGGGTCGGGGCGGGTGGCGATGTCGGTGGTACGCGAGGCCAGCGCGACCAGCATCATGAACACGCCCGAGCCCAGCACGTTCAGGCCGAGCAGGCGGCGCAGCACATGGCGCGCCGCCAGCGCCGCATACAGCCCCATGGCCACCAGCGCGATGCCGGCCAGGCCGTACAACAGCGCCAGGCTCACGGTGCCGCCCCCGGGTTGGAGGCGGCGGGCGCAGCCTCCGCCTCGGCGGCGCCGGTCTCGCTCGGCGCGCGCACGCGGCCGACGAACAGCGCCACCATGATGAGCGCGATCGACAGCATGGCGGCGGCCTCGATCACTAGGATGATGGCACCGGCGTGTTCGCGTGGAAAGCTCAACAGGCCGCCGCCCAGCACGGCCGTCGCCACGCCGACCGCCAGAAAAACCGCGAAGCCGAGCACGACGATCGCCCGCAGCACGAGGCTCGGACCGAGCGAGAGCGGCCGCGCCAGGTGCCACAGTACGCCGCCGGCGGCCAGCAGCGCCGCGCCCTGGAAGGCGCCGCCGGGCGCATGCGCGCCGACCCACAGCAGGTAGCCGGCCACGATCACCGTCAGCGGCAGCAGCACGCGCAGAAGCAGCCCGAGCATCGGATCGGGGGCAAGGCGCGGCAGCGCCGGCTCGGCCTCGAGGATCCACACGCCAAGCACGGCCAGCATCAGCACGCCGATCTCGAGCAGCGTGTCCCAGGCGCGGTAGTTGAGCAGGGTGGCCGTCACCGGGTTGCTGACGCCGCTGGCCGGCAGCTGCTGCAGCGCCGGCTCGGCCAGGCCCGGCCAGCGCTCGGGCAAGGTCAGCGCTGCGGCGACCAGCAGCGCGGCCAGCCCGAGCGCAGCCAGCGCGATGCCGGTGCGCGCCGGCGTCAGCCCGAGCGGCCGCGCTTCATCGGCGGCGCCCGAGCGGCCCAGCCGCGCCAGCGTGTCGAGCAGCAGCGCGCCGGCCAGGCCGGCGCCGATCGCAGCCTCGGCCAGTGCGACATCGGGCGCGCCCAGCCGCACCCAGGCCAGCGACAGCAGCAGCCCGAAGACGATGAACTGCACGACGGCCTTGAACAGGTCGGCGCTGGCGAGGGCGCGCCAGCCCAGCCAGAGCAGCAGCACCACGAGCACGGCGTCGAAGACCTGCACCTCAGCGGCCACCGTCGCCTCCGGCGGCAGGCTCGCCCGCGGGCGCCGGCCGCACCGGCGAGTCGTCGCTCGCGCGCGCCCCCGAGTACGTGGCCGAGCCTGCAATCGAGGCCGTGACCGAGCGTGCGACCAGGTAGCAGGCCACCGAGCTGGCGAACAGCACCAGCAGCCAGACCAGCAGCAGCTTGAGCACTTCCTGCACACCGCTGGCCTGCAGCATGAGGCCGCCCACGACCAGGCCCAGGCCGAGGTTGTCGGCCTTGGTCAGTGCATGCAGACGCGACAGCAGATCGGGCAGCCGCAGCACGCCGATGCTGCCGGCCAGGAAGAACAGCGCGCCGGCGCCGATCAGCGCCAGCGACAGCCCTTCGCGCCAGGGCATGCCGGTCATGATTGCGTGCCCTGCGTTGCATCCTTGTCGGGGGCTGGGTCGGGGCCGATGGAAGCCGCGGGCGGCGCCTGCGGCAGCGACACGCCGATGCGCCGCACGAACACCGCGCTGGCCACGCTGGCCAGCAGCGCCAGCACCAGGGCCACATCGAGCAGCGATGGGGTGTTGGTCGCGCGCGCCAGCAGCAGCAGCACGGCCACCGCGCCGGTGCCCAGCAACTGCGCCGCCAGCATGCGGTCGCCGTTGGACGGGCCGCGCTCGACGCGCACGAGGCCGAGCGCGATCGTCGCCAGCACCAGCGCGGCCACGATCCACAGCGCCGTGCCCATCCACTCACCCATGGTCGGGCTCCGCTGCCGTCAGCTCGAGCGAGAACAGGGCGGCGACGGCATCTTCGAGCGCCGCCAGTTCGGTGGTCACCGGCGCTCCCGTGTCGAGGGCGTGAATCAGCAGCGCCGGCCCACCGAGGTTCGCGACGAGCGTGCCCGGCAGCAGGCTCGCGCACAGCACGAACAGCGCCCGGGCCGGGCTGCCCTCGGGCAGCCGCCAGCGGTGCAGCACGAGCCCGGGCGCGACGCGCGGACGCGGCATGCTGACGCGCCGCGCCACGTCCACACCGCCGCGCAGCGACTCCCGCAGGAAGAAGGCCGCGAAGCGCAGCGCACCCGGCAGGCTCAGGCCCCAGGGTCCATCCGGTGCCCGGGGCGCGAGCAGCGCGGCCGCGACGATCGCCGGCACACCGACGATCCACGACGACGCCGCTCCGCCGGCCACGATCCACCAGAGCAGCGTCAGCGCAACGAGGCGCGCAATCAGCCGGCTCGGACGCAGCGGCGGAGAGGCGGACGTTGCGGCCCACACCTGATCGGCGCTAAGGTTCGATGAAGCGTGCATGTGCCTTCCTTAAGTTCGGCAGGGAAAGTCGGCTTCGCGTCCGCCGGGATCGGTTTGCCCGCACCACAGGGACTGTGGACCGACGCATCAATACGAGCGGGAGGCATACTCCGATCCGACACTTCCGGCGAGAGTAGCACGGCATCTTGGCAACTTCGCGCTGTCAGGGGCGGGCGAGCTCCCGACATGACAAGCAGCTGCGGTCGGAAAGGCCGTGGGAAAAGCAGCCTTCCTGGCGACCGTGTACCGCATCGTCCGCACCATCGAGATCCAGCGTCAGCTCGATCGGCGGCGTGGAGTAGCTGGCGATGAAGTTCTCGATCAATACCAGATGCAGCGCAATCGCCTTTGCCCGACCCATCGCTTTCTCGAAGCGACCCAGTGTCGGCATCGAATTCGCTGCCTGGCGCTGATTCAGCGCCAGCCGCAGGCCTGATCCTCGCGCGGCGTGCCGTGATAATTGAGATCCTAATAGCCCAGCGCGATCGCAAACAAATGTTGCTTCAATTGCGACAGCCGAATGTTGCGAACCGCGAATGGATCGCGGTCGTCCAACAGGCTCTTGGCTGCCGCGGCCAACACTTCGCAAGGCGGCGCTCCGCCGGCCGCGACAACAACGCGCCGCCGACATCCGAACTGATGGCACCGCCATCGAACGCTGCCTCATTCCGCGCGCGGCCAACACTCCCAAACTGATCGCTTCGCCCGTTACACTTTGGCGCGATTGCTGCTTCTCGTGAGTTCCAGTGTCGAATTCTTGGAACCTGGTGTCCGTCAGGTGTCTTCGATTCGGATGAAATCAATTCAACGCGTAGGTAAGGCCGCGAGGCGAGGCCAAACGTCCAAAAGATTGGCCACAAGCACGATCCACCAGGCGAGAATGGCGACTCCAGTGGCGGCGGCCGCAATGTCCTTAATGATGCGGATCTTGTCGTCGTGGCGGGTCTCGACGAAGTCGCACAGCGCTTCGATCGCTGTATTGAATAGCTCCGCCGCCAGAACCACGCCAGTGGCGAGCAGGATGATGGCGGCGTCCACCCAGGCGTGCAGCCAAAGCGCCAGGCCCAGCACCAGCAGCGACAGCACCGCCTTGTACAGCACGCTGAAGTCGTTCAGCACCGCGTAGCGCAGGCCGGACATGATTACGGCGAGCTTGCGCAGCGGGTGATAGCCGGGCTCTCCGGTGCCGAGGAACTTGTTCCGCAAGTCGCTTCAGCTCCCGTCGCGCGGCACGGGCACGCGCTGACGCGTCCACAGCACGGCCAGCGTCACGACGGTGATCGGCATTGCGAAACCGAGCATCACGCTACTGAACGGCGGCAACGCTGCGTGCCGGGTAGAGGCAAGGATCAGGTAGCTCACGTAGGCGGCGTAGTAGCCGACGAACAGCGCACCCTCCCAGCGAGCGATCCGGTGACCGGTGGCGAAGATCGGCAGGCAGGCGAAGGCCACCGCAACCATCACCGGCAGATCCAGGCGCACCAGCGAGGCCGCGACCTCGAGCCCGCCAGGCGTGACGAGCGCGGCGATACCGCCGATCCCCAGCAGGTTGAATAGGTTGCTGCCGACCACGTTGCCCACCGCGATGTCGCGTTCGCCGCGCAGCGCGGCCACGAGCGATGTGGCGACCTCGGGCAGGCTGGTGCCGGCGGCAACTATGGTCAGGCCGATCACCACCTCGCTGACATCCAGCGCTCGCGCGATGGTCACCGCGCCATCGACCAGCCAGTTGGCGCCGAGCACCAGCAGCGTCAGGCCAGCGCCGATCAGAACCAGTTGCACCGGCAGTCGGGCGAGCCAGCCGATTTGGGCGGCACCGAACTCCTGCGCGTAAACGGCTCCGATAGCTGGGTCGTCCGGGCGCCCCTGGCGGATGGCGAAGATCGTGTAGGCGACGATGCCAGCGAGCAACAGTAGGCCGTCGAAGCGACTAATGTGGCCGTCGAGAGCCATCACCGAGAACAGCACCGACGCGGCGATCATCAGGGGCACATCGAGTCGCACCAACTGCTGCGACACTGCCAGCGGCAAAATCAGAGCCGCCAGCCCGAGAATGAACAACACGTTGAAAGTGTTGCTGCCGATAATGTTGCCGGCGGCGATGTCAGCCTGGCCGGCCAGCCCAGCCTGCACACTCACTGCCAGCTCAGGGGCACTTGTGCCGAAGGCGACGACCGTGAGCCCGATGACGAGCGGAGAGAGGCCGAAGCGCAGCGCCAGCCGCGAGGCACCGCGCACCAGAAGTTCGGCTCCGACAATCAGCAGAACCAGGCCAAGCAAGAACCAACCAAGTGCGAACCCGCTCATGACATCAGGCCCGGTTGTAGTAACAAATGAAGCCGCTGCCGCCAGCAGCGGAAGCGCCGAAGCAGATCCGCCCGAGATCTCCGCGGCGACTAGCCTGGCGGTCAGGGTGGGCCCGACGTAGGCGCCGATGATCAACGCGAAGGCGCCACGATGCGTCAAAGTGCGGTTGCCTGCACGCACGACCGCCATGGAAGTCATCGACGAGTGCGACTGCACCACCGCGGCCGTTGGAGCACCGACCAGCGCGCCGCGCCACTGGTTTCGCGTCGAGCGGCGCAGCTTTTCGCAGGCGCTCTCTGCCAGGTCGCGCCACTTCCTCCGAGAGTGCCGCCAGCTCTTGCAAAAACAGCATAACGGGAGCTAGAACGGAGAAAACCAGAGCGAAGAGCGGAGTCATTGCTTTTCCCTTGCGAATGCGCGGCTCGCCAACTTGCGGCCCTCCTCCAGCAGCAGCACGCTGGAGGCGACGACGGCCGCCAGCGCCCAGTCAGACAGCGCCAGGCCGGTGGTGCCAAACACCGCCTGCGCCAGCGCCCAATGCACCACCAGCACCTGCAGCACCAGCACCGCCGCCAGCGACAGCCACAGCCAACGGTTGCGAAAGAACTGAGCATTGAAGGCGCTGTCGTGCTCGCTGCGGGCGTTGAAGACATTGAAGAACTGGAACAGTACAAAGGCCGTAAACGCGAGGGTCAGCGCGTAAGTTTCGCCTTGCGGCCTGGCGTACCAGAACAGCGTCAGCGTGCCCACCGCCATGGTGAAGCCATAGATGAGCAGGCGCCCGAACCGCGCGCCTGTGAGGATGCGCGCATCGGTCCGCCGCGGCGGCGCCTGCATCACATCCGCGCGTGCCGGCTCCACCCCCAGGCTCATGGCTGGCGGGCCATCCATGATGATGTTGATCCACAAGATCTGGATCGCAGTGAAGGGCGTCGCCCAGCCGAGCAGGCTCGCCCCGAGCACGGTCTGGATCGCGCCCATGTTGGTGGAGAGCTGGAATCGCACGAACTTGACCAAGTTGTCGTAGATTGCGCGGCCTTCACGCACGGCGTGGACGATGGTGGCGAAGTTGTCGTCGGTGAGAACTAGAGTGGCCGCTTCCCGAGTCACTTCGGTGCCGGCGATGCCCATGGCCACGCCGATGTCGGCATGCTTGAGCGCGGGCGCATCGTTGACTCCGTCGCCGGTCATGGCGGCGACATGGCCCTTGGCCTTGAGCGCCTGCACGATGCGTACCTTGTGCTCCGGCGTCACTCGGGCGAACACGGCGATCCTATCGATCCGCTGTGCCAGCGCCTCGTCACCTAGACCGTCGAGTTCGCGACCCTCGATCGCCTCGCCCACCAGGCCCAGCTCGCGGGCGATGGCTGCCGCGGTGGCCTTGTGGTCGCCTGTGATCATCTTTACCGCGATGCCGGCGCGCTGGCAAAGCCGGATGGCCTCGCCTGCTTCTGGGCGCGGTGGATCGATGATGCCAACCAGGCCGACGAAGGTGATCTCCCGGACATGCGTCATCAGATCGCCGGCCGGATCGAACGCAGACGCGGGGATCGATGCGGACGCCACCGCGAGCACGCGCATGGCCTGGGCGGCCAGACGCTCGTTCTCGACCTGCCAGAAAGCAAGGTCCAGCAGAGCCTCGCCGGTCTCGACGGCCTGCCTCGTTGCGAGTGCGAGCAATACGTCTGGCGCGCCTTTCACGCACAGCCGCACCCACTCGCCGTCATGGTGGAAGCTGGCTTGGAACTTATGCGCCGAATCGAAGGGAATTTCGGCGATGCGCGGATTGCGCGACGCCAGCTTTTCGGCGTCCACTCCGCCCTTGGCCGCCAGGGCCAACAGCGCGCCTTCGGTGGGGTCGCCGATGAGCCGGCCGTCATGCAGGCGGCTGTCATTGGCGAGCACCCCAGGCTGCAGCAGTGGCGCGAGATCCGGAACCGGGCTACCGTCCTCGGTGGAGATGCCCCCCACCGCGCTATAGCCCTCGCCCGAGACCGCAAAACACCGCCCCTGATACACGGCGGCGCGGGCGGTCATCTGGTTCATGGTCAGCGTGCCGGTCTTGTCCGAACAGATCACCGTGGTGCAGCCTAGGGTCTCCACTGCCGCCAGTTTCTTGACGATGGCGCGATGTTGCGCCATGCGATGCATGCCGAGCGCTAGCGTCACCGTCACCACTGCCGGTAAGCCCTCAGGGATCGCTGCCACCGCGAGGGCGATCGAAGTGAGGACGGTGTCCACCACCGGGGCGCCGCGCCACAGACCCAGCGCGAAGATCGGCGCGATCACCAGACCGGCAATCAGAGCTAGGCGCCGACCCAAGGCGTCGAGCTGGATCTGTAACGGCGTCGACCCCGCCTCGGCTTCGGCCAGCATGCCGGAGAGCCGCCCCATCTCGGTGGCCATGCCGGTGGCGGTGACGAGCAACTCGGCGCGGCCGCGGGTCACCACGGTATTCATGAAGGATTGGTTGATGCGCTCCGCGAGCGGCGCGTCTTCGATGATGACGGCACCCGCGTCCTTGCCTACCGGATGCGATTCGCCGGTGAGCGCCGCCTCGTCGATCTCCACACTATGGGCAGCGATCAGCCTTCCGTCCGCTGGCACCCGGTCGCCGGCCTCCAGCAGCACGATGTCGCCGGGCACCAGTTGTGCTGCGGGAATCTCCTCCATCCGGCCGTCGCGGCGCACGCGCGCCACCGGGGCAAGCATCTGCTTCAGCGCCGCCAACGTGGCCTCGGCGCGGTGTTCCTGCCAGAAGCCGAGCAGTGCGTTGAACAGCACCACGACCAGGATCACTACCGCGTCCTTGAGATCTCCGATAGCTCCGGCCAGTGCGGCCGCACCGATCAACACCAAGATCAGCAAGCTCTTGAACTGGTCCAGGAACGCCAGCCACTTCGAGCGCGGCGGCTGCTCGGTCAGACGGTTTTCGCCGTAGTGGTCACGGCGCGCGCCGACATCCCCCGCATGCAAGCCGACAGCGGTCTCCACGCCCTGCCGGCTGGCCGCTTCGGACGCACTCAGAGCGTGCCAAGCCACTTTTGGCGTCTGCTCAGCAAAATGCAGCGAGGCCGGGGCGCATGCTCTCTTTTCGTCCTGTGCTGGCGTCACTGCTCGCGCCATCATCGTACACTCCTTGCCTTCAAGGCGGCGATGCGGTCCACGAGCGGCGGGTGGGTCATGAACAGGCGCTTAAGCCCGTCGGCGCCTCTACCAGCGATGCCGAAGGCCACCAGCGTATCGGGCAGCGGCTGTGGATGCAAGTCCCGCAAACGCTCCAGCGCCGCGATCATGTTGTCGCGGCCCGCCAAGTCTGCCCCGCCCTGGTCGGCGCGGAACTCGCGCTTGCGCGAGAACCACATGACGATGATGGCCGCCAGGACGCCCAATACCAAGTCGGCGACGATGACGGTCACCCAGAACGCCGGTCCGTTGCCGTTCTCGGTCCTGAAAATCACGCGGTCGACCGTGTGACCGATCACCCGCGACAGGAATAGGACGAAGGTGTTGACCACGCCCTGGATCAACGCCAGCGTAACCATGTCGCCGTTGGCGGCGTGCGCGACCTCATGACCGAGCACTGCTTCCGCCTCCTCGCGCGTCATCTGCTGCAGCAGTCCGGTGGAGACGGCGATCAAGGCCTTGTTCCGGCTCATCCCAGTGGCGAAGGCGTTGGCGTCGGGCGCCTCGTATAGGCCGACCTCGGGCATGGTGATGCCCGCTTGGCGCGCGTACTTGCGGACCGTGGCCACCAACCAGACTTCGGTCATGTTCGACGGCGCCTCGATCACCCGCACGCCCATCGTCTTCTTGGCCATCCACTTGGAAACGGCCAGCGAGATGAGCGAACCGCCGAAGCCCATCACCGCGGCAAACACCAGCAGCGCGCCCAGATTCAGCCCCTGCTGGTTCAACCAGGGCTCCACACCCAGCAGGCGCATGCTGACCGAGAGCACCAGCAGGATGGCCAGGTTGGTGGCGAGAAACAGGACGACACGTTTCATGCTCGGCTCCCTGGAATCATTGCCGCGAGGACTGTTGCAGACGGACTGCAATCGTGCCGCCCGGACGGCGCGTCAACTCCAAGTCGAAGGATTCATGCCCGCGCCGGAACCGGTGCTGTTCTGCCTCGGGCGTGGCGGACACAACCTCCTGCACGTAGCCGGCGCCGGCAAAACCCTGGACATAGTGTGCGAGCACCGCGTCGAAATCGGCGCGTCCCGCGTAGTGCACGTCGGTCGTTCCGCTTTTATTCGCGTACTGGCTGCGCACCAGGCCGGGAAAGCGCGGGACCGGTCCGGGGTCGGCGCCGCTGACGTCGCGCGCCGGTGGCTGGTCACCGAGCCCTGGCACCCAGCGATCGACCTGCTCTTTGACGCCCGGCAGCCAAAGCTCGGCCTGCGCCTTCAGGTCCGGCGCCACCTGCTCGACCCTAGCTGCCCCCTCGGTGACCGCGCGCTCCGCCTGCGCCTTGAGGTCCGGCGCCACCTGCTCGATCCTCGTTGCACCCTCGGTGACCACGCGCCTGGCCAGTTCCGTCGCGGTCGGCGCCTGCGCCCACAGCCAGGACAACAATGCGATACCGGCCCAGACGACCAGGACGATGATGAACAGGACGATGCCGCCCAGTATCAGCCAGGAACGCGTACGAACGGTTCGCAGCGCAGCAAGGGCCTGCGTCAGCAATCCGGAAGTGCTCAATCGGTCCATTATCTTCTCCGTTGCCTGAAAGGTTTCCCGCACGTTCCGGCCCACAGCCATCCCATTCCACAAAACGCACCGCGGGCATCGCTGTGCCCGTCGGTATCCGCATCAGAACTTCTCCGGCCGCAGCACGACCACGTCGGCGACGAACAGGATCATGGCGTAGTGCGTGTAGTAGCTGGCATGCAGGTGATCGGCGATGGCCTGCGCGGTCGCCTCGCTGCACACGATCTCGATGCGGATGTTGCTGATCTCGTCCCAGGCGGCGTTGCGCGGCCCTCGGTTGCCCTCGCCGCGGGCGTCGGTGATGGTGAAGCCATGTGCGCCTAGGCGTTTGATCTCGGCCACCAGTGTCCGCTCGAGGGCCGCCTCGGTGATGACGGTGAGCAGCTTGCGCATAGAATTGTTCATGAGCCGGTACCTCCAGTGAGCGCGAATGCTTGCGTCGCCATGGCGTGATAGAGCGGAATGCCGACCAGCACGTTGAACGGAAAGGTGACGCCGAGGGAGGCGGCCAGCGACAGCGTCGGGTTCGCTGCCGGCACCGAGATGCGCATCGCCGCCGGCACGGCGATGTAGGAAGCGCTAGCCGCCAGGACGCCAAGCATCGCGGTGCCCCCCAGCGACAGCCCGAGCGCGAGCCCCAGCGCGATGCCGACGACCGACGAGAGCAGCGGCATGCCGATACCGAATGCCACCAGGAATAGGCCATGGCGGCGCAGGCTGCCGAACTGGGCGGCGGTGATCAGCCCCATCTCCAGCAGGAACAACGCAAGGATGCCGTTGAACAGGTCGAAGAACATCGGCTTGACCGAAGCCAGCCCCTCAGCACCGGCCGCCCAGCCGATCAGCAGGCCGCCGACCAGCAGCACGATGCCCTTGCCGAGGAAGACCTCGTGGGCCATGGCGCCCAGGCGCACTTCCCGCGACAAGCCGCGGGCGAGCAGGATGCCGACCAGGATGGCCGGGATCTCTAGCACCGCGAGCAGGAAGGGCATGTGCGCCTCGAACTCGATCTGCCGGCTGGCGAACCAAGCGACGGCGACGGCATAGGTGGCGACGCTCACCGAACCGTAGTGGGCGGCGATCGATGCGGCGTCTGCGCGCGGCAGGCGGCCGATGAAGCGCAGCACCGGAAACGCCAGCAGCGGCAGCAACGCGCCCATCGCGATAACCGCGAGCGCCTGCCAGGCTAGTTCGCCAACAGGCTCGCGGGCCAGCTCGATGCCGCCCTTAAGGCCGATGGTGAGCAGCAGCAGCATGCTGACCAGATCGTACACGGCTGCCGGCAGACGCAGCTCCGAGCGCAGCAAGCCGGCCGACACGCCGAGCAGGAAGAACAGCAGGACGGGGTCGATCACGCTCACAACGACGTTCCTCCGCCCGCTGGCGCGTCGGGCAGGCAAAGGCTGCCGTCACCGTCTAGATGACCAGGCGGCAGCAGCAGTCCGGGGTAACGCGCATCGAGGGCTCGAAACTCGGCGCGCGCGCAGGTCTCGACCGCCTCGCTCGAAAACAGGGGAATGAAGCGGATGTCGCGTGTGCTGGCCTCGGTCGCATCATGGCCGAAGCACTCCAGCAGTGCCGCCACCAGATTGACGCGGGAGACGGAGTGAGCCGCGACGTCCAGCCAGCACAGCATCCAAATGCCGTTAATGCCGGTCGTCTCGATGATGCGGACGGTCCTTGCGCCCCCGCCATCACCCGGGAGCGTCAAGGCGGACGGTAGGTTGGCCACGCCGTCCTCATCGAGCCAGATGCCGATGACGACGTCCGCAGCACTGGCCGGCGCGCGGCGGTGGCGCTGCGACAGATAGGCGCCAACCTCCCCGCTGGCGCGCGCCAGATCGGCGCGACAGCGCAGCAGCAGGACGGCGCAGCGGGGCTCGCTGGACATGACGTCGACACCGACGGGGTTGGGGACGGCGGTCATCATCCCAGCCCGGACAAGACACATAAAGTCGATTATTCTCTGGCAACACATCGAAAAAATGCGCGAATAGTTGTCACATGAACCTTAAGCATTTGCGCTATTTCTGGGTGACCGCCCATGCCGGGAGCGTGGCGGCCGCTGGCGGCCAATTGCACCTGACGCCGCAAACCGTCAGCGCCCAGCTCAAGCAGTTGGAGCACGAACTCGGCACGGCCCTGTTCAAACCCGCCGGCCGCGGCCTCGAACTTACCGAGGCGGGACGTGTGGCCCTGTCCTACGCCGACGAGATTTTCGCGCTCGGTCAGGAGATGGTCGCGTCGTTGCGGAGCACGGACGCCCCGCTGCACGCGGCGGCGGCCTTTCGGGTGGGGATTTCCGATGCTATGCCCAAGTCGCTGACCCACCGCCTGCTGGCCGCACTGCGGCTATCGACCAAGCCGGTCCGGCTGGTCTGCCGCGAAGGCGCGATCGAAACCCTGCTCGGCGAACTGGCACTGCACCGGCTGGAGATGGTGCTGGCCGATCGTCCCATGCCGGCGGGTCTGGCTGTCCGCGCGCACAGCCGCAAGCTGGGCGAAAGCCCCTTGGCCTTCTTCGCCGGTCCGCGCCTGCAGCGCCCAGACTTGGCCTTCCCGGCCTGCCTGAACGACGCGCCGCTGCTGCTGCCCGGACGGAACGCAGCGGTACGCGGCGAGATCGACCGCTGGCTGGGCGAGGCGCGCTTGCATCCGCGGATCATCGGCGAGTTCGACGATAGCGCCCTGATGAAAGTCTTCGCCGAGGCCGGTGAGGGCTATTTCCCGGCGCCCGTCATTCTCTCGGACGAGATCTGTGCGCGTTACGGCGTCAGCGAGGTGGGCCGGCTGGACGCGGTGCGCGAAGCGTTCTGGTTGATCAGCAGCGAGCGCCGCATCCAGCAGCCGGAGGTCCGCGCCGTGCTGGAAGCCGCGCGAACCACGGTTTTCGCACTGTCCGTTGGCGGCAAGGTAGCAGGACATGGCACGGCCGTCTCATGACGCATCGCGCTGTCCGCGCAGGCGTTGTCATGCTGCTTGAGGATTGGCCTCAACGCCGACATCAGCGAGCGCGACCTCTAGCGCCTGTTCACGCCCAGCAAGAAAGACATGGACGTGATCAACGGCATCGCTAGGATGGCTTGCGCTCGCCTCGGCCTCACCATTCACTTCAAGGCCTTCCAGCATCTGGGGTTCGTCGTTCTGCTCAAGCACGTGCCCGAGCGCATCATCGCCCCGGCGCTGCGCTACAAGCGACTACCACCCGCGTATCGAATTGAAGCCTACGACGGCACCAAAAGCAAACGAGATCACGTCGCCGCGCTGGGCCCAGCGCGGCGAACCGTTCGAACTGCGCGAGCACCGCGGCTGGGTGGAAGGGGTCGTTCGCGAAGCGGCCCAGACCAAGCACAACATCCCCGACTTCATCAATCATCGGATCTGCGAGTTGACCCGCCGCCGCTTCGAACTGCCGGTGTTCTCCGTGCTCCTGTTCGCGATCGTGCTGGGTATCCTGTTCGCCTCCAGGACACGCATGGTGATTCCGTCCGTTATTGCCGAGGCCGCACTGTGGGGCTGGGCTTCGCGGGCGCTCGGCCCGTGAATCGGGACGGCGAAATCCGAAGGGACCACGAAGAACGGCCCGGTCCGGCCGTCAATCTGTTTGAGTCTCGATAGGCGGCACTGAAGGCAGCTCACCTTGTTCCTCCCCGCGGGGCAGTTCCAGAGCACTGGCGCGGCTTGCCAGCAGCGAACCCGCCTGGAAATAACCCATCACCGTTCCCACGCTCCGGTGCTCGGTCATGGCCATGACTTCGCCAAGCGGGACACCTTGGCGTCCGGCTTCGGTTACGAAGCCCGAGCGCAGGCTGTGCGCAGCCCAGTCGCCCTCAAGCCCCGCCAGCTTCGCCCTCCTTTGCACGATGCGGGCGACCTGGTCGCTCGAAAGCCCGCGCGAACCGACCGTGCCGTGCCGGAACAGGCGCCGAAAAAGGGGGCCTTCGATCAGTTTGGCCGATTCGAGCCACGCGGCGACGGCGCGAGCTGCGTCGCCGCGCAATGGCTTCTCGCGGCGGGGGCCAGCGGCCTGGGTCTTGGTGCTTCCCAGCGCATAGGTCCACGTGTCCTCGCGCAGGCGACGCAAGTCATCGACCCGCAGCGCAACCACCTCGGAGCGACGGCGTCCTCCACCGCTCCACGCGAGCAGCAGCAATGCGCGATCGCGCACCCCCCGCAGACCATCGGTGCAGGTATCGAGCATGGCTTGCAACGGCTCGGCGACGGCAGCGGTCTTCTTGCGCGTGACCACGCCCCGCTTGGCCTGGGCGCGGCGGGCCTTGGCGAGCAGCGTCTTGATGCGATGGTCGTCGGTCGGCGACTCCCAATGTTGCAGGCGATGCCATTTGGCCAGCACCGCGAGTCGATGTCCGACCGTCGCCGTCGACAAGGGTCCCTGCGCCTTCTTCACGCCCAGCGCAACGAGCTGTGCGTCCAGAGCCAGCGGGAGTTCGTGACGCAATCCGGCGCCCGCGCGGCGCTCCAAGTGGTCGATGACAAACTGGTTCACCACCGGGACGGGCACCGGCTGGGAGTGGAGGGCACCGCCATAGCGCAGGGCGTACCACGCCGACCAATAGCGCATGGCGGAGGCGTAGCTTCGCGCCGTGTTCGCAGAGGTGCCTTCCGCGAGGAATTCTTCGGTGGCGCGCTGGGTGGCGGCGTCGAGCGCAGCGGGATCCAGCAACGCGGTGTCGCTCGCGGAGGCGATACAGGAAGCGATACGGGAGGCGGGCATGAGCGTATTATTCAATACGTGCGACATACGTAAATTGCCTATTAGGCGTCCATTAGTCGGATAACTGGTTGCTTATCAGACCTTAGCATAGGAGAAGGGGAGATGGCCGTCGGGGTCCCAGAAGCTGACGTTTTCGCCGCCGCCGACCGCGTGCTTCAACGCGGCGATCGACCCACCGTCGAGCGGGTTCGGCTCGAGCTCGGGCGCGGCAGCCCGGCGCGCGTCGGCCAGTTGCTCGATGCGTGGTGGGATGCGCTGGCCAAACGTCTTGCCGGCGAGACCCGGTTGCCCGAGCTACCGAAGGCAGCAGCGAGCGCCTTCACTGAACTGTGGCGGGTAGCAACCGACGAGGCGCGAACTGAGCTCGACGCGGCGCATGCGGAGCGCCGTGCGGCCCTGGATGCTGAGCAAGCGCAGTGGCTCGCAGAAAAGGCCGAGTGGGCTGCCCGATCGGAGCGCGCCGCGGCCGAAATCGAGCGCGCCAACGATGCACGCGCACGCGCGGAATCGCGACTGGTGGATCTGCAGCGCCTCCTGGCACAGCACGACCGCCAGTGTGCCGATGACGCAGAGCAGTTGAAGACACTGTCGATGCGACTCGGAGAATTGGACCACGAGCGGCGAGAAGTGAACGAACGACTCGCGGCACGCGAGGCCGCCGCCACCCTGGAACGCGAGGCCTCCGTCGCCCATATCCGCGCTGTAGAAGATCGCGCGCAAACGGAAATCGATCGAGCGCGACAGGAGGCGAAAGCCCTTCGGGGGCACCTCGACAAGGTTGAACGTGAATTCCACCAGGCCGGCGAGGCGTCCCGTCGGCGTGAGGCAGATCTGCGGCAATCGCTGGCGCGCGCAGAGCAGTCAGCTACGGAGCACCAAGCTCGGGCGCAAACACTTGAGGCGCAGCTGGCTCGGATGGACGGCGTCGGGGAGGCCCTGCGGCTCGCCCAGGAGGCCGTTCGCGCTGGGCTAGAGCGGGAAGCAGCGCTTCGGGCCGAGCTGAACGGGCAAGCCCAACGACGGAAGCCTGCAGCTAAAGCGGCTGCGGGAACTGCGGCGAGGTCCGCGGGAAAGAGAGGCAAGAGCGCCACGAAGCCAGTTAGGCGATAAAACGCGTTATTGCTCAATGCGTTAGGGGCCGTTTGGCCGGCTACTGCAGCTTCCCTGTCACTGGGCCAAATAAGCAGTCATCTGGAGACTCAGAAACATGCTGTCGCGAGCACCGCCCAGTGCAAATCCGATGCAACATCTCGAAGTCCGCGTTGTTCAACAGAACGGGCCGAAAGGAGACGGGCGAGACCGGGGATTAGGGATGTTTATCGGGGGTAGGGGAGTCCGCTTTCGACGCTTGACGGGCGCTTGTCCCGTTCAGAACGACGGGACTAGGAAATATCCGCCCTCGCCGCGAACTAGATGGAACGGTTGAACGATTCGAACTCGGAATAAAGTTCATCGAAGGTGATGATGCGCACCCGTGATCCCAGTGCGTCTCTTTGCATCTCAAATGCAGCTCGTTTCGTTGGCGTATCAAGTTCCCTCTCTGCATCGCCTGCGATAACAACACACCTTGCCGCATCGACCTGGAACTCGAATGCGGCTTCATGCTGCTTTTGGAAGTAGTTTTTAGTGAGCTCCGCTCGCTGCGACATAACTTGCGAGATACTCCCGGAAAGTTCTAATGAAAGAGGAAATGTTTTGCGATACGCAGTTCCAAGCAGCTTCGTTCCGGGGGTCTTGAGTTCAACTAAAGTGACGTTGTTAGTTATTGAGTGCTTCGCTAGGTAGTCTGTAATCCGATCTCCGGATCCATCCAAACTGCCTGTGCCAACATGTTGCTGCTCTCCCACAACCACGACATGTCCACCCAAAACGCGTGACAGAAGCATTGAGCGGGAGGCAAGCTCATCCTGCCAAACAGCCTCTGTGTCCCTAGCCGCTGCGTCGCGCATGTCGTTCCAAAATTGGAGTGCCTCTTGAACGCCTACGGCAACCATGCCTCGGGCGACCAAAGGAACCACATCTTGCTCAAGCTTGTACCTCGCGATGCCGAGCACCAGGTTTGCAAAACTAATGACTTCATCTTCTATGCTCTTGAGTTCCTCCATTGCGTCATGAACGTTGTCGGCTAACTTCTTAAGGTCGCCGAACCTAATAATTTGCCAAGAGAGATTCGGGTCCTTCGCGACTTCACTTGATGCCTGAAGGCCATCTGGGTACCTATCTACAATCCTTGCTTTGAGCTCTTCCTTCAATTCTTTAAAATCATCAAGAATTTCACTAAATGCATCCTGAGTTACGTTATCGATACTAAGCATCTTGATGTCTATAGCGCGAGATACATCATCGACCGAGAGGGGAGCTCCTTTTGATAAATCTCTTGAACGATTGAATATCGAGATTATTGAATCAAACTTTTCATCGCTTAACGTGCTCATTCTTTGTTCTCCAAGGGATTCGATGGATTTATCGTGGGTGGGGAATGGCAGCCTCTGCGCCAAACGTGGAATCGAACGTCTATAAGAGCTTGGTCATATGGTCAGAGAACTCTGGATTACTGGCTCAAATCTAGGGCCTTACTTTAGGGTTGCCCATGTTGGTGCAAGTACGCCATCAGCCGATCAAACCGCGGGTCAGCCTCCAGTGCTGGCATGGCGTCCTTGATTTCCCGCAGGCATTCGCCCAGGTCGCCGGGCGGCCATTGGGTCTGGTCGGCTATCACCAAGCTCAGAAAGTCCAAGGCCTGTTCGGGGAAACTGCCGCAAAGACCTGCCTCGTGTAGCCGATGCACCAGATAGTCCGGGTGGGCCGGCTGTTGCAACCAGGCACGGAGCAGCTTCAAGGCCTCGGGGAACGCATCCTGTGCCGCTACGCAAAGGCGGCCGAGGCTTCCGGCGATGGCAGGTGAAACGTTGTCTCGCGTCTTGGGCCAGATTGCGTGCAGATACGGGGCAACCCGGTTCTTCCAGTAGTCGGCCCGTTGATCTCCCGCACCCTCCAGCGCTCTCACCAATGCCTGTGCTGCAGCGTGCAGACCGTCCGGAGGTAGTGAGCGTGTAGCGGTTGCCAGCTCGGCGGTGGTGAACGTGTCACCCGGATCGAGGGCGGCGAATGTCAGCATCGACGCGTATTGCTCGTCGTGCTTACCCAATGCCGCATAGTGGCGCGCGGTGTCGAGGAAGGCCGGCTTGAGCATTTCCATCAGAGGGCGGTACAGGCGCGGTGACCACAGGAAGCCTTCCCAGGCCGCGCACGCCTCGTTTTCGGAGAGGTCCCAGTCGAACAGGGGCAGCAGATGCGGCGTTGCCCACTCGGGGTCCACCCGGAACAACGCAATGACATGGGCTGCCAGCAATACGCGGCCATGTCGCAATTTGCCGAACCGGGTATCGCAAATCTCGGTGAGCGTGGGCTTGATATGGACGGGCAGCCCTTGTCCATCTTCCAGCGAACGCCTATACCACCAGCGCAGCAGTGCCTCTGTGACGTGGCCAACCGGATGATTGATTGCTCGCCCGACGGGGTCGTCGGTATCGACGCCGTCCTGATGATCCAGGGCCAGGATACGGCGAGCGAGCGTGAAGAAGGTTGCTTCGTGGCCCTCGAAGGTCCTGGCAATGGCCTGCAGCCACCAACTGACACCGTGGGCGAGCGTCTGCAGTACCTCGTCAGGTGCGGTGGCCAGCACCGGCGCCATGTAGCGCCAGGATCGCTTCCGAAGTGTTTCCTCCGACCAGGCCTGCAGGGCTTCGCGCCATCGCTCTGTCGGCCAAACACCCTCACTTGCCAAGGCGCACAAGGCACAAGCGGTCGTGGGAAAGTTGACGCGACAGCGCTGCCGCCAGTCATCCTCTTGCCAATGATCTGGGCTGGGTTGCTGCCTCAGCCACTCGATCAGTTCACGCCGATGGCGCGGTGTGGCGACGAACTTGCGCCACTCATCGCCATCGCCCATCCAGTAAGGAAATTCATCTCGCTGATCCGCCGCCAGTGTCCACTCCGGATACTGTGCCGAAAGCCCACTCAGTCGGGTGCTGCTTTCAGCACCCAAGACCGCGCCGGCATCGGCGATCTTTGCCAGCCGCAGCCAGATTTCACGTTCCACGATACGACTCCAACGCTCCGCCTCGATGTCATCCTTGAACATGTCGCGCGGAGGACCGGCGAGCACGGCCTGCTCCAGTTCCTGCAGCAGCAACGCATCGAGGTGCGGCGCCAGTGCCACGAGCAGACGCATAGCCTCCCGTTCAGTTTCCACCGACCACAGCCACCAGTGATCATCTGCCAGCAGCCAGTCGAGCGCCTGGCGATTAGGGATGACGTTGTCCTGTGAGGCAGCAAAGAAGGCAAGGCGCCGAAACAACGGATAGGGCGTGTGCCACCAGGACTGCGCCACGAGCGCGGCCCGAGCCGGCGATTGCGCAACGGTGGCAAGCCAAGCATCCCGGGTTAGGTCTATCAATGCGGTCCAGTCGCGGAAGTCCCGGTTCTGTGGGTGTTCACTGATCGAGGGTTGATGCAAGTAGGACAGATCGCTCCTGTCCTCCGCACTGCCAAGCTCGCGCATAAGATCGAGTACGTCGCGCAGCAAGGCGCTGACATCGGACAGCAACTCCGGCAATGTAGCTTTCCAGCGCTCATTCCTGAGCAGGTCGCGCAGGCTGGAATGGATGTGGTCCGTCGAAAGCACGATCTCCCATTCAACCAGCTCCTTGATGCGCTCCTGCTTGCTGGCTTCGCCGTCCTCGGTGGGCCAGCGGAACGGTTCGCGCAAAGACACGCGCGGTGCCAGCATCTCGCGCAGTTCCAGGCGCAGGGTAGGGGTGAGCCCATCGCGCTTGAAGCGATCGCGCCAGCGGTACAGGTCGAAGTCGCGCAGCCACGATTTCACGCGCCCGGTCAACAGCAGTCGCCATAGGGCGCGCATCAGCGGGCCGGGGATCGCGTTGGGCGCGCCCTCACGAATGCGCGCCAACTCGGCGGTGTTGCCGTCGCGTTCTAGTTTGGCTAGCTCGTCCAGACGGTGTTCGATCCACCAGACTAGATCGTCATGCAGCTGCCCGCCGCGTTTGACCAGCCACAGCAACAGGACCGGGTCGTCTAGATGACGGGTCAGCCAACGCGCCAGTTGCCGCATCACCTCGTCCCAGCGGCTGCCGCGCACACCGGCATCGACGATACACATCGACGGTGCGAGCGGATACGGCGAAGGTCGGCGCGTCAGGCTGAAGGTGAGCTTGTCATCTGCGGTCGTTATGGGCGGGACACCAAAGCGGCCCAGGTCGGCATGCCGGTAGCGTTCCTCGCTGAGCGGCTCCAGCCAATCCAGTGAAGGCACTGGGTCCAGATCAGCAAAGCGCCTGGCGGGCAGCCCGCCCGGGTCGCTCAGCGCCCATAGCAGGCGCCCGACGAAGTCGTCCTGCCGGGTGCTTGCCAAGGGGCGGGCCATGGCGCACTCGACCACGATGCGCTCCTTGCCGCGCACACCGTCGCGATAGGTTTCAGCCCAGGCGCGAAGGGTCTTGTGCAGATAGGCGTGCCGCCGGTGTTCGCGGTAGAGGATGGGCGTGACGTTCTTGGCCCGCCACTCGTTGGCCCGTTCCTCTTCCTTGCCCTTGGAGAAACTGCCGAAGGCGAACATCTCCGGCGGCGACTCGCCCAGCAGACGGTCGGCGGCTAGAGCATCCATCATGTAGCGCAGCACCGGATCGTTGATGCTGTAACCGACGAAGCACACGATGTAGTTGCGGAACAACTCACTGACGAAACGGGCTGCCCAGCGCTCGGTGAGATAGGCCAGACCGAAATCACCACTGGAGACGACCAGGCGATCCAGCTGGCTCGCGGTCGGTGTGTCACTGAGCAGGCCATGCAGATACACCAGGCCATCCCAGCGATTTTTCGGCACCGGCAGCAGTGGCGCCTGAAACCGCTCGATGGGCAGGGACTTCGCCGCAATCACCTCCTCGAACAGGCGATCGAAGTTGGTAGTTATGAGGCGTGTTGGGCCAGTGCGGCACTTGCCCAGTGTCAGCAATGCTTCATGTGTGGCGGTTGCGTTCGGGGCACTGAGATCGGGTGCCAGAACGCTGGCGAGTGCGCGTCGCACCGTCTCGCGGCCTCCGACGATGTCCGCTTCCAGCAGGCCGATGGCGGTATCGAACTGTCCGGCCTTGATCGCCGCCTGCTGCACGGCGTTCGGTGTGGCTGCGAGACTTGTGTAGAGCTTGTCGACCAGACCCGCAAAACCTGGCAGGTGCGCCGGGTAGGAAATGCCCGCGCCGCAGAAGAACACCACACGCCCGTCCTCATGCGCTTGCAGCAAACGCTCGGGGATGTCGGGGCCACGGCGGACGAACTGCATGAAGTTGACCTCTTTGCGGATCCCCGTAGTACAGAAGGAACTCAGCAAGATTCTCCTTGCTGCGGCGCACATAGCCGCCGGCGACGATGAATCGGCTACTGGCGAAGGTGAGTTGCCATCCGACTACGTGCGGTTGACCACTTCATCCGGCCTCGACGACCTCGGCTACTTCCAGTTTCCGGTTAGGTCCCGCCTCGGTCACGATATCGCTCTGGTCCATGCGCAACCCTTGATCCCCAAGCAATCTTACTCGAGCAGCCTCGCCGCTGGGTTCTTATCGCTGGACCCTGCCTGGAAATAGCCCAAGACACTTGAAACCGCGCGATGCTCAGTCATGGCCATCACTGCAGCCAGAGGGATTCCTTGGCGCCCGGCCTCGGTGACGAAACCGGAGCGTAGACTGTGTCCCCCAAAGTCCCCCTCCAAGCCTGCCAAGCGCGCCCTCCGCTGGACGATCTCCCCGACCGCCGCGGGCGAGAGGGGAGGGCCGATTTTGTGCTTCCAAAGCCGTCGAAAGATGGCGCCTTCGGTTATGCCGGCTGTCTCCAGCCATTCCTCAAGTGCCTGTGCGGCCCGATCGAGCACTGGCTTGTCCGGCGTGGAGGTCGCCGTAACACCGCCTTGCTGGGTCTTGCTGTGCTCCAAGCGGTAGATGAACCCTTGGGGGCCGATCCGGCGCAGGTCGCGAATGTCGGCAGCGGCGATTTCGCTGCGCCGGCGCCCACCACTAGCAAACCCAAAGCAGAGTAAGGCGCGATCGCGCAGTCCCTCTAAGCTGCCGTCGCAAGTGGCGAGCATCGCCTCGAGTTCGGTCAGTGTGATGGCCGTCTTCTTGCGGGGGCGCTCACCGCGTTTCACGGAGGCGCGGCCAGCTCGGCTAAGGACCGTCCGAACCGCTGGCTGCTCACAGGGATTGGCCAGGTGTTTTAGGCGATGGGCGGTCGACAGGACGGCTACCCGGTGTCGAACGGTGGCCAGGGCCCAAGCGCCAGGCTTGGCTTTGAGGCCCGCTGCCACGAGCGCCTGGTCGACCTCCGGCGGCAACTCCCATGTCAGGCGCCCGTCCTCGGTCCGGCGGGCCGTGTGGTCGACCAGGAACTGCAGCACGGTTGCCTCAGGCGTCGGAAAGGGCAGCTCAATGCCGTAACGCGCCACGTGCCAGCCGGCCCAGTAACGTAGGGCCGAGGCGTAGCTGCGCGTCGTGTTGGCGGCCGCCGCTTCGGCCAGCAGCTCGCGCACGGCATCCGCGGCCTGTTGGGCCAGCTGCGCGGGCAACTGCAGTCCGGCGGCGGGCGATGCATGGGCGGGCAGGGTGTCTTTCTGCTTCATAATATGTAGTCTTTACTACAGTATTAAGCTTCTAGCCACGATAATCATCACTTATCGTCGGTACGTCAAGGTCGGGGCAGGGGATCCGAGTAGGAGGACATCAGATGGCACGGGGCGTCACCCAAGAACAGGTCAACGAAGCAATCGAGCAACTGCTGCTCGCCGGCGAACGACCGACAATTGAGCGGGTGAGGGCGACGCTCGGCACCGGGTCCCCGAATACGCTCACACGGATGCTGGACACCTGGTGGAAGGGGCTTGGCGACCGTCTGACGGCTCAGCGCCGGTCTGCAGCTGTGCCGGAAGCACCTGCGGCCGTTGTGGATGCGGCCTCCGCGCTCTGGGAAGCCGCGCTGGCGGCGGGGCAGGCCCACGCCGAGGCGGCCGTTGCGCCAGAACGGGCGGCCTTGGCGGAGGCCCTGAGCGCAATGGATGCCACAATCGCGCGAGAGCGGGCCGCTGCGGAGGCCGCAGAACGGGCTCGCCAAGCGGCCGTGGCGGCGGCCCAAGGCGCGCAGGCGGCCCTGCGCATCAGTGACCAGCGGGTCAGCGACCTGGAGCGGCAAGTGGCTCAGCTCGAGGCCCGGGCACAGGAACTGGCTGCGCGAGGCGACGCGCTAGAAGCCGGCCTCAGCAAGTCGCTAGCGGATGTGGAGGCCACCCGCGCTGCGGCTGCGAACGAGCGTGCGGAGCTCCAGGCCCACGTGCGCCGAACTGAGGACCGCGCCCATAGCGAGATCGACCGCCTGCGCCAGGAGCTTAAGGCCGCCAATACAGAGCGCATCACCCAGGCCCGGGAGCACGCAGCGGCCCTTCGGGCGGCGGAGCAGGCACGGCAGGGCGCCGAGGCCGCCAGGCACCAAGCGGAGCGGGAGGCAACTGCAGCCCAGGCACGGGTTCAGGTACTAGAGCGGCAGCTCGCGCGACCAGGCTTTCGCGCCGCCAAGTCCGCGACTCCCCGACGTCAGAGATCTGCAAAAACCTGATACCCCCATTGCGCCTTCAGAGGAGTATCGTCGCCAGAAACAAAGCTTCCGTCGCGCCCATGCCATCCATCGACGCTCATACGGTGCCCGCCGCTGAGGCCCTCCGCATTGCACGGGTGCAGTCTCGGTGCTTGACCGCTGCCGAAGCAGGCCGGAGGCTGGCCCCTGACTCGGCGGATCCTGCTGGCGTCGCCGAGCAGGCGCGCCGAAAAGGCCAGCTGCTGGCTGCTTCGGACGGGGTGCGCGACTACTATCCTGACTTTCAATGGGATGCCGCAGGCCTACTCCAGGGGCGTTTACCGGAGCTGCTCGCTGTGTTGCCTCGTGAGCGTGATGGCTCTCTCGGCCCGGACGCAGTGCTGTGGATTTTCACACCTGACCGAGCCCTGGACGGACGCGAACCTGCGGAGTTGTTCGACACTGATCCTGATCGCGTCATTTCCCTGGCCAGGTGTCGGCGTGACGGTGCCTACGATGCCGACTGATGTCCTTGGTAGCGTCCATTGCAGCAAGCCAGTCTGCAGATTTATGAAACCGCCCTAAACCGCCCTAAACCGCACTAAACTGAAGTAACTTGCCTACATTCACTTGGCAGTAGCCTGGCTGCTTCAAGGGGAGACTACTGGTCGAGCTGAACTTGAGACACGGCGAGGCAGAAATACGCCATTCCCATCGGGATAAGCGAGTCGCGGGCCGTGAGACAGGTGGCTAGGATTCTTCCCGGACAGCGAGCCAGGAGAGCCGTCATGTCGACACCCGAATAGAGAGCTAGAGCGCTTGTGTGGGCTGGCGATTTTCTCATTCAAGTCAGCCGCAATAGAAGTCTGCCCCTAGACCTGCGCCGACAGGCGACCGTCATTGCGCGGCATTTCCCCACGATCGAAATTATTCGGCAATTACCAATCCAGGAGGGTTTCCTGGCACCAGGCGTCGGCCACCTGAGTCAGGGAGAGCTAGCGACCTTGTGCCGTGATTTGAAGCATGGGCCGTTAACGGACAGCACCCCCCTTCGTTGGCCGGATTGATGGTGCGCAGAAGCGCAAACGCTTTCGCGGGTGGCGCGGGAAACGCCAGGTGCGAGCCCTAAACCTGTTCGGAGGGCTCCAGAAGTACGGGGAAAGCTGCACGTAAATTTGGTATTGGGGTTCTCGTGACTCGGCGTCTGTCGAATTGGCTGCAGACAAGTTCCGAATTTACGTCGGAGCGCTCGAAGGCTCGCCAAGGCTTCCGTGACCCGCCTCCCAATTGCGCATAATGTATATTATGTCAATTCTGCGGCGGGCCTTTGGCCGGTTGCGGCCATCTCAGACGTTTACCGCGTTCCCGGCCTGACAACCGGAGATTTACCGCATGAAGCACCCCGACTGGTCGGGCTGGCGCGTTGCCGGCCACGAGCTCGTAACACCTGGCCGCCAGCGCGTGAACGCCCGCGTCCTAGAGCACTTAATAGCCATGCATTACACCCGGCTTCACTTCGAACGCGTGGGGCTAGCCGCACAAGCGCGAGCCGCGAAGGAAAAGCGGTCAGCAGGACGGGGCCGGCAGTTCGTCCGCGTTGTTGTCATTGATCTGGCCCGCTGGCGCCAGGAGCGCGGCTACAGCGCGTGAAAAGCGGTTAGCGCAGGGGTTCCCCCTGCCGGGGCGCTAAGGCGCCCCTTACCCCTACCGAAGCGTTTCCGGCGCCCTGCCCCACACCTCGCCCTGACGAGGCGTACCGACGCTAGAAGGGAGCGAGCCCGTGCCAGCTGGCGGGCGAGTAGCGACCGGCTGGGCCTCCTGCGCCTGGTGCAGCTGACCGGGCTCAGGAGGGGCGCGGAACGGGTCATATTCACCCCACCGTGCAACCTCCAGGCAAACACCTGGGGGAATATCCCGCAGCAAGGTGACTTGCTCGGTATAGCAGTTGCAACGCATGTCCGACCCTTCCCCGGAAATGACACAAAACCGCCGGGGCACCGCTTGCACTTCGCGCCCGTCAAAGATCGGCATGGACTCATGCATGCCTGGGAATCGCGGCGTAATGCGGCCGAGCCATTCCTCATCCGTAAGGGGTTTCTTCTGGCGCTCCGAGGGGTTGTAGTGCAGCAGACCCTCGGGCGCGGCGGCTTCGCCGCTCGCGCCCTTGCCGGTTAGCTGCGCGGCCATCGCATCGGGGCGGAGAAAGGAATACGCCAGCCAGATCAGGACGGCACCGGCCACGACACACGCCGGAATCAGCCAAACCTTCCAGGGGATGCGCGACTTGATCGTGTGCTCGCTGGCGGACTTGTAGAGGCCGAAAGTCTCAGAGGGGAGAGTCGTAGTTTCTTTCTCGGCGCGGTCGCGCATACCCTGGCTCTTTACGTCCTCGACGAGCTCGCCCCACTTGTAGAGGTCCACAGCGTGGGTGCCAAACTTTCGGATGCAGTGCCAATGCTGTTCGATCAGCGGGCGGGCGAAAGGGTAAAGCTGGTTAGGCCCCTGGGAAGTCCAGACGAAATCAATACCCCGGTGCCGATGCTCGGCCAGGGCGAGCACATGGGCGGGGGTTTGCTGGCGGCTGGGGTTTGAGAGGTGGCCGAACCATTTCCAAGCTTCATCCACAAAAATAAGGGACCCGTCCGGGCAATCCTGCCAGCGCGTAGGGTCTTTGAGCTCCTGGGCAAGACCGGGTTTTAGGCCGTCGATGCCGGCAGCGAAAATAGGCCGGTCGCCCTTTTCAGCCGCGGCGAGTAGTTCTTTGACGAGGCGCGCCGTTTTACCGTGCCCAGGTATGCCGGTGATCAGCTTAATAGGCATGGGTTAGCGCCTCGCGAGCCAAACGCGGCCACCATTGATGGCTGTTCGCGTGGCGTAGGCAGAAAAAATCATGGTAATAGCTTTATCGAAGTTCAGAAAGGCGAGCCACTCAACAGCGACTGAGCCGGCACCGGAGCCGACGGTTTCGGCATAGGCTTTGATCTGGTCCAAGGCGGGACCGACGACAACGCCATGGGACACGAGCCCAATTCCAAGAAAGACCAGGATACCCGCCACCCAAGAGCCCGCACGAGATGCAAACAGGCGAGACAGGGCGCCAACGATGGCGCCGACGACAACCGATGCAGCTATGGGAACCGGCATTAGATGGCGCCTCCGATGATGCGGCCGGCTGCAAGGGCAGCGAACAGAAGAACGAGATTAGAACCGATGGCGAGGAAACCGCAGAAAGGACCAAGGTCGAAATCGAGAACGGTGCCGAAAACGTTCACCTGGGGAAGTGTCGGGCAGCTGCGGGAGCCGCCCAAGAACCCGGAATCATCGAGCTCCGGGGTTGAGGGGCCAGAGCCGTCCCCGTTTCCGCCGTTGCCATCCGCCCAGCCTTGGCCGGAGCCGGTGAACTCGCCGAGCGATTGATCAGCAGAACCCCAATCAATGCCGTCTTCCGAGTCGCCAGAAACACCAAGATAACAGGCTGTTTCATGTTGCTTTTGCAGCTGGAAACAGCGGCCAGCGTCCATGTTGGTGCAATTAAGCGTAGTAGGAACGCCGTTAGTGCAGCCCGCGCCGGAAACCGTGCCTTCCTTCTCAAGAGCACAACGAGTTTTCCATTGCTGCCACAGCATGGCGCATTCGATGGGGTTTTTCGAAGTACAGGCAGGTGCCTGGGTGCATGTGCCGCCGCCGCTGGCGGTTTGCTTATCCCGCGGGTCTTCCGGCTTGTCGTCTTCCGTGGGGCTTGGGTCGCTGCCATTGCCTGGTGCGTAGTCCACGCAAGCGGAGCGCGACCCATCAGGATTAAACGAGCAGAGCTTTCCCTGCCCGTTTGGGTCGGTGCACAGACCCGTATTCGGGTCGCAGGTCCAGCCGTCGCCGGCATCATCGGAGCCGGCTTCATCCGTGGGCGGTTCGAGCGAGCATGACGAGCCCGTGTAAGTAGCCTTCATACGATAGGCGATCACGCCCTCGCCGGCCGCGTATGGCTTCGACAAAACCTCCATCGTAATGGCGCACTCGCTGGAGGAGGCGCAACCCGAAGAAGACGGAGGCCATGACCCCGTGTAGTTCCATGCCTCGTACGAGGTGCCCTGCAACGACGCACAGGGGCTAGGAGCGACTTCGATGCGCTGCCAGGTGATGCCGCCGACCTGACCGTTATTAATGATCAGCGTTCCGCTAGCGCCGGAAGCGTTGCTGTAACCCGTAACGCTGTAGTTTCCACCACCGGCCCAGCTGGGGACATAACCAATCCATTCAGGCAAGGAGTTGCGGCAGATCTGGCCGGGGTCGTTGATGCAGTAGGCATAGGTTTGCGCTTGCGCGGCAGGGGCAAGCAGAAGACCGACCGATGCCAGGAGAATCAGTCGGAGAAAATGAGCCATGCGCCACCGAGCATCGCGACCAAAACGAAATAACCCATGAGATACCCCTTAGCCGAAAACACCAGGGGAGCCACGCCCTCCCCTGGCGGGCGCGCTTACATGGCGCGGCGAACCCACTTGTAGACCTTGATGCCGACCAGGACGATCAGCACGGCGGCGCCGATGGCGGCGATCGGGGCGGAGGCGCCCTGGATGGCGGACACGACCGCCGAAACATCCACGCCACCAGTGGTAGCGAACGCGGCCGGGGCCACGGTAAGGGCGGCAGCGCCGCCGGCGAGCTTCTTGAACATGAGAGAGGTTCCTTCAGTTGAGTGTGTTGAGCGTGCGGATTACCACCCGGAAAGCGAAGGCAACGCCCCACACGAGCAGGATTGCCCCTGCAATGGCGAAACCTTCCTCGACCGTCAGGGGCGGTAGGGCTGACGACGCGGCGAGGTGTAGTTCGGTGAAATAAGGCGCAGCGCACTCGCCCGTGGTCGGGTTGTAGTCGGCCGAGTCACAGGCGAGCACGAGAGCCATGGCTTAGCCCTTCTTGCCGGAGATCGGCACGAGCGGGAGGGCCTTGAGCAGCTGCAGATCACCGAAGCTGCCAGGGCGCACGGCTTCTTCGAGATCGACGTGATACTCGCCGGGCGCGTAGGGCGGGAGGTTCTTGCCCAGATCGAGGCGGATTTCCGAACGGAACTTCGGCGTCTCGGCCATGGCGAGCTGGGTGCGGATGGTGCCGGAGCGGCCGTCGGGCTTGCTCCAGTTCTTCTCATCAACGTGCGGCGAGATGATCGTGATCTTCATGGTGCGTCGATTCCTTGAGTTGGGTGCGGACGAGTTGCGGAAGGTCGCCGGTGTAACTCTTGAAGCGCCCAGGGCGACCAGGCCGAGCGATTTCTTCACGGATGAACTCCCAGGCGTCATCGCCGAGGGCATCGACAATTAGATGAAGGCCGGTGCCGGCCTGATTACGGAGGAAACGCTTGAGGGCGACAGCCGAGGCGTTGACCATGCGTTCCTTGACGGAGAGACGCTGGCACTCCCCGATGACGAACTGAACGAGGATGGGATAGGCAGCGCCGAAATACTTACCGGGGGAAGTGAGCGCATCGAGCGGCAATTCGAGGCGCTTGGCATAGAGGCGGAGCTCGCAGCGGGTGTGATCGCTTTCGGGGTCGCCTAGCTGCTTGCCCTTCTCATAGACGCACAGTTCCTTGTGGCCCTTTTGGCCGATATACAGCGTGCAGCCCTTGCCGCTGCCCATGTCATCTACGAAGCGCGCCTGGGGCGGGCGTCCGTTGCTGACGAACGCGCCCTCGGTGTGGGCGCGCTTGAAGTCCTCGACCTTGAACGTCTCGCCGGTCAGATCATCCACGGCAATATCAAGGCGAGTCAGGTGCGCACCGAACTCTTCCAAGCGAGCGCGGACGTAGGCCCAATTCGGAACGTGGGCGCAGCCCTGGCCGGTGAGCGAGAAGCAGACCTTGCCGTCCTCCCCTACCCCGACTTTGCCAGCAATGCTGCCGGTTTCGTCGACGAGGGTTGCCGAGCGCGGGAAGAAGTTCCAGGAGCGATCTTGAAGCGGGCCCATGGCGACCTTTTCACCCGTGCCGAAGATCAGGTGAAGGAGCTCGCGCAGGTGCATCTTCGCGGCTTTGGCCTTGTCGCCAGGAATGACGGCGGTGCAGAAGTCGATGATGGGCGCGGCGAGAGTGGACTTTTGGCCCGTGTTACTGTTCGGGCCCATCGCCCGCTTGGCGGGGCTGGCCGGTGAAAAGGTCATTGGCGGCGACTCCGAAGGGCCGCAAGCACCCAGCGACGGGTGATCGAGGCGAAGTGGATGGACAGGAGCCACTCGACGTAAGCGCGGGAGTTCATGCCGCCCTGCCCTGCTGGGAGAGCAGCCAGCGGGAGGCATCGCCCCGCGCCTGGTATTCGGTGTCGTAGCAGAGGGACTGGTAGACCACCCGTCCGCGAAGATTCAGAACGCAGCCTTGCCAGGCGCCGAACTGAAAGACCGTGAAAATGCGCATACGCTTCCCCTGGTAATGGCCCACCAGGTCGCCGGGGGGATTGGCCGGCGGGGGCTCCTGGTGGACGCGTCCGGGCGTGGCGGCCGGCTGCCCCTGTTTCCCCTGCGGGAAACTGCCGGGGAGTATGCTGGCGGGGAAACAGCGTGTCAACTGGAGAGGGAACATGGGTGCTATCGCGAAGCTGATGGACAAGGTGCGAGCTCGTGGCTTCGACACGGATATGGCCATAGCTGCTCGGCTGGGACGGTCTCGCCAGGTCGTTTCGCAGTGGCGAAGCGGCGGCAAGTTCCCAGAGGACGACACGGTGATCGAGCTGGCCAAGCTGGCCGGCGAGAAGGCAGGCCCGTGGCTTGTCCTGGTGCAGTCGGAGCGAAGCAGCGGCCAGGCTGGCAAGGAATGGGCCGAGATCGCCAGGAAGATGGGCGCTGCGGCGGCGCTGGTGCTGCTGGTTGGTGCCGCCTCGATGCCCTTACCCGCCGCAGCGAAAGCGCCTGGTCTGTATATTATGTCAATTCAGAGATAACCCAGCCCGGCGTTTCAGCGCCCCCGGCCGATTGATACCCGTCAAGGCATGGCCCCTGCTCCTGCGCGAGCATCAAAGCCAACCCAACGGGCCCATGGCCAAGGAGCTGCAATGATCCACTACGTTACCGGCGACATCCTGTTTTCGAAGGCCAACGCGATCGCCCACGGCGTCGCGCCCAATGACGACTTCGCGCAGGGGCTGGCCTTGTCGCTGCGGGAGTTCTCGCCGGCGATGTACAAGGACTTCCGGCATTACTGCCAGTCCACCCATCCCAAGGCCGGCACGCTCTGGACCTGGGGCGGCGCCGGCGGGACCCGCATCGTGGCCCTGTTCACCCAGGAAGGCGCCTACGGCCACGGCGCCAAGCCGGGCCGCGCCACCACCGCCAACGTCAACCACGCCCTGAAGGCCCTGGCCCAGGAAGCCGGCAAGGAAGGCTGGACCAGCCTGGCCCTGCCGCGCCTGGCCACCGGCGTGGGTGGCCTCGACTGGTCCGCGGTCAGGCCCCTGGTCGAGCAACACCTGGGCGGCCTGGGCATTCCGGTCTTCGTTTACGAAACCTTCCAGAAGGGGAAGGTCGCCGAAGAAGGCCTGTGACGCGATAAACTCGCAGCCATGACGCTGACGCGCCTGCTCATGAACCTGCTGCTGGCCCTGGCCCTCGTGGCCAGCGGCCCGCTGCCGGCGTTTGCAGCCGACGCCGCGGGCGCCGCCCAGCTCCAGGCGCCCTGCCATGACTTCGACGGCCCGTCGCCCGCCCCGGCCGGCGACGAGGCCGACTGCTGCGGCGGCGAACCCGGCTATTGCGGCTGCGACTGCCTCCAGCACGCCGCCGCGGCGCCGATGCGGACCCCGCGGCTGGCCCAGCCCGCGCCCGCCAGCTTTCTGCCGGCCATGACGGCCCAGGCGCCGCCGCGCCGTTCCGGATCGCCCGACACCCGACCTCCGATCGCCTGAGCGGTCCTGGCGGAACCTGGTTCCGCGCACCGCCCTGCCCGCCTTTCGCGGGCCCATAGATCGGAGATCGACCATGACCGTTTTCCCCGCCCGCGCCGTCCTGGCGCTGGCCCTGGGCGCCAGCCTCGCCGGCTGCGCCTCGCTGGCGCCGCAGCCGCGCGACGCCGACATCACCCAACTGCTGTCCGAACGCGGCGGCCCGGCCGTGGACTGGTCGGCGCTGTCCGCGCCGCCGTCCGAGCAGGCCCGCATCCGGCAGTGGCTGGATGCCCCGATGACGATCGAGGCCGCCACCCGCGTGGCCATGCTGCGCAGCCCGCGCCTGCGCGAGCACTACGCGCGCCTGGGCCTGGCCCGCGCCGAAGTGCTCGAGGCGGTCGAGATCGAGAACCCACGCCTGTCCTTCCAGCGCCTGTCGATCGAGGGCGGCGGCCACGTGCGCAGCACCGGCCTGTCGCTGCCGCTGTTCGACCTGCTGCTGTTGCCCGCGAATGCCCGACTGGCCGGCAAGGATTACGACCGCGCCCGCTATGAAGTCGCCGCTGCGGTGCTCGACACCGTCGCCGAGGTGGAGTCGGCCTGGTACGCCTACGTCACCGCACGCCAGGTGGCGGGCATGCGCGAGGCCGTGGCCGAGGGCACCGCGGCGAGCGCGGAGCTGGCCGGGCGCTTCCACGCCGCCGGCAACATCAGCGCGCTGCAGCTGGCGCAGGAACAGGCCGCGGCCAGCCAGGCGCGCATCGAAGCGCTGCAGGCAAAGGCCGATGCGTCGCGCCATCGCCTGGCCCTGGTCACCCTGCTGGGCCTGCGCGGCGAGGAAGCGACGTGGGAGGCCAGCGATACCCTGCCCCTGCCCGTCCCGAACGAGGACGAGCCGGCCGCGCTGGTCAAGCTGGCCCGCGAGGGCAATCTCGAACTGCTGGCGGCACGCGTCGAGGCCGAGGTGCTGGCCGACGCGCTGGGCCTGACCCGCACCCTGCGCTGGCTCGGCGGCAGCGAGATCGGCTATGAGCGCGAGAAGGAAGGCGACGGCAGCGTGCTGCGGGGTCCGGAAATCGCGCTGGAACTGCCGGTGTTCAACCAGGGCCAGGCGAAGCTGGCCAAGGCCGAGGCGCGCCTGGCCGAAGCCATCGCCCGCGTGCAGCAGGCCGAGCTGGCCGCGGAGAACGGCGTGCTCACCGGCGCCGAGGCCGTGGCGGCGATGCGCGAGGTGGTCGACACGCACCGCCTGGCGCTGGTGCCGCAACGCGAAGCGATCGTGGCCCGCCAGCAGGAGCGCCAGAACTTCATGCTCATCGGCGTTTTCGAGCTGATCCAGGCCAAGGTGGCCGAGTACGACGCCTACCAGTCCTACCTCGAGGCCGTGCGCGATTACTGGCTGGCCCGCGTCGAGCTGGCCCGCGTGGTTGGCCGCCGCCTGCCCAGCGACACGGGCATTGGCGCGCGCACGCCCTCGCTCGACGACATCCTGGGCCCGGCCGAGGCGCCGGCGATGGACCACTCGCAGCACGGGGGCATGGACCATTCCAAGCACCATGGCATGGACCATTCCAAGCACCAGGGCATGGACCATTCCAAGCACCAGGGCATGGACCATTCGGGCCATGACATGTCGCCGAAGGCGGAGGAAACGCCCGCCCCGGAGGCGGAAGGAGCCCAAGACGAGCACGACCACCACCATCACCACCACGGAGCCACGCCATGAGCCTTTCCCGACGCAAGCTGCTGATCGGCGCCGGAGCCGGATTGGCCGGCGCGGCCGCGCTGCCGGTGCTCGCCCAGAGCGCGCCCGCCGGGCGCGTGGACACCGCCAGCGCACCGCCGGCGCGCCGCGCCCACGGCAAGGTGCGAACGCTCAACGGCTGGTCGCTGCCGCACCGGATGAACAACGGCGTCAAGGAGTTCCACCTGGTCGCCGAGGAAATCGAACACGAGTTCGCGCCCGGCTCGAAGGCCACCTGCTGGGGCTACAACGGCTCCACGCCGGGCCCGACCATCGAGGCGGTCGAAGGCGACCGGGTGCGCATCTACGTCACCAACCGCCTGAAGGAAGCCACCACCATCCACTGGCACGGCCTGATCCTGCCCAGCGGCATGGACGGCGTGGGCGGCCTGAACCAGCCGCAGATCCAGCCCGGCGAAACCTTCGCCTACGAGTTCGACCTGGTGCAGCACGGCAGCCACATGTACCACCCGCACGCCGACGAGATGGTGCAGCTGGCGATGGGGATGATGGGCCTGTTCGTCATCCACCCCAAGGGCGGCGACCACGTCGACCGCGACTACGCGCTGCTACTGCACCACTTCGCGCTGCACCCGGGCACCTATCGCCCGGATCCGTCGGTGATGCAGGACTTCGACCTGTGGACCTTCAATTCCAAGGTCTATCCGGCCATCGAACCGATGGTGGCGCGCACCGGCGAGCGGGTGCGCATCCGCGTGGGCAACCTGAGCATGTGGAACCACCCGATCCACCTGCACGGCGTGCAGTTCGACGTGACCGGCGGCGACGGCGGCCGCTGGCCCCGGGCGCAGTGGCGCAAGGAAGTGACCGAGATCGTCGGCGTCGGCCAGATGCGCGACATCGAATTCACCGCCGTGCCCGGAGACTGGGCCTTCCACTGCCATATGTCGCACCACACCATGGGACCGATGGGCCACGAGATCCCGAACACGCTGGGCGTCGACCAGGCGGGCGTGGAGCAGAAGATCCGCCGGATGCTGCCGGGCTACATGGCCATGGGCCAGCACGGCATGTCCGAGCACCAGGAACACACCGACAGCGGCCACATGAAGGGGCCGGAGAACACGCTGGCGATGATGGCCGGCAAGGGCCCGTTCGGTAACATCGAGATGGGTGGCATGTTCACCGTGCTCAAGGTGCGCGACGACATCCGACCGGGCGACTTCAGCGACCCGGGCTGGTACCGCAACCCGCCCGGCACCGTGGCCCGGCGCGTGAGCACCGACCCCGCCTTCGGTGCGCCCGTGCGCCGCGGCAAGGCTTGAATCCAAGGAGCAAGACCATGAAGACGATGCAACATCTTTTCGCACTGGCCGCCCTGTTGCTGGTCGCGCCGGCGTTCGCGCAAGGCCCGGCCAATGCCAGCCCGGTGGACAACAGCCTGCCGCTGGTCACCGTGCACAAGAGCCCCTACTGCGGCTGCTGCAAGCTCTGGATCGAGCACATGCGGGCCGAAGGCTTCGAGGTGAAGGTGGTCGAAACCGAGGACCTGGGCCCGGTGAAGGCCCGCGTCGGCATCCCGCCGGCCAAGGGCTCGTGCCATACGGCCGAAGTGGACGGCTATTTCGTCGAGGGCCACGTGCCTGCGCAGGACGTCAAGCGCCTGTTGGCCGAGCGTCCCCAGGCCCGTGGCATCACCGTGCCGGGCATGCCGATCGGCTCGCCCGGCATGGAGGCGCCCGACGGCCGCGTGCAGCCCTATACCGTCGAGCTGATCACGCCCGAGGGCAAGGCCGAGCCTTTCGCGCGCCACGGCGAGTGACCGCCACGGCTTGACCCTCCCATGATGGGAAGGCCGAAGCTGGGGCTCCCTCCCCGACCAGGTCCGCCGCCATGCCCTCCCCCGCCCAATTGAAGTTCGCCGTCCGTGGAATGACCTGCGCCTCCTGCGCCGGTCGGGTGGAGAAGGCCCTGGCCCCGGTGCCCGGCGTCCGCGCCGCCAGCGTCAACCTGGCCACCGACACCGTGTCGGTGGCCACCGACGGCAGCGTCGGCCCCGGTGTCCTGGTCGAGGCGGTCAGGCAGGCCGGCTACGAGGCGCTGCCGATCGATGGCGACGGCGCGCCGCCGCCCGCCGCCGACGCGGCTGCGCGCGAGCGCCGGCACCTGCTGCTGGCGGCGCTGCTCTCGCTGCCGCTGGTGCTGCCGATGCTGGCGATGCCGTTCGGCGAGCACCGGGCGCTGCCGGGCTGGTGGCAATTCGTGCTGGCCACGCCGGTGCAGTTCTGGCTTGGTGCGCGCTTCTACCGGGCCGGCTGGAAGGCGCTGAAGGCGCGCAGCGGCAACATGGACCTGCTGGTGGCCATCGGCACCAGCGCCGGCTACGGCCTCAGCGTCTACCACCTCCTGTTCACCCAGCCCCACCACGGCGAGCCGCCGCTGTATTTCGAGGCCTCGGCGGTGATCATCACGCTCATCCTGATGGGCAAGTGGCTCGAGGCCCGCGCCAAGCACCAGACCACCGAAGCCATCCGGGCCCTGCAGGCCCTGCGCCCGGCGACGGCGCGGCTGCGCCACCGCAACGGCCGCGAGGCCGAGGTGCCGGTGGCCACGGTGCGCACGGGCGACACCGTGGTGGTGCTTCCCGGCGAGCGTTTCCCGGTCGATGGCCAGGTGCTCGAGGGCCGCAGCCATGCCGACGAGTCGCTGCTCAGCGGCGAGTCCCTGCCCGTGCCCAAGGAACCCGGCGACCACGTCACCGGCGGCGCGGTGAATGCCGAGGGTCGGCTGGTGCTGCGCACCACCGCCGTGGGCGCCGAATCGGCGCTGGCGCGCATCATCCGGCTGGTGGAGGACGCGCAGGCGAAGAAGGCGCCGATCCAGCGCATCGTCGATCGGGTGAGCGCCGTGTTCGTGCCGGTCGTCGTCGTCATCGCCCTCGCGACGCTGCTCGGCTGGGGGTTTGCGTCCGGCGACTGGACCCAGGCCACCCTCAACGCCGTGGCGGTCCTGGTCATCGCCTGCCCCTGCGCGCTGGGCCTGGCCACGCCCACGGCCATTATGGCCGGCACCGGCGTCGCGGCCCAGGCCGGCATCCTGATCAAGGACGCCGAGGCGCTGGAGACCACGCGCACGCTGCGCATCGTCGCCTTCGACAAGACCGGCACGCTCACCCCGGGCAAGCCCGAGCTGGTGGCGCTGCGCGCCACCGACGGCGATGACGCCCGCCTGCTGCAGCGCGCCGCCGCCCTGCAGCTCGGCAGCGAGCATCCGCTGGCGCGGGCCGTGCTCGGCGCCGCGATGGCCGCTGGGGCCCTGCCCTTGCCGGCGGAAGGCATCACCGCCCTTCAGGGTCGCGGGCTGGAAGGCCGCGTCGGCGGGCAGCGCCTCGTCCTGGGCAGCGGCCGCCTGATGCAGGAACGGGGCGTTGCCCTGGGCGCGCTCGCCGCCGAGGGCGAGGCCGAGGCCGGCCTGGGCCGCTCGGTGTCGTGGCTGGCGTCGGAGCACGATGGGGCCTGGCAGCTCGAGGGCTTGCTCGCCTTTGGCGACCCGCCGCGGGCCGAGGCGAAGCAAGCCGTCGCCGCGCTGCGGGCCCAGGGCCTGCGCACCGTGATGGTGTCCGGCGACAACCGTGGCGCCGCGCTGGCGGTTGCCCGGGCGCTGGGCATCGCGGACGAGGACGTGCGCGCCGAGGTGCTGCCGGCCGACAAGGCCGAGGTCGTGCGCGAGCTGGCGCGCGAGGGCCGCGTGGCCATGGTCGGCGACGGCGTCAACGACGCGCCGGCGCTGGCGGCGGCCCACGTCGGCTTCGCGATGGGTGGCGGCACCGACGTGGCCATGCACGCGGCCGGCGTCACCCTGATGCGCGGCGACCCGCGCCTGGTGGCCGACGCCATTGACGTCTCGCGCCGCACCACGCGCAAGATCCACCAGAACCTGTTCTGGGCCTTCATCTACAACGTCGTCGGCATACCGCTGGCCGCCGCCGGCCTGCTCAACCCCGTGGTGGCCGGCGCGGCGATGGCGCTGTCGAGCGTCAGCGTCGTTTCCAACACCCTGTTGCTGCGGCGCTGGTCGCCGCGCGCCCGGCACTGAGGAGAACGCCATGTCGCAGCGAACGATCCGGCCCGAGCTTTACGAGGCCAAGGCCCGCGGCCTGCACAACATCGGCGAGGCCGCGGCGCTCTCGGGCGTGTCGGCCAAGATGATCCGGCACTACGAGGCCACCGGCCTGATCCCGCCGGCGAACCGCACCTATGCCAACTACCGGCTTTACAGCGAGGCCGACCTGCACCGCCTGCGCTTCATCAGGCGCTCGCGCACCCTGGGCTTTTCGATGAAGCAGATCGAACAGCTGCTCGGGCTGTGGTCCGACCCGGGCCGCAGCAGCGCCGAGGTCAAGACGCTGGCGCTGGCGCACGCCGCCGACCTGGAGGCACGCATCCGCGAGATGCAGGCCATGCAGCGCACGCTGGAATCGCTGGCCCGGCACTGCCATGGCGACCAGCGACCCGACTGCCCGATCCTCGACGACCTCGCCGGCGGCGAAACGCCTCAGCCGGCCCGACGGTAGCGCCAGGTCTCCGGTACGCCCGGGCCGCCATCGACGACCGCGCCCGGCCAGGCCGCGAGCGCCAGCGCGCCCTGCCCCGCCAGCGGCCAGGCCCAGGCCTCGGCCTCGGCCGGACCGGCGGGCTCGATGGACAGGCGACGCAGGCCGGCCCGCTGGATGCCCTCGCCCGAACGCTTGGCCTCGGCCTCGGCCAAGGCCCAGGCGCGGCGGAACGCGGCCGGGTCGGCGCCGACGCGGCGGGCTACCCCCGGCTCGAACAGGCTGCGGGCCAGCGCGGGCCAGTCGCGCTCGCGCGGGTCGCATTCCAGGTCCAGCCCCAGCGCCCGGCGGCCCACGGCGGCGGCCACGCGGTCGCCCGAGTGGCTGACCGAAACAAAGAGCGCCTCGCCGCAGCCGTGCACCAGCCGGCGCCGTTGGCCGTCGTCGACCTGCCAGCGCCATTCGCCGGCGGGCCGGCCTGTCACTGCTTCGGCCAGCTGCCGCGCCAGGCCGTGCCCGGCCAGGAATTGCCGCCGCCGCCGCGGCGAGGACATGCCCTGCAGGCGCGCCTGCTCGCCGGCGTCGAGCCAGGCGGGCTGTCCCTCGCACTCGGCCAGCGGCAGCAGGCGGAGGATGATCCGGTCGTTGGCGTTCGCGTGGGCCATGGCCCGGCAGTGTCCCCGGCAATCGCACAAAGAAAAAGCCCGGCCTTGGGGGCCGGGCTTTCCAGACATCACTCTTGGCGTCCCCACGGGGATTCGAACCCCGGTCGCTACCGTGAAAGGGTAATGTCCTAGGCCTCTAGACGATGGGGACTTAAATCGGTGGTGGAGCTAATCGGGATCGAACCGATGACCTCTACAATGCCATTGTAGCGCTCTCCCAGCTGAGCTATAGCCCCACCGAAGGAAGAAGCGAAAGTTTAGTCAGGCGCGGCGGACTCGTCAAGCACAGGCCGCATTTTTTTCATCGGCCGGCGCCGGACCCGCCTCGGCCAGGCTGTGGGGGCCGTGGCCCTGCCCTTCAAGATAGTCGAGCCATTTGTTGAGGAAACCGTTCATGCGCAGGCGGTGGCCCACCATCACCTGCACGTCCGGACGCAGGCCCAGCACGTCCTGCCAGCGACGGCCGATGTAGCAGTGCGTGGCCTCGGCCTGGCGGGCGTCGCGGTAAAGCCGCACGTAGGCCGAAGGATCCGGCTGGCCCGTGGCCGGGTCGAGCATGGCGTAGCTAAGGCGCAGCTCCACCGTATAGGCGTGCAGCTCGAGCACTTCCAGGTGCAGGTCCAGTCCGCCGTCGACGCGCGAAACGTAGCGCCCGGGCGCCAGCACCTGCGGCTGGAACATGCGCGTGAGGCGCTGGAAATTCTCGCCGTAAAGGCCCATCAGCCACTGGAAGCGGCTCAGTCGCGGCAGGTGCGGATGCTTGGGCGCCGGGGCGTGCATGGCCCGATGCTAGCACGCGTCCCCGCCCCGCCCGGGCCTCAGAACATGTGCCGGTGGATGCCCAGCTGCGCCAGCACCTTGCCCGAGATTTCCTCGATCGAGGTGTGGGTCGTGGACAGCACCGGAATGTTCTCCTGGCGGAACATCGCTTCGGCCGCGATGACCTCGGAGCGGCAGGTCTCGAGCGTCGCATAGCGCGAGTTCGGCCGGCGCTCCTGGCGGATCTGCTGCAGGCGGTTCGGGTCGATGGTCAGGCCGAAGAGCTTGTTGCGGTGCTTGCGCAGGCGCCGCGGCAGCTCGCGCCCCTCGAGGTCCTCGATGGTGAGCGGATAGTTCGCCGCCCTGACGCCGTAATGCAGGGCCAGGTACAGGCAGGTGGGCGTCTTGCCCGAGCGCGACACGCCCACCAGGATCACGTCGGCGTCGTCGTAGTGCACGTCCATGCCGTCGTCATGGGTGAGTGCGTAGTTGGTGGCGTTGATGCGCTGCTCGTAGGCCGCGAAATCCACCAGGCCGTGGGCGTGGCCCACGCGCGGCTGGCGCTTTTGCGACAGCTCCTGCTCGAGCGGGCTGATGAAGGGCGCGAACACGTCCAGCATCAGCGCCCCGCTGGCGGCCAGCAGGCCGTTGAGCTCGGGGTCGACCACGGTGTTGACCACCACCGGGCGCAGGCCGCTGGCCAGCTCGGCGGTCTTGATCTGGGCCACGGCGGCCTCGGCCTTCTCGACGCTGTCGACGAAGGCGATGCGCCGGGTGGCGAACTCGATGCCGTTGAACTGGGTCAGCAGGCTGTGGCCGATGGTCTCGGCCGTGATGCCGGTGCCGTCGGACACGTAAAACACGTGGCGAACCCCTTCCATGCTGCTGTTTCCTCCCGCCGAAAGCCCCGCCTCGGCATGATTCCCTAGACAATTCAAGCTTGTATGACCGGCCCCGGGGTCGCATCATACGCAGCTTGATTCCATCGTACGCGGGGCGTCCCCCTCCGGACGCCCGGCCCCGAGCGCACGGAGCCCTCCTTGAACGCCGACGTCCTCTGGCTGCACGAACTCCGCCTTTCCGACCTGGCCCAGGTCGGCGGCAAGAACTCCTCGCTCGGCGAGATGATCGGCCAGCTGGCCCACCTCGGCGTCTCGGTGCCCGGCGGATTCGCCACCACGGCCCACGCCTTCCGCGAGTTCATCGCCTTCAACGACCTGCACCAGCGCATCTACGACCGGCTGGGCGCGCTCGACGTCGAGGACGTGGACGCCCTGGTCGCCGCCGGCGCCGAGATCCGCGGCTGGGTGATCGACGCCCCGCTGCAGCCACAGCTCGACCAGTCCATCCGCGAAGCCTACCGCAAGCTCTGCGCCGAGGCCGGCGACCCGGCCCTGGCCGTGGCCGTGCGCTCCTCCGCCACCGCCGAGGACCTGCCCGACGCCAGCTTCGCCGGCCAGCAGGAGACCTTCCTCAACGTCACCGGCGAGGATGACGTCGTCCACAAGGTGAAGGAAGTCTTCGCCAGCCTCTACAACGACCGCGCCATCGCCTACCGCGTGCACCACGGTTTCAAGCACGAGGACGTGTTCCTCTCGGCCGGCGTGCAGCTGATGGTGCGTTCGGACGTCGGCGCCTCGGGCGTGCTGTTCACGCTCGACACCGAGTCGGGCTTCCGCGACGTGGTCTTCGTCACCGCCAGCTACGGCCTGGGCGAGATGGTCGTGCAGGGTGCGGTCAATCCCGACGAGTTCTATGTCTACAAGCCCACGCTGCGCGAGGGCAAGCCGGCCGTGCTGCGCCGCAACCTCGGCAGCAAGCAGATCCGCATGGTCTATTCCGACGTCCCGGGCGAGCGCGTGCGCACCGAGCCGGTGCCGGCCGAGCTGCGCAGCCGCTTCTCGATCACCGACGCCGACGTCGAGGAACTCTCGCGCCAGGCGCTCACCATCGAGCAGCACTACGGCCGCCCGATGGACATCGAATGGGGCAAGGACGGCCACACCGGCAAGCTCTACATCCTGCAGGCCCGGCCGGAGACGGTGCGCTCGCGCGCCCACGCCACCCAGATCGAGCGCTTCCACCTCGACAAGCGCGGCGAGGTGCTGTCCGAGGGCCGCGCCATCGGCCACAAGATCGGCGCCGGCACGGCGCGCATCGTCCGCAACCTGGCCGAGATGAGCAAGTTCCAGCCCGGTGACGTGCTGGTGGCCGACATGACCGACCCCGACTGGGAGCCGATCATGAAGCGCGCCGCCGCCATCGTCACCAACCGCGGCGGCCGCACCTGCCACGCGGCCATCATCGCCCGCGAGCTGGGCGTGCCGGCCGTGGTCGGCACCGGTGATGCGATGCAGACGATCCCCGACGGCGCCGAGGTCACGGTCAGCTGCGCCGAGGGCGACACCGGCTACATCTACGCGGGCAAGCTCGGCTTCGAGGTCACGACCACGGACCTGGGCAACATGCCGCCGGCGCCGCTGAAGATCATGATGAACGTCGGCAACCCCGAGCGCGCCTTCGACTTCGCCCAGCTGCCCAACCAGGGCATCGGCCTGGCGCGCCTGGAGTTCATCATCGCCCGCCAGATCGGCGTGCACCCGCGCGCCCTGCTCGAGTACGACAAGCAGCCGGCCGAACTGAAGAAGCAGATCGACCAGATCACCGCCGGCTACGCCGACCCGGTGAGCTTCTACGTCGAGCGCCTGGCCGAGGGCATCGCCACCCTGACGGCCGCCTTCGCGCCCAACGCGGTCATCGTGCGCCTGTCGGACTTCAAGTCCAATGAATACGCCAACCTCGTCGGCGGCAAGGCCTACGAGCCGCACGAAGAGAACCCGATGATCGGCTTCCGCGGCGCCTCGCGCTACGTGCACCCGGATTTCCGCGACTGCTTCGCGCTCGAGTGCCGCGCCGTGCGCAAGGTGCGCGACGAGATGGGCCTGACCAACTGCTGGATCATGATTCCCTTCGTGCGCACGCTCGAGGAAGGCCGCGCCGTGATCGCGGCGCTGGAGGCCAACGGCCTCAAGCGCGGCGAGAACGGCCTGAAGGTGATCATGATGTGCGAGGTGCCCTCGAACGCCCTGCTGGCCGACGAGTTCCTCGAGATCTTCGACGGATTCTCGATCGGCTCGAACGACCTCACCCAGCTCAGCCTGGGCCTGGACCGCGACTCGGGCATCGTCGCCAACCTGTTCGACGAGCGCGACCCGGCCGTGAAGAAGCTGCTGTCGATGGCCATCGGCGCCGCCCGCGCCAAGGGCAAGTACATCGGCATCTGCGGCCAGGGCCCGTCCGACCATCCGGACCTGGCCGAGTGGCTGATGCAACAGGGCATCGAGTCGGTGTCGCTCAACCCGGACACCGTCATCGACACCTGGCTGCGCCTGGCCAAGCTCAAGGCCAGCTGAGGCTGGCGGACGCATGACCCAGCCCTCTGCGCCCTCTTCCGACGCGGGCCAGGCCGCCGCCGAGGTGGCCTCGCCGCTCGGGGGCCTGGAAACCACCCTGGTCGAATCGCTGGGCGCCAACCCCTGGCTGGTGCGTTCCGCGCTCGCGGTGGGCATCGGCCTGGCGGGCTGGTGGGTGGTCAAGCTGCTCACCCGCGGCCTGGACCGGGTGCTGGCGCGGGCGGGGATGGAGCAGATCCTGCGCGACTTCCTGCGCAACTTCGCCCGCGTGCTGGGCCTGGTGGTGGTGCTGGTGGCGGTGCTCGACGCGGTCGGCGTGCCCACGACCTCGCTGCTGGCCGTGTTGGGCGCGGCCGGCCTGGCGATTGGCCTGGCGCTGAAGGACTCGCTCTCGAACATCGCCTCGGGCGTGATGCTGATCGTGTTGCGCCCCTTCCGCGCCGGCGACGCGGTCGAGATCGCCGGCAGGGAGGGCGTGGTCGAGCGGGTCAGCATCTTCCAGACCCTGCTGCGCGCCTACCAGAACCACGACATCATCCTGCCCAACAGCCAGATCACCACCCAGCCGATCGTCAACTTCACCTCCAGGCCGCAGCGCCGCATCGACCTGCCGGTGGGCATCGGCTACGAGGACGACATCCGCAAGGCCCGCGAGGTGTTGCTGGGCCTGGCGGGGGCGCACGCGAAGGTGCTGCGCGAGCCCGCGCCGGAAGTGCTGGTGACGGCCCTGGCCGAGTCGAGCGTGAACCTGGTGCTGCGCGCCTGGGTGCAGACGCCCGACTTCGTGGCCACCCGCAGCGACCTGACCGAAGGCGTGCACCGCAGCTTCGGCGAGAGCGGAATCTCCATCCCCTTCCCACAGCGCGACCTGCACATCTACCACCATGACGGCGAGGGCAAGGCCCTGCCGATCACCCAGGTGGTGGCGCTGGCGGAGTCGGAAGCGGCCACGCGCAAGGGCGGCTGAGCGCCCCCTTCGCCGCCTCAGCCGGCGACGCGGTTGCGGCCGGACTTCTTGGCCTCGTACAGGCGCTGGTCGGCCAGCGAAACCATCTTCTCCTGGTGGGCCAGGCCGCCGCGGTCGGCCAGGCCGATGCTGGCGGTCACTTTCAGGCCCGGGGCGATGTCGCTGCAGTCGATGGCCTCGATGGCCGAGCGCAGTTCCTCCGACAGCGCCCGCGCCTGCGCCAGGCCCGTGGCCGGGAACAGCAGCGCAAACTCCTCGCCGCCCCAGCGCGCCACCTGCACCTGCGGCCGCGTCCGCAGCACGGCCGCCACGCGGCGCAGCACGGCATCGCCGGCGTCGTGCGAGTAGCCGTCGTTGATGCGCTTGAAATGGTCGATGTCCAGCAGGGCGAAGCTCACCGGCCCGCCGCCTGCCACCGCCCGCCGCCAGGTCGCGGCCAGCGACTCCTCCATGCTGCGCCGGTTGGGCAGCCCGGTGAGGCCGTCGGTGCGCGAGAGCTGCTCGAAGACTTCGCTTTGCTTGCGGATGGTTTCGTTCTTCTGTTCGAGCTCGGTGTTCTTCTCGCTCAGCGCGCGCGTGCGCTCCTCGACCAGGCGGCTGAGCTGGCTTTCCCTGGCCTTGAGCTGGCCGACGCGGGCGCGATAGAGCCCCAACAGCACCAGGGCCATCAGGCTGCCCGCCGCCGGCAGGAACCAGGGGCGCTGCCAGAGCCGTGGCTCGATCTCGAAGCTCACCGAGGCCGTCTCGGGGCTCCAGCCGCTGCCGCGCTGGGCGGCGCTGACCTGGAAGCGGTACTTGCCCGGCGGCAGGTTGGTGTACTGGGCGTTGCGGTGCTGGTTGCGCTCGACCCAGCCGTTGTCGAAGCCCTCGAGCCGATAGCGGTAGCGGATCTGCTCGGGCGTGCGGTAGCTCAGGCTCACGTAGTCGAGCTCGAGCTTGCGCGTGCCCGGCGGCAGCACCAACTCGCCCTCGGCATTGGTGCTGCGGTCATCCACGCGCAGGCCTTCGATCACCACCGGCGGCGGCGCCAGCTGGTAACGCGGCAGTTCGTCGGGCTGCACCACCGCCACGCCCTTGGCCGTGGCCACCCAGATGCTGCCGTCGCGCAGGCGCAGCGCAGCCGGACCGGCGCCGCCGTTGCACTGGGCGCTGCCCATGCCGTCGGCTTCGGCGAACTGCTGGTACTCCAGGCGGTTGGCGCGGCCGTCGGCGCTGGCCTCCATGTCCTCGCGGCGCACGTAGATCACACCGGCGTTCGAGGTGAGCCAGAAGTTGCCGTAGCTGTCGACCACCACCTGGAACACCGCGTCCACGGGCAGGCCCTGGCTGCCGCCGACGATGTCCAGGCGCTGGCCGCGGTAGCGCAGCACGCCGCGGTCGGTGGCCAGCCACAGCGTGCCATCGGGGTCCTCGTGCATGCCGAAGACGTCCTGGGCCTCGTCCATGCCGGAGATGTCCAGGCGGGTGATGTCCTCGCCGTGCACGCGCGCCGCGCCGTTGGAGGTACCGACCCAGATCGCGCCGTCGGCGGCGGCGAACAGGCTGAGCACGAAGTCGCGCGGGAGGCCATCGCGTTCGCCCAGCACCCGGTCGCCACCGGGGCCGCCCCGGCGCAGCAGGCCGCGCGAGGTGCCGATCCAGAGATGGCCGCTGGCATCCTCGACGATGGCGCGCACCTGGTTCGAAGGCAGGCCCGAGCCCGCCAGCAGGCGCTCGCGCACCGCGCCGTCGCGCCAGCGCACCAGGCCGGTGGAGTACGTGCCCACCCACAGGTCGCCGTTGCCCGCCCGCGCCAGGCTCAGCACCGAATCGCGCTCGAGGCCGGCCAGCGGCACGGCGCGCTCGTCCTGCCAGCGGTCCAGGCCGCGGCTGGTGCCGACCAGCACCTCGCCTTCGGGTCCCTCGAGCAGGGCGCGCACGTAGTCGTCCGACAGGCCCTGGTGGCTGTCGATGGTGATGAACGGGGTATCGGCGAAGCGCATCAGGCCGGCATTGGTGCCGACCCAGAGGTTGCCCTCGCGGTCGTTGAACACCGAGGCGACGCGGCTGTTGGGCAGGCCGTCGGAAACGCCGAAGCGTTCCAGCCCCCGGCTGCCCAGGCGCATCAGCCCGCGATCGACCGTACCGATCCACAGTGTGCCGACCTCGTCGACCTCGAGGCTGGCGATGGCCACCGCCGGCACGTCCGGATGGGCCAGCGCGAATCGACCGCCCTGCCCCACGTACAGTCCTTCCTCGGTGCCGGCGTACAGGCGCCCGTCCGGTGCCAGCGCCAGGCTGAAGACCGCGCCCGGCGGGAGCCCGGCATCGGTGCCGAAGGCCTGCACGCGGTCGCCCTCCATGCGGGCCACGCCGTGGCCGGTGGCGACCCAGACGGCGCCGGCGCCATCCTCGAGCAGCGCGTAGGTCACCTCGGAGGGCAGGCCCTGGGTGGCGGTGAAGCTGGTGGCGCGGTCGCCCTCGATGCGGGTGACGCCGCGGCTTTCGGTCGCCACCCACAGGCGGCCGGCGCGGTCCTCGATGGCTGCGAAGGTTTCGTCCTGGGCCAGGCCTTCGACCTGGGTATAGGTGACCCAGCCGGTCTCGCGCATCACGCTCACGCCGCCGCGCGAGGTCGCCACCACCAGCGCGCCGCTGGGGCCGACGCTGACCGCGCGGATGCCGCTGTCGCGCAGGGCCTCGACGTTGTTGCGGCCGAAACTGCGGAACTCCTGGCCGTTGTAGCGCACCACGCCTTCCCAGGTCGCGAACCACAGGTAGCCCTCGGGCGTCTGGGCGATGGCGTTGACCTGGTTGTGCGGCAGGCCGTCGCGGGTGGTCCAGACCTCGCGGGCATAGCTCTCGAGCGGCTTGGCGTCGAGCGCGTGCGCCGGCGCCGCCAGCAGCGCTAGCAGGCCGGCAAGCAGCGCGCCGGCGCAGTGCTCAGCGCGACGCATCGGGAAGGCCACCGAGGCGCCCCATGTGGGCGCGGTAATGCGCCAGCTCCTTCACCGACTCGCGGATGTCGCTGAGCGCGGTGTGGGCGCCGACCTTGGCCACGCCCGCCAGCACCTTGGGCGACCAGCGCCGCGCCAGTTCCTTGAGCGTGGAGACGTCGAGGTTGCGGTAGTGGAAATAGCGCTCGAGCCGCGGCATGTGCCGCACCAGGAAGCGCCGGTCCTGGCAGATCGAATTGCCGCAGATCGGCGACTTGCCGGCCGGCACCCAGTCGGCCAGGAAGGCCACGGTCATGGCCTCGGCCTGGGCCATCGTGACCTGGCTGTCGAGCACCCGCTGCCACAGCCCGGAGCGGGTGTGGGTGCCGCGGTTCCATTCGTCCATGGCCTGCAGGCGCTCGAGCGGATGGTGGATCGCCAGTTCCGGCCCTTCGGCCAGCACGTTGAGCTGGCTGTCGGTCACCAGCGTGGCGATCTCGAGCACCGAATCGGTGTCCGGATCCAGGCCGGTCATCTCCAGGTCGATCCAGATCAGGTGGGTTTCGTTGGCAGGCATGCGACGGGCGGCACCAGGGCGGATTTGACGGCATCATAACCGCCACCCCACGCGCCAAGGCAGCCATGTTCCCGGACGGACCGCTCGACCACTACCGCATCCTCGGCTCGATGCTGGCCCCCGCCCTGCTGATGGCGGCCACCGGCTCGCTGCTGATCTCGGCCAACAACCGCCTGGCCCGCGTGGTCGACCGCCTGCGCTCGCTGCTGGGCCAGTGGGAGGCCCTGCCGGCGCCGCAGCGGGCCGTGCTGGAGGTGCAGATCCGACGGCACCGGGCCCGGGCCACCCACGTGCTGCGGGCCTGCGTGCTGCTCTATGCCTCGCTGGGCTGCTTCGTCGGCACCAGCCTGGCGCTGGCGGTGGACGCCTTCAGCGGCTTCGCCCTGGGCCTGGCGCCCACCGTGCTGGCCGTGGCGGGCGTGTTGAGCATGCTGCTGGCCAGCCTGTTCCTGGGCCTGGAGGTGGTGATGGCTGTGCGCAATTTCGACGCCGAGCTGGACCTGGAGATGAGCCGCCGCGGCGGCGCCTGACTACAGCCCGGGCTTGGCGCGCTTGCGCCGGAAGTACTCGGTCAGGCGCTGGCCGGCCTCGTCGCCCAGCAGGCCGCCCTGGGCCTGCAGCCGGTGGTTGTGGCGCGAATCGGTGAGCAGGTTGAAGACGCTGCCGGCGGCGCCGGTCTTGGGGTCGCTGGCACCGTAGACCACCCGCGCCAGCCGGGCGTGCACCATGGCCATCGAGCACATGGCGCAGGGCTCGAGGGTCACGTACAGCGTGCAGCCGGTGAGCCGGTAGTTGCCCAGGGCCTGGCCGGCCCGGCGCAGGGCCACGATCTCGGCGTGGGCCGTGGGGTCGTTCTCGGTGATGTTGCGGTTCCAGCCCTCGGCCACGAGCTGGCCGTCGGGGCCGACCAGTACCGCGCCCACCGGTACCTCGCCCTCCTGCTCGGCGCGCCCGGCCAGCGCGAGGGCGTGGCGCATCCAGCGCGCGTCATCGTCGCTGAAGCCGTCCCTGCTCATTCCCACTCGATGGTCGCGGGCGGCTTGCCGCTGATGTCATAAACAACGCGAGAAATGTCTCGTATCTCGTTGATTATGCGGCGGGAAACCGTATCAAGGAAGTCGTAGGGCAGGTGCGCCCAGTGCGCCGTCATGAAGTCGATGGTCTCGACCGCGCGCAGGGCGATCACCCACTCGTAGGCGCGGGCGTCGCCGACCACGCCCACCGACTTCACCGGCAGGAACACCGCGAAGGCCTGGCTGGTCTTGTCGTACCAGCCGGACTTGCGCAGCTCCTCGATGAAGATGGCATCGGCGCGGGCCAGCAGTTCGGCGTACTCGCGCTTCACCTCGCCCAGGATGCGCACGCCCAGGCCCGGGCCCGGGAAGGGGTGGCGGTAGACCATCTCGCGCGGCAGGCCGAGCTCGACGCCGATGCGCCGCACCTCGTCCTTGAACAGCTCGCGCAGCGGCTCGACCAGGCCCAGCTTCATGTGCTCGGGCAGGCCGCCGACATTGTGGTGGCTCTTGATGACGTGGGCCTTGCCGGTCTTGGAACCGGCCGACTCGATCACGTCCGGGTAGATGGTGCCCTGGGCCAGCCACTTCACGTTGCTCAGCTTCGCGGCTTCTTCCTCGAAGATCTCCACGAACAGCCGGCCGATGATCTTGCGCTTGGCCTCGGGCTCGGACACGCCGGCCAGGGCCGCGAAATAGCGGTCGGCGGCGTTGACGCGGATGACCTTCACGCCCATGTGCTCGGCGAACATCGCCATCACCTGGTCGCCTTCCTGCCAGCGCAGCAGGCCGGTGTCGACGAACACGCAGGTGAGCTTCTCGCCGATGGCCTTGTGCAGCAGCGCGGCCACGACCGAGGAATCGACGCCGCCGGACAGGCCCAGCAGCACCTCGTCGTCGCCGACCTGCTCGCGCACGCGCTGCACCTGGTCCTCGATGATGTTGGCGGCGGTCCAGAGCGTCTCGCAGCCGCAGATGTCCACCGCGAACTGGCGCAGCATCTGCTCGCCCGACTTGGTGTGGGTCACCTCGGGGTGGAACTGCACGCCGTACCAGCGCCGGGCCTCGTCGGCCATGGCGATGATCGGCACCGAGTGGGTGCGGCCGACCACGGTGAAGCCCGGCGGCACGCGGGTGACGCGGTCGCCGTGGCTCATCCACACGTCCAGGCGCGGCGGGCTGCCGGCGTGGTCCTTGAGGCCGTCGAGCAGGGCGCAGTCGGCGGTGACTTCGACCTCGGCGTAGCCGAACTCGCGGTCGTGGCCGGCCTCGACCTGGCCGCCGAGCTGCATGGCCAGGGTCTGCATGCCGTAGCAGATGCCGAGGATCGGCACGCCGGCGTCGAACACGGCCTGCGGCGCGCGCGGCGAGCCAGCCTCGGTGGTCGACTCCGGTCCGCCCGAGAGGATGATGCCCTTCGCGCCCCAGGCGGCGATGTCGGCCGGGTCGTGGTCCCAGGCCCAGATCTCGCAGTAGACGCCCAGCTCGCGGATGCGGCGGGCGATCAGCTGCGTGTACTGCGCGCCGAAATCGAGGATGAGGATCTTGTCGCCGTGGATATCGGTCATGGGGCGGGCTCAGCTCATCCGGTAGTTCGGCGGTTCCTTGGTGATCTGCACGTCGTGCACGTGCGCCTCGCGGGTGCCGGCATTGGTGACGCGCACGAACTTGGGCCGCGTGCGCATCTCCTCGATGCTGGCGCAGCCCACGTAGCCCATCGACGCGCGCAGGCCGCCGGCCAGCTGGTGCACGATGTTGCGCACCGGGCCGCGGTAGGGCACGCGGCCTTCGATGCCCTCGGGCACGAGCTTGTCGGCGTCGGAGGCGTCCTGGAAGTAGCGGTCCTTGCTGCCCAGCTCCATCGCGCCCAGCGAACCCATGCCGCGGTAGCTCTTGTAGCTGCGGCCCTGGAAGAGCTCGGTCTCGCCCGGGCTCTCCTCGGTGCCGGCGAACAGGCCGCCGATCATGATGCAGCTGGCGCCGGCCACCAGGGCCTTGGCGATGTCGCCCGAATAGCGGATGCCGCCGTCGGCGATCAGCGGGATGCGGCCCTTGAGCGCCTCGGCGACCATGCCCACGGCGGTGATCTGCGGCACGCCGACGCCGGCGACGATGCGGGTGGTGCAGATCGAGCCCGGGCCCACGCCCACCTTCACGGCGTCGGCGCCGGCGTCCATCAGCGCCAGCGCGGCGTCGCCGGTGACGATGTTGCCGCCGATGACCTGCAGCTTCGGGTAGGTCTTCTTCACCCAGGCCACGCGGTCGAGCACGCCCTGGCTGTGGCCGTGGGCGGTGTCGACCACCACCACGTCCACGCCCGCGGCCACCAGCGCCTCGATGCGCGCCTCGGTGTCGCCGCCCACGCCCACCGCGGCGCCGACCAGCAGCTGCTCGTCGGCGTCCTTGGCGGCGTTGGGGTTGTCGCGGGCCTTCTGGATGTCCTTGACGGTGATCAGGCCCTTGAGCGCGAAGGCGTCGTCCACCACCAGCACCTTCTCGATGCGGTGCTTGTGCATCAGCGACAGCACTTCGTCGTCGCTGGCGCCCTCGCCCACCGTGACCAGCTTGTCCTTGCGGGTCATGATGTTCTTGACGGGGTCGTCGAGCTTCTTCTCGAAACGCATGTCGCGGCTGGTGACGATGCCCACCAGCTGGCCGCCCTCGACCACCGGCACGCCGGAGATGTTGCGGGCACGGGTGAGCTTGATCACCTCGCCGATGGTGGTCTGCGGCGTCACGGTGAAGGGCTCGCGGATGACGCCGGCCTCGAAGTTCTTCACCTGCTGCACGTGCGCCGCCTGCTGCTGCAGCGTCATGTTCTTGTGGATGATGCCGATGCCGCCGAGCTGGGCCATGGCGATGGCCAGGCGCGCTTCGGTAACGGTGTCCATGGCCGCCGAGACGATCGGCAGGTTCAGCCGGATGCCTCGCGTGAGCTGCGTGGCGAGGCTGACGTCCTTGGGCAGGACCGCGGAATGGGCGGGAACGAGGGAGACGTCGTCGAACGTCAGCGCTTCGGCCTGGATGCGCAGCATGGAGCGGCTCCGGGGGATGGGAAGCGCGACATTATAGCCGCTTGCCGGGGTCGGCGGCTGGCCCACAGCGTCCTAGAGCAGGGCCAGGCTCAGCGCCGGCCACCAGGTCAGCAGCGCCACGGCCAGGCCCAGCACCACGAAGAACGGCAGGCTGGCCCGCACCAGGGTGCCGATGGGCTTGCCGAAACGGTAGGCGGCGATGAACAGGTTCATGCCCACCGGCGGGGTGAAGTAGCCCAGCTGCAGGTTGGCCAGCATCACGATGCCCAGGTGCACCGGGTGGATGCCGAAGGCCGCCGCCACCGGCATCAGCAGCGGCGTGAGGATGACGATGGCCGAGAAGATGTCCAGCAGCATGCCCACGGCCAGCAGGAACAGGTTGAGCCAGAGCAGGAACACCCAGGGGCTGTCGACGTGCTCGCGCAAGGCCTCGAACAGCCGGGTGGGCACTTCCTGGTCCACCAGCCAGTTCGACAGCGCCAGCGCGGCGCCCAGGATCATGAGGATCGCGCCGACCAGGCGCATCGACTCGGCCATCACCCCGGGCAGTTTTGAAAGGCTTATTTCCTTTTTAATCCATACGGTTACGACAAGAACATAAAGTGCCGTCACAGCCGCGGCCTCGCTGGCCGCGAGCGCGCCCGAGTAGATCGCGCCCAGCACGATCACCGGCAGCGGCAGCTCCCAGGCGCACTCGGCCAGGGCGGCGCGCAGCTCGCGCGGGTCGAAGCGGTGCCGCGCCCGCACGATGCCCCGCCCCGCCCACATCGCATGCAGCGACAGCATGGCGATCATCACCAGGCCCGGCAGCAGGCCGGCCAGGAACAGGTCGGGGATGGTCACCGGCGTCGGCCCGCCCACCTGGCCGGCCACGAAGCCGTAGACGATCAGCGGCAGCGAAGGCGCGAACAGCAGGCCCAGGCTGCCGGCGGCGGTGACCAGGCCCAGGCTGTAGCGCTCGGAATAGCCCGCCTCGCGCAGCGCCGGGTAAAGCAGCGCGCCCAGGGCCACGATGGTCACGCCCGAGGCACCAGTGAAGGCGGTGAACAGCGCGCAGGCAACGATGGCCACGATCGCCAGCCCGCCCGGCAGCCAGCCCAGCAGCGCGTTCGACAGCCGCACCAGACGGCGCGGCGCCCCGCTCTCGCCCATCAGGTAGCCGGCCAGGGTGAACAGCGGGATGGCGACCAGGCCGGGCAGGTCGCCCAGCCGGTAGAACTCCACCGCGACCACGACCAGGTCGTAGCCGGCGAGATGGAAGCCCAGCAGCGCCACCGCCAGGATCACCGCGAACAGCGGCATGCCGAGCGCCGCGAGCAGGGCGACCAAGGCCAGGCCGAGGCCGAGGCTCATGCCCCGCCCTCCCCGGCCGGCGGCGGCTCGGCCAGCGCGGAGAACACGAAGCGCAGCGCCATCAGGCCGAAGCCCGCCGGCAACGCCAGCATCGGCACCCAGCTCGGGATGGCGCCGACGAAGGGCACGGGCGCCTCGCGCTCGACGCCGACCAGCCCGGTGCCGAGCCAGGCCAGGTAGGCGCAGCACGCGGCCGCGGCGAGATGGGCGATGGCCCAGGCCACGCGCCGCGCCGGCGCCGGCAGCACCCGTGGCAGTGCGTCGATGGCGATGTGGCGGTGGCCGCGGGTGGCACCCAGCGCGCCGAGCAGGGCCAGCCAGAGCACGCCGGCGCGCGAGAGCGGTTCGGCCCAGGCCAGGCCGGTGTCGAAGAACACGCGCAGGCCGATCTGGGCCAGCGACAGCAGCAACAGCGCGCCCAGCAGTCCCGCCAGCAGGCCATCCTCGGCCCGGTGCAGGCGGGCCAGCCAGCGGGCGGCGAAGCGCATTCAGTCGGCCTTCGGAGCGGCCACGGCCTGGCGGATCGCCGCCAGCAGCGCCGGCGAGATCTCGCCGCTGGCGCTCATGCGCGCGATCACCTGCTCGCCGGCGGCGCGCCAGCGTGCGGCCTCGGCCGGATCCAGCGCGTTCACCGACAGGCCCTGCCTCTTCATCGCCGCCAGCGCACCCTCGTTGTCGCGCTGCACGGTGGCGTCCATGCGCCGGCCGGCGGCGTCGAAGGCCCGGGCCACCACGGCCTGGTCGGCCGGCGAGAGCTTCTTCCACGCCCTGTCGTCGAGCACGAGGTAGCCCACCACGAAGCTCAGCGGCAGGTCGGCCAGGTGCCGGATCTTGCCGTGCCACTGCAGCGCCACCGCGCCGCTGGGCGTATTGGCCACGGTGTCGACCATGCCGGTCTGCAGGCTGGTGAACACATCGCCGATCGGCAGCGGGATCGGGCTGACGCCGGCCGCCTGGAAGGTGCGGATGGCGACGGTGTCGTTGGCCGGCACCCAGAGCTTGATGCCGGCGGCGTCGGCGCGGGTGCGCAGCGGCTTGTCGCCCATCAGGTAGGCGAAGCCCACCCCCGAAACGCCGAGCATGCGCAGGCCGCGCTCCTCGAAGCCGCGGGCCAGCATCGGGTCGGCCACGGCGCGGGCGCGCGCCACCTCGTCCCATGACGAGAACAGGAACGGCAGGCTGTAGGCCTGGGCATCGGGGTAGACCAGCGAGAGCTCGCTGGAGGTCAGCACCCCGCCCTGCAGCTGGCCCAGGCGCATCTTGCGCATCACCACCGCGTCGTTGCCCATCACGCCGCCGGGATAGAACTTCACCTCGACCCGGCCTTCGGTGCCCTGCTTGACTTCCGCGGCGGCGGCGCGCAGTTCGCGCATCCAGGCCGAGCCGTCGGGCGCGAGCGTCGCGATCTTGAGCGACTGCGCGGCGGCCAGCGGGGCCAGCAGCGTCAGGACCAGCACCAGCAACAGGCGTGACATGGGGTCTCCGGGTTCAGAAGTAGTCGCGGCCACTTTCAACGAGCGCCTTCGCACGCTCCTGGGCCAGCACGTTCATCAACGTAAAGCCGGGCTCGCGCGGGTCGGCCGCGAGCACTTCGGCAAGCAGGCGGTCGTGCAGGGCCTGGTCGAACACCAGGCGCGCATAGGTTTCGGCGAACAGGGTCTTGGCGTAGAGGTTGCGGCCATCGCTGGCGGCGATGGCCGCCTCGAAATGGCCGCGGCCGCGCTCGGGCTGGCCACCAACGGATTCGGGGCGCAGCGAATCGAGCACGCCCAGGTAGACCCGGGCCATGCCGCGGTCGTGCCTGGGGTCGATGGCCACCACGCGCTCGAGCAGGGCCTGCACCTTGGGCAGGTCGGCGATGGCGCCCCAGTCGTCGCGGTTGGCCTGGATCTGCGTGGCCCAGGTCGCGCCGAGCGCGTACAGGCCGGCGACGTGTCCGGCCGGTGCGCGGGCCACCGCCTGCTGGAACGGCTCGACCGGGCCGTCGAGCGCGGCGCACAGTGCGGCGTCCTGCAGGCAGGTGCCGCGGCGCGCATAGTCCATGGCCTTGGCGGCCAGGCGGCGGGCGCGCTCGGCGTCGTCGCCGGTGAAGCTGCCGGCGTAGGCACCGTTGAGGCCAGCGGCCGAGAACAGCAGCGGGGCGTTGCGCGCCTTGCCGGGCGCCTGGCCCTGGATCATCGCGTCCACCAGCAGCAGGTAGGCCGGCAGGCCGTCGCGCACGGTGGCCGGGTCGTTGCTGTCGTAGACGGCGCTGCGCAGCTGGCCGGCGAACCGGTCGCCAGCCCGGCCGACCACCGCCGCGCAGCCCGGGAGCGCCAGCGCCAGGGCGGCGGCGAGCAGGACCGGGGCGGAGGCGAGGCGCGTTCGCATGGTTCGGGCCCCAGTGTGCCGCATCAACGTGACGCCGGTGTGGCGTCGAGCGCGTCGGCCGCTTCCAGCGTGTTCTGCATCAGCGTGGCCACCGTCATCGGGCCGACGCCGCCGGGCACCGGGGTGATCCAGGACGCGCGCTGCGCGGCCGCCTCGAAGCCCACGTCGCCCACCAGGCGGCCGTCCTCGAGCCGGTTGATGCCCACGTCGATCACCACCGCGCCGGGCTTGACCCACTCGCCCGGCACGATGCCCGGCCGGCCCACCGCCACCACCAGGATGTCGGCCTCGGACACATGCCGCCGGAGCACCTCGCGCGGGGTGAACTTGTGGCAGCAGGTGGTGGTGCAGCCGGCGATGAGCAGCTCGAGCGCCATCGGCCGGCCGACGTGGTTGCTGACGCCGACGATGGTGGCGCTCTGGCCGCGCACGGGCCGGTCGGTGTAAGCCAGCAGCGTGGTGATGCCGCGCGGCGTGCACGGGCGCAGGCCGAACTGGCGCAGGGCCAGGTGGCCGACGTTCTCCGGGTGGAAGCCGTCGACGTCCTTGCGCGGGTCGATGCGGTGGATCAGCTGGCTGCCGTCGCGGCCGCCGGGCAGCGGCAGCTGCACCAGGATGCCGTGGATGGCCGGGTCGGCGTTGAGGCGGTCGATCAGCGCGGCGAGCTCGTCGTCCGGCGTGTCGGCCGGCAGGTCGTAGTCGATGGCGCGGATGCCGACCTTGGCGGCGGCGCGGCGCTTGTTGCGCACGTACACCGCCGAGGCGGGGTCGTTGCCCACCAGCACCACCGCCAGCCCCGGCGCCGGCTTGCCCGCCGCCAGCCGCGCGCGCACGCGCAGGGCGAGGTTGTCGAGGAGGTTGTCGGCAATGCCCTTGCCGTCGAGGATGCGGGCGCTCATGGCACGATTATCCCCGAAGCCCAACCTGCCCCGCCACAAATGACCGATACCGACCGCACCGCCCTCGAGGCCGCCGCCTTCCGCCGACTGCTGGCCCACCTGCGCGAGCGCAGCGACGTGCAGAACATCGACCTGATGATCCTGGCCGGCTTTTGCCGCAACTGCCTGGCCGACTGGCTGCAGGCCGCCGCCGGCGAGGCCGGGCTGGCCATGGACCGTGCGCAGGCCCGCGAGCACGTCTACGGCATGCCCTTCGAGGACTGGAAGGCCCGCCACCAGCGCGAGGCCACGCCGGAGCAGCTGGCAGCCTTCGAGGCCAGCCGGCGCCGCCACGGCGCATAAAAAACGCCCCGGCCGCGAGACCGGGGCGTGCAATTCCCACTGACGGGAAGGAGAGAGACGGATCAGGCGCGCTTGCGGGCACGCTTGGCGGCCGGGCGCGCGACGCGGCGCGGCTTGCGCGCGGCCGGCCTGGCCTTGATGAAGCGGGCCTCGAACTCGGCCTGGGCGCGCTCGGCGATGGCTTCGGCCTGGCCGCGCAGCTTGGCGACCTGGCGGCCCGCCTCGATGGCGGCGGCGTCGGCGCTCTCGCGCAGGGTCTCGACGCGGGCGGCGGCGGCCTCGAGCTTGCGCAGGGCTTCGCGACGGGTCACCACGACGGCGCCGAGGCCGGCGAGCAGCACGGTGCGCGGGGTGACCGGGGTGGACTTGGGGGTGGCGGTGCGACGACGGGGGGTGGTCTTGCGGGTCATGGCAGGCCTCTCTGGCGGGGCCGGAACGGCCCTTTTCGCGGACCAGTGTGGGCGGCGCGGCCCGAGTTTTCACACTAAGTCCCGGCTTGCGGGCCGCGCGTGGCCGGGCGATGCTGGCCGCATCCCGAAAGGAGCCTGACGATGGCCACGAAGAAGTCCGCCTGGGCCAAGTTTCCCCACCCCGCCAAGGCCTTCGACTATCCGGGCGACAAGCTCGCCAAGGCCTGGCCCGCACTGCACGCCGGCGACGCCGAACCCTTCCCCGACGACAAGCGCGCCGCCGCCCTGATCAAGGCCGCCGGCAAGGCCGCGCCCAAGGGCCTGGACGCCGCGGCGCTGGCCGAAGCCCTGCAGGCGGCCTGGCGCGATTTCCACCGCGGTGATTTCCAGCAGGCGTTCGAAGCCGGCCAGGCCCTGGGCCCGGTGGGCGCCTCGGTGGCCTGCAAGGCCCTGGCCATCCACGCCTCCTACCTGGTGGACGACGAGGAGGAGCAGCTCAAGCGCTACGAGCAAGCCGGCCAGCTGGCCGAAGCCGCCATCGCCGCCCTGCCCGGCGAGGCCAACAGCCACTACCGTTTCGCCCACGCCATGGGCCGCTACAGCCAGGGCATCTCGATCGCCAAGGCGCTCAAGCTCGGCCTGGCCACCAAGGTGCGCAAGGCGCTCGAACAGGCGCTGGCGCTGGCGCCCAAGCACGCCGAGGCGCACACGGCGCTGGGCCTGTACCACGCCGAGATCATCGACAAGGTGGGCTCGATGATCGGTGGCCTCACGTACGGCGCCAAGGCCTCCGAGGCGGAAAAGCACATCGCCACCGCGCTCAAGCTCACGCCCGCCTCGCCCATCGCCCACGTCGAACACGCCAACCTGCTGCTCCTGCTGCACGGCGACAAGCGCGAAGACGATGCGGCAGCGGCCTTCGAGAAGGCCGCCAAACTCAAGCCGCGCGATGCGATGGAGGCCCTGGACGCCGACTTCGCCCGTGCCCAGATCGAGTGAGCATCCGGGGCTGAGCGAAGCCGAGGCCGCGGCGCGCCTCGCCCGCTTCGGCCCCAACGCGTTGCCGCCGCCCCCGCGGCGCGGCCTGTGGCGCATCGCCGCCCAGGTGATGACCGAACCGATGTTCCTGCTGCTGGCGCTGGCCGCCGGCGCCTACCTCGTGCTGGGCGAACCGGCGGAAGGCGCGCTGCTGGCGGCGTTCGCCGCCATCACCATCGGCATGGTGATCGTGCAGGAGCGGCGCAGCGAGCGCGCCATCGAGGCCTTGCGCGCGCTGGGTGCACCGTTGGCGGTGGTGCTGCGCGAGGGGCGCAGCCGGCGCATCCCGGCGGCGGCGGTGGTGCCGGGCGACGTGCTGGTGCTGGAGGAAGGCGCCCGCGTGCCGGCCGACGGCCGCCTGCTGTCGGCGCATTCGCTGGCGGTGGACGAATCGCTGCTCACCGGCGAAAGCGTTGCGGTGGAAAAGCTGCCCGGGGCAGAAGACGAGAACGGCGAAGCCTTCGCCGGCACCTTGGTCGTGGGCGGCAGCGCGCTGGTGGAAGTCACCCGCACCGGCACGGCGACGCGCAGCGGCCAGATCGGCCAGGCCCTGGCCGGCATCGACGTCGAGGCCACGCGCCTGCAGCGCAACACCCGGCACCTGGTGCGCCTGTTCGGCCTGCTGGCGCTGGCCGTGAGCCTGACCCTGCTGCTGGTGCATGGCGCGCTGCGCGGCGAGTGGAGCGAAGGCCTGCTGTCGGCGATCGCGGTGGCCATGGCGATGCTGCCCGAGGAGTTCCCGCTGGCGCTGGCGGTGTTCCTGGCGCTTGGCGCCTGGCGCATGGCCCGCGCCGGCGTGCTGGTACGGCGCGCGGCGGTGGTGGAAACCCTGGGCGCGGCGACGGTGCTGTGCGTGGACAAGACCGGCACCCTTACCGAGAACCGCATGCGCGTGGCCTGGCTGCACGACGGCCGGGACGAGGCGTGCGTCGACGGCGTCTCCGCCCTGCCGCCCGGCCTCGCGCCGCTGCTCGAGGCCGCGGTGCTGGCCAGCCGCGCACATTCGATGGACCCGATGGACCGCGCCCTGCAGGCCCTGGCGCCCGACGCCCTGGCCCAGGCCGAGGCCGGCCACCTGCCGGTGTCGCCCGGATTGCCGGCGCAGACCGTGGCCCACGCCCTGCCCGGCGGCGGCCTGCGCGTGGCCACCAAGGGCGCGCCCGAGGCCGTGGCGGCGCTTTGCGGCCTGCAGGGCGAGGCGCTGGCCCGGGTGCACGCGCTCGCCACCGAAGCCGCGGCCCGTGGCCTGCGCGTGCTCGGCGTGGCCGAAGGCCGCTGCGAAGCGGCCCTGCCCGCCGATGCAAATGCGCTGTCGCTCCATTGGCGGGGCCTGGTCGGCTTCGAGGATCCACTGCGCGCCTCGGTGCCCGGCGCGGTGGCCGAGGCCCGCGCCGCCGGCCTGCGCGTGGTGATGATGACCGGCGATTACGCCCCCACCGCGCGCGCCATCGCTGCCCAGACCGGCCTCGACGGCGGGGGCAGCGTGGTCAACGGCCCCGACCTGGCCGCGATGGACGCGCCGGCGTTCGAACGCGTCGCCTCGGGCACCACCGTCTTCGCGCGCATGCGCCCCGAGCAGAAGCTGCGCCTGGTCGAAGCCCTCAAGGCCCGCGGCGAGGTGGTGGCGATGACCGGCGACGGCGTCAACGACGCGCCGGCACTCAAGGCGGCGCACATCGGCATCGCCATGGGCCAGCGCGGCACCGACGTGGCCCGCGAGGCGGCGCCGATGGTGCTGGTCGAGGAGGATTTCGGGCTGATCGTCTCGGCCGTGCGCCAGGGCCGGCGCATCTTCGACAACCTGCGCAAGGTGATGCTCTACATCGTCGCCATCCACGTGCCCATCGCCGGCATGGCGGTGCTGCCGCTGCTGCTGGGCCTGCCGCCGCTGCTGCTGCCGGCGCACGTGGTGCTGATCGAAATGGTGATCGACCCGATGTGCTCGGTCGCCTTCGAGGGCCAGCCGGCCGAACCGGACCTCATGCAGCAGCCGCCGCGTCCGCTGGCCGAGCCGCTGGTGGGTGCCGCCCAGTTGCTGCTGGGCGCCGCGCTGGGCAGCGTGCTGCTGGCGGTTTGCCTGTGGTTCTACCTCGGCGGGCTCGGCGCCGGCCTGGGCGTGCCGGAGGCGCGCAGCCTGGCCCTGCTGGCGCTGACGGCGGGCAACCTCTCGCTCGTGCTCAGCCTCTCGCGCCGTCGCGGCGCCTGGACCCGCGGCAGCACCCGGGCCTACCTGCTGATCTCGCTGGCCACCGCCGCCGTGCTCGCGGCCTGCCTGGGCGTGCCGGCGCTGCGCGCGCTGTTTGATTTCGGCCTGCCGGCCTGGCGCGACGGCCTGCTGGCGGTGTCCCTCGGCGCCGCGGCCGGCCTGGCGCTGGAACTGGCCAAGCCGCTGCCGAAGGTGCAGCGCCTGCTCGGCCGCCAGGCCTAGTCGCGGGCAAAAAGAAAGGCCCGGCAGTGCCGGGCCTTTCTCGGGGTCTGGTGGGCGGTACAGGATTTGAACCTGTGACCCCTGCCGTGTGAAAGCAGTGCTCTACCGCTGAGCTAACCGCCCGGAGAGCCGCGAATCTTACGCGGGGGCCGCGGGGTGGTCAAGGCGGGGCGGGCCTAGCGCAGCTTGCTGGCCATCATCGCCGCGGCCTCGGGCGGGGCACCGAAGCTGTCGGGGCGGGCGCGGTCCCAGAACACCTGGAACACCGCGTGGTCGGGCACGCCCTCGAGCAGCCGGCCCTGCGGCACGAAGCGGTGCAACGTCGCCAGCGAACGCACTTCGGTGGACGAGACGCGGCGCACGATGTGTTCGGGCCCCAACTGGCTCGGGTGGGTCAACCCGGCCGCCGCCAGCAGCTCCTTGAGCGCCACCACCGTGTTGCGGTGGAAGTTGTACACGCGCGTGGCCTTGTCTTCCGGGTCGAGCGCGGCCTGGCGGCTGCGGTCCTGGGTGGCGATGCCGGTCGGGCAGCGGTCGGTGTGGCAGCTCTGCGACTGGATGCAGCCCAGCGCGAACATGAAGCCGCGCGCCGCGTTGCACCAGTCCGCGCCGAGGGCCATGGCCCGGGCGATGTCGAAGGCGGTGACGATCTTGCCGGCCGCGGCCACCTTCACCCGCGAGCGCAAGTCCAGGCCCACCAGCGTGTTGTGCACCAGCATCAGCGCCTCGCGCATGGGCGCGCCGACGTGGTCGGTGAACTCCAGCGGCGCGGCGCCCGTACCGCCCTCGCCGCCGTCGACGACGATGAAGTCGGGCGTGATGCCGGTCTCGCGCATGGCCTTGGCGATGGCGAACCACTCCCAGGGGTGGCCGACGGCCAGCTTGAAACCGGTGGGCTTGCCGCCCGAGAGCGTGCGCAGCTCGTCGATGAACTCCAGCAGCCCGATCGGCGTGGAGAAGGCGCTGTGCGCCGCCGGCGAATGGCATTCCACGCCCGCGGGCACGCCGCGCGCCTCGGCGATCTCGGCGCTGACCTTGGCGGCCGGCAGGATGCCGCCCTGCCCCGGCTTGGCGCCCTGGCTGAGCTTGAGCTCGACCATCTTCACCTGCGGGTCGAGCGCGTTGCGCTTGAAGGCCTCGCGGTCGAAGCGGCCGTCGGTGTCGCGGCAGCCGAAATAGCCCGAGCCGATCTCCCAGACCAGGTCGCCGCCGTGCTCGCGGTGGTAGCGCGAGATCGAGCCCTCGCCGGTGTCGTGGTAGAAGCCGCCGCGCTTCGCGCCGGCGTTGAGCGCGCGGATGGCATTGGCCGAGAGCGAGCCGAAGCTCATGGCCGAGATGTTGAACACGCTGGCCGCGTAGGGCTGGGCGCGATGCTCGCCGACGGCGATGCGGAAATCGTGCGAGTCGATCCTGGCCGGCTGCAGCGAGTGGTTGATCCACTCGTAGTCGTCGCCGTACACGTCGCGCTGGGTGCCGAAGGGCCGCTTGTCGAGCACGTCCTTGGCGCGCTGGTAGACGATGGCGCGCTGCTGGCGCGAGAACGGCGCCTCGAGCGTGTCGGGCTCGATGAAGTACTGGCGTATCTCCGGTCCGATCGACTCGAGGCCGTAGCGGAAGTGCGAACTCAGCGGGTAGTTGCGGCGCAGCGCCTGCTTGCGCTGGACCAGGTCCCATAGCCCCAGCAGGGACAGGCCACCAAACACCGCCAGCCCCCACCACGCCCGCGGTGCGAACGCCGCGGCCACGGCGGAAAGCACGGTGAGCAGCAGGAAGGCGGCGAACGGCCAGTAGCGCGAGGGCAGCATGCAGGTCTCCTCAGCTGGTGCCCGGGGCGGGAGTCGAACCCGCATGGCCTTGCGGCCGGAGGATTTTAAGTCCCATGCGTCTACCAGTTTCGCCACCCGGGCTCCGGGCCATGGTGCCGCAAAGCGCGGGGCGGAGGCCAGAACGAAAAAGCCCCGCCATCGGGCGGGGCTTTCGAACTGGAGGCCGAGGTCGGAATTGAACCGGCGTACGCGGATTTGCAGTCCGACAGCCGCCCCCTGTCACTTCCCATCACTTCCCGTGTCCGATCCTCCATAAGCCGCATAGGGCTTGACTCTGGCTCCATTCAATGCCCATCATGTCCGCGTCATTGGTACTGCACAAACCGCCGGACACGTGCCGGACACGGCCGATTTACCGGACACCTGCCGGACACGAAACGGTACGCGGATTGAGGTCGAGAGAATGGCGAAGCTGGTACTCAAGGACAGCACCGTTCGAGCCCTGGAGGCCCCTTCGAAGGGCAACCGGATCGACTACGACGTGCCGGCCGGCCCGCGCGACTCGGGCTTCGTGCGCGGCTTCGCTGTCCGCACCACTGCCGCCGGCACGAAGAGCTTCCTGCTCTGCTACGTCAACGCCCAGGGCCAGGAGCGCCGGCACACCATCGGCGAGTTCGGCACCTGGACGGTGACCACCGCGCGCGACGAAGCGCGACGGCTACGCACCCGCGTCGACTCGGGGCATGACCCGGCCGGGGAGCGGCAGGCCAAGCGAGCCGCCGGCGCCGCGAAGCGGGCCCGGGCCGAGATCACCCTAGGCGCTCTGCTCGAGGCCTACTGCGCCGCCCTGGAGCGCGCCAGGAAGCCGTCGGCCGCCGGCGTGCGCCGGGAGTTGCGGACCAATGTCGAGCGCGCGCACCCGCGCCTCTGGCGCAAGCCCGTCGAGGAGGTGTCCCTGGAAGACCTCTCCAGCATCCTCCGGGGCCTCACCAAGGCCGGTAAGTGGCGCCAGGCCGAGAAGACCCGAAGCTACCTGCGGGCGGCCTACACGGCCGCGGCGGCGTCCCGCGGCAACGCGGCAACCTCCGACCTGTTCACCGACTTCCGCGCGCTCCCGAACATCGGCCGCGACCTGGCCACGATCGAGCGGCCAAAGCTCGGCGAGGAATTCGACCAGGAGGCAGGCAAGCGCGCGCTCAGCGAGGACGAGCTCCGGGCCTACTGGCGCCGGATCAAGGCCGTGGACGGCCCTACCGGCGCCCTACTTCGCTTCCACCTGCTGACGGGCGCCCAGCGGTGCGCGCAGCTCGGCCGGCTGAAATGGGCCAGCGTGGACACGAAGTCGGCCACGGCCACCCTCCTCGACAGCAAGGGTCGCCGGAAGCAAGCCCGCCCCCATGTGCTGCCGCTCCTCTCCGAGGCGCTGGAGGCCCTGGAAGCGATGCGTGGCGACGGCCCCTTCGCCTTCACGCTGGACGGCGGCCAGAGCGGCGCAGGCTTCCACCAGGTGCGCAGGAAGGTGGCCGAGGTCGCCCAGGCAATGGTCGAGGCCGGCGAGGCCGAGGCGCCCTTCACGCCGGGCGAGCTCCGGATCACCGTGGAGACCCGCCTGCAGGCGGCCGGCATCCCCTCTGAGGTCCGTGCACACCTGCAGAGCCACGGTCTCGGCGGCGTGCAGAACAAGCACTACGCGAAACACGACTTCGCCGCGGAGAAGCGGCAGGCGCTGGAGCTACTCCTGGCGCTCTGCGAGCCACCCGCGGAGAACGTCACCAGGATTCGGCGCAAGCGCGCCGGATGAAGCGGCCGACCCGGGAGACGTGACCTCCCGGGCGGCCTTCCACAACCGTTCCACAGGAGAACGATCATGGCAAACGAGAGTGTAACCATCCCCAAGCTCACCAGGGCCGTCGCCTTCAAGGAGATCCGTGCTCAGGACGACAAGCCGTTGCTCCAGATCTGCGAAGGCATCGAGCTGGACCATGCCCTCACGGAGGCGTCCTGCCTGGAGGGCGCTGTTCGGCAGGTGCTGGACGATGTCGCCGGCGGCGGCGAGATGAACGGCGATGTCGCGCACCTCTGCGAGTTCGCACTGGCTACGGCCCAGGCCCTGAGGAGTGCTTCCTATGGCCGCTAAGGATCTCCCGCGGGTCGCGGGCCTCTGGGACTTGCTCGAGGCCCGGAAGAACATTCCGGACCTGGCTGGGCAGAACGTCGCCACCCCGCTCGATGCCGGGATTACGGCAATCGGGAAGCTACTCTGGACGGCCACGCAGGCCGAACAAGATCCTCTGGACGCCGAAACCATCGGCGACATCGGGTGCTTGCTGGAGCTGCTGGGCGAGTTCTCAGCGATGGTCCGGCAGGCCGACTCGAACGCGATGTATGAGCGCCTCAGGGCAGCGGAATCCAAGCTGGCCGAATTCGTGGAGGTGCCCGTCCACCAGCCTAGAAAGCGCACGAGAGGGCACTGAGGGAGGCCCGCTGACATGACAGGCAAGAAGGCCAAGGGCAAGGGCGCGGCTTCGGGCGCGCCCACATCGAGAGGCAAAGGCTTCCAGTTCCTGGTGAGACTCTCGCAACTGGATCCTGACGAAGAGCACGAGCGCGAGGAGCTGCTCGAGGCGTTCGCTCGGATCTCTCGTTGCGTCAAGAGCTACCTCGAGCACGAAGTGGCAACCCTGGACGAGGCGTTCCAGGTGCACCGTCCGAAGCGCTACCGACGAGCCGCGGAGCGCAAACGCTACCTCAAGCGCTTCAACGTCAGGGCCGACGCGCACCGCCTTATTCGAGCGGGCGCGCCCACCGACAAGCGCCTGTTCGAGTTCGTCGGAGACCTCCACGGGCTCGGGGCGACCCTGGCGGAGGAGTACTACTACAGCTGGAAGATCACCAGGCCGCAGCGCGGCAGCGCCACGCCAGATGATCTTCCCCCCAAGCTCAGAGCGTTCTTCAACGGCCCCCGCTGACCTCTCCCGCTGAAAATCCTAAATAGCGGGATTACAGGCAAGATCAAGAGCAATTCAATGGCAGCACCTCCACCAAAGGACGTGCAATGCCATGACAAACACCCCTCTCAGCAGCGCTGAGCTGGCCATCAAGCTCGGTCGCTCCGTGACCACCCTCGAGCGCTGGCGCCGGCTCCGCAAGGGTCCGCCCTTCTACCGCGTGATGGGCCGCGTGGTCTACGACCCCGCCGACGTCGATGCCTGGCTGGAAGCCCATAAGCACGCCAGCTGCCAGGCGGGTGCCGCTTGAACGCCCCCGATCTCGACGGCTCGATCCTCCGGATCGCCTCCAACTTCGCCAAGCTGAGCGACCGTAAGCTGGCGCGCCTGGCCACGGACCCGAAGATGCGCGCGGGCATGGCCAGCCTGGTCCTGCAGCTCGACGAGCACCTCGAAGTGCTCGACAAGGTGATGAAGCTCGCGGCCGATACGCCGGAGACCCCGGACGAGGAAACCCGGATCAAGCTCGGGCAACTCGACAACGCGGGCAAGAAGCTGCGCCCGTGCAGCGACAGGCTCAAGCAGGCCCTGGAAACCTCGGCCGGGAGGATCCGCGCATGACGCCCGCCGAAGTAGCCGCGCGCCGGTCCGTGTTCCTGACCTCCAGCCACGATTTGCTCAAGCCCCTCCCCGAGATCGCCGAGAGCATCCAGGCGCAGCTCCTGGAGGCCCACAAGCGGCCGACGCCCGAGCGCCTGGAGCGGCTCGCTCTCGAGCTCGACGGCATTCGCCGGCACGTCCTGACCTGCCGGGCCGCGCTCCAGCGCGAAGCCGACGGAGGTCGGCTAGCGAGTGGCGGCTGACGAGGCTGACCGCGGGAGGATCTCGCCGGTCGATGAGGTCGAGCTCCTGCGGGCTGCTGCCTGTGACTGGCGGCTTTCCAGAGGTGACGTCGGCGTGCTCGCGGTGATCCTCATGCACTGCGACGGCGAAGGCGAGGCCTTCCCTGGGCCGACTCGGATCTCAGAGCTCGCCCGCTTGGCGGTGACGAACGTCAAGGCCTGCATCCGCCACTTGGAAGCGCTCCAGTACATCGAGGTCATTCGGCCAGGCCTGCGGAAGGCAAACCGCTATCGGATCGTGCAGAGCCCCAAGGTGCCCCCACGAAAGACCGCCCAGATCATTGCCGATGCACGCCGAGAACAAGGTATGCGCGCATCCCCAGCACTAGGCACGAAGTCATACCCAGTCGGGAGCCCTCGAAGGAGCGGCAACTAGGTACGAACTCATGCATCAACTAGGTATGCCGGCATGCACCAACTAGGTACGAGTTTATGTAGCAACTAGGTATGCGTGCATGACACGAAGTCGCTTTTTAAAGCACTTCTTAAATCACCCAAGAAAGCACTTGCGCTTCGCGCATCGATTTCAGATCGAACAGCAGCAAAGCAGAACCACCTGGAGAACCCATGCCCAAGACCGCCAACAACTCCGTCCGCTGCAACTGCTGCCAACGGCTGATCGCCCGCAAGCGCGGCAAACGCAGGTACTGCGGGCACACCTGCGCCAAGACCGACAACGTCGAGGGAAGGCTTGCCTACCTGCGGCAGATCAGCCCGCCGCTTCCCCGATGGGCCCCGGGGGGGAGTCCGAAAGCTTCAGGCGAGGCCGGCGGACACCGCGCCCTGACCTCACGCAGGGATTTTTTTTCCCCGCAGGAATTCAAATCAGCAAATGAGGTTTTTGGCCAAAAATCCGATTTCCGAGCAGAGGCCCCAAATCCGGCCGCGGCCGCTGTTTTCGGCTCTACGTCGGCACACGCCGAGCTGATCGCAGGAAGCGGGCCCAACGCGCTGCCCGGCCTGCGACTCACGGTCGACCTGGGCTCGAGCTGGGGCCCTCGCCGCGGATGAGCCGGGCCCTTCCCGTGCTGACGGCTGCGGCAGAGCTGGGCGTACCGCCCGGCACGCTGCGCCGTTGGGTGCGGGAGGGGGCGCCGGTTGTGTTCCGCGGTCGACGCGGCCGCGGCCAGGCGCTGCTGGTCGACCCTGAGGCTGTGCGCCGGTGGCGAGTCGCCGGCGAGCGCGAGCAGATCGCGCTGGAGCTGGCCGGCCAGGTGCCGGAGATCCTGGCGAAGGCGGCGGCCGACTCGCTGCAGCTGGCGCAGGGCCTGGACAAGGCTCGCCTGGCTGGAGTGCTGGCCGGCTCCTGGTATCTCAGCGCCTCAGCGGTGCTCGACCACCTGCGGGCCATCTGCCCAGCGGTGCCGTTCGCCGAGGCCATGCCGATGCCGGCCGAGATCGAGCGGCTCCGGAAAATCGCACGATAGCGATTGATTTTTGGCCGATCCGATACGGTGCCTCCGAACTTCAACTGGAGTACCCGATGGACCCGATGGCAACCGCGCAGATGATCCGCGCCCGCTCGGCGCTCGACGCCGCGCTCTCCACCTCTGGCCTGGCCGCAATCAAGACCAGGGCGGCCGCATTCGTCGATGCCGTGATGATCATCGCGCGCGATCGCATCGGCACCCAGGCCGTGAACTACCTGCAGCACTCGAAGAACGCCGAGGTGCAGCGCGCCTTCGCGCACGCTCTGGGCGACGATCTCTGGGACGGCCCGGACGCGCAGGCCCTGGCGGCCAGCTACATCGCCAGCATCGCCGAGGGCTCCCTCCTGGACCAGATCGCGCGGTACGCGGTCCCTGTTCCGCTGAACCAGCGCCGGGGCATCGTCGCCAGCGGCATGGTGGGTGACCTCGCCAACGAGGGCGCGCCCCGCGTGATCAAGAACCTCGACATCTCCGAGCTGCTTACCGGCGAGCCCGCCACCGCGATGGCCCTCCTGGTGCTGAGCGAGGAGCTCCTGCAGGCCGCGGGCGACGCCGGCCGCATCATGTTCGAGTCCGAGCTTCGCAAGGCCATTCTGCGCGCCATGAACGAGCGGGTGCTGCTGAGCCTGACCACCACGAGCGCCGAGATCGTCTCCGGCACGGGCGACCCGCTGGCGGACCTGCGGGCTGGCCTGCGAGCGGCGCCGGCCTCCCAGGGCTACGTGGTGGCCGCCAGCACGGCCTACACGACAGACCTGGCCACCCGAACCGAGAACCGCGGCGGCATGGGCGTGCGCGGCGGCACCTTCGTCCCGGGCATCGAGATCGTCGCGGTCGATAGCATCGAGGGCCTGCGCATCATCCCCGCCTCGCATCTCGCCTTCGCCGACGGCGGCCTGAGGGTCAACACCACGGGCGAAGCGTCCGTGAACATGGCCGACACGCCGACCAGCCCATCGCAGCTCGTGTCCCTGTTCCAGACCAACTCGCTGGGCCTGCTCGCGGCACGCGAGTTCCTGGTGGCGTCGAAGGTGGATCTCGTGGTGGTGACGGAGAGCTGACCGATGTACGACTCGATCCCCTACTTCAAGCTGGATCGTGCGGCCGCCCACCTCACCGCTGAGGAGCGCTCGCGCATCCAGTGGCGCCTTTGCGAGATCGACAAGAACGGCACGTGCGGGTTCTCCGACAACGACGGCCCAATCGCGAAGGTGACTCGCAGCGGCGAAGTGATCCGGCCGGGGCAGGACGTCGTGGTCCTGTCCCGCAAGAAGGTTCACGAGGTGATCAGGAGCTACCACAAGCGGGGATTGCAGGAGGGTCGCGCAGCCGCGCGGACCGAGTACGCACGGGCCATGCAGCAGAACGAGCGCGCGCTGAAGGATGCTTATCGCCAGATCGGCGCTGGCCACGCCCTGGGCCTCAAGGCCCTCGGCGAGTCGGAGCGGATCGCACCCTATGGGAGGCGAGACCTGGTGACCGGCCTCTCCTCGGCCTTCCCGCGGGACCGCTACCGCTACGACCACGTTTCGCGGACCTGGAACCTCGTGCGATGAGGGTCGGGACGGGGGAGGAAATCGACCTGCTGAACATGCTCTTTCGCAAGCTGGACCGCGAAGGCTTCGAGATCGACAGCCTGAGCTTCCTGCCGGAGATGCTGGAAAGCGGCGATGGCGTGAAGTTGACCGTAACGGCGCCGAACGGGCTTCGCTACGTCCTGACGCTCACGCAGATCCATGACGTGATTCACTGAGGGAGCCTCAATGGCCAGCAAGAGTTTGGGGGTTTTGACCATCGATCTCATCGCGAAGGTCGGCGGCTTTACCGAAGGGCTTGGACGCGCCGAGCGCGAGACCAACAAGCGCGCCGCCGCGATCGAACGGCGCATGAGGAAGATGGGCGACGTGATCGGCAAGGGGCTCAAGGCGGCCGCGGCCGTTGCCGTCGCATCCCTGGGCGCGATCAGCGTGGGCGTGAAGCGCGCGATCGATGCTGCTGACGAGCTGGGCAAGATGTCGCAGCGGACGGGAATCAGCGTGGAGGCGCTCTCCCGCCTGGAGGTGGCCGCCAGCCAATCCGACACCAGCCTCGAATCGCTCCAGAAGTCCATCGTGAACCTTGGCCGGGCCCAGCTCGAGGCCCGCAAGGGCAGCGAGGAGCAAGTCGCCCTGTTCAAGGCCCTCGGCGTCGAGATCAGCGACCTGCAGAGCCTGAGCCCCGACCAGCTCCTCAAGCGCATCGCCGACGCCTTCCAGGCCACCGCCGACAGCCCCGAGAAGGCGGCCGTGGCCATGAAGCTGTTCGGCCGCGCCGGCGCTGAGCTGATCCCGCTCCTCAACGGCGGCAGCGAGCAGCTGGAGCGATTCGACCGGCTTAGCGACGAGCTCGGCAACACCCTGTCCACGGAGACCGCCCTGGCGGCCGCCGAGTTCAACGACAAGCTCGACCTGGTGCAGACCGGCCTCAACGGCGTCTGGCGCACGGCCGCAGCGGACCTCCTGCCGACCCTCAACAAGCTGGCCGAGGACTTCAACGACCCGCGGTTCCGGGAGGGCTTCGCGAGCCTGGTGACCGGCGCCGTCGAGGCCACGGTCGCGGTGGCCGGCCTGCTGTCGGAGATCGGCAACGTGACGAGGTTTGTGGGCGAGGAGCTCGCGCGCCAGACCGTTGGCCCCGGCTTGCAGGATCTGCAGGAGATCGAGGCCCAGATCACCAGCCTCGAGCAGCGTCTGGAAAAGCGCCAGAAGCGCCCGGGCCGGGTCGGACTGTTCGCCGACACCACCGACCAGCTCAAGGCGGAGCTGGAGCTTCTGAAGAAGCGCCGGCAGGAAGCGATCGAGCTGGCCAAGTTCATGGAGGATCAGGCCAAGAAGCGAGGCGGGGACAAGCCCATGCCGGCGGCCGACGCACCCAAGCCGGCCGGGATCGACTTCGACGCCTGGCAGAAGGCCATCAAGCAACGTGAGGCCGCAGCGAGCGCTGCAGCCGCGGCGCGGCGCTCCGAGGCCGAGGCAACCCGGGCGCAGGCCGAGGCCGACCGACTGGCGGCCCAGGCCCAGCGTGAGGCGGAGGCGGCCAGCGCGGACTTCCTGCGGGTGACCGAGGATCTGCGCGCCGAGCTCGGGGGCCCGCTCGCCCAGGTCCAACTCGAGTACATCCGACGGGAGGATGAGCTGGTGCGCCTGGGCAACCTGGCCGGCCTCACGCAGGAAGAGCTGGCCTCCTCGCTGGAGCTGCTCGAGCAAGCGCGCCTGCGCGATGTCGAAGCCATCGAAAAGCAGATCAAGGCCCAGAAGGATTTCGAGCAGTCGCTCAAGGACCGCCCGCTGATCGAGCAGATGGACCAGCTGCGCGACACCACCGCGGGCTTCTTCGCCGACCTGCTCAAGAACGGCAAGGACGCCATCGACCGACTGCAGGAGTACCTGCTCGGCATGGCCTTGGAGAGCATCGGCCGGCAGATCGCCGAGGGGCTGTTCGGCGAGTTCGGCACTACCGGCTCAGGCGGCAAGTCGAATTGGCTGTCGGGACTGTTAGGGAGCTTCTTCGGCGGCGCGCGCGCGTCAGGCGGCCCGGTGCTGTCCGGCGTGCCCTACCTGGTCGGCGAGAAGGGCCCAGAGCTCGTGGTGCCGAACGCCTCGGGCACCGTCATCCCCGCCGCCCAGACCGCCGCCCTGATGGGCCGCGGGATGTCCGTCGGCAAGATCGAGATGCACACGCACGGAGCCACCAGCCGGCAGTCGATCGAGCGGCAGCGGATGCAGCTGGAGCGCGCGCTCCGAAAAGCGAACAGGGAGTTCAGCTAGTAGCCCGCGGCCTCCATCGTCTCGATCAGTTCATCGAGAGCCTTGTTGAACTCTTCCTCGGTCTCGAAGTCGACCACGTGCGTTGCGCCCGTTACCAATTCGACCTCGTATCCCCAGGTGACTCGGGTCTGGCCCGCAGCATTGGTCTCCACCACTTCGCCGATTGGCCGAACCGAGTGAACCCGGGCGAAGCTTATGAACTTGTCGTCGATGATGAGCACGTCGGTCTCCCGATGGATTTTCGCAACATCTGGCGAACACGCCTGAAAAGCTGATTTCCGGCCAATGCTTGCCGGACACCTGCCGGACACGGCAAATCCTGAATCCCAGAAAGCAAACGCCCCGCAAGGCTGAGAACCAAGCGGGGCGCGGCTTTGACGATGGAGGCCGAGGTCGGAATTGAACCGGCGTACGCGGATTTGCAGTCCGCTGCATAACCACTCTGCCACCCGGCCGGATAGCGTCCGGGGCCCAGCTTAGCGCGGAGACCCCGGAAAAAACAAAACCCCGGCGAACGGGGTTTTGTCTGGAACTGGAGCGGGAAACGAGACTCGAACTCGCGACCCCGACCTTGGCAAGGTCGTGCTCTACCAACTGAGCTATTCCCGCAAGAGACGCGTATTTTGGGGATCGACCCGCGGCCTGTCAATACCCTCTCACCATCAACCCTTCTTGCGCATCGTCGGCCAGGCCGCGCGCAGGTAGTCCCAGCCCGACCACAGGGTCAGGGCCGCGGCCACGGCCAGCAGCCACTCGCCGAGCTTGAACACCGGCAGGCCCAGCAGGTCTTCCTCGAACAGCAGGCAGCTGATGGCCACCATCTGCACGATGGTCTTGATCTTGCCCAGCGCGGCCACCTTGACCAGGCCGTGCGCACCCATCTGCGCCATCCACTCGCGCAGGGCCGAGATGGTGATCTCGCGGCCGATGATCACCGCGGCCAGCATCGCCATCAGCGGCGTGTCATGGCGCTCGACCACCAGCAGCAGCGCGAAGGCCACCGTCAGCTTGTCGGCCACCGGGTCGAGGAAGGCACCGAAGGCCGAGTACATGCCGTAGCGCCGCGCGATCCAGCCGTCGGCCCAGTCGGTGACCGCCCCGAGGATGAATACGCCCGCGGCCGCAACGTTGGTCCAGCCGTAAGGCAGGTAGAACACCGCCACCATCACCGGGATCAGCAGGATCCGGAACAGGGTCAGCAGGGTCGGGATGGTCAGGGTCATCAGGCGTCCGGGGGCTCGTTACCCGCGGATTGTGGCTCAAGTCCGTGCAGGGCGTCATAGATGCGCCGGGCCAGCGCCGCGCTGACGCCCTCGACCCGGGCGATTTCCTCGGCACCCGCGTCCCTGAGCCCGGCCAGCCCGCCGAAATGCTTGAGCAGGGCAGCGCGCCGGCGCGGCCCGATGCCGGCGATGTCCTCGAGCCGGCTGGTCTCGCGCACCTTCTGGCGCTTGCCGCGGTGGCCGGTGATGGCGAAGCGGTGCGCCTCGTCGCGCACCTGCTGCACCAGCTGCAGCCCCGGCGAGGCGGCGCCCGGGCGCAGCTCGCGGCCATCGGGCAGCACCAGGGCCTCGTGGCCGGCGCGGCGCGCCTCGCCCTTGGCCACGCCCACCATCGCCACGCCGGTGACGCCGAGCTCGCCCAGCACCTCGCGCGCCTGCGCCAGCTGGCCGGTGCCGCCGTCGATCAGCAGCAGGTCGGGCAGCACGCCCTCCTCCACCCCGCGCCGGAAGCGGCGCTCGAGCGCCTGGCGCATCGCGGCGTAGTCGTCGCCGGGCGTGATGCCGGTGATGTTGTAGCGGCGGTACTGGCCGCGCACCGGGCCCTGTGCATCGAACACCACGCACGAGGCCACCGTGGCCTCGCCCATGGTGTGGCTGATGTCGAAGCATTCGATGCGCGCCGGCGTCGCCTCCAGGCCCAGCAGTTCGCGCAGCGACTCCAGCCGCGCCCGCTGGCTGGCGCTGGAGCTCATTTCCGTGGCGAGCGCCAGCGCCGCATTGCTGCGCGCCAGATCGAGGTAGCGGGCGCGCTCGCCGCGCACGGCGCTCTTGATCTCGACCTTGCGCCCGGCCTGGGCGCTGAAGACCTCGGCCAGCAGGTCCTGGTCGGCGATGGCGTGGCTGAGCACGATCTCCCGCGGCGGACGCTGCTCGAGGTAGTGCTGGGCCACGAAGGCACCCAGCACCTCCTCGGGCGTCTCGGCGCCGTTGGCCTTGGGGAAGAAGCTGCGCGTGCCCTGGTTCATGCCGTTGCGGAAGGCCAGCAGCAGCACGCAGGCCGTGCCCTGCTCCATCACGCAGGCCAGCACGTCCATCTCCACCTGCTCGCCCTCGACGTACTGGCGGGCCTGGACGCGGCGGATGGCGGCGATCTGGTCGCGCAGCTGCGCCGCCTGTTCGAACTCCAGCCGCGCGCTGGCCGCCTCCATCGCCTTGCCCAGCTCGTCCACCAGCTCGCTGCTGCGGCCCTCGAGGAACAGCGCGGCGCGCCGCACCGTCGCGTCGTACTCGCGGGTGGGCACCAGGCCCACGCAGGGCGCGCTGCAGCGACCGATCTGGTGCTGCAGGCAGGGCCGGCTGCGGTTGCGGAACACGCTGTCCTCGCAGGTGCGCAGCTTGAACAGCTTGGACATCAGGTCCAGGGTCTCGCGCACCGCGCCCGAGCTCGGGTAGGGCCCGAAGTAGCGCCCCGCCACCGCCCGCGGGCCGCGGTGCCAGGCCAGGCGCGGCCAGGTCTCCTCGGTGAGCAGGATGTGCGGGTAGCTCTTGTCGTCGCGCAGCAGCACGTTGTAGCGCGGCCGCAGCGACTTGATCAGCTGGTTCTCGAGGATCAGCGCCTCGCTCTCGGTGCGCGTCACCGTCACCTCGATGCCGGCGATCTGCGCCACCATCAGGGCGATGCGCCGCGAGGGCTGCTCCTTGAGGAAATAGCTGGCCACGCGCTTGCGCAGCGAGGCGGCCTTGCCGACGTAGAGCACGCTGCCGTCGGCGGCCAGCATGCGGTAGACGCCCGGCGCCGGCGTCAGCTGGCGCACGAAGGCCTTGCCGTCGAAGGGCTGCGCGCCCGTGCCGCCCTCGTTCATTCGCCGATCGGCAGGCGGCTGAGCTTGCCGTTGCCCAGGTCGTAGCGCAGCACCTCGTGGGCGCCGGCATTGGCGATGAACAGCGCGCCCGGCCCGGTGGCCAGCGCGGCGGGCTGCTCAAGCGCCTGCGGCAGCGGGTGGGTGCTGACGTCGCCGCCGCCCAGGCGCAGGCGGCGCAGGCTGCCGTTGTAGGCGTCGGCGATCCACAGCACCGGGCTGGACGGGTCGAGTGCGATCGCCAGCGGATACTGCAGGCGCGCGTCGCGACGCTGGCCGTCGTGTTCGCCGAACTCGTACAGGCCCTGCCCCACCAGGGTCTGCACCTGGCCCTGGCTGAGCTGGATCGAACGCACGGCCGAACTGGCCGCATCGGCCACGTAGAGCGTCTGCTGCACCAGCGCCAGCGAGGCGGGCTGGGCGAACATGGCGCTGCGCGCCGGGCCGTCGGCGATGCCCAGCTCGCCCGAGCCGGCGGTGAGCTTCAGGCGGGCCTGGCCCAGCTCGTACTCCCAGACCTGGTTGCTGCCGGCCATGGCGATGTAGATGCGGTCGAGCGTACCGGCCAGGCCCCAGGGCTGGTTGAGCGGCATCTCGCTGGCCTTGCCGCTGCCCTCGCGGGGCGCGCCGGCGCGGCCATTGCCCAGCAGGGTCTCGACCACGCCGTCGAGCAGGCGGATCCGGCGCAGCGCGTGGTTGCCGGTGTCGGCCACGTACAGGGACTCGCGCACCAGGCACAGCCCGCGCGGCGAGCGGAAGGCGGCGTCCTCGGGCGCGCCGTCGACCAGGTCGCCGTGGCCGGTGCCGAACTCGCGCAACACCCGGCCCGAGTGCGTGCACTCGAGGATGCGATGGTGGGCGGTGTCGGCCACGTACAGGTGGTTCTCGCCGACCGCCAGGCCCGACGGAAAGGCCAGCGGCAGGCGCGGCTCGGCGCCGAGCCTGCGCATGGGCCCCGGCGCCTGCACGGCGCCGCCGACTTCTTCGATCAGGGCCTGGATGGCGGCCTCGAGCCGCGGCGCCTGGTCGTCGCCGCTGAAGACCTCGCGCAGGCGGCCGCGCGTGTCCACCAGCGCGACCGAGGGCCAGGCGTTGATGGCGTAGTGCTGCCAGGTGGTCCAGCCCGGGTCGTTGGCGACCGGGAACGGCAGGCCCAGGCGATTGGCGACCTTGAGCACCAGGCGGCCGTCGAGCTCGGCGTCGAAGCGCGGCTGGTGGATGCCCAGCAGCGACAACCCGACCGGATAGCGCGCCTGCAGGCGCTGCAGTTCCTCGAGCAGGGTGTGGCAGTAGGCCGAGGCCGCGTTCCAGAACACCACCGCCAGCACGCGGCCCCGGTGGGCCTCGATGCGCTGCGGGTCGGCGTTGAGCCAGTGCAGGCCGGGCTGCAGTTCCGGGGCGGCGGCGAGGGCGCTGTTCATTCGTGGTGTCCGCGGGGGGTCCGGGGATTATGCCCCTGATGCCAAACGCTGCAGCAGTCCGTCCGCGGCCTCGCGCGCCAGGGCGCAGGTGCGGTCGAAGTCGCGCGTGGTGCCCTGGTAGGGGTCGGGCAATTCGCCATTGCGCTTCACGCCGCACCAGTCCAGCGCCAGCGCGATGCGCCCGCGCGCCGCGCCGGGCGCCAGCAGGCGCAGCTCGGCGAGGTTGGCGCGGTCGGCGCAGAGCACCAGGTCGAAGCGCTGGAAATCGGCGAACTGCACCTGGCGGGCGCGCAGTGCACTGATGTCGATGCCGGCGCGCTGGCCGGCGGCAATGGCGCGCGGGTCAGGCGGCTGGCCGGCATGCCAGCCGCCCGTGCCGGCGGAGTCGACCGTGTAGGGCACCACGGAATCGCTGCGGCGATGCGCCGCCCAGCCTTCGAGCAGCGGCGAGCGACAAATGTTCCCCATGCAAACAAACAATATATTCAATTACTTACAAAGCCTTATTAAAGTCATTTATCTTGCGTGGCCCGGGCGTTCGCCCGCGCCAGGTCGGCCTCGGTGTCCACGCCGGGCGGAAACGGCACCGGCGTCAGGCCCACCGCGATGCGATGGCCGGCCTCGAGCACGCGCAGCTGCTCGAGCGCCTCGAGGTTTTCCAACAGGCCCGGTGGCAGCTGCGTGAACTGGCGCAGGAAACCGGCGCGATAAGCATAGATGCCGATGTGCCGCAGCGCCTGCCCCGCCACGGCGCCGGTGCGGTCGCGGGCGAAGCGGTCGCGCTGCCAGGGGATCGGTGCGCGGCTGAAATACAGGGCCAGCCCGGCCTGGTCGCGCACGAGCTTGACCACGTTCGGGTCGAACAGGGCCTCGGCGTCCTCGATGGGGGTGGCCAGCGTGGACATCGACGCGCGGCCGTCGGCCAGCAGCGCCGCCACGGCGCGGATGCCCTCGGGCGGCGCGAAGGGTTCGTCGCCCTGCAGGTTCACCACGATCGCGTCGTCGGCCCAGCCGAGCTGGTCGGCGCACTCGGCCAGGCGGTCGGTGCCCGAGGCGTGGTCGGCGCGGGTGAGGCAGACGCGCAGCGGCTGGCCGGCCAGGGCCGCGGCGATGCGCTCGTCGTCGGTGGCCACCACCACCTCGCGGGCGCCGGCGGCCAGGGCGCGGCGCGCCACGTGCACGACCATCGGCTCGCCGGCGATCAGGCGCAGCGGTTTGCCCGGCAGGCGCGAGGCGCCGTAGCGGGCGGGGATGGCGACGATGAACTCAGGCGCGGTCATGGCGTGGGTTTCCGGGGGCGAAGGCGGTCGGCGACGGCGTCGAAGAAGGCGGCGGGCAGGTGGGCCTGCACCGGCACTTCCCAGGCGTCGGACAGGCCGAGCCGGGTGCATTTGACCGCGTCCTTGCTGGTCATCAGCAGCGGCAGCGGCGGTGCGAAGGCCAGCTCGGCGCGGCGGAAGGCGTGGTGGTCGGGGAAGGGATGCCCCTGCACCTGCAGGCCCGCGGCCTGCAGCGTTGCGAAAAAGCGCGCCGGGTTGCCGATGCCGGCGACGGCGTGCACCGGCCCGGGGGCGAAGGCGCCCAGGGGCTTCGGCGCGCCACCGGCCAGCGGTCGCGCATCTCCCGGGACCAGCCGCATGGCCCACTCCCCCGCCCCGGCCTGGCCGCCGTTGACGACGCGGAAGTCCACCGGGCGGCCGGCCGGCTCGCGCAGCGGTCCGGCCGGAATCAGGCGGCCGTTGCCGTGCCGTCGTTCGCCATCGAGCACCTCGATCTCCAGGTCGCGGTGCAGCGGCCGGTGCTGCAGGCCATCGTCGGCAATCACCAGGTCGCAGCCGCCGGCCACCAGCGCCGCCGCCGCGGCGGCGCGGTCGCGCGCCACGCGCACGCGCAGGCCGGTCTGGCGGGCGATCAGCAGCGGCTCGTCGCCGCAGATCTCGGGGGGCGTGTCGGGACGCACGTCGAGGTCGTCGCTTGCCTGACGGCCATGGCCGCGGCTGACGATGCCCGGGCTGAAGCCGCGGCGCGCCAGTTCCGTGGCGAGCGCGATCACCAGCGGCGTCTTTCCGGCGCCGCCGGCGACGAGGTTGCCCACCACCAGCACCGGCGCACCGATGCGGCGCGGCTTGCGCAGGCCCAGCCGCCACGGCAGCGCCTGCAGCCGGCGCAGACCGCGGTAAACGAGCTCGAGCAGGCGCAGCCCCGGCCCCGGCGCCACGCCGCCGTACCAGCGCCGCAGCAGCCAGGCTTCCAGCGCCGCCTTCACCCGGCCTCCGTCTCGCGGAACTGCATGCGGTGCAGGTGGGCGTAGAGGCCACCGCGGGCCAGCAGCTGGGCGTGCGTGCCCTGCTCCACCAGCCGGCCGGCGTCGAGCACCAACACCTGGTCGGCGTGCTCCACGGTGGACAGGCGGTGGGCGATCACCAGCGTGGTGCGGTCGGGGATCAGGCGCTGCAGCGCGTCCTGCACGAGGCGCTCGGACTCGGTGTCCAGCGCCGCCGTGGCCTCGTCGAGGATCAGGATCGGCGCATCCTTGAGGATGGCGCGGGCGATGGCCAGGCGCTGGCGCTGCCCGCCGGAGAGCAGGCCGCCGTTCTCGCCGATGCGCGCCTGCATGCCGCCGGGCAGCCGCTCGATGAACTCGAGCGCGTTGGCCGCCGCGGCCGCGGCGCGCACGCGCTCCGGATCGGAGCCGGCCTGGGCGCCGTAGGCGATGTTGGCCTCGATGCTGTCGTCGAACAGCATCACGCGCTGCCCGACCATGGCCACCTGCTGGCGCAGGTCTGCGAGCCGGTAGTCCTCGACCGGATGGCCATCGAGCAGCACCTGGCCGGCGCTGGCCTCGTAGAAGCGCGGCAGCAGCCGGATGAGCGTGGATTTGCCGCTGCCCGAGCGGCCGACGATGGCCGTGACCGTGCCGGGCGCGGCGCTGAAGCTGATGCCTTCCAGCGCCGGGCGGGCCTGGCCCGGGTAGGTGACCGAGACGTCGCGGAACGCGATCTCGCCGCGGGCGCGCACCAGGGGCCGGGTGCCGCCGTCGGCCTCGTCGGGCTCGTCGAGGATGGCGAACAGCCGGTCGGCTGCGGCCACGCCGCGCTGGACCAGGCTCTGCACGTTGGTGATGCGCTTGAGCGAAGGCAGCATCGCCATCATCGCCGTCAGCAGGGCCACGAAGCTGCCGGCGGTCATGCGCCCGCGCGCGGCCTCGTGCCCGGCCACCAGCAGGATCACCGCCAGGCCGGTGGCGGCCAGCACCTGCACCACCGACGAGGCCATCGCGCGGGTGGCCTCCACCTTCACGCCCAGGCCCAGGTTGAGGTCCACCAGCGAGCGGTAGCGCGCCAGCTCGGAGTCCTGCGCGCCGTAGATCTTCACTTCCTGCTGGGCCGAGAGCGCCTGCTCGGCCACCTGCGCCATGTTGGCCACGCCGTCCTGGATGCCGCGGTTGATGCGCCGGTAGCGCCGGCCCACCACGGAGGAGATGCCGGCGATCAGCGGCGCCAGCACCAGCATCACCAGGGTGACGCGCGGGCTGTACCAGAGCATCACGCCCAGCAGCGCGACGATGGTGAGCGAGTCGGTGAGGATGACCTTGAGCGCATCCGAACTGGCCTGGGTGACCTGCTCGGTGTCGTAGTTCAGGCGCGAGACCATGGCCGCCACCGGCTCGCGGTCGAAACGCTGGCTGGGCAGGCGCAGGTACTTGGCCAGGATGTCCCGGCGCAGGTCGCGCACCACGCTGCGGCCGGTGCGGGCCATGCCGTAATCGGTGGCATAGGTGGCGATGCCGCGCAGCACGAACAGGCCGATGATCACCAGCGGGATGGTCCAGCGCACGTCGGCGTTCTGGGCGACGAAGGTTTCGTCGACCATCGGCTTCATCATCCAGGTGAAGGCGGCCGCGGCGATGGCCTCGAAGACCATGCCCAGGCCCGCGGCGGTGAGCAGCGGCCAGTAGCGGCGGGCGCGCCCGAGCAGCCGCCGGTAGACGGTCCAGGCCGGGGTTTCCACGCTCAAGGGCGGGCCTCGGGCGTGGTGGCCAGGTGGATGCGGGTGAAGCCGAGCTGGCCCAGGGTGTCCATCACGGTGACCAGGTTCTGGGTGCGCGAACGGGCGTCGGCGCGCACCACCACCTGGCGCTGGCGGTCGGCGCCGGCCTCGCGGGTGATGGCGGCGCGCAGCGAGGCGGCGTCGGTCTTGAGCACCTCGTTGTTGCCGATGAAGACGCGGCCGTCGGCGTCGATCAGCACCGTCAGCGGCTGCTCGACCCGGGCCTCGGTGCGGCTGTCGGTGGTGGGCAGCACGATCTTGAGCGCCGAGCGGTGGTCGAAGGACGTGGTGACCACCAGGAAGATGATCAGGCAGAACACCACGTCGATCAGCGAGACGAGGCTGACCTCCGGTTCGTCCGGCACCCGGCCCGAGCTGAGCCTCACGAAGCGCTCCGCTTGGTCGCGCGCGGCGGCTTGCCGGGCGCGGGCGACGGGGCCTCGTCGAGGGCGTCGAGCAGGGCGATGGCCTGCTTTTCCATGTCCACGATGTACTCGGTGACCCGGCCGCGCAGGTAGCGGTGGAAGATGACCGCCGGGATCGCCACGCACAGGCCGGCCGCGGTGGAGATCAGGGCCTGGCCGATGCCGCCGGCCAGCCGGTTGGCGTCGCCGACGCCGACGGTGAGGATGTCGAGGAACATCTCGATCATGCCGAACACGGTGCCCAGCAGGCCCAGCAGCGGCGCGACCGCCGCGATGGTGCCCAGCGTGGTCAGGAAGCGCTCGAGCCGGTGGGCCACGTGCCGGCCGACGTCCTCGATGCGCTCCTTGATGATCTCGCGCGGGCGCTGGCGCACGTCCAGGCCGGCGGCCAGCAATTCGCCCAGCGGCGAGTTCTGCCGGAGGATGTCGATGTGCTTGGGGTCGAGCTCGCGGCCGCGGGCCCAGTCACGGACTTCCTCGCCCAGGCCGGGCGGCAGCACTTCCTTGCGGCGCAGGCTCCAGAACCGCTCGAGGATGATGGCCAGCGCCAGTATCGCCAGCGCCACGATCGGTGCCATCACCCAGCCGCCTGCCTTGATCAGTTCCAGCACGCCTCACCTTCGTCGTCGGGGGAACGCCGATAGCATAGCCTGTGCCGTCGGCGGGGGCATGGCGCCAGTAGCGCGGCCGGTCCGGGCGCATCCGTTCAAGCACCTGCGCGCCGCCCGGGCCCAGCCGCAGGCGCACCGCGCCGTGGCTGGCGCTGTCGAGCAGGTCCACCTGGTAGCGCTCGTAGCGCTCCAGCACCCGGGGCTTGGGCAGGCCGAAGCGGTTGTCGTGGCCGACCGGCAGCAGACCCAGGCGCGGCCGCACCGCGGCCAGGAAGTCGAGGCTCGAGGACGTGTCGGAGCCGTGGTGCGGCACCAGCAGCACCTCGCTGCGCAGCTGGCGTGCCGGCAGCTTCGCCAGCCGCGCCTCGACGTGGCGGCCGATGTCGCCCGGCAGCAGCGCGCTGGCGCCCCTGGCCTCGATGCGGAGCACGCAGCTGCTGTCGTTGCGCAGGTAGGGGAAGTAAGGCGTCGGATGCAGCCAGCGGAAGCGCACGCCGTCCCACTCCCAGCCCTGCCCCGCCTCGCACTCGCGCCAGCCCGGCGGCGCCCAGCCGCGCGGCCCCCAGCGCGCCGCCGCCGGCAGCGCCGCGAGCACCGCGTCCACGCCGCCGGCGTGGTCGTTGTCGCCGTGGCTGGCCACCAATGCATCTAGCTTGCGAACGCCGAGCGCGCGCAGCGCGGGCAGGACCACGGCTTCGCCGAAATCCATGCCGCGCGGCGGCGCCGGACCAGCGTCGTAGAGCAGCGCGTGGTGCTCGGTCAGCACCAGCAGCGACAGCCCCTGCCCCACGTCCAGCAGCCACAGTTCCGCCTCGCCGCGCGCCGGCCGCGAGGCCACCGGCCACAGCAGCGGCAGCAGCAGCAAGGCGGCCAGCGCCTTTCCCGGCACCGCCCGCGGCAGCAGGAGCCAGAACACGCCGGCCAGGGCCAGCACCACCGCGGGCAGCGAGGGCTCGGGCAACCAGGCCAGTGCGGCGGGCCAGGCCGCGACCCATTCCAAGCCCTGCCAGAGCCAATCCATCAGCCGCGCGGCCAGGCGCCAGGCCCACTGCGCCGCCTGCGGCCACAGCGGCTGCAGGCCCAGGCCGGCCAGCGACAGCGGCACCACGCCCAGGCTGATCCAGGGAATGCCGACGAGGTTCACCAACGGCCCCGGCAGCGAGGCCTGGGCGAAGAACCAGGCGCCCACCGGCAACAGGCCGAGGCTGGCCACGCCCTGCGCACCCAGGTAGGGCCGCAGCCAGCCCTGCCCCGGCCCCGACGGCAGGCACCACAGCAGCCAGGCCACGCCGAGGTAGCTGAGCCAGAAGCCCGGTGCCAGCACCGACAGCGGGTCGACCAGCAGCACCAGGAGGGTCGCCAGCGCCAGCGAACGGCCGGTGCCCTGCGGTCGCCGCGCCATCCGCGCCAGCGCGACGGCAGCGATCATCAGCGCCGTGCGCACCGTCGGCAGTGCGAAACCGGCCAGCGCCGTGTAGGCCAGGGCCATCAGCAAGGCTGCGGCCGCCACGCCCTGCGGTCGCGGCCAGCGCCAGGCCAGCGCGGGCCAGAGCCACCAGGCGAGCCGCGCCAGCAGCGCGCCGAAGCCGGCGACCAGGCCGACGTGGAAGCCGGAGATGGCGATCAGGTGGGTCAGGCCGGTGGCGCGCAGCACCTCCCAGTCGCGGTCGTCCAGGCCGCGGGTATCGCCCAGCGCCAGGGCCTGCACGAATCGCGCGCCCTCGCCCGGCACCGCCTCGGCGATGGCCTGGGAGGCGCGCCCGCGCAGCGCATCCAGGCCGGACCCGCCGGACAGCACCCGCGCCGAGCCGGGTTCGGCGACATGCCCCGTGGCCGCCAGTCGCCGCTCCAGCGCGCGGCACTCGAAATCGAAGCCACCGGGGTTCACGACGCCACGCGGAACCCGCAGCTTGAGGTTCAGGCGCCAGACGCTGCCGGGCGCGAGTTCCGGCGGTGCCTCGCCGGGCTGCGCGAACCACGACAGCTGCAGGCGACGGCCGACCAGCGCCGCAGCCTCGCCATCGGCCGCCTCGACGCGCAGTTCGAACCGGACGCTGTCCCCGCCGGCGACCGGCAGGCCGAGGACGCGTCCGTCCACGCTGAGCACGCGTCCCGCCAGCTCCGGCGGCAGCTGGCGCGAGAGCGCGAAGGCACCGTGTCCGCAGGCCAGCGACAGGCCCAGCAGGAAGGCGCCCAGCGGGCGCCAGGGCGTGGCCGGCCACCACAGCGCCAGGCCCGCCGCGCCCCAGGCCAGCCACCACGCGGGCGGCGGCAGCGTGGCCAGGCCGGGCACCCACAGCGTGCCGGCCAGCAGCGCGGCGGCGACCGCGAGGCCGAAGGGCTCGGGCGCCCGCCCGGGCGGCACTCAGTCCCCGGCGAGGGGTCGCAGTTGTCCCTGGGTCAGTTCCAGGGTCCGATCCAGTCGCCGCGCCAGGCGGCGATCGTGGGTCACCAGCACCAGGGCGGTGCCCAGGCTGCGGTTGAGTTCGAGCAGCAGGTCGAACACGCCGGCGGCGGTCTTCTCGTCGAGGTTGCCGGTGGGTTCGTCGCCCAGCACGCAGGCCGGGCGCGTGACCAGGGCGCGCGCGACGGCGGCACGCTGGCGCTCGCCGCCGGAGAGCTCGCCCGGCTTATGGCCCAGGCGATGCCCCAGGCCGACGCGCTCGAGCAGCTCGCGCGCCGGTGCGGCGGCCGCAGCCGGCCGCTCGCCGCGCACCAGCAGCGGCATCATCACGTTCTCGAGCGCGGTGAACTCGGGCAGCAGGTGGTGGAACTGGTAGACGAAGCCGAGCGCGCGGTTGCGCAGTTCGCCGCGGGCGCGTTCGCCCAGGGCCGACAGCCGCTGGCCGGCTACTTCCACCTCGCCGTGGGTGGCGTGGTCGAGGCCGCCGAGCAGGTGCAGCAGCGTGCTCTTGCCGGTGCCCGAGGCGCCGACGATGGCCACCGTCTCGCCGCGCCGCACCTCCAGCTGCAGCCCGTCGAACACCGGCGTGCGCAGCGTGCCCTCGATATAGGTCTTGCCCAGGTCGCTGCAGCGGATGACGACCTCGTTTTGCATGGGCTTATTCATAGCGCAGCGCCGTGGCGGGATCGACGCGCGAGGCGCGCCAGGCCGGGTAAAGGGTGGCGAGCAGGCACATCAGGAAGGCCACGCCCGCGACCATGGCCACGTCGGAGGGATCGACCAGGGTGGGCACGCCGGAAATGTAGTACACGTCGGCCGGCATCAGCTCGGCCCCGGCCAGGCCCTCGATGAAGCGGACCACGTGCGAGAGGTTGGCCGCCAGCGGCACGCCCACGCCCACGCCGACGGCGATGCCCACCACGCCGATCACCAGGCCCTGCACCACGAACACGCGCATGACCGCGCCGGGCGACATGCCCAGGGTGCGCAGCACGGCGATGTCGGACTGCTTGTCCTGCACCAGCATCACCAGCGAGGACACCAGGCCGAAGGCGGCGATGGCGATCACCAGCGATAGCAGGATGAACATCACCGTCTTCTCCATGCGCAGGGCGCGGAAGAAGTTGGCGTTGTCGCGCATCCAGTCGCGCACGCGGTAGCCGCCGCCGAGCTGGTCGGACAGGTCGCGCGCCACCGGGTAGGCCTGCCAGAGGTCGTCGAGCTTCAGGCGCACGCCGGTGACGCCCTCGCCCATGCGGCCCAGCCGCTGGGCGTCCTGCAGGTGCACCAGGGCCATGCCCAGGTCGTACTCCTGCGCGCCGGCCTCGAACAGGCCGACGACCTGGAAGCGGCGCGCCCGCGGCATCGCCCCGAGCGGGGTGACCGAGGACTCGGAGATGTAGACGTTCACCGAGTCGCCGACGCCGGCGCCGAGCATCAGGGACAGTTCGCGGCCCAGGATGATGCGGTACTCGCCGGCCACGAGGTCGTCGAGCGAGCCCTGCACCATCCTGTCCGCCAGTTCCGAGACCCTGGGCTCGTAGTCCGGCAGCACGCCACGAACGATGGCACCGCGGCGGGCGCGGCCCTGCAGCAACGACTCGGTCTCGGTGTAGGGCGCGGCGCCCAGCACCCGCGGGTCGGCATCGGCGACTTCGACGGCGCGGGGCCAGTCCTGCAACGGCCCGCCGATGCCCGAGACGGTGGCGTGCGCCACCATGCCCAGGATGCGCTCGCGCAGTTCGTGCTGGAAGCCGCTCATCACCGAGATCGTGGTGATCAGCACCAGCACGCCCAGCGAAATACCCAGGATGGAGGCGAGCGAGAGGAAGGAGATGAAGCCGTTTCGGCGCTTGGCGCGCAGGTAGCGCAGGCCGATGGCGATGGGAAGGTTGGCGAGCATGGGCCCCTAGGCTGCCATGGAAGGAAAGTGGATGGCCGAACGCGGGCTGACGCAGGAAAGCAGGCGCAGCCGCCGGCGCAGCGGACGCGGCAGGGTATCGGGCCACCATGCCGCGCGCCAGTGGTGGCCCCGGGCATCGCGGCCCCACAGGCACAGCAGCGGCCCCTGCTCGCGCAGCCGCGGCCGGCGGATGTGCCGTACCCTGCCCTGCGGATCGGCCAGCCACAGGCCATCGTGCGCCCAGGCCAGCGCCAGCGGCGGGCGCGTCCATTCGCGCCAGGCCTGGGCCAGGCCCAGGAGCAGCGCCCCGAGCGCCAGCGGTGCACGCCAGGCAGCGTCGAACCCGCTGGCCATCACCGAGCCAGCCGCCAGCAGCGCCAGCGCGCACAGCGCGGCGCAGGGCCAGCGGGAGGGCCGCCAGTCAAACCGGCAGGTCGAGGATGGCGTCGACGATCGAGGCAAGGCCGGTGTCCTCCGGGCGTTCGCGCCCCATGAACCACCGCCACAGCTTATCGTCCTCGGTGTCGAGCAGCCTTAGGAATTCCGCCCGTTCGGCCTCATCCGCCGCGGGCCAGCGACCGTCGAGATAGCGCAGCATGAGCTGGTCGAGCTCGCGCATGCCTCGCCGGCAGCGCCAGCGCAGGCGCTTGAGTTCGGCGTCTTCGCTCACAGGATGCCGGCCAGGAGCACGCCCCACAGGGTCCAGAGCACGACGCCGCCGGCGAGGTAGGCCAGGAATCGGTGGCGGACCTTGTTGTACGTGCAGTGGATGGCGCTGTGCAGCACGCGCAGGGCCACGAAGGCCCAGGCCAGGCCCACGGTGAGCGCGCCGGCCTGTTCGGTGAGCACGCCCACCACCAGCGCCAGGTAGAACAGCACCGGCAGCTCGAACAGGTTGCGGAAGTTGTCGGCCGCGCGACTGTCCTTGACCAGCGCGGCCATCTGGGCCGAGCTGGCCACGGCCTGCGGGTGGATGCGGTTGCGCGCCAGCTGCCCCAGGCGCTCGAATCCCATGCGCATCATCACCAGCATCACCAGCCCCGCCATCGCGAAGGCCGGCAGCAGCAGGTCGCGGGCGCCCACGTCAGGCGCCCCGGCGCTGCAGCATCAGCTTCTTGATCTCGCCGATCGCCCGGGCCGGGTTCAGGCCCTTGGGACAGGTGCGCGCGCAGTTCATGATGGTGTGGCAGCGGTAGAGCTTGAACGGATCCTCGAGATCGTCCAGGCGCGCACCGGTGTCCTCGTCGCGGCTGTCGATGATCCAGCGGTAGGCCTGCAGCAGGATCGCCGGGCCCAGGTAGCGGTCGCCGTTCCACCAGTAGCTGGGGCAGCTGGTCGAGCAGCAGGCGCAGAGGATGCACTCGTACAGGCCGTCGAGCTTGGCGCGGTCTTCCTTCGACTGCAGGCGCTCCTTGGCCGGGGCCGTGCTCTGCGTGCGCAGCCAGGGCTTGATCGAGGCGTACTGGGCGTAGAAGTGCGACAGGTCCGGCACCAGGTCCTTGATGACCGGCATGTGCGGCAGCGGGTAGATCGGCACGTCCTTGCCGCCGCAGTCCTCGATGGCCTTGGTGCAGGCCAGGGTGTTGGTGCCGTCGATGTTCATCGCGCACGAGCCGCAGATGCCCTCGCGGCAGGAGCGGCGGAAGGTGAGCGTGGGGTCGATCTCGTTCTTGATCTTGATCAGCGCGTCCAGGACCATCGGGCCGCACGAATCCATGTCGACTTCGTAGGTGTCGGTGCGCGGGTTGGCGCTGTCGTCCGGGTTCCAGCGGTAGACCTTGAACACGCGCACGTTCTTCGCGCCCTGGGCGGCGAAGTGCTTGCCCTTGGTGACCTTGGAATTCTTCGGGAGGGTGAACTCAGCCATTTTCTCGATTCCGGGTTTGTGGGAAGGCCTTTTCGCCCTCCCACAGGGTCAGTACGTGCGGGCCTTGAGGGGCACCACTTCGACGTCGTTGCTCAGGGTGTACATGTGCACCGGGCGGTAGTCGATGCGGGTGTTGCCCGCCTCGTCCACCCAGCACAGCGTGTGCTTGTGCCAGTTCACGTCGTCGCGCTCGGAGTAGTCCTCGCGGGCGTGCGCGCCGCGCGACTCCTTGCGGTTCTCGGCCGAGACCAGGGTGGCCACGGCCTGGCCCAGCAGGTTCTGCAACTCGAGCGTCTCGATCAGGTCGGAGTTCCAGACCATCGAGCGGTCGGAGACGCGCACGTCGGCGAAGCTCTTGTTGACCTCGGTGATCTTCTGCACGCCCTCGAGCAGGGTCTCGCCGGTGCGGAACACCGCGGCGTTGTTCTGCATCACGTGCTGCATCCGGTCGCGGATCTCCGCCGTCGGCGTGCCGCCGTTGGCGTGGCGCAGCTTGTCGAGGTTGGCCAGCGACTTGTCGCAGGCCGAAGGCCCCAGCGTCTTGTGCGCAGCGCCCGGCTTGATGGTCTCGGCGCAGCGGTTGGCCACCGCGCGGCCGAACACCACCAGGTCGAGCAGCGAGTTCGAGCCCAGGCGGTTGGCGCCGTGCACCGACACGCAGGCCGCCTCGCCGATGGCGTACAGGCCCGGCACGACCGTGTCCGGGTTGCCGTCCTTAAGCGTGACCACCTCGCCGTGGTAGTTGGTCTGCAGGCCGCCCATGTTGTAGTGCACGGTCGGAAGCACCGGGATCGGCTGCTTGGTGACGTCGACGCCGGCGAAGATCTTGGCGGTCTCGGCGATGCCCGGCAGCTTCTCGTGGATGTCGGCCGGGTTGAGGTGGGTCAGGTCGAGGTGGATGTGGTCGCCCTTGGCGCCCACGCCGCGGCCCTCGCGGATTTCGATGGTCATCGAGCGGCTGACCACGTCGCGCGAGGCCAGGTCCTTGGCGTTGGGCGCGTAGCGCTCCATGAAGCGCTCGCCCTTGGAATTGCGCAGGATGCCGCCTTCGCCGCGCACGCCCTCGGTGATCAGGCAGCCGGCGCCGTAGATGCCGGTGGGATGGAACTGCACGAACTCCATGTCCTGCAGCGGCAGGCCGGCGCGCAGGGCCATGCCGCCGCCGTCGCCGGTGCAGGTGTGGGCCGAGGTGGCGCTGAAGTAGGCGCGGCCGTAGCCGCCGGTGGCCAGCACGGTGCCCTGGGCGCGGAACAGGTGCAGCTCGCCGGTGGCCATGTCGAGCGCCAGCACGCCGCGGCAGGCGCCCTCCTCGTCCATGATCAGGTCGAGCGCGAAGTACTCGATGAAGAACTCGGCCGAGTGCGCCAGCGACTGCTGGTAAAGCGTGTGCAGGATGGCGTGGCCGGTGCGGTCGGCGGCGGCGCAGGTGCGCTGGGCGGTGCCCTTGCCGTAGTGCGTGGTCATGCCGCCGAAGGGGCGCTGGTAGATGCGGCCGTCCTCGGTGCGCGAGAACGGCACGCCCTGGTGCTCGAGCTCGATGATGGCCGGGATGGCCTCGCGGCACATGTACTCGATGGCGTCCTGGTCGCCCAGCCAGTCCGAACCCTTGATGGTGTCGTAGAAGTGGAAGCGCCAGTCGTCCTCGCCCATGTTGCCCAGCGCGGCCGAGATGCCGCCCTGCGCCGCCACAGTGTGCGAGCGGGTCGGGAACACCTTGCTGATGCAGGCGGTCTTGAGGCCCTTCTGGGCCAGGCCGAAGGTGGCGCGCAGGCCGGCGCCGCCGGCGCCGACGACGACCATGTCGTACTTGTGCTCGTGGATCTTGTAGGCGGACGTCATGGCGTTCTCAGGCGAGGAAGTAGATGCGGCCGATGGCCAGCAGGGAGGCGATGGCGGCCAGGGCATAGGCGAACTTGACCGCCACCTGCAGCACCAGCTCGGCGCCGCCGTGCACGTAGTCTTCGATCACCACCTGCAGGCCCAGGCGGGCGTGCCAGAACAGCGAGAGTACGAAGGCGGTCAGCAGCACCACCGTCAGCGGCTGGGACAGGGTCGCGCGCACGGTGCCCAGGTCGTCGCCGATCAGGCCGACCATCATGATGATGAACCAAGGCGTGAGCAGCATCAGCGCGAGGGCCGTCAGCCGCTGGTGCCACCAGTGCGTGGTGCCGTCCTTGGCCGAGCCCAGGCCCTTGGCGCGGGCGAGCGGGTTGCGCAGGCTCATGCCGCACCTCCGGCGTTCACGCCGAAGTACCAGAGCACGGCCGTCAGGACGACGGCCAGCACGGCCACGGCGTAGCCGCTGGCGTAGGCCTTGGGGAGGTCGTAGCCGTGGCCGGCATCCCAGGCCAGGTGCCGGATGCCGTTGAGGAAGTGATAGACCAGGCAGGCCGAGAAGGCGAACAGGGCAAGCTTGCCGGGCACCGAGGCCAGCACCGCGCTGTAGGCCGCGAAGGCCTCGGCGCCGGTGGCGGCGGCGACCAGCCAGCCGGCGAAAACCAGCGAACCCAGGGCCAGGACCACGCCCGTGCCGCGGTGCAGGATGGACATCACGCTCGTCAGCTGCGGCCGGTAGACCTGCAGGTGCGGGGACAAGGGTCGTTCTTGCGTCGCCATGGGCTGCGCTCGTCTCGGTGGATGTGGAAAGAATGCCGGGTGGGATGTCGGCGGAATGTTCAGAAGTCGATGCAGCGGCCGTTCTTTTCCCAGTCCCCGTAGCGGGTGGGGTCCGGTCCGCCGCGGCCACCGACTTCCGCCGGCGGCTCGGCCGGAGCCGGGTCCGGCGGACTGGCCGGGGCTTCGGGAGCGTCGGTGGATTGGCCTAAGATGCGAGGCTCTGTCGCCATTCCTTAATGTTAAGTCGCGCAGCCAATGTCGTTCAAGCCAATTGATCGCGTTCCACCCTGCCCCGCCCTCCCTGGCACCGGCCTGCTCGCGGTCCGCGGGCGTGATGCCGGCGCGTTCCTGCAGGCGCAGTCGATGAACGACGTGGCGGCGCTGGCCGTGGGCCAGTGGCACTGGAACGGCCTGCTGACGCCCAAGGGCCGCGTGATCTTCCTGTTTGCACTGGCGCGCACCGGTGAAGAGGCCTATCTGGTCATCGCGCCCGACGCCGGCGCGGACGAGCTCAAGGCGCAGCTGCAACGCTTCGTCTTCCGCAGCAAGCTGGTGCTGGACGCGTCGCCCGCGCTGGTCGCCGCCGCCGCGCCCGGCCAGGCCCCCGGAGCGGGCCATGTCCTGCTCGACGGCGGCGAAGGCGCGATTGGCCTCGACCTGGGCGGTGAAGGTGGCCCGCGCGGCCTGTGGCTGCTGCCGCCGGAACACCCGGCGCTGGCGCCGGAAGATCCGGCGACCAGCGCCGAATGGCGCCTGGCCGACCTCGCCCACGGCCTGCCGCGGCTGTCGCCCGGCCAGCGCGAGGCTTGGACCCCGCAGATGCTTTCGCTCGATCGCCTGGGCGCCTTCAGCCTGAAGAAGGGCTGCTACCCGGGGCAGGAAATCGTCGCCCGCACGCATTACCTGGGCCAGGCCAAGCGCGAGCTGCGCCGCCTGTCGGCGGCCGCGCCGCTCGCCGAGGGCGCGCCCGTGGCCGGCCCCGACGGCCTGGAGCAGGGGCGGCTGGTCTGCGTCGCCAGCCACGGCGACCGCCACGAGGCCCTGGCCGTGCTGCCCGCCGGCCTGGACCCCGCCGCGACGCTTTCAGCCGGCCAGCCGCTCGGGCGCCTGCCCCTGCTCGGTGGCCTGGCACGCTGAACCGCTGACTGAACCGGCTCCCGGAACCGCCGCGGCTCGCTTGGCCCCCGCCCGGTTGTCTGCTATACCGCCGGGCACAGGGAGGAACAAACATGAAGCTCAAGAATTGCCTTCTGGCAATCGCGCTGGCCCTGGCGGGCATGTCCGCCTCGGCCGCCGAGTACACGCTCGCGGTGGAGCCGAACTACCCGCCGTCTCAGGCGCAGCAGGTCTACCAGCCGCTGCTCGACTATCTCTCGGCCAGCACCGGCCACACTTTCAAGCTCAAGACCGCGGCCAACTACCATGTGTACTGGCGCGACCTGCGCGCCGGCATGAAGGTGGACTTCGCGTTCGAGGAAGCGCACTTCACCGGCTACCGCATGGGCCGCCTGGGCTTCACGCCGCTGGTGCGCACCGCCGAGGCCACGCGTTATTCGCTGTTGGCCGACTCGATGGTGGCCGAGGAAGGCATCCCCGGCCTGATCGGTCGCCCGGTGGTGAGCATGCCGGCGCCGAGCATGGGCTACCTGCTGCTCAACGAGCTCTATCGCAACCCGATCGCCTCGCCCGAGATCAAGTCGGTGGCCTCCGGCTGGCGCGACGGCGTGGAGATGATCTTCTCCCAGGAAACCGACGCGGCGATGGTGCCCAACTACATCGCCCAGCTCTATCCGAACCTGGTCGTGGTGTCCGAGTCGCGCGAGTTCACCGGCCGTACGCTCAGCGCAGCCGGCACCGTGCCCTCGGACGTGCGCCAGGCGGTGGCCGAGGCCATGCTCAAGCTGCACGAGGACCCGGCGGTGTACGAAGTGCTGGTCGAACTCGGCTCGGCGCAGTTCGTCGAAGCCAGCGCCGGCGAGTACGAGGGTTCCGAGCGCCTGCTTGCGGGCGTGTTCGGCTACAAGCCGCGCCCGTCGGCCAATACGCCGGCCGAGGCCGCGGAGCCGACCATCGACCTGGACGACGAGAACCTGGGCGGCATCGAGGTCACGGCCGGGGACTGAGCCCGGCCGCCGGCCTCAGCCGGCCTCGAAGTGGATGATGTCGCCGGTGTTGACGCCGAAGGCCTGGCCGAGGCTGATGGTGCCGGACTTGCGCAGGTGCAATTCGTCGCGGTGGAGCTTGATCGCGTCGTCCTCGCCGATGCGCACGTAGGTGCCGTTGGTCGAACGGTCGGTGATCATGAAGTGCCCGCGCTTGTACTCGAGCATGGCGTGCGTGCGGCTGACCCAGTCGGCCTCCACCACCAGGTGGTTGCCCGGCTCGCGCCCCATCAGGAAGGGCTCGGAATCAGGTCGAAGTTCGATGGTCTCACCGCGGTGGCGCAGGCGCAGTACGCCCAGCGCCGCCGCGTCGTCGGCGCCAGCCACCGGGCGCGCCGGTGCCTGCACGCGGGTCATACCCGAGGTGTCTTCCTGCCAGACCAGGTCGACGATGGCGATGGGCAGCAACTTGCCGCTCACCCGCGCCTTGCCCAGGCTGCGCGCCTCGGGCATGCCGGCGCCCAGCCCGTCGTAGGTGGCGGCGGTGGTGACCACCTGCTCGCGCTTGGCCAGCGAGGCCATGCGCGCGGCGACGTTCACCGCGTCGCCATAGACGTCGCCATCGGCCTCCTCGAGCGCATCGCCATGGTGCAGGCCGATGCGCACGGCCAGGCTGTCGCGCACGAATTCGATGTCGCGGGCCATGCGCCGCTGCATGTCGCAGGCGGCCAGCACGCCGTTCATGGCCTTGGGGAAGGTGCACATCACCTCGTCGCCGATGGTCTTGATGACGCGGCCGCCGTGCTGGCGGCAGACCTCGGACAGCGCCCCGAGCACCAGCGCGATCAGGCGGCGCGCCTCGACGTCGCCCTTGGTCTCGAACAGCCTCGTGCTGCCGCTGACGTCGGCGAACAGGATGGTCTGGGGCCGGGACTGGGCGCTCATGTCGAGGCAAACGATATCAGGCCAGGGCCTCGGCCATGGCCACGATGTCGTCGTCGGACGGAATGACCAGGAAGGCCGCGCCCGCCAGCGGGGTGTAGGTGTCCTCGCCGACCACGCGGCGCAGCGGCTTGGCGCCCTGCCCGCCCTCGACCACGGCGGTGATGATGCCTTCGCCCACGCCGGCCGAGCGGCGACCCTCGTCCACCACCAGGATGCGATCGCACTCGCCGGCGTGGCGGGCGATGGCGGCGGCATTGAGCGGCTGCAGCCAGCGCAGGTCCACCACGCGCACCTTCCAGCCCTTCGCGGCCTCGATGCGCCTCGCCGCGCGCAGGCTCATCGGTACGCCGTTGCCGAACGTGAAGATGACCAGGTCGCGGGCCTCGGGGGCGTACACGCGCTCCTCGCCCACGACCATGGCCTGGTCGGGCGCCGGGTAGCTGGTGAGCCACTGGCCATCGCCCGGCTCGTAGAGGTCCTTGGTCATGTACAGCGCGATCGGCTCGAGGTAGGCGCACACGCGCCCGTCCACCTTCGCCAGGGCCATCATCGTGCGCAGCATGGTGGCGGCGTCGTCGCCGCGGCTGGGGCAGCCGACCACCAGGCCGGGGATGTCGCGCAGCGCGGTGATCGAGTTGTCGTTGTGGAAATGCCCGCCGAAGCCGCGCTGGTAGCCCAGCGAGGCGATGCGCATCACCATCGGGTTGCGGTACTGGCCGTTGGAGAAGAACTGCAGGCTGCAGGCCTCGCCGCGGATCTGGTCGCAGGCGTTGTGGAAATAGGCCAGGTACTGGATCTCGGGCATCGGCAGCATGCCGACGTTGGCATAGCCCTGGGCCAGGCCCAGGATCATGGTTTCGTCGAGCAGCGTGTTGAACACGCGCGCATTCCTGAACGCCTTGTGCAGGCCCTTGGTGACGGTGTAAACGCCGCCCTTCTGAGCCACGTCCTCGCCGAACAGCAGCGCCTCGGGGTACTTGCAGAACAGGTCGTGCAGGGCCTGGTTGATCTGGATGGCCAGGTGCTTCGGCGGCTGGTTCTCGGGCAACTTCGCCTCGCTGCCGAACACGGCCAGGCGCTTGTCGGCGTAGTCGGCGCGCGCGGCTTCGGCGGCCACCTTGTCCGGGGTGAACGGCGCCAGCGGCGCCATCACCTCGGCCAGGTCGGTCAGCTTGGGACGACGGTCGGCCTCTTCGGCTGCGGCGAAGCAGCGGGCGCGCATGGCCTCGTACTTGCCCAGCAGCTCATCCTTCGACATCAGGCCCGAGACCAGGGCGATCTCGGCCGAGCGCAGCAGCGGGTCGGTGGCCTCGACCGCCATCAGCTCCTCGATGCTGCGCCACTCGATCTCGAAGTCGGTGCCGGCGTGGCCCATGATCCGGGTGGTCTTGAGGTGCAGGAAGGTCGGGCGGCGGGTGCGGCGGCAATGCTCCACCGCGGCCTGCACCTGGCCGTAGCCGGTGGCGATGTCGAGGCCATCGGCGAAGAAATAATCGAGGCCGTCGCGGTGGCGGAAGGCGTTGCCGATCCAGCCGCCCGGGGTCTTGACCGAAATGCCGATGCCGTTGTCCTCGCACACGAACAGCACCGGCGCCGGCAGGCGCTGGTAGGCCGTCCACTGGGCGGTGTTGAAGGCGGTCTGGGCGGTGGCGTGGTTGCTCGAGGCGTCGCCGAAGCTGCAGATGGCGATCGAATCGTCCGGGATCGGCAGCGAATGACCGATGCGGCGCGCCTGCTCGATGGCGATGGCCGTGCCGAGCGCCTTGGGCAGGTGCGAAGCAATCGTCGAGGTCTGCGGCAGCACCCACAGCGGCTTGCTGCCCCAGACTTTGTGCCGGCCGCCCGAGGCCGGGTCGTCCTTGCTGGCGGCGAAGGAAAGCGCCGAGTCCATCACCGGGTCCATGCCCGGCAGCTTGCGGAAGCGCTCGGCCATGAAGCCGCCGGAGCGATAGTGCAGGAAGGCCGGGTCGGTGTGGCGCGCCAGGCGCGCCACCATCGCGTTGCCCTCGTGGCCGCTCGAGCCGATGGTGTAGAACACCTTCTGCTGCACGCGCAGCACGCGCGCCATCAGGTCGAGGTGGCGCGAGACCAGCTGCGACTCGAACAGTTCGAGGAAATCAGCCGCCGTGCAGGCGCTGCCGTCGAGCACCGGCTCGTGCGGGGCCGGCCGGTGCAGGGGCTTGCCCGACCAGGCCTTCACGAACTCGGTGAAGTTGTCGTCGCAGACCTTGGCGCGGTTGACGTCCTTGTGGCGGGCGGGGATCAGGGTCGCGGCGGACATGGCGGGCGGCGTTCCTCAATCAGAACGCGTTGATGCCGGTCACTTCGCGGCCGATCACCAGCTGGTGCACGGTTTCCGTGCCTTCGTAGGTGATCACCGACTCGAGGTTGAGCGCGTGGCGGATCGGCGGGTGCTCGGTGGTGATACCGGCGCCGCCGAGGACGTCGCGGGCCTCGCGGCAGATGTCCAGGGCCATGCGGCAGTTGTTCCACTTGGCCAGCGAGACCTGCGCCGGCTGCATGGTGCCGGCGTCCTTGAGGCGGCCCAGCTGCAGGCTCAGCAGCTGCGCCAGGGTGATGCGGCGGGCCATGTCGGCCAGCTTGAGCTGCACGGCCTGGGTGGCGGCGATGGGGCGGTTGAACAGCACGCGATCCTTGGAATATTCCAGCGCCGAGGTGTAGGCGGCGATGGCGGCGCCGATCGGGCCCCAGGTGATGCCGTAGCGGGCCTGGGTCAGGCAGCCCAGCGGACCCTTGAGGCCCTTGACGTTGGGCAGGCGCTGGCTGTCGGGCACGCGCACCGAGTCGAAGTAGAGCGCCGAGGTGACCGAGGCGCGCAGGCTCATCTTCTTGTGCACTTCGTGGGCCTCGAAGCCCTTGGTGCCCTTCTCGACGATGAAGCCCTGGATGCCCTCGTCGGTCTGGGCCCAGACGATGGCGATATCGGCGAGGTTGCCGTTGGTGATCCACATCTTGGCGCCGTTGATGACCCAGTCGCCGCCGTCCTTCCTGGCCACCGTCTTCATGTTGGCCGGGTCGGAGCCGCCGTGCGGCTCGGTCAGGCCGAAGCAGCCGATGATCTCGCCGCGGGCCATGCCCGGCAGGTACTTGCGGCGCTGCTCTTCCGAGCCGTAGGCGTGGATCGGATACATGCACAGCGAGCTCTGCACCGAGACGAAGCTGCGGATGCCGCTGTCGCCGCGCTCGAGCTCCTGGCAGATCAGGCCGTAGCTGACGGCGTTGAGGCCGGCACAGCCGTATTCCTCGGGGAGCGAGGAACCCAGCAGGCCCATCGCCGCGATCTCCGGCACCAGCTCCTTCGGGAAGCGGCCCTGGTCGAAGCAGTCGCCGATGATCGGCAGCACCTTTTCGTCGGTGAAGCGGGCGACGGAGTCCTGGATCATCCGCTCCTCTTCGCTGAGCAGGGAACGGATGTCGAACAGGTCGGTCGGGTTCAGGGCCATGGCTGCGGGCTTTCGTGTGGGCTGGAAAGCCGGGGATTCTAACGGTTTCCCGCTGCCGCCGGCAGCTTCGGCGGCCCGGGAAAAGTGAAGGGCCGGCATGGCCGGCCCTTCGGGACATCACGCGGGCTGCCGCGGGCTCAACCCTTCGGCGGCGTATCCTTGCCCGCCACGGCGATCACGCCGTCCTTGATCGGCAGGCGGCTGCCCGGGTCCTCGTCCATCACCAGGCGGCCGGTCTGGCCGTCATAGCGCCAGGTGACGTCGTAGCCGACGATCTTGTCGCGCTCGCCGAGCTGGATCTGGGCGCCGGGCTTGCGGTCGACCCGGATGCTGCCCAGCTCGCCCTCGCTGCGGTAGGTCACGTCGTAACCGACGACTTCCTCGCGCGGCTCGGACACGGTCTGGCAGACCCGCTGGACCTCGGTGGTCTTGCGGCCACCCTCGTGGCGACGGTCGATCTCGCGGCCGGCGTAGGCGCCGCCCACCGCACCGGCCACCGTGGCCAGCTTGCGGCCGTCGCCCTTGCCCACCTGGTTGCCGACCAGGCCGCCGACGACGGCACCGATCACCATGCCGTCCTTGTCGCCGAAGCGCTCGGGCTGGCGGGTCTCGACCACGCGGTCCTCGCAGACCTCGCGCTGGCCTGTGCGCATCTCGGTGATGGCGTTGGCGGCCACCACGTCGCCCAGGATGGGCTCCTTGACGGTGATCGGCGTGGCCGACACCACCTCGGCATAGGGAGTGGAAAGGGTGGTGTAGGCGGCGATGGCACCACCGCCAACCAGCACACCGGCCAGCACGGCCAGGACGGTCTTGTTCATGGTCTGGTCCTCCATTGGCGGCGGTCATCCGCCGTCGCGCTGGCAGCTTGTGCCAGCCTTCCTGAACACTAACGTAAAACGCCGGCGGCTGCGTCACGGCGTGGTAAGTTTTCCGTGTCCGCACCGGGAGCCCCGCCATGGCCAATCCGCTCACCGCGCCGCTGGTCGGCTTCGCCTCGAAGCTGCGCTTCCCTACCCTGTTCAAGCTCACGCTGGCGCTGATGGTGCTCAGCTGGCTGCTGCCCGACCCGATCCCGTTCGTCGATGAGATCGCCACGGCCCTGCTGGCCCTGGTGCTGGCGAACTGGCGACGCAAGGACGTCCCGGCCGGCGGCGAGGTCATCGAAGGCCAGGCCCGGCGCGAATGAGCCTGCTCTACGACAGCCACTGCCACCTCGACGCCCCCGGGTTCGACCCCGACCGTGCCGAGGTGCTGGCCCGGGCCCGGGCCGCGGGCGTCACCCGCCAGCTGGTGCCGGCCGTGGACCGGGCCGGCTGGGAGGCCATCGCCGCCCTGTGCGATGCCGACCCGGGCCTGCGACCCGCCTGGGGCCTGCACCCGATGTTCCTGGACCGCCACCGGCCCGCACACCTGGACGAACTGGCCGAGTGGCTGGCCACCCGGCGCCCGGCGGCGGTCGGCGAGTGCGGGCTGGATTTCTTCGTCGAGGGCCTGGACCCGGATACCCAGCGGCTCTACTTCCGCCGCCAGCTCGGGCTGGCCCGCGAGTTCGACCTGCCGGTGGTGATCCATGCCCGCCGCGCCGTGGACGAGGTGATCGCCACGCTGCGCCAGGTCGGCGGCCTGCGCGGCGTCGTGCACAGCTGGTCGGGCAGCGAGGAGCAGGCGCGGCAGTTGTTCGCGATGGGCTTTTCCCTTGGCATCGGCGGGCCGGTCACCTACGAGCGCGCGCGGCGGCTGCGCCGCACCGTGGCCACCATGCCGATCGAGCACCTGCTGCTGGAAACCGACGCCCCCGACCAGCCCGACGCCGGGCATCGCGGCCAGCGCAACGAGCCGGCCCGGCTGGGCCGGGTGCTCGAGACGGTGGCGGCCCTGCGCGGCGAGTCGCCCGACAGCGTGGCGCAGGCCACCACGGCCAACGCACGGCGCCTGTTCGGCTGAGCGGCCTCAGTCCGCCGGCCGGGCCTTGAGCAGCAGCTCGATGGCCTTGCCGGCCATCGCAAAGCCGAAGGTGCCGGTGATGTGCGTGGCCGCGCCCAGGCCGGCGCCGCAGTCGAGCTTGAGCGCGGCGTCGGCGCCCAGCCTGGGGCGTACGCCGCAGACGCTGCCGTCGGGCTGGGGGTACTTCACGTTCTCCATCGAGTACACCGCCGGCACGCCGAAATAGCGGTCGGGGTTGCGCGGGAAGCCGAAGTCGGCGCGCAGCTTCTTGCGGATCAGCGCCAGCATGGCGTCGTGCTCGGTGCGCGAGAGGTCGCGCACGCGCACCAGGGTCGGGTCGGTGCGCCCGCCGGCCGAACCGCAGGCAATCAGCGGCAATTTGCGGCGGCGGCACCAGGCGATCATCCCGAGCTTGCTGCGCAGGCTGTCGCAGGCGTCGAGCACCAGGTCGTGGCCGCGGTCGAGCAGCGCCTCGAGGTTGGACGGCAGCAGGAACTGCGGCACCACCTCGACCCCGATGCCCGGATTGATGGCGCGGCACCGCTCGGCCAGCACCTCGCCCTTGCCGCGGCTGTACTGCCCTTCGAGCGCGTGCAGCTGCCGGTTGGTGTTCGAGACACAGGTTTCGTCGGCGTCCACCAGCACGAGGCGGCCCACGCCGCTGCGCGCCAGCGATTCGACCACCCAGGAGCCGACGCCGCCCAGGCCGACCACGCAAACCTGCGCGCCGGCCAGCCTTTTCACCGCGCCGCGGCCATAGAGCCGGTCGATGCCGGCGAAACGAGGGTCTGCCATGGCGGCATTCTACCCGCGCCCCGCCGGATGAACGCGACGGCAACCCGCGGCCGCGCTGGTCGGCACCGGTTCAGGCGCGTTTGCCTAGCGTCGGCCCCGTGTCCCCGATCCCGTGCAAGGAGCCGACCATGAACACCCGCATCCTCGCCGTCGCCGCCCTGTCGGTCACGCTGGCCGCCTGCGCCAGCAGCCAGCCGCGCAGCGCCTACGGCGGCTACAACAGCTACGACCGCGGCTATGCCCAGCGCTGCTACGACTGCGGCCGCATCGAGCGCATCGAGCAGGTCTACGGTGCACGCGAGAACAGCCGCACCGGCGCGGTGCTCGGCGGCATCGTCGGCGCGGTCGCCGCCCGCGAGATCCCGACCCATGGCAGCGAAGGCAAGCGCAACACCGCCACCGTGGCCGGCGCGGTCGCCGGCGCCGTGGCCGGCAACGCCATCGAGAACAAGGTCAACGAGGCCACGTTCGACATCCATGTGCGCATGGACAATGGCCGCCTGATCGTGATCAACCGCAACAGCCTGCCGGCCGGCGTGCGCGAAGGCGCCTACGTCCGCGTCGAAGGCACCCGCATCACCCCGCTGCGCTGAGTCGTGCGGGCCTCCGGGCCGGGACCGCCGTGCTATCTTGCCGGCGGTCCCTGCCTGCCCGGAGTCACCCGCGATGCGTTCCCTGATCCTCGTCCTGATCGGCCTGTTCGTCGGCGCCGCCTGCACCCTGATCCTGATGAACGCCCTGCGCCAGGGCACCGCCTATCCCAACGGCGTGATGGCGGTGATGTCGGCCCAGATGGGCGCGCTCAACGACAGCGTGAAGCAGAACCGCTGCGCCACCACCGACCTCACCCCGCGCCTGCAGACCCTGCGCCACCTGGGCAACGACCTCGAGCCGGCGTTCCTGCCGACCCAGGACGACGAGCGATTCATCGCGCACTCCTCCGAGTTCCGCGCTGCGCTCGACGCCGCGCTGGCGACGCCGCCCAGCGATTGCGCCGCCGCCGGCGTGGCCCTGGACCGCATCAAGAACGGCTGCCAGGCCTGCCACCGCGACTTCAAGGGCTGAGCCGCCCCCACCAGTCCGACACCGCGCCGGCCACGGGCCCCGCGGCACGCATCCATCTGAAGTGATCGGCGCGTGCGCCCAGGCGCGCCGCGTCGAAGCGCACCACCTCGCGCGGGCCCGGGCCGAGCTTGCCCAGGAGCCCCTGCAGCGAGGCCTCCGGCACGAACCAGTCGTGCTCGAAATGCAGCGCCAGCGCCGGCACCTGCAGGCGCGCCAGCGCCGCGTCCAGCGGCTCGCCCTGGCCATAGTCCAGGTAGCGGCCGCTGAGCACGGTGGCTGCCCAGTCGCGCATCAGGCCACCGGCTTCGCGGCCGGCGAAGCCCAGGCGCTCGCCCGGGTAATGGCCCACCGCGCGCGTGAGCGGCGGCAGCACGCGGGCGAAGGCGGAAATGCCCCAGCGCTTGTAGCCGCCGAAGGTGCGGCGGTCGGGCACCCCGGTGGCGGCGAGCACGAGGCCGGCGCAGGCGGCCGGCGCGAGCGCGGCGGCCATGGCGGCGAACTGGCCGCCGAGGCTGTGGCCACCGAAGCACCAGCGCAGCGACGGATCGAGCGCCGCGACGCTGGCGGGAATGTCCTGGCCCAGCAGTTCGGCATAGCCCCAGTCGCGGCCACGCGCGGCGCGCAGCGCGCTGCTGCCGATGCCGCGCCATTCGTGCACGGCCACCATGAATCCTTCCGCGGCCAGCGCCTGGGCAAAACCGTCGTATTTGCGCGCGGGCACGCCCAGGGCCGGCAGGAACAGCAGGCCGGCGCGCGGCGACCGCGGCTGCGTGAGGCGCAGTTCGAAGGCATGGCCATCGCGGGCTTGCAGCGGCAGGGCCTGGGTGTGCATTCGCGGCTCCGGGGTCGGGGGCGTGAAGCATAGCCAGCCTTTCTATGCCGCGGGAATCGCCCTCACCTGCACGAAACAAGTCCCACACATCTTGCTGACGCCGCCGCGACCCGGCCAACACACCGCGGCTGCGAAGCTGCCCGCCGTGCCCGACCAAGGGCATGACCCCCACCCCAGGAGTTGCCCATGAACCTGCTTCGCAAGTCCCTGCTCGCGCTCGCCCTCGCCGGCCTGGCCGCCACCCCGGCGCTGGCCCACAACCACAAGGGCGACAAGCCCGCCGGCACCATCGTCGACGTCGCCGCCGGCAATGCCGATTTCGAAACCCTCGTGGCCGCCGTCAAGGCCGCCGGCCTTGTCGAAACGCTGTCGGGCGAAGGCCCGTTCACGGTGTTCGCCCCGACCGACGACGCCTTCGCCAAGCTGCCGGCCGGCACGCTGGAGTCGCTGCTCAAGCCGGAGAATAAGGACCAGCTGGTCGCGATCCTCACCTACCACGTGGTCGCCGGCAAGGTGAAGGCCGCCGACGTGGTCGGCCTCGACACCGCCACCACGGTCAACGGCCAGGCGGCCGACATCACGGTCGAGGGCGGCACGGTCAAGATCGACAACGCCACCGTCACCGCGACCGACATCAAGGCCAGCAACGGCATCATCCACGTGATCGACACGGTCATCATCCCGGACTGATCCGACGCTCCCCCCGCGTCACCCCCACGGCCCGCTTCGGCGGGCCGTTTCCTTTGCGCGTTGCTATGCTCGGCGCATGGACATGCAAACGGTCTGGTACACGGTCGCCGCGGCGCTGATCATCATCGGCCTGCTGGGCACGATCCTGCCGGTGCTGCCGGGCTTGCCGGTGATGTTCGCCGGCATGTGGCTGGCGGCCTGGGTCGATGGCTACCAGCACATCACCGCGCCGACGCTGGTGGTGCTGGGCCTGCTGGTGCTGCTGTCGATCGGCGTGGACCTGCTTTCAAGCCTGGTTGGCGCGCAGCGCGCCGGCGCCTCGCGCAAGGGTCTTTTCGGCGCTGGCGTGGGCAGCGTGGTCGGCCTGTTCTTCGGCCTGCCCGGCCTGATCGCTGGCCCGCTGCTGGGCGCCGCCGCCGGCGAAATGGCCCACGGCCGGGAGTGGAAGGACGCCTCCCGCGTCGGCCTGGGCACCTGGCTGGGCCTGCTGCTGGGCGCCATCCTCAAGCTCGCCCTCGCCTTCGCGATGCTCGCCCTCTTCGCCCTCGCCCTCCTCGTTTGAGAAACGGGGCCAGGTGGAACCTGACCCCGTTTCTTCACAGTTCGCGAAGGGTGACGGAGGGGGGCGCCGTGATGATGCGGCGGGTGGCCCAGAGGCCGGCGACCAGGGCGGCGAGCAGGCCGGCGATGGCGCCGGTGGCGGCCAGCGCCGGGTCGGCGCGCCAGGGCAGTTCGAAGACCTGGCTGGCGATCACGCCGGCGAGCACCGAGGCGGCGATGGCGGCCACCACGCCCGAGAGCAGGCCGATGGCCGCGAACTCCGAAGCCTGGGCCAGGCGCAGCTGCCGGCCCGAACCACCCAGCACGCGCATCACGCCGCCCTCGAGCAGGCGCTCGTCCTGGCTGGCGCTCACCGCCGCCAGCAGTACCAGCACGCCCGCCAGCAGCGAGAACGCGAACACCGCCTCGACCACCATCGACACCTGGTCGACCGTGCTGCGCACCTGCGCCAGCACCGCATCGATGTCGATCACCGACAGGTTCGGATACGCCGACACCAGTTCCGCCGTGAAACGCGTGCGCTCCGGCGGCACCTTCACCGCGGTGATGAAGCTGCCCGAATAGCCCTCGAGCGAACCGGGCGAGCCGAGCACGAAGAAGTTCGGGCGGAAGCTCTCCCAGTCCACCCGCCGCAGGCTGGTGATGCGCCCGGCATAGCGCGCGCCGGCGATGTCGAAGGCCACTTCGTCGCCGACCTTCCAGCCCAGCGACTCGGCGAACTCTTCTTCCACCGACAGCTCCGGTGAATCCGGCACGCCGGTCCAGAACGCGCCGGCCGTGACCACGTTGTCGTCGCGCAGCGCGGCGGCCTCGGAGAGGTTGAACTCGCGCTCGGCCATGCGCCGGCCGCGGCTGTTCTCGGGGTACCTCTCGCCGCTGGCGGGCTGGCCGTTGTGCTCGGTCAGGCGCGCCCGGATCATCGGGTAAAGCTCGGGTCCCGACACGCCCTGCCCCGCCAGGAACTCGCGCACGGAGGCGACCTGGTCGGGCTGGACGTTGATGATGAAGCGGTTGGGCGCATCGGCCGGCATGGCGTCGCGCCAGCGGTCGAGCAGGTCGGTGCGCACGAAGGTGAGCAGCAGCAGCGCCATCAGGCCCAGGCCCAAGGCGCTGACCTGCGCTATCGAGGCCCCCGCGCGGCGACTGACGTTGGCCAGGCCGTAGCGCCAGGGACCGCGCAGGCGCGCGCGCAGGCGGCGGACCCCCAGGATCAGGGCCCAGGCCAGCAGCGCCAGCACCGCCACCGTCGCCAGGATGCCCGCCAGCATGGCCGTGCCCAGCGTCGCCGAGCCCGCCTTCCACCACAGCAGCGCCGACAGCCCGGCCAGGCCGGCGATCGCCACCACCCAGGCCGAGGGCTCGGTCGGGTCGAGGTCGCGGCGCAGCACGCGAAGCGCCGGCACCCGGCGCAGGGCCAGCACCGGCGGCACGCCGAAGGCCAGCAACACCGCCAGGCCCACGCCCAGGCCTTCGAGCGCCGGCATCAGGCCGGCGGCAGGCAGGTCGATCTTGAGCGCACCCGACAGCCAGTCGGCCACGAACCACTGCAGGCCGAAGGCGACGGCCACGCCGATGCCGCTGCCCAGCAGGCCCAGCAGCGCCAGCTCGCCGACGTGGATGCCCACCAGCGTGGACTGTTGCGCACCCAGGCAGCGCATCACCGCTGCGCCCTGCAGGTGGCGGGCGCTGTGGCGGCGCGCGGCCATGGCCACGGCGATCGCCGCCAGCACCACCGACACCAGCGCGGCCAGGCCGAGGAAGCGGTCGGCGCGATCGAGCGCGCGGCGGATTTCCGGACGCGCCTCGGCGGCCGTCTCCAGCCGCTGGCCGCGGTCGAGCTGCCCGGCCGCGGCGCTTGCGAACCGGTCCACCGCCGCGGCCTCGCCGGCGACCACCAGACGGTAGGCGACGCGGCTGCCGGGCTGCACCAGCCCCGTGGCCGGGACGTCGGCGAGGTTGAGGAACACCTTGGGCGCGGTATTGAAGTAATCCAGCGCCGCGTCGGGCTCCTGCACGACCAGCGCCGCGAGTCGAAGCTCGCTGTTGCCGATGCCGACGAGGTCGCCGGGTTTCGCGTCGAGCGCATCGGCGCCGGCGCGGCTGATCCACACCGTGCCGGGCTCGGGCACGCCGGGCGCCACGGTTTCCGCACCGCCGGCCTGCGTCTGGATCAGGAAGCTGCCGCGCAGCGGGAAACCCTCGCCCAGCGCCTTGAGGTCGCCCAGGCGCAGCGCCTCGCCCACCCGGACCATGCTCGGGAAGGACCAGGTCTCGGTCCGGTCCAACCCCGGCGCCGCCGCCAGCTCGCGCAGCGGCCCCTCGATGGGGGCGTCGGCGCGCACCACCACGTCGCCGCCGAGCAGGCGGTTGGCCTCCAGCGCCAGCGCGCGCTCGGCGCGGTCGGTGACGAAGCCCACCGAGCACACCGCCGTGACCGCCAGCACCAGCGCGGCCAGCAGGATACGCACGTCGC
>Ga0208242_100126_pt1 | contig 107277 bp, 98 predicted proteins | sample SubbioAug_CSW13A_FD_184825 | JGI IMG/M metagenome (GOLD analysis project Ga0208242, IMG submission 184825) | Serpentinite rock and fluid subsurface biosphere microbial communities from McLaughlin Reserve, California, USA - CR12Aug_CSW13A (SPAdes) | ecosystem: Environmental > Terrestrial > Deep... | reverse complement strand
AGCTGTTTGATCCCGATGAAATCGGGAGAGTTCTTTTTATCGGTGGCGGGTCATTCCGTAGATTTTCTAAACTTTATTAAGCAGTCTAGACTTTTTTGATTCTTTTTTGGGCGATGCAAAAAAGAATAATAATAATTCAAATCAATGATAAAGCAACCAACCATGACAACACTAGACCCTACAAAATACACTACCAAACAACTCCTCATTTACCTCCAGGAAACCGGCAAACAAAAATTTGGCCCCCAATTCTATTTCCGAAAAGATGACATTCCAACAATCCTGTTGTTGCTGTATTACTTCACCAATAATGAAGTTAAAGCAAAAGAAAACAACATCGACCTCAAAAAAGGCCTTATGATCACCGGACCGGTAGGCTGCGGTAAAACCACCCTCTTACGACTCATGCAAAAAATAGCGGTTCCCGAAAAGAAATTCTTCTTTTTTACCTGCAGAGAAATCGGTTTTGAATTTATCCAGGACGGCTATCAGGTAATCCACCTGTACAGCAAAGGAGTACCAAATCAGCGAACACGCAGTAACATGGCCTTTGACGACCTCGGCACCGAACAAGCCCTCAAATACTTCGGCAACGAAACCAACGTCATGGCCGAAATATTGTTAAGCCGCTACGACCTCTACATCCAAAACGGCTTTACTACCCACATCACCACCAACCTCTCCGCCACTGAAATCGAAGACGCTTATGGTAACCGTGTCCGTTCCCGTTTAAAAAAAATGTGCAACCTCATCGCTTTTGACAAGGACACTGCAGATAAACGCTAAAATGAGCGTTGATAATCCTAATAAAAAACCCTCCCGAAAATTGCTTAAAATTGAGGGAGGGTAAAATTGCTATGAAATAGCCCTTTGAATAAATTCAAATATAAGAATTACTTAACCTAAAAGGGCTATTCTATATGACTTTTATAAAACAATAAGAGTTGGCAAATAAAAAAGAAAAAGTTTACAAAGCTGTAAACTGATGTTCAAATATAGAAAAACTATGATTTAATTAAACAAAAATTAATATTTTATTTTCGATTGAATATACCTAAAAATCTACCTCACAACTTTTTATAAGGAAACTCATGATAAAAGATAAAAATTCATAAAAAAAAACTATGGCATATTTATTTGTTAAACCTTTTGGCTTTTGAGCCAAATCTTTATATTCGTAACGCTTACAAAAGAAAATTGCAAAGGATTCTATGAAATATGCACAAAAGATTGCCCATTCAAATTCTTATATGGTTTTAAATGGTTTAAATGGATAAATTTAGGGTAATCATAAGAAAATAGAAAATAGACATACAAACATTAAAAATACGCTTTTAATTAACGATAAAAGACAATGAGCATAAACATTTTAAAATACGAATCAGACATTTGGAAAACAGCCGATTTATTAATTGGTGCAGGTATTAAGCAAAGTGATTTTCCAAAATTTATGATGCCCTACTTTGCCCTTTTAATGGTGGAGAGTAGATTAATAAGAGAAGCAAAAAGATTAGAGGAAGAAGTTGGCAGAGACAATATCGAGGACTTTGTAGAAATGTTCCAATTGGAAGGCTTGGGCTATAATGATTATGTGATTCGTAAAAACAAGTCTTTAAAAGACATCTGCAAAAACGATAAAACCTTTGATGTTGACTTTCACAGTTACTTAAAATCATTCGACCCGGAAACGAAATATTTGTTAGGTGTAGATAAAGGAACAGAAGAAGAAAAATTCTTAGATATTTCTGGCATAAGCGGTCAGCTTAAAAAGAAGCGTATCTTATTTGAAACCGTTAAGGTTTGGAGCGAAATTGATTTAACTCCTTTTGACAACTCCGAGATTACAACACTTGAAGAACACATCAAAAGAAAATGGGCAGATATATCTGCCGAAACAGCAGGAGAGCAATATACACCTGATGATATTATTTCATTGATAACTGAATTAATTGTTACCAAGTTTGAAGATAATGGCAAATTCTTGACCATATATGATCCAACTTGTGGTGGAGGAAATCTACTTTTTGGAGTTGAAGATAAAATCAAATCGGATTTACCCTCAAGACCAACAGCAACCTATGGGCAAGAATGGAACGATACTTTATTTGCTTTAGCTAAAATTGAAAGTAGGTTTAGAAAAGATACCTATATAGAGTATGGTAATACTATTACCGAGATTGGTAAATTCTACGATAAATTTTTCAATATAGCAGTTGCAAATCCGCCTTATGGCGTTGATTGGAAAGGTTATGAAAAAGATGTAAAAAACGACAGTACAGAAAGGTTTATCGCTTTGCCTTCTATTTCTGATGGGCAATTTCTTTTTACGCAGCATATTTTATACAAACTCAATGAAGATGGCTTTGCAGTTGTTGTTCACAACGGTTCAACCCTTTTTAGTGGTGATGCAGGTAGCGGAGAAAGCAATATCCGTAAACACTTTTTTGAAAACGATTGGGTGGAAGCTATTATTCAAATGCCAACGGATGAATTTTTCAATACAGGCATCTACACTTATTTATGGGTGTTCAATAAAAACAAACCGGCAGACCGTAAAGACAAAGTTATCCTTATCAATGCCAGTGATTTATACGAACCTCTTAAAAAGAGCAAGGGTAAAAAACGTAAACAAATGAACCTTGATAACCGCAAGGAAATTGTTAAGGCTTTTACAGAGTTCAAAGACAATTCCTTTTCTCGGGTTTTTGATAAATGGCATTTCTACTACAACAAACAAAGCATTATGCTTACCAATGTAGATGAAAACGGAAAGTATATTGAAATGCCAACCAAAGTAAACCGAGCAGGCGAAACAGTAGAAGAAAAAAGCATCAAGTTATTACCAACTAAGCTAATTGTAAATTTGGATACTGAGCCTGTCGAAGTAACAGATTTTGAAATTACATCTTTTGATAAAGCTAAATACAAATCATTAGAAGACTATTTTAATGATGAAATTAAACAGACCATTTCTGAAATAGATTCTAAAGAGCAAGATGTAAAAGTATTTACTAAAGAGGCGACCTACTGGTACGACCAAGACAAGGAAACAATCATTGAAGAAATAAAAGGTAAAAAAACCGAGTTAGGCTGCGGTAAAATTGTAATTAAGTCTGCCTTTAAAAAAGCCACCAAAACCAAAGACGCCAGTATTGCTATTACAGTTGAGTTGACTAAAGATTTACAAAAAGATTATGAGATTATTCCTTTCAGTCCAGATGAAGACAAAAACCAACAAACTATTGCCGATTTTATGGCAAAATACATTACCCGACCTTTTGAGTATGTAGATAATGTAATAGGCGTAGAACTCAATTTTAATAAAGTGTTTTATGTTCCTGAAAAACTAAGAACGATTACAGACATACAGGCTGAAATAGATAGTTTAGAAAATGAATTGACTAACCTTGAAACGAGCCTTAACCTATGAAAAAATTAAATAAAATAATAAAAGGCGAGTTCGACAAGACCTTTAAAAATCAATTATTCACTTGTCAAAATGAATTGGGCTTATGAGAGAGTATGATTCGTATAAAGATAGTGGAATTGAATGGTTGGGAAAAGTACCTGTTCACTGGTCGGAAAAAAGGCTAAAGGAGCTTGCTACCATTTTTGGTGGTAAGGATTACAAGCATATAGTTTCTGATGATGGGCTATATGATGTAATTGGTTCAGGTGGTTCGTTTGAAAAAGCTACCGAATATTTATATAATAAAGAATCTGTTTTATTGGGTCGTAAAGGCACAATTGACAAACCATTATACGTCAATAGAGCATTTTGGGCTGTTGATACTATGTATTTTACAAAAATTCCCAGTTATACTCACGGCAGGTATTTTTTCTATTTGTGTACTACTATTGAATTTGGGTACTATAAATATGGTTCAGCTTTACCAAGTATGACTCAGGGTGATTTGAATAGAATACTATTTTTCACACCTGCTTTAAAAGAACAAACCGCAATAGCCCAATACCTCGATACGAAAACCCAAGTCATAGATAAAAAAGTAACTCTTTTAGAAAAGAAAATTGGGTACTACAAATTGCTACGGAAAAGCATCATCAATGAAACAGTAACTAAAGGGTTGGATAAAACCGTAAAGCTAAAAGATAGTGGCATTGATTGGATAGGACAAATCCCTGAGCATTGGGAGGTTATTAGATTAAAAGAAATAGGAAACATTGAAACAAGTAGCGTAAATAAAAAAATTGAAGAAGATGAAGATTTAGTAAGTCTTGTCAATTATATAGATGTATATAATAATCCCAACAAAGAAATTTGGAATAGGGATGATTATATGCAAGTTAGTGCTAACATAAAACAAATTCAAAGTAAAGTCTTGCAACAAGGTGATGTTTTATTTACCCCAAGTTCAGAAACAATAGAAGATATTGGAGTATCATCTGTAGTAATGGAAAATCTCAAGAACACACTTTATAGCTACCACGTCCTGAGATTAAAGTTTAACAAGAAAATATATTTGAATTTTAAAAAATATATGCTCAATAATGACTTTGTGCAATATTATTTTAGTCATTCAGCAACGGGCACAACCAGAAAGATTTTAGGTTTAAATACGTTTTATAATCTTAAAGTTTTAGTGCCACCAAGTATTGAAGAACAAACCGAAATCGCCACCTATTTAGACCATAAAACACAGACCATTGACAAGATAGTAGGCAATATCCAAACCCAAATAAACACCTTAAAAGAGCTACGCAAAACATTAATTAATGATGTGGTTACAGGTAAAATAAAAGTAGTAGAATGAAAGAATTAGACTTACAAGATAAATATTTAATCAACTTCTTTTGTGAAAGACCTGACGGTCTTCAGTACAAAGAAGCTAAGGCAAATACAGTTTCTTCCAACTTCTTTGTAATGGAGGATTTGAAACAATTCATTTCAGAAACCTCATTAAACAAAGCCAACTACAAAAAGCTACTCAAAAAATTTGATTCTGAAAAATCCTTATTAGAAGCATTTACAGATTTCTTAGATGAAAAAATAAAGTCATCTATGAATATGGCAATCTTTATCAATACCAATAAGTCCGTAACCTTTGAGGGGGTAAAATTGCATCTTTTCTACCCAAGTGGTAGTGAAATGGAAGAAGATAAACTATTTACCCAAAATGTGTTTTCAGTTGTTCAAGAATTACCCTATTCATTTAAATATGATGGAAAACAACGGTTTTCATTTCGTCCAGACCTTTCATTTTTTCTAAATGGTATTTACTTAGGATATAGCGAACTTAAAAGTAATTGGACAAATCAAACGGCAATTAAAAACGGTCGGAAGAAAGTATCTAAAGACTATCTAAATGCAGTACAAGAATACTTGGAAATTGCAGACAAGAACGATTTATCTCAAACCATTAGAAAAGATTTCCTAAAGGTGTTTGAAAAAGCTATCCACATAACAGCAACAGACCTTTCAGAAACTTTTGTGATTCGTAACATTTCAACATTATTTGACGACATCAAAGCGGGTGTTACCAATGGTAGCTATGATTTTGAACAATACGAAAAGAAGTTTACAAAAGAGTTCAAAACCTATCCATTAAGGAATAAAGAAGCATCTAAAACAGAACGATTTGAAGAAGTGTTCAAGGCTCTGTATGATAAAAAGATGATTGAAAAAGAGATACTTTATTACAATTTCATTGAAAGGGATCTAATCAAAAAAGAAGGTAGCAAAACTAAAGAATACAAGCACAATGATGGTCGCTTAATCAGCCCAAGACCAAAGCAAAAGTTTGGTACAGATAAAGTATTAGCCAAGATGGAGGAGTTTTTAACACACGAAAATGACCCTAACTATTTCATCAAGAAGTTAGAAAAAGAGCTAAAAGCAAAAGGATTAGGAGAGGCTCAAACACAAGACCTGATTAACAAAAGACTTAAATATCAGAATAACAAAACTGTTTATTCCTTGCTACTTCAATATGCAGCAGGTTTTGGGAAAAGTAATATCATTGGTTGGACTGCCTTACAACTTAAAGACCTTAGAAAAGACGGTGAGTATATTTATGACAAAGTAATGTTGGTAGTTGATAGACTACAACTTCGTGACCAGTTAGATTCTAAAATGCACAATATGAATATCCAAAAGGGAATGTTTATAGAAGCAGACGACCGTAAAAGTTTCATTGATGCTTTAAGTAGCGATAAAAGAATAGTAGTAGTCAATCTTCAAAAGTTCTCAGCAGTCGACAATATCTTAGATGAAACAGCAGTAAAGAAACTGGCAAAACTTCGTATTGCATTTTTGATAGACGAAATACATAGAAGCAACAGCGGTACACAACACGAAGAAATGATAAGCGTTTTTGACGAACTACAAAGTAGTTTTGATAAGAGCAAAGAGTACAAAAAAAATCAAACCAAGAAAAACCTAATAGTCGGTTTTACTGCAACACCCAGCGACCACACTTTAGCAAGGTTCGGAGAATTTAATAAATATGCAGAAGCAGAAAAAATATGGATTCCTTTTGATAGCTATACAATGCGAGAAGCTATTGAGGATGGCTATATCCTAAACCCAATTAAAGGTATAGTGCCTGTTTCAGCTAAAATGTATTTCGAGATACCTGAAAATGATTTAGAAGGTTTTGAAAATGATTTTGGTTATGATGAAATTCCAGACAACACAGATACCGGGATAGATGAAGAAGGTAAGAAATATGCCATTAGGAAAAAGAAAATCTATTTAAACACACAGCGTATTGAAGCAATATCAAAGTTTATTGCAGAACGATTGGTGAGTAGTGTTTACCACAATATCAGAGGAACAGCAAAAGCAATGCTTTCAGCATCTTCCATTCCGGCAGCTATTAAGTACAAAGGTTTTATTGACAAGTATTACAAAGAGTTAGTTAAAGACAAGAAATATGATAGATTTGCGGAAGCTCCAATTTATATCGTTTATTCAGACAGTCAAGAACATAAAAGTTGCAGTAGTTTAAATGATGGTTTAAATGAAAAAACAGTACTCCAAAATTTCAAATTGGCTAAAAATGGAATTATCATAGTAGTTGACAAACTACAAACAGGTTTTGATGAACCCAAATTGCATACTTTGTTCTTGGATAAAGAAATAAAAGGTATAAATGCCATTCAGACCATTTCAAGAGTAAACAGAACAGCCAAATACAAGAACGATTGTAAAATAGTTGATTTCTCTTATAAGAATGTCAATGTAAAAAACATCAAAGCAGCATTTGAACATTTTAGCAATGTAGTAGTTTCCGATTTTGACCCATTAGGTGATGAAGAAAAACTCATTGAATTATTAAAATCACTTTCAACTAATAGTATTTTCAAAACGCATTTCCCTGCGTTTAAAAGCTATCATAATTCAAACCCTGATATAAATTTAATAATTGGTATTGAGGATGCTTTAGATGCGTTTATTAAAGGTTCAAAGGCAGATGCTAAGAAAATAAAAGATGATGTCTTACAGTACTTTAAAATCCTTAATCTTATAGAGTTTGTAATAGACTTAGACCCCAAATTTAGTGAAAGCCTATTTATTGAGTTTTGGCGTAAATACAATATGCTTTATAACCAAATCAATAAGCAATCTGAGATTATAGATGATGTTGAAATTTACTTTGATAACAGAATAGGTATTATAGCACCAATAGAGCCAAAGGACAAGGGTAGTAAACCTAAAAACCCATCTCCAACGAGCACAGACCAACCTAATAAATACAAATACAATATTCTGAAAGTAATAGAAAAACGTAACCAGGAAGAAGAAGCGATTGAAGAATTGATTGCAGCGTTTGAAAAGAAAATATCGTCTTTTTTTGATTTCATCAAAACAGATGATAACGGCCAAAGATTAATTGCTAAAATCAAAGATGAAGGTTCAGCATTTTCACAAGACGAAATTTATGCTGATTTTACAAAACTATACAGGAAATATACCATTAAAAATAAAGACTTGGGCGATTTCTTTGTACGTGAAACAAAAGATATTCTAAACCAATTGTGTGATGATTTTGAAAGGACGTTAGATAAATCATATCCAATAATTAATGTCGATGCTAATTTATCTAAAGCAGCAGAACCAAAGGAATAAATAAAATATGGGAGATAAAGTACACAGCATAAATAGCCAAATCGAAAAATTCAAAGAGCGTGAATTAGATCTATCTTGTTATGATGAAGCCAAACTCAAAGAAATCCTCCTTGATATAGGTTATTACAGGTTAGGGTTTTATTGTCATTACTACTTTGACAAAAAGGCAAATAAGTTTTCAAGTGAAGTTAAAATTTCAGATATAATTAACGTTTATTACCTCGATATCGATTTAAAATATCTTCTTTTAAAATACATTAACCGTATTGAAATAAATTTTAGAACAAAACTGATTTATTATATTTCAATGAAATATAAAGACAATTCAAGATGGTATGTTGATGATACGATAATGGATTCAGAAAGTATTATTGCCTTTAAGAATAACGTTTATACACAAAATTTTAAACAGGATAATTTAACATTAAAAAATCATCACATTAATCATCCTGATGATGATTTTGCTCCATGTTGGAAGGTTTTTGAATACCTAACTTTTGGTGCAATAATTACTATTTTTGGCAATATTAAAGATCAGTCAGTTAAGCAAATTATTGCAGATAAATATGGTGTTAGAGATTTAAACAAATTTTTCAGATTTTTACATACGGTTAGACAGGTTCGAAACATTTGTGCTCATAGTGGTGTCCTTTTTGATTATACATTGCCATTAAGTGTTAATTCAATACCACAGATATCCTATAACAAAGGAGATCGAAATTCCTTAGATGCATCAATAAAAGTAATAGGTTTCTTTGTTCAAACCATTTCAGAAAATAGATTTAATGATTTTAATAAGGATATCAAATCCTTCTTTGATGATCGGAAAAAAGACCCCATTTTAGCAGCTGTTATAAGGGATCATATAAAATATTTAGACTAAAGCATTATATATTTAGAAAATATATGTATATTTGTACTATCAAAGTGCCTCTATAGACGTTTGCTCTTTAGGTGCACTCTAAAAAAATATTCAAGCTCGGTTTTTAATCGAGCTTTTTTTATTGTTCTTTCTATCTTATATTCTGGTTGTCAACGTTTGACATTGGTACTCGTTTAATGTCCATTAAATCTTTATAAAACTATATTCCCCCAACAAAAAAAAGCCATCCCCCAGAATGGCTTTATACGCTTAATAGATTGCAAAACCAAAAGTGAAAATTGCTATGAAAAAGAAAAAGTATGTGGCTTTGCACCACTAAGATAAGCAAAAATCATTTCACCACACCAAATACTTATCAACCAAAACACTAGAGTTAATAACAATTTGTAGTAATTGAAGGATTTCCAGAAATAGCTGTAAATCCTAATATGTAAACTCTTTTTAGGCCAGCATAGGCGCACAAACTTTGAAACAAATGAAGGTTTTTCAGAAATAGCTGTAAATCAAGCGGAAGTGCGTTCCGATTTATCGGAAAAGAGCATGCAGCACCGATTTAGCAGCGGTTCGACGAAGTCGAAATTTCATTTAAAACCTTCTTGAATTTTTGATTCTTTTGTTTCAAGACAAAAGAATAAGAAGAAAACGAATTGCGATTTTGTCTTGTTTTGTCTTGCTTTCAATACCAAACCCCACTGGCGCTCGTTTGCAACGAGTGCCTGCATATAAAAGGTCAGCTAAAATAAAGCGTTTGTAACCCCACTGGCGCTCGTTTGCAACGAGTGCCTGCATATAAAAGGTCAGCTAAAATAAAGCGTTTGTAACGCGGGTAACGCAACTAACATGGAAATGGAGTACTGTGCACCCCCACTGGCGCTCGTTTGCAACGAGTGCCTGCATATAAAAGGTCAGCTAAAATAAAGCGTTTGTAACGCGGGTAACGCAACTAACATGGAAATGGAGTACTGTGCTCATTAAATTAACCCCCTCTGGCGCTCGTTTGTAACGAGTGACCCTAAACCGTAAAGGACATACCAATGCAGCTGCTACCACTTTCGGTGTGATGGACAACCTTACCTATACCTATGCCAACAACAATACGAGCAATAAACTGGTGCAGGTAACCGATGCCATTATAGGCACAGCAGGCGAGGGCGGTTTTAAAGACGGAAACAAAACGGGTAATGACTACACCTACGATGTAAACGGCAATATGACCAAAGATGATAACAAGGGCATTACCAACATTACCTACAACCACTTAAATTTACCTACGCAAGTAACCATGACAAGTGGAACAATTTCGTATATTTACGATGCCACGGGCGTAAAACAACGAAAAACAGTGAGTACAGGAGCCACCACAGACTATGCATCTAATTTTGTGTATGAAAACAACACCCTGCAGTTCTTTAACCAACCCGAGGGTTATGTAGAGCCAACAAGCGATGTAAACAAACCGTTCCAATATGTGTACCAATACAAAGACCATTTGGGCAATATTAGGCTTTCGTATAAAGACATAAGCACAGCAAGCACGCCTATCTTACAAATACAAGAAGAAAATAACTACTATCCTTTTGGGCTCAAACATAAGGGGTATAATAATGTTCAAGTTGGTAGAGACCATAAGTTTGGTTTTGGTAACAAAGAAGAGCAAGACGAACTTGGTTTAGCTTGGATAGATATTACGGCTCGTAATTATGACGCTACTTTAGGAAGATGGATGAATGTTGACCCACTGGCGGATGAACGACCGTGGGAATCACCTTATGCGTATTGCGGTAACGACCCTATAAATAGAATTGATGAAGATGGAGAATTTTGGGTACAACTTGGCGGTGCTATACTTTCTGCTGGAATAGATTATGCAGGGCAGGTTGCGGGTAATTTAGCAACAGGACAAGGTATGCGAAGTGCTTTAACATCAAATATAAGTATTGGCTCAATTCTTGTCTCAGCAACGGAAGGCGCAATAAATCCTATTGGAGGAGTAAGTAAAGCGACAACAAAATCGTTTGCAATAACCATTGCTAAAACCACTATAAAAGAAGCGGGAAAATCTGGAGCAGGACAAGTAATAGATAACATCATTGATATTGCACAGGGCAAAGACACCAAAATTTCCAATGGTGTTGTTAGGGAGGCTGTTGTTGGCGGCATTGTAGGTAATGCAAAAATAGCCCCCAACAGTCCAAAGGCCAATAAAACAATCATAGAATTGAATATTAAACAGGATAAAGGTAAAACTTTAACTAAAAGGCAGACAGAAAGATTAGTTGACGCTAAGACAGAAAAATCAAGCAATGACATTGTAAATGGCACAATGAATTATGTGGGAACTGCTAACCAAAAAGCGGTATCAAATGTAATAAAGGAAGGAAATGAAAAAAAAGACTAATATATCGTTTTTAGTTATCGGTGTTGTTATTATCATTGCATCTGTTGTTTTAGCTAAATTTACATATACATTGAGAGATATTCGTATTAATGGCGAGTTGAGATATTGCCCAATTATAAATATTAATTATTCGGGTAAAGGTGGTAATTCAGCAGATGTATTAATTAATGGACAAAAAAAATTGGCAGGACATATAACAGATGATTTGAAGGTCGGCGACACAATAGCTGTAAGGTACATAAAAGGCAAGTCGCAGGTTGTACAGGACGATGTTAGACTAAGTATATATTACTTATATTTTGGTTTAGAAAGCATTTTGTTAATTGTTGGAATTGTTTTTATAGTTGGCGGTTTTATGGGAAAAACCCGATAGCGCGGATTTGTAACCCGATGATCCCGATGGCGCGGAAATGTTTTCCGTGCCTTCTAAATAAAAAAAAGAACATATTTACGATAACCCGATGGCGCGGAAATGTTTTCCGTGCCTTCTAATATGTCTTCAAAGTGATGGCGCGGAAATGTTTTCCGTGCCTTCTCAATAAAAAAAGTATATATTTACGATGCCACAGGCGTTAAACAACGAAAAACAGTGAGTACAGGAGCCACCACAGACTATGCATCTAATTTTGTGTATGAAAACAACACCCTGCAGTTCTTTAACCAACCCGAGGGTTATGTAGAACCAACGGGCGATGTAAACAAACCGTTCCAATACGTGTACCAATACAAAGACCATTTTGGCAATATTAGGCTTTCGTATAAAGACATAAGCACAACAAACACGCCTATCTTACAAATACAAGAAGAAAATAACTATTATCCTTTTGGTTTAAAACATAAAGGGTATAATAATGTTCAAGTTGGTAGAGAGCATAAGTATAAATACAACGGTAAAGAACTGCAAGATGAGTTAGTACTTAACGCTTATGACTTTGGCGCACGTAATTATGACCCAGCATTGGGAAGATGGATGAACATTGATCCATTAGCAGAAAAAATGAGGCGGCACTCACCGTATAATTATGCATTTAATAATCCTATTTACTTTATTGACCCAGATGGGATGGCGCCAAATGATTTTTGGGATGACTTAAAAAATGCACTAAATAAAATTCAATCCGCTGTAATGAATAATATTAATGAGGATACTAATGTCAGTCGAGAAAAAGAACTAAATAGCGGTGATAATATTAGAGTATCAAAGGCGGTAGAAGAAAAGAAAAAAGTCAAGGATGATGTTAAGACCGAAATTATGGAAGGAACAGTTGAGGCAACTGTTGCATCACTAGAGATTATTGATAAAGGAGCAGAAACCGTTGCTACTGGGGCAAATGCAATTACCGTGGTCACTGGTGGAGCAAGTTGGCCAGTAACTGGACCAATTGCAGCTGGAGCCGAAGGAGTATCAATGACTACTAAAGGCACTAAAGCTTTAATTTATAATGAAACTGGAGATATTGAAAAACGAAATGACGAAATAAAATCTATGGCAGTAAATTATATCACATCTAAAGTTGGTGGAAAAGTTTTAAATAAAGTTAGTAAAACTCAGAATCTTACAAAGATAGAAAAGGAGGTCACGGCTAGTTCCTTTTCTTTAACTTTAGGTTATTGGGTTAAAGCTTATTTTGGTTTTTAATATGGAGGAATTTTTAAATAGTTTTATAATTGAGCATTCCGAAGTTTCGGGAATTATTATTATTGTTCTTTGCGTTATTTTCTTATTTTATAATTTGAGAAAAGAGAATGCATTCAATTTTGAAGATTTTAACTTTTTAAATTGGCAAGAGTTTTTTGCTTCTTGGGTTTTAAATTTGGTGTTATTTATTATTGGATTTAAGTTACTTTTCAATTTTTGAAATATAACCCAATGGCGCGGATTTGTAACCCTGAAGGTGTTGATGGGCAATATATGCCAGAGCAGTGGAGAGTTGGGGATAGAGTTTTTTATGCTGTTACAGACGAACAAATGTATGTTGAGATTTTTAAATCAGGAATTATAACAGAGAGATGGATGGCCAGATTTGGAGGGGTTAATAGTGGTGGTTTCTGGTTATGGAGTTTGTTAAGTGCAGCCAAGAAAGGGCACGGAGAATTTGATTTTGCAGAAGTTTATTTAGCAGGGTTATTGGAAAATAAATCCTTTAATTATGAGAGAAACAGAGCTCGAACAAATTATAATGATGGTGCAGGGTTTTTTAGATTTGGAAACACTAATAATATCTATAATTTATACGATGGAGGGAATTATATGTGGGGAAGAGCAATGTCCTTATCTGGATTTAGCTATGGGGAAGTAAGGTTTGGTTCTCAAGCAAATGAATTAGGAAGGGATAGTGACGCTGACCAAAGAGCAATTAAAAATGGGTTTAATGGGAACTAACATAAAAAAGAAAACTTATCTAGCGCTGTTGTTTTTTATAATAGCTATAGCAGTATATTTTACGCCTTACTTCGTAGATAGCGATTATTATAGGAAATTATTAAGCTATTTAAATATATATGCTTTTTATCCCTCTTTGTTAATAGCTGTTTTTGTTTCTATTAGAAATTTAGCGTTGATTAACAAAACCGATGGGTTAGTTGAGAAGGGTAAATGGGTGTTTCTTAATTCTTTAAGCTTAATCTTCGTAATTTATTTTGTTTTTAATATGGTTGTCGCAACGGTAGGTTGAAACGGTAAACTGTAAGATAAAGATAAAAAACCCACTAGCGCTCGTTTGCAACGAGTGCCTGCATATAAATAGTCAGCTAAAATAAAGCGTTTGTAACGCGGGTAACTTAACTAACACGGAAATGGATTACTGTGCTCATTAAATTAATCCCTTACCCATAAGCTTTGGCTTACACAAAACGATGTACCCCCTCTGGCGCTCGTTTGCAACGAGTGCCCACTTAAAATTAGAAGCTAAAATAAAGCGTTTGTAACGCGGGTACTTAAAACAGCAATACATTTTAAACAAGTGTTTTACTGTTTTTTTTGCTTAGTAGTTTTTTAAAATTCAATATATTTGATAGAAAACTATGTCTGAGAAATATAAAGTTATTGATAGTACTGTACCTACCTTTATTACAATAACCATTGTAGACTGGGTAGATTTATTTACCAAACCTATATACTGTAACATACTAGATGATGCCTTAAATTATTGCATTAAGGAAAAAGGATTATGCGTTCACGCATATGTATATATGAGCAGTCACATACATTTAATTGTAACAGCATTAGAGGGTGAGTTGCAAAATGTTATTCGTGATTTTAAAAAGTTTACTTCTAAAAAGCTGCTAGAAGCCATTAAAGAACACCCGGAGAGTCGTAGAGAATGGCTTTTACAAAAATTTAATTTTGAAGCTCAAAGCTCAGGAAGAGCTAAAAACTTCAAATTATGGCAGGACGGTTTTCATCCTGTAATTCTGGATACATTAGAAAAAGTGGAGCAACGTGTTAACTATATTCATTATAATCCTGTATCCGCCGAAATAGTTTTTCAAGAAAGAGATTATGTTAACAGTAGTTATAGAAATTATGAAGAAGAAAATACGGTGTTTTGTAATGTAAATATAGAGCCTTTGTGGTAATTTTTTTAATTAGTTTTATTTCAAACCTTTTGTTAAAGTTTGTACGATAAAATTAGTGGGCAAAGGTTGTAAACAAGTGTCAGTAGGTTTTAAAAAGGGGCAGTAAATCTGATAATGATTTTACTACAATGCTAATAAGATAATAAATGTCAATAAAAGCATTATTAATAAAGTGAGTTAGATATAAAAATTGAGTTCAAAACCTAAAGCAAAATGGAATTTTGCTACACTTAAAGGCCAGAATAAGCTTTAAAACGCTTAGATACAGGCATGAAGTTCAGCTGCGTTTTGAAAGCCGGTTCCGACACCGTCGGAAATGCCTCCTAAAAAGTGTCTTTTCTTTTGGTTCGTTTTCTTTGGACAAGCAAAGAAAATGAATAATAATAACTCAATAGTTTCTTTTCAGTACCGTGCCTAAAAGGAGTACTAAATTAAACGTAATTTACAACCTCTCCCTAACTCATTAATTAACATATTTTTATCCCAATTTACCCACTAAAAAACTATCTTTGATAAAAACCCAATTGCTCATGTTCAAAAAACTACACATCCTACTATACCTCTTAATAAGCTTCACTGCCCTCGCGCAAATCCCGGCCTATTACAACGACATCGACTTTACCAAATCCGGTAACGACCTCAAAACCCAACTCGCAAACCTGGTAACCACAACCCACACCACCGTATTGCCATATACCGATACCAACGGTCCAATCGACACCTGGCGTGTAATCAAACAGTCCGACCTCGATCCCACCAATTCCGCCAATGTGCTCCTCATTTACGGCTATAACGACACCGACGGTATTTGGTCAACCGACCGTACCCGCAGCAAAGACCTCTCTTGCCATGTGTCCGGCTGTAATGGATTGTGGGTTCGCGAACACACCTATCCACGTTCCTTGGGCGTACCCGCTTTAGACGATTCTTCCGATCCAACACCCAACACCGATGTCCACCATTTACGTTCCATCGACAACCAACGCAACAACACCCGTAGCAACTATCCCTTTGGTGCTGGTTCCGGCAACTCCACACTTTTAGGCACCAGTCCACAATCCTTCTATCCCGGCGACGAGTGGAAAGGCGACGTGGCCCGCATGATGATGTACATGTACCTCCGTTACGGCGACCGCTGTGCTGCCACCCGAGTAGGAACAGGCGCAGCAACTTTTAGTGCCGACATGCCCAACATTTTCCTGCAGTGGAACGCCGAAGACCCGGTTTCACAACTCGAAATCAATAAAAACAATACCAATCATACTTACCAGGGCAACCGCAATCCCTTCATCGACAATCCCTTTATTGCCAAAATGATCTGGAGCGGTCCCGACGCTGACAACCCTTGGGGCTTAACCCTCAGCATTGCCGTAAACGCACTGCCGCATATCAAGGTCTACCCAACAGTTACAAGCGGTATGGTAACTATCAGCAACACCAAAAACACTAATATAACTTACAAAGTATATAACACCCTCGGACAACAAATTACCCAGAGCAACCATACCACCATCGACTTGTCAACCGCCATTTCGGGCATCTACTTCATCCACATCCAGGAAGATACTGCCAAACAAGTCTATAAAGTCATTAAGCAATAGAAGCAAGGCGATAGGGTGTTACCCAAACACCCTACCTGCTTTCGCCTCAATCACTCCGCTGCGCTCCGTGTATACCGGCTCTATCAGGGCTATGTCTAAGGCTCTAAAAATTGCATTATGTCGATTTTTTAATAAGGGTATTATTTCCTATTTTTACATTACACTTTAATCAATTGCATATTATGAAAGAAAAAATTTTAATCATTCTATTTGTATTTGTTGGCTCTTATTCTTTTTCACAGGAATTAATAACAGAATTTTATACATCAACAACACCTCAGAAATAGGTAATGTTAAGTTAGATGTTAAATGGTCGCTATATAATGATCGTTTAGTTATGGCTTATACTGATAAATTGACTATCAAAACAATGAAACAAATAGGTCAAGAGCCTTTTACTGTATTACCTTATAAACTTGCCAAGGAGTCAAACGAATCATCCGTGTGGTATTTCTATCAAGATGATATTATTCAAATCAAAATAATTCTCGAAGGAATTCCTAAACCTTCCGTAACAATCAAGACCAAACAGGATGCATTTACAGGTGCTGTTGGTTCATCTTCCTTGTATTATTCTTTGTTGAATTAGCATTAATCGAATTTTGTGTGCATCAAATAATATGGCTAAAAAAAGCTATGATATTGTTAAAATGTGCCTTTGGTGTGGTGCAATGTCCATGGATGTTCCTTTTAATAAAAAAGCTCATACTATCCCAAAATCTTTAGGAGGTCAAAATTATAATAAATTCGTTTGCGACAGTTGCAATAATTATTTTGGTGACAGAGCTTCAAATAACAATAAATATTCCATTGAAGAAGCATTAAAAGAAACATTCATTATTACAAGAACACGCCTGTTAATTCCTGGAAAAATCAAAAGAAAAGTTGGTCGGTTTAAATCAAAATTCTTTGAAGTAAAAGAAAAAAATGGTAGGTATAGCCTTTCAATTAAACACCAATTTAAATTTTCACCCGGTTTCCAAAATGAATTATGTCATTCCTTTAAAAGAGGACTTTACAAGATGTTTTTTGAAGAGTTTAACTTACAGAAAGGTTTCGGTATGGAAGCAAAATATGATATCATAAGAGCCTTTGCTCGGTACAACAAAATTTACTTGCCCGTTTTTTATTTTCGTAGAAAAATTGGCATTTTGGCTTTGATTGAGAGTGAGGCTGAAACTCCAATTTTACTTTTCGACAGAATTAAATATTTATTCTCTGATGATAAATTTATCGAAATAGAATTTTTAGGCCATGTATTTGGTTTTCCAATAACGGATTTTAATACTGTTGATTTACAAAATTATCTGGTCGAATCTTCTAAACTGAAAATATCCTTTTTTTTACCGGCAATTGAATTAAAAAAATTAACAGATATAGACTTCACCTTAAGCATAATGAATAATTAGTTTTAAGTTTATTCTTTTACTCTAATACACCATTTATTCCTAAAGTGCGCAATAATTTTTCCATCAAAAAAATATTTTCCAATTTTTGTTGTTAGTTGTTAGTTCATTACATAAATTAGTGCCGCTTACGAAAGAAAATTGCTAAAGAAACAATGAAATAAGCATTATTAAGTTAATTAACTCAGTTTATCTCTTTTAAGGATATGAAAATGATAAAATGTATAGTTATAAACAAGATGTGCATTAAGTTAAAACTGAATCATAGATATTAGTATGACAAATTTAGAAAAATTTAAATCTGATTTAGAAAAATTAATTGATGAAGGACAAAAACTTTTAATGGTTATACAATACGAATGTTATCCTGAAGAATTTGAAAAGCAGGTAAAACCTAAATTAAAAATTGATTACAAAAGTTTCATTGAAAAAATCAAACCATTTAAACAAGATTATCAGCAATGGTATTCTGAATCTTTAATTTTGTTGGGACAATTATTACCTGATAGGATCAATGATTTTGTAAGACTTTATGAAAAACCTAAAACTAGAAAGATAATCGAATATGGTAATTATGTGTTGGAAGATTATTTGCAGAACTTAACAGTTACAAGCGGTTTTGGTACTAGAAAAGTAGGGCCAGAAGCAGCAGTAAGTCAATTTGAGCAACAATTGTATATCTTAAAATCTGTAGAAAAAAGATTTGAAAGTTCTTTATTTGATATTAAACAAATAACGCAAGCTGATATTTTTGATTCGGAACTTGATTCTGCAAAAGAGTTAAACAAGAAAGGTTTTTCACGTGGTGCCGGTGCAATTGCTGGTGTTATTTTGGAAAAGCATTTAGCTCAAGTTTGCCAAAATCATAAAGTAACGATTTTAAAAAGGAATCCTTCAATTTCAGATTTTAACGACAAGTTAAAAACGGCTGAAGTTTATGAAACTACTGTTTGGAGAAAAATCCAACATCTTAGTGATATTAGAAATCTTTGTGATCATAATAAAAAGAAAGAACCAACGAAAGATGATGTTGATGATTTTCTAAATGGAGTTGCTAAAATTATTAAAACAATATATTAAAACACGATGCACAACAATAGTTTAAGTAATTGCTTGTTTTTGCCTACTTCTGGAATTTCTCACGTAGTTTCAGTTTGGCATGTACTTGCAAAGTTAACTGCTAACATTGCAAATACAAATTGCCGAGACTGTTTTGTGTGATTTTAAAAGAAACAAATGATTAAAATGCATGATTAAAAAGAAAAGTCAAAATAAGCTACCTATTGAAAAGAGACTATTTCAATCTACTAAAGACAATCTTGCCTTAATTAGCAGCCTTAAAAATCTATCCTTTACAGGTTTTAAAAAAGAAATAAAGAAGGCATATAAACATCCAATTACCAAGGCATTTATTTTGGGTAAGCATAAACCTAAATCATATAATGAATTAAGAGAATCGAGAACAAGCTATTTTTCCGACAACCTTGAAGGTGAAATTGCTTGGGTTCTAGAAAGCATTTTACTTTCAACAACTGAAATTCAAGAATTTTTGAAACTTGAGAAAGACCTTCAAAAGGAGATATTAATAGGTAACATTTCAGATGCAGCAAAAATATTGGATGAAATAGAAGAAAATATTTGCGTTTCCTATTGGGGTTTGGAGATACGCTACTTTATAATTGAAAAGTTACATGGTACCGAAGGGAATTGGAAATTTGCAAATCAAACTAATTCTTCTTCAAGTAATTCTTACACACTTTTTTTTAATCAGATATTCAGTAAAAAGGTCGAAGCCGGAGTTTCATGTTCGGACTACCACCGTGCTTTGCATAATGAAATTAGGTCAGCAAATCATTATGACTTTGAATACTTAAATTATAAATTATCTTATCATTTAATATCGAATTACACACACTACCCTTTTCTTATTTATGCTGATTCATCTTCTTCGATTATTGATAGGTATATTGCTTTATTGAATCTATTAGCAGAACTTCTATCCTCTAATGATTCTAGTGCTCGTCAAATAGCCGTCCAAACGTTAAACCAATTATCAGAAATTGATGACAACAGAATTCACCGATTAAATGAGTTTTGCGGAATTAAAGAAGTTAAAATTGAATCTTTAAAATATATTGAGATTCTTGAACTGTATTCAATAGGAAATTATGAAAAGTGTGTTTCTGAAATCCCAAATATACTGTTTGAAACACCGAACTTAGTCGAGTTATGGGAGATTTATGTAAAATCTCTTATCGAAAGTGGTAAACAATTTATTTCTACAAATATTTCAGAGCACTTTGATGAGCTTTTAAGAAAGTTATATATTTCTTATAGTATAGAAAATGAGTCAGTTCAAAAAGCTGAGGAACTGCTCAAGATAATAATTGCAACACCCAATTTTTCATTTTCGAAGCAATTACTTACACTTGTTGGTAGCACAATTGGCATTTACTCTCAAAAGAATGTAATTCACAACAATTTATGTTTTCATTCTACTTATTCCAATCCATTTATCCTTTTACAATCAGAAAACACAAAATGTGAGCCTAGCTTTGAGAAGCTAACCACTAGTATTTGTGTCAAATTAATGGCTGGCGATTCTGTTGATGAAAAGGAATTACAGTCGGTAATTAGTAAGTTTAAGTTCAACCTGTACCTACTGAGAAGAGCTTTCAAGCGAAAAGAATTTGATCAATGCATAAAGATTGGGATAAAATTTAATCTCGAAAAGATTAGAAACAACATTTTCATTGAAGAAATAGTTTTTATTTTGTTTCATTCATATGCTAGCACTGATCAATTTGATGAAGCAATTCGCTTGTATATATCTTGTTATTTTAAAAACAAGAACTTAATTAAACGAATGAACACAGCACCCTTACTTCAAACAATCATAGAAAAAAACTATCCTATTTCTGGGCATGTTGATAGTGCACTCTTCTTTCATCTCAATAATCTCGATAACTATCACTGTTTTGTATCGATAGAAATGTGGTTGGAATCTCAAAAAGTTAATAAGCCATCAGAGATAGATTTGCCGAAAGATCAAAACGATTTGGAAAAGTATTTATTTATTCTAGAACATGGTTGCACTATTGAAGTTTTAGAAAAGTTCTATTATGATTATGAGTCAAAAGAAGATGTCATTGCAGAGAGAAAAAAAATCTTATCAATTTTAATTCGAAATGACCAATCTAACGCTAAGGATTTCATCAATGAGCTAACCTCTATAACTCAAAAGGAAAAAATTCAGTCAATACTTCATGAAGTTAATTCAGGAAGAATCAGACTAACATCGAGTATGTTAGAGTCATCCAATGAAAATAATTTTCAGAACAGTTTTCAGAGATATCGTCTCTTAACAGAATTCACTGAAAATTTTGATTTTGAAAGTTATGATTCTAAAACCTTGCTAAAGAATTTTCTAGAAGCTTTTGTTGATGCAAAAAATTTATCTACTAATCCATCCTATCTTTCATTTAAATCACTTGTTAATGAGTTAATTGATGGTTTTCTCTTTAATAAAAAGAATGGATTAGATGGTGAACTTAGTACAAGAATTAGACATGGTGAGTTTGAAAATCAGATTAGAAGAGTTTTTGATAAGTATCACCTCATTTCCAAAAAAGATGATACCGGTCTATATACAAGTCAGATTTTTTGGGATGAGCTGTTAAATTCTAATCTGGATGAAAATAGTAAAGATCAGATTCACCAGATTCTCAAGGAATTTTCTAAAAAAATTGATTTGATGATCCAGTTTTTGGTGACTGAATATATTCAAGTAAAATCGGAAAATTATCCAAATAAAAAACATGCATTTTTCAATTATCATTTTACGGAAAATTATTTCAAATTAATTTATGAAGAGTCTAGAAGGACTAACTATTCATATGATACTTTTGTAGAAAATATTTTTTCTATTTTAAAAGTTTTAACTGAGTCAAATTTGCAAAATGTATCCGACTATCTTACAAACACTCTCAGAAAAGAAATTGATGCTTTATTGGATAAACTTGGCGATAAAATTTATTCAATATCAAATAATTTAGTGGAAATTAATCAGAATATAGTTGATGCTAAAGTTGAATTTCAAAATGAAATTTTAGATATATCTAAATGGTTTGTAATTGCTGATAGCACTATAGAATCAACTATGGATGTAAAAACAATTATAGAATGTGCCTTCGAGTCGAGCAATATTCAACATCCAAATACGACGATTCAGCCGATAATTAATGCCGATGAAAATCTTTTTATACGTAACTATAAACATTTTATATTCATTTTACTAAATCTAATAGAAAATATTCGCATTCATAGTAAACTTCCCAATGAAAAATTGGAAGTATTTGTTGAAGTATTGTATGACCAGGACAATTTAATATTTAGTGTCAGAAATAATTTCGATATTACATCAATTAACCCATTAGTACTCAATAACACTTTTGAAAAAATAAAAGAGAATTGGAAGAATGAGGTTGATCAAGAATACGTAAACAAGGAACGTGGAAGTGGATATGAGAAAATAAAAAAAATTCTCCTATACGATATCAAATCGAGAAAGAATTCATTTGATTTCAATATTAATGAGAATACACTTGAAGTAATTTTCGGAGTTGAAATATCCTATAACTATAAAATTGATGCCTAAAAAAGTTCTATTTATTGAAGACAACCTTATCAAAATGGAAGCGGTGATGAATGTGTTACATTCAATCCTTCCTAATGCCGATATTACGACAAAAGATTCCTTTAGATCTGGACTAAAAGAACTTATTGGTAACTCCTATGATATTCTATTACTTGACATGAGCCTACCAACATGGGATAGAGAAGGCGTTAAAAAGCAAGAAGGTTTTGAAAGATTTGGTGGAGAGACAATCATGCGTGAGATGAAAAGGAAAAAAAAACTAACTCCAACGATAGTAATTACCATGTTTAGTGAATTTGGAGTCGGTAAATCATTTATAGACTTGGTTGACTTAGATAGCCATCTTAAATCCGAGTTTAAAGAGTTTTATAAAGGCTTTGTGAAATACAGTTCTAGTGAAAGAAAGTGGGAAGATGAATTAAAAATAGCCTTAGAAAAATTATGAATGTTTTAATCGTAGATGATAGTATAGACAAGCTTTCAGACGTGTCTAAGGTTCTTATAAATACAGGTTTAACACTAAGTATTGGTACGGTGGAAGATATCCAAGGTGCAATGATTTTTCTAGAGGAGAACATCGTTGACCTTCTAATTTTAGATCAATATTTACCCGTAAGAAAAGGTAAGGACGAGAAAATACTAAAGGATGGTGGATTTCAACTATTAAATGAAATTAGCCGAAAGTCGAAGAAAATAAAAACGCCTAAATATATTATAGGCTTATCCCAATATGTTGATGAATGTCCAGTATTTTCGGACATTTGGAGTCTCATCGAATATTCGCCAACACATTCGAAGTGGAGTATTCCATTGATTAAAATTTTAAACCACATTGCTGAAGTCAATGTAAATAAAAGCTCAGTTAATTCAACAAGACAACTACTACCTACTCTTTTTGTGGAAGGATTAACAGATGTCGCCTTACTGAATTTTGTCGTAAGTCACCATTTTATTGCCGATAAAGATATGTTCACTATTGTAAGTCAAAAAAATGCGGGTGCCAATTGGGTAGCTCAACAGTTAGTCATTTGGGGTCATCAACTCAATCGTAATTCAGAAAAGCAATTAGTCAAAGCAATTGGGTTGTTTGATTCTGACGTAGCTGGTATCAAAGCCAAAAATGATGTAACTAAGAAACTTAATTCTTTAAATCAACAAGAAGCTGCAAAAATTGCAACTATTCAAGCAAAGTATTCATCTAATATTATTGAATTCTATAAAAGGGGTTTGCAAATAGAAATTGAAATAGAAAGTCTTTTGCCATGCAGTTTAATGAATTATGCAGATGAACAGGGCTGGTTAGAGTATCGAAATCCATTGTTCATAGTATATCCAAAAGATTGGGATCAAATGACTGAAACTGTAATAAATTATCTTGACAGAATTATGTTCCCAAATGATTTAAGGGTTTACCTAAAAAAGGTTAAAATCTCGAAAAAGGAGCAATTCACGCAATATGTGATTCAACAGTCAATTGAATCAATTGAAGTGCTTGATAATCTTAAAATATTAATGAGCGAATTAATTAAAATATTTAAATGTTAAGAAAAACTACACAAAACATCCCTGCTACTGTGCGATTCCTATCGCGTGCTAATAATATTCCCAGCCCCTGCTTCCGAACAATTTCAATAGCTTGGTAAACTATCCCCACATCCGGCAGTACTATTCAGCCCATATCAAAAAAGCATAAACTAACACCGTACCGCCTCCGGTTCCGCTGGGTAGGAGCTTGCTCCGTTCCGCTACCGCTGCACTCCACAAGCACCTTCCTATTGCCCCGGCTTTTTTACCTCAAAACTCCAATCCCAATCCTAACAAACCTGCACGTACGCAGGTTATTCGGTGTTCGTCAGCGTTCTGTTTTGTTCCATAAACTACACTGCAAAAGCAAGTAATTTGTTCGTCATTGCGAGCGCAGCGCGGCAATCTTTTACATTAAATCCAAAACAAAATCGACCACTTTTGCCGTGCCGGTGCCTGCACTGCCCTTTGCGTTCCGGTGGGTACTCAGGTCAGCACAGCACCTTAGTTTACTTCACACACGCCACGCTTTCCTCACGCACAGCTCCCTTTTTGCCCCTAAAACCCAATAAGGTACTCTTAGTAATTTATTAGGGGCAAAACCGCTGTTACACTATTTGGCTCGCCTGCGGGTCACTGCGGGCTCTTCAGGGTGTCACTTTGTTGCAGCCGCCTTTGGCAAAGGCAATAAAGGCTTCAAGTCACCAAGTCCGTCATTGCGTGCAACGCGAAGCAATCTGTACCATTAAAATCCAACAAGCAATTAAAAACCCTTTATCCCCTTTTACGCCATGCTCGTAAGAGCAATCCGGTCATTCCACATCCCCATTTTCTCGGGGCTTCATTTGCTGCTACAAATATTAATTTGTGAAAACTCCTTCTTCTAAGCATAGCTTGTAAAAGCTTCGGTACTGGTTTCATGGTAGCAGAAAGCCAAAGCCCGCCTCAGCGAAACGGCGTTAAACAAAAAGCAAGTCGAAGCGTTAAGAAATAAATGCTGTTTGAGGAACGAGTTCATTTATTTTAGCTTCGGCGAAGCTTTGGTAGCCGTTGAGGTGCAGCGGTGATTTTTTTGGTTACTTTTTTCATGACAGGAAAAAAGTGACAGCAGAAATACATTACTATAAACAAAAGTATAGTTTCCATACCGCCCCTTAAAACGATCCGTTCCATTCCCTTCTTGCCCTTACCATTCCCAACAGGGCAACAACAGCCCACTCTTGCCATTCCTTGAGCCTGCGCTGTGTCCAATACTTGAGCCTGCACTGAGCCTGCCGAAGTGCCACCCTTGCGTTTGCAACGTAGTTGTGGCAGCACTTATTCGTACCTCAACATGCCTGTTGCCACAACACCCTTGTTCCGCTCGCGGCGGCTCGCTCTTTTGCTCCGCAAAAGCTCACATAACCTGCGTCAATTTCAATGAATATCCTGTAAAAGAAGACAAGATTAAAGAAAATTCCTGCAACCAAAAAACCAAAAAAGGCCGCAATAAACGGTTGTTCCCTCCATCCCTCACTATAGTTCGTCAAGGTCAAGCCCTACGGGTTTTGATAAAAATCTCCACACCTTACGGGTAGTATTTTCATCAAAAACCTTGACACGCCTTGCCGCACAACCAATCAAACTGGCTTTCTTTTTTGCTTTTTTTTCTTTTGAAAAATGGATGCGACGCTTCGCGGAGCTTAATTTTTAAATCCATTACTATGACTACATTCCAACTCAACACACACCGACCGGGACGTACCTATGCGACACCTCATTTCTTTATCCTGTCTAAAGGAAACAACAGCGGAAAACCGTTGACAACCCCCTGCCCGAATTGTTTCGTCATGCAGCTGACTTCCGATGCCGACAAAGAGCATTTCTATTGGCTCACTTATGCTTTGTTCCGTTCCAGGGCTTTCGAGCAATTCCTGCGTGGTTCCGTCATTCCCTTTGTGGTACTTCCCGAAGTACGTAACCTCATCCGGCAGTCCTTCAGCCGCTCAGCGCACCGCTTACCGCAGCTCACCACAGTAGTACAAAAGGTTCAGGCACTGGACCGGCTCCAGATCCAATATCGGGAACAACTGCAACACCTGGAACAGGCCAAAGTACACCTGGTAAAATCATACTTCCAAAAATGAGCTTAGGCTCATTTTTTTATTTTAATTAATTTCTTATATTCGTATTGCTTACGAAAGAAAATTGCTAAAGAATCCATGAACTAAGCACCAAAAAAAGAATTAATAGATCCTCTTATACACCTAAAAAGGGATAAAAGTGTGATAAATTAAACGGATATAAACAAGTTAGTGGCAAGGCTATGACGACACAACCCGACAGACAAATCGGGTTCTTTTTGATGTTTCGTATTTTAGTAGTTGCTTAAATAAGCAAATTGACTACCTTTGTACTATGGACAACAATTCTTGCATACGACAACAAGCGGACATTAAACAAATAAATCGCTGTAAAGACAGAGTTTCAGAACTCAACGGCTCATTTGACTATTTATCAAACGGACTTGAATTGGCAGGAAACAACGTAAGACTGAAAATTCTCTTTCTGATCTATGAAGAAAAACGACTTTGTGTTTGTGATATAAGCGATATTCTTGGTATGACAATTTCAGCGGTTTCACAACACTTGCGAAAACTCAAAGACAGAAAACTCATTGAAACAGAAAGAGAAGCTCAAACCATTTTTTACTCATTAACAAAAGAGTATGAAAAAATGCTGAAACCGTTTTTCAAAATACTTGACGAAAACAAAATATTAGAAACATTATGAAAACAGACAACAAACTAATCGGAGCAGGACTTTTAACAGCAATTGCAGCTTCATTGTGTTGCATTACACCTGTCTTGGCTCTCATTGCAGGAACAAGCGGACTTGCTTCTACTTTTTCTTGGCTCGAACCTTTCAGACCGTATTTTATCGGTTTGACAATTTTGGTTCTTGGTTTTGCTTGGTATCAAAAGTTGAAACCTAAAAAGCAAATTGACTGCAACTGTGAGACAGAAGAAAAACCAAAATTCATTCAGTCAAAAATGTTTTTAGGAATTGTAACAGCATTTGCAATCGTTATGCTTGCCTTTCCATACTATTCAAGCATTTTCTACCCAAAGAAAGAAAAGCAAATCATAGTAGTGGACAAATCCAATATTCAAAAAGTAAAATTTACGATTAGCGGAATGACTTGTGCGAGTTGCGAAGAACACGTAAATCACGAAGTAAATAAATTGACAGGAATAATAAGTTCAAACGCTTCATATGAAAATGGAAATGCAATCATAGAATTTGACAACTCAAAAACAAATATTTCTGAAATCGAAAAAGCAATAAACTCAACAGGATATTCTGTAACCGACAAAAAAGAAAATTAAAATGGAAATCAAATTACAATCAACAATAACTTGCCCCAACTGCGGACATAAGAAAGAAGAAACAATGCCGACAGACGCTTGCCAATATTTTTACGAATGTGAAAAATGCAAACAAGTTCTAAAACCAAAACAAGGCGACTGCTGTGTTTATTGTAGCTACGGAAGTGTTGCTTGTCCACCAATTCAGCAGGACAAAAAATGTTGCTGACAGACGGAAAACAAAGAAGCCCAGCCACTAACAGCGGTTTGGCAAAAGTGGCGGTTCAGTTCTTCGTATGACAGTTTATCGTAAATTTGAAGAGTGTGCTTCGTATGAACATTTGTGGTAAAATCGCCACCTTCGCCAAGCCGCGAAACGTTAATACTTTTCAACATCCCCCACAAAAAAAGCCCCTCAGGGGCTTTTACTTTTTTTACTAACCTCCACCAAGTACTTCAGCACCAACGACACCAAAAAGCTCGTTATAGCACCCACCATGGCAAGAATCACCGTCACCAACAGATCCTGAGTGCTCAGCTGAGGTACAATACTCAACAAGGTACCGCCAAAAGTCCCGGCCTTTAAATTAATATTCGACTCAAACATCATCTTTGTCATGCTGAAATCGAGGGCTTAGCGCTTGGGTGTTGGGAGATTCGACGGAGTCAACTTGGCGAAGCATCTCATGGTTATTTTGCTCATTCACCGCCTTCTGATCCACTGTAACCTGACTCACCGCCGAGATCACCCCACCGGCAACGGCCAAATAACCGGCCACCGTAACCACAGCAGCAGGCAATCCAATCGGAGCAGTCAACACGCTTCCACTGATCGCCAATAACGTCAATCCAATTGTTCTAAGCGTTCTAAAAAATTTCGGAGTAGGAGCCTGGGCTCGTTCTATTAAATTCATAGTATGTATTTTTAGTTCAAATCATCTTTTTAAGTTAAATGGAAGGTTTTCAAGAAATAGCTGTAAATCAAGCGGAAGTGCGTTCCGATTCATCGGAAAAGAGCATGAAGCGCCGATTTAGCAGCGGTTCGACTTAGTCGAAATTTCCTATAAAACCTTCTTGACTTTTTTGGTTCTTTTGTTTCAAGACAAAAGAATAATAGCAAACTCAAATCACCCTGCTAATTTCTTAACTCTAATCTCAAGAAAAACCGTTTCTCGCGTCGTCAAAACCCCCTCCAGCATCAACAACAAACGATCCATTGCCTTACGCGAGTAAACCCCTTTCCCCATACCACTGATATAGCTAACCGGAGCAATACATCCCTGCAGCTCCTTCTGGGCATCATTAGCAGGATGAATTAAGATTCCACTTCTGCCGGGAACATGCAACACTTCCAAATGCCATTTGTACTTGGCAGAGAACCGCTTTTTGATGAGGTAGCTCCCTTCCGGAATACACGACACCTTACGCTTATTAAAACGCCAAGGCAACTCCAACGTATCACACACCATTTTTCCGTCGGCATACAACGTCCCATGAGTTGCCTGGGCGTAATAGGTCCTTTCCAGTACCAATTGCATCCTACTGTCCGCTTACCTCAACAATCGCCAGCGCATTGTAAGCTCCGTTTTTAAGCGGATACATCGCGCCGTTCACTTCCTGGTAAAACTCGATTCCCACTGCCAAAAACAACGGTTTAGCAGTTTGCGCAGTCACGGCATTACTTTGGATGATAGGATCAGTCAATCCCGCTTTCCAAGGCAGCAAATCGCTTGCAGCATTGGTCACCACAAAGCGCTCTTGCTCAAAGTCCACCTCAGCACCGCCCGACACCACTTTAAAGTGAGTCGTTCCTTCCGGAGCTGCCACCATGGTCAACGGATCAAAGGAAGGGATTTCCACCCCGATGGTTCCGTTATCCCGGTCAATATCCGCAACAATAGGAGCATACAAGGTATTTCCTAAAGTTCCACGGATGTTGAATTCAAAACCTGATAACAGTTCTGTTTCCGCATCCAGTATGTGACGCTGTCCGCGATCACTCACCGCATCGGCTTTCACTACGCGCATCATCGCCTGAGTCAAACGACTAACCATGCGGCTGTCTGCCGAGTTCAAATACAGGGCTCTAAATGCGTTTCTCAACAACTTACCGGCTTTACCGGCTCTTCCAAACTCAGCGCCATTTTCTCTGGTTCGCTGAAATGCAGGGTTTTAATACGTTGCCCATCCACACCGCCTTTTTCACGGGCTAAATGACCGTCTTGGGTCTTGTAAAAGGTAATATCCCCGATAGTACCCTTTAACTTGATAATGCCTTTTTGCTTGGCCATAATCTTTTCAATTTAAATTAAACTTCATTCATCACTTCATCAATCATCAATCGTTGCAACATTTTTCAAATCGATAACACAAAGTTCCAAAGCAAACTCCAACAATCCAACAACCCCCTGTACCAAATGGCACAAATCGACATAAATGTCCTAATTTGGCACATTTGTCCTAATTTGGCATATTTGTCCTAAATCAACAGCAAGTGCACAGATCCGCAAAAAGCGGCAAAATCCACCCCAATTGCACATATAACTAAAATTGACTACTTTTATAAGAACCATAGATTATCTAAATACCAAAACTCCAGTACGGATGGTGTATGGATGGTGTATAGATGAAGTATGGATAGAGTATGAAATAGCCTCAGTGATAAATGAGCTACCCAAAGGCAATCCAAAGGGTTCTTCATAGGGTTCACCATAGGCTAAGTAATTTTGATTACCACTATGAAAAACACCCCTAAAAGAGTCTGTATTTATCCCAAAGACATCCAGATCATCACCGGAAAAAGCTACCGGCAGAGTGTACGGATACTGCAGCAAATCAGAATAAAACTCAAAAAGGAAAAAGGACACCTGGTGACCATAGAGGAGTTCAGTTCTTACATTGGTATTGACGAGGAGTCAGTTAACCAATTTATGTAGGAGTCACTTATTATCATAAATTGGAGAAGTTAAATTTTAAATTGAGTTCAATATTTCCAAATTAAATTATTAAAAAATGATTAAGTAAATATCAAAAATTGATAACAGCCTCATCATATTTTAACTAACTAAAGACCTCATATTCAACTAAAAATATGTATATTAGTTATCAGAATTTAGTATGAAATTTTACACCGAATTGCAAGGAGTCACTTGAGGGGTCAGTTGGAAAATCAGATTTTTAATTGTCATAATATCAGTCAATTATAAATATATTCACTTCCCTCTTTCTCCGCGAAGTGACAATCAAAATGCATCAAAACCCTTTAAATTCAACGTTTGAAGGGTTTTTTCTTTTATAGCAATCCTTCAAATTATTCAATTTTTCTCAAAAAAAAGGTGCACAATTCGGTGCACCCAAAAAAAGAGAAAAAAAGTGCACCTTTTTTATAGGTACTATAACCAGTTTGAAAGGAAGTACAAAGAATGAACATCTTGCCTTGTGTTGACGATAGTAGTAAATTAATTATCAACATAAAGGCTGTAACTATGAAAGCAAAAATCAATGTCCTTTTTTATTTAAGAAAATCAAAAGTCAATGCCAGGGGGCTGATGCCGATATTTCAAAGAATAACCATCAATAGTAAACGATTGGATATAAGTACCGGTCATTATATTGAAGAAGCCAAATGGTTGGCAGAATCAGGCAGAATTAAAGGTAACTCAGAAGAAGCCCGTACAATAAATAGTCAACTTGAATTGTCAAAAGCTGCAGTTTATGAAACTGAGAAGAGACTTTTTATGAGTGGAGTAGAGATTACCCTTGAAACCTTTAAAAATGAACTTAAAGGTAAAAAAGAACGCGCCAGAATGTTAGTCCCCATCTTTAAAGAACACAACCGAAAGATAAAGGAACTGTTAAACATAGAATATGCTCCAGGCACCTTAGAGCGATATGAAACCTCATTAAAACATACGGTCGATTTTTTAAAGTGGAAATACAACCTTTCCGACATCAACATCGAAAAGATTGATCATGGGTTTATTCATGAATATGAATTCTATTTGAGAAGTCAGCGTAAATGTGCCAATAATACAGCTGTTAAGTATATAAAAAACTTTCACAAAATCATCAATCAATGCCTAGCACATGGCTGGTTAAATAAAGATCCGTTTATAAACTATAAAGCAAAACTTAAAGAAGTAATCCGGGAGTACTTGACGGAAGCTGAACTGAATCAACTTATGAGTAAAACTTTTATATCAGATCGTTTAGAATTGGTACGAGATATCTTTGTCTTTAGTTGCTTTACCGGATTAGCCTATGTCGATGTAAAACTGCTCACCTATGATAATGTATCCTTAGGTATTGATGGTGATAAATGGATTTTCAAAAACAGACAAAAAACCGATACCACTTCCAAAATACCCATACTTCCAATGGCTCAGGAAATCATTGATAAATATGCAGAGCATCCGGTATGTAAAGCTGAAAAACGACTGTTACCAATACTAAGCAACCAAAAGATGAATGCTTATTTAAAAGAAATCGCCGATGTATGCGGAATTCGTAAAGAACTGACTTTCCATATTGCACGCCATACTTTTGCAACCACAGTAACCTTGTCAAACGGAGTTCCTATTGAAACGGTCAGTAAAATGTTGGGTCATACCAATTTGAAAACAACCCAGCATTATGCCAAGATATTAGACAAAAAAATTAGTTCCGATATGCAGTTGTTAAAACAAAAATTCAGCAATCCTAACAGCAGCAAGCAAAGGTATATTTCAGAAAGTTAACAAGTTCATTGTTAATAACTTTTTACATAGTTGTAGGTAATAATATTCATAGATTTTGGTTTATTTTGATATAAAAAATTGAACACTATGACTCCCTTAAATTTAATTAAAAGTGAATTTTTCAACGAATTCGACTATGATTTAGATCACATTGCCAATGCCTATCAAGAGCCTATTATGCAAGCTCATAAGGCAACAGAAATGTTGGATGAAAGAATTAAGCAATTGTGCAAGTGGCTTAAAAAACACAAATTTGATACCGTTCAGGAAGAGATCTATTTTTTCAAGGAACAGAAACCTAAAATCATAGCAAAATTAATTTACTACAAAGATATTTTAGCATTTGAAACCAGTATGCCCTCTGTTAAAAAAGAAAAATTAGCACATTGCGAAAAGTTGTTGAATAAAATACATCAGTACCAGTACAACAACAAAGAATTTTACCAATACTATCGCTCTAAGTTAAGCTTTAAAGATGAGGAATATTATGTGAGAAGTAATCGTAAAGGTAGCCCTTATGAAGATTGGTATTTAATGAATTACAACAAACGATTGTGCACTTCACATGATTATAAAGTAGCCATTCTTATTGGTTATGATTTGCTAACCATTTACGTAGAAGATAAAATAGAACAACTGCATCTTGCAAATAAAAGCAGTCAGACGATGAAATCCAATTTAAAATGGACGGCCACTGATTATGATTTTACTGAAATAGTTTATGGCTTGCATCACAAAAACTCGATCAATAATGGTGATGCTACAATTAGTGAAATAGCAACAGCTCTTGGAAGAGCTTTGAATATAAAAGTTGATATCAAAAAAATATACAGAGATTATATCGGAATTAAAGAAAGAAAATCAGACGAAACAAAATTTATAACTTCAATGGCTAAAAATTTAAAAGAGCAAATTGAAATAGAAGTAAACAAAAAAAAGAAATAGAAAATACCCAACTTGTGTATACCTTGTGTAAATGAAATAAAACCAGTCATTTTAACCCCCAAATGACTAGCTTCAATCAACCTAACAATGACTCATTTTAAAAAGCCTTATTGTAATGTATTTGTAGTTAGTTAATTAGAATCATTTAAATAAAAATCGTACACAAGGTAGGTACACCTTGTGAACAAAACTCAAGCAAATGAAGTTGATTTGTATCATAACAAATTAAACAACTTCATTATGAATTTAAATCCTAAAAAACTCTTTCCAGAAACCGACAGCCTCGAATTATTAAGTCATCAGGTAATCACCAAAAAAGACCTGTTAAACTTCGGTAATGCCTTGATCCATGAATTGAAATCAGGAGCAACAGAAACAGAACCTCAACCCAAATGGCTAAAATCATCTGAAGTGAGAAAACTCCTAAAAATCTCACCAGGAACCTTACAGAATTTAAGAATAAATGGTACACTGAATTATAACCGGATAGGTGGTATTATTTATTACAAATACGAGGATATTATATCCATGTTAGAAAAGTAACATTTTTAAAAGATCGCTTATTATGAACTACATCAAACACTTAACGGGTTTTTTTGATAAGGTTGTTTATGACTACGACTTAAATCCTACTCATATCAGCATGTATGTTGCTTTATTTCAAATTTGGAATGTCAATCGTTTTGAAAATCCTATAAGTATTTCAAGAGATGAGGTGATGCGTATAAGTAAAATATGTTCAAAAGCAACGTATCACAAGTGCATGAAAGAATTACATGAGAAAGAATACATAAAATACGAACCATCTTACAATCCATTTAAAGGAAGTTTAGTCAGAATGATTAATCTATCGAGCGAATTAAAACCGAAAAGAAAAAGAGCTAAAACAATACCAAAAAACAAACAGCTTATTGAACAGCCTTTGAACAAGCAGCAGACAAGTACCGAGACAGGCACTGAACAAGCGCTGGTATCTTATATAAACAGTATAAACAATACAAACAATGCAAACATTGCAAACTTGGGAGAACAAGCAAAATCATTAAAAAGTAACCAGTTCAAAAATTTGTTAGGTTCAGAAAATGAAACATCCAAAAAAAAGTTGCGCGAAAAAAAAGTAAAGGAACCTAAAATTAAAATTCCACCAGATTGGTCAGAAGTTGAAACTTTTTTCAAAGAAAAAATGATTTCAATTACAGAGGCAGAGAAGTTCTTTAATTACTTTCAAAGCAACGGTTGGCTGGTAGGAGGAAAGACCCAGATGAAAGACTGGCACGCCGCCGCCCGCAATTGGATCCTCAACTCCCCAAATTTCAGGTCCAAAAATACCAAGTCAACCGGCCCCGGTAACCTCCACGTCAACAAAGACAAAAACTATGCAGAACCCTTGTAGGCAGTAGGCTATAAGCTAAAAGCATTAAGTAAAAAACTATGAAGACAAATAAAGGACATCTTAAGAAAGTTGTAAAAATCAAGGAAGCAGGGTAATTGCCTAACGATAAAAAGCTGTTTGATCCCGATGAAATCGGGAGAGTTCTTTTTATCGGTGGCGGGTCATTCCGTAGATTTTCTAAACTTTATTAAGCAGTCTAGACTTTTTTGATTCTTTTTTGGGCGATGCAAAAAAGAATTATGAAATATAATTCATTCAATAACAAACCTATCAACCATGTCACAAGAAAACCCAACCCAATTCAATTACCTCCACCTCCTCAATTACCTTCAATTCAAAGGAAAAGAACGATTCGGTCAAAGTTTCTATATAAGAAAAGAGGACGTGCCGCTCATTTTAAAACTGCTTTATTATTTTACCAACAACGAAGAAAAAGCCAAAGAACACGATATCGACCTCACAAAAGGCATTATGCTATCCGGACCAATAGGCTGCGGAAAAACAACTTTACTGGAACTCATGAAACTAATAGCAGTACCAGAAAAGAAATACCTTTTAACCACTTCCAGAGAAATCAGCTTTGAATTGATCCAAGACGGTTTTGAAGTCATCCAAAGGTATAGTAAAGGAATCACCGGACAACAAATCCGAAGAAACATCGCTTTTGACGACCTCGGAACAGAACGCAATCTCAAATACTACGGCAATGAATGCAACATCATGGCAGAAATTTTACTTTCACGCTATGAGTTGTTCTGTCTCCCCGATCCCAGTCGAAGGGTCGTCACCCACATTACCACCAACTTATCAGCCACAGAGTTAGAAGAGTACTACGGCAATCGTGTCCGCTCCCGGCTCCGTTCCATGTGCAACCTCATCGCTTTTGATAAGGAAACAGCAGATAAGCGGTAGCAAATTAGTAATACATTAAAAAAATTACGGTTTTACCGTAAAAAGAGTAAGGGAAAACCGTAATAATAATAAAATTAAAATTGTCATTTTTACATCTAAATTTAAAATAGATGAAATTATACCTCTTCATAATAATTATAAATCTACTTCCATTAATTATTACAGGTCAAAATAAAATGATTTTTGAGTATGATCAGTCCGGAAATCAGATTAAGAGACAATTATGTCTTAATTGTCCCATTCCAGATCGAATTGCTGAAAGCCAAATAAATTCAGAATCAGTAGAAAAAAATTTGTTAAATTTTTTTGAGGGCGATGTTATTTCCTACTATCCAAACCCCGTTGAAGAAACTTTATATCTCAAATGGCAGCTAGTTAATAAGAATTTTGTGTCATACATAAATGTTTATGCCGTTAATGGTCAATTATTAAAGACATACAAAAATTTAGAGTTAAAAGATAGTAATGTGTTATTCTTTTCAGAATATCAATCGGGTGTTTATTCTGTTGTCTTATTTTATACCAATGGTGAAAGTAAAGCTATCAAAATAATTAAAATTTAAAAATCATCCCAATGAAACGAATCTTTTTTATCATCGCTTTATTAATTACAAATTTCAATTTAGCTCAAAATTTTCATGATACACAAGGTACATTGGAAATTTCAAATTCTGGCCAAGCTGTTTATACTATACCAATTGCAATGCCTCCAAGCTTAAGAGATGTTGCCCCGGTAGTAAATTTAGTATATGTTAGTGGTCAATTAGGTGGAATTGCGGGCCAAGGTTGGTCAATAAACTCCATTTCAAATATAAGTAGGATTGCAACCAGAAAAGACATTGATGGTTATGTAGATGGAGTAGATTTTGATAATAATGATATGTTGGCTTTTGATGGTTTAAGATTAATTCTTCAATCAGGAAGCTATTGGAATGATGGTTCTATATATCAGACAGAGGTTCAGAGCAATACTAAAATTGAACTAAAAGGGAGTGGTGTAAATCGTTATTTTATTGTTACTGCACCTGATGGCTCTCGCTCTTGGTATGGTAATTTTGGTGGGATGAATGGAACAGATCTAACTGCTTTTTATATTGTTCGTTTTGAAGATACTGATGGAAACTATATAACATACCATTATAACAACCCATGGAATAAAAGTTTGAGTATTAGTGAAATAAAATTTAGTTCCAACATCAATGGTCAAATACCTTTGAATTCTATTTTGTTTAATTATAAATTAGCTAATAGAGTTGAGTTTGCATACATAAATGGAGTAAAACATGAAAAAGTAATCTTATTAGATAATATTGAAGTAAGGACTAATAATCAGTTATTTAGAAAATATCAACTCACTCATACTGCGGATTCACAATTGGGTTATGAAAAAGTAACTCAAATACAAGAATTTAATGGGGCTGGTGAACCTGCAAATCCTATTATTTTTGAATATAACAATACTCAAACAACTATTCAAGGCTCTGAATATTTAACTACTTATTATAATAATTTAGAATTCGATGAAATTGAGCTCTCAGGTGATTTTGACGGTGATGGCCGCCTTGATTTTACTACCAATAATAAACTTTTTACTAACTTATTTCAAAATACAATGGGTGGTTCAATAATAAATCTCCCATTTACATCTGATAAAAAACGAAAAATAACGGCAACCATTACAAATGAAAATAAATTAAATCAACACAATTCTATTGTTCATATAGAAAATTTTGATAATAGAACTGAGTTTAATTATTATAACATTTCTTATGGTTCTTTAACAAATGATTTTACAAAGACTATTTATATTGATAATTCAATTATTAATACAACAGAATATGCATATCAGTTTCTAGATGAAGATCCTTACTATGCTTGTGGTGGCATGCCTACAGGATGTCTTATACCTGTTCCTGGCCTTTCAACCAACTATTTGGAGGGTGATTTTAACGGAGATGGAATTAGTGAGGTATTGATAGAACGTTATGAAAATGAACGGGTTATTACTACTGAAACTTTAATTGAAACACCTTATGGTAACTGTCAGTTCTGTAGTATACAGCAATATACAACAGGTACAGCTCATTATATTTTGGATTTAAATCCAGGTGCATCCAGTGTCTTAGGATCTCAGGGGTTTCATAAAATTAATAATTCTCAAGTTTTAAATTCAGGTGAGAATGTTTATTCAGGTACGGGTTCAGTAACTAGGTTTGTGGCCGACTTTAACGGTGATGGTAAATCCGATATATTATCAATTGATACAAATAAAACATATAAAATTATTACATTTAAACAGTTAAATTATTCTCCTTGGAATGAAATAGAAGTGATTGGTTCAGGCACCATTGATACCTATAATTATCAAAAACAAATTTTATTAGGTGATTTTAATGGAGATGGTAAAGTTGACCTTTTACTGCCCGATTCTACTGGAGGAAAAGACCAAACCCTTTGGCATATTTATTATAGCAACCCTAACCCTAATGGTGGTTCTTTCTTCGTTAAAGAATCCCATCATATTGTTGAATATTGGCCTGATTCGGGAACTTATTATAATTTAAGTAATCATTCTAGCAAATATTACGCCTTAGATACAAATGGCGATGGAAAATCAGATTTGGTACGTGTGTGGCGTAATTATTACAAACCTATGTGGACAATTAATAATCATGATACCCAATGGAAGGTAACAACGTATGTCAACAATATCGGAAATTCCCTTGTATTCGGCAATAAATTCACATTAGATTACCAATCTCCATCTATTCATGATGATAGTTCTCCAGATTTACCCATACCAATTGTTTCAGCTTATAAACATATGGGGTTAAATAAAGAACTGTTAATGGTTAGAAATCATCACAATCAGCTAACATATGTAGATTTTACTAAAGACGTTTCGATTGATGTACTGCTTAAACAAGTAACCTTATCCGGTGGAAATATTGTTAACCAAATAACATATCAAACCATGGAACCTCCTTCTACATTAAATAATAGTCAAGGGTCTTTAAATGATTTTTATTCATCAAGTAATTCAGTAAATTATCCTAATATTGAAATTAAGAGAATGCCCACTAATAATTTAGTATCCCAATTAAAGAATACGGTTGAAGGTGTTACTAGATTTCAAGATTTTAGATATCATGGGTATGTGGTCAATTTACATGGCCTTGGTGCAATTGGTTTTAATAAAGTTGCCAGAAGTACGTGGTATCAAAATCTGAATGATTCAAAAATATGGAGTGTAAATGAGGCCAATCCTAACTGGAGAGGAGCGACACAAAGAACTTATACTCAATTGATTAATTCGGGTGAAAGTTTCTCATTTTCAACAACCCCACTTAACAATTTGCCAACACAATATATTAATTGCACCATTAATGAATTCAATACTGGTTATTTAAATGGTGCCTACACCTTAACAATAGGTAAACAACAAACCACAGAATTTTTATCAGGAGTAAAAAATGAAATAGAATATGAGTATGAAACTCAGTATTTGCTACCTAAGAAAACTATCAAAAGAAATTTTTTAAACTCACAGTTAGAAAGTACGACAACTACTACGAATGAATTTGAAAACAACCCTTCAGGTATTAACAATACATACTATATTGGTCGCCCGAAAAGTAGTCATACGTTAATAAATGCATATGGTGATACTTTTGAAACATCAACTTCTTTTTTCTATACAAATAATCGTTTAATAAAAACGATGAAAAAAGGCAATACTTCTGCAGAAAAATACCTTGTAGAAGAGTTTGAACATGATACTTATGGTAATATAATAAAGAAAACAATAAGTACACTTGGTTATTCAACGCCAACAATAGCTCCAAGAGCCACTGAATATACCTATGACCCTACAGGAAGATTTGTAAAAACGGTCAAAGATGTAGAAGGCCTAATCATGACTAATAATGCGTATCATTCGCTATACGGTTTAGTACTTTCAGTAACATCTCCTTTTGGTTTATCAGCTTTATCAGAATATGACAATTGGGGTAAGCTTAAGAAAACAACAGATTATCTGGGTAAAAATATAAACTATACTTATTCCAAAACTGGCAATGAATATACTACTACGCAAGTGAGTGATGATGGCAGTAGCAGTATTGTAATAAGTGACGCACTAGGGAGAATAAAAAAATCGGGTAGTATAAATATTGATGGTACCTGGTCGTACAAAAATATAGAATATGATTTTTTGGGTAGAAAATTTAGAGAAAGTGAACCCTATGCATCTGGAGCCCCTACCCTTTGGAATACTAGCGTTTTTGATGATTTTAATAGAGTTAGCTCAACAACCAATGCAACCGGACTTACAACAACAATTACCTATAGTAATTTAACTGTAACTGCCAATGATGGCACAAAAACCACTTCCTCTACTAAAAATGCTAATGGGCATGTAATTTCTGCTACTGATCCTGGTGGTACAATCACTTATACTTATTACGCAAATGGTAATTTAAAAACCTCTAATTATCAAGGATCTATTCTTAGTATGGAATATAATGAATGGGGTGCCAAAACAAAACTCACAGATCCTTCAGCAGGTATATATCAATATACTTACTATCCTACAGGTGAAACGTATCAGGAAATAACCCCTAAAGGAACAACTACGTATAAATTAAATAACGAAGGAAAATTAGTTGAAAAAACAATTGTTGGCGATCTGACTAATTCTAAGACTACCTACACTTATGACAGTACTACAAAATTGCTCACGGCAAGCAAATTTGAAGATTATACAGAAAGTATTGCAATAGATTATACCTATGAGTATGATAGCTATAAAAGGTTGTGGAGAACCGTAGAAACTAAGCCATTGGCAGAATTTACACGAGCAACTCTATTTGATGCCTTTGGTCGTCCTGAAAAGGAGCTATATGCGGCTATTAACAAAGCCAATAATAAACAGTCTATTAAATGGGTAAAAAATACCTATAAAAACGGATATCATTGGCAAATTCTTGATGAAGCCACACAACAACTCTTATGGCAACTTAATACGGTAAATGCTTCGGGGCAATTAACAGCAGCAACTTTGGGTAATGGTATTTCCATAACTAACACCTATGATCAATATGGCTTTCCAACACAATTTAAACACGATAAAACAGGGGCAAATCCTGAAAATATAGTAACATTAAACACCACTTTTAATCCGCAAAGAGGCATTTTAAATAACCGTAGTAACAGCTTGTTTAACTGGAACGAGACCTTTCAGTATGACAATCTAGACAGATTAACTCAGTTTACCAATGCACAAGGGCAACAAAGCCAGCAATATTACGATGATAAAGGAAGAATAACACAAAATAACATAGGAAATTATAAGTATACCAATGCCGCCAAACCATACCAAAATACATCCATAGCGGTAACACCAGAGGCACAAACTCATTACCAAAATAAACCATTACTAAATATTTCCTACAATGCTTTTAAAAGTCCGGTACAAATAGAAGAAACAGGAATCGATAAAATCATTTTCACATATAATGACAGTAATGACAGAAGCAGTATGTTTTATGGTGGCTTGCAAAATGACAAAATGCTACGCACTTTCAGAAAACACTATTCTGCAGAGGGTAGTATGGAAATTAAGCACAATACAGCAACCGGTGTAGTAGAATTTGTTACATTTATTGGTGGTGATGGGTATACTGCACCGGTAGTGTTAAAAAGCGATGGTACAACACAAAATTATGTATATTTACATCGCGATTATCAAGGCACTATACTGGCAATAACCAATGCAACAGCACAGTTGATAGAAAAACGTTTGTTTGATGCCTGGGGCGAATTGATAAAAGTACAAGATGGGGCAGGCAACAACCTTGCGCAACTTACGTTCTTTGATAGAGGCTATACCGGGCATGAACACCTACAAAGTGTTGGCTTGATCCACATGAACGGCCGTTTGTACGACCCTGTATTACACAGGTTTTTACAACCCGACAATTTTGTGCAAGATCCGTATAATACCCAAAATTACAACCGTTACGGTTACGTTCTTAACAATCCGCTTAAATACATCGATCCTAGTGGTGAAGTAATAACACTGGGAACTGCAGTATTAATAGGAGCCCTAGTTTCTGCAACAAGTTATACCCTAACGGCATTGGTAACAGATGTACCATTTACGGCACTTGGCTTCTTCGAAGCTTCCTTTATGGGCGCCATTAGCGGAGGGGTTACATTTGGTATAGGAGAATATGCACTAACCATTACCAGATTGGGCGTTAGAATTGCATTTCAATCATTGGCACACGGTACATTTCAAGGGATGATGAGTGGCGGCAATTTTTGGCAAGGTTTTGCCAGTGGCGCACTGAGTAGTTTAGCCTCCTCTTTATATGGTGGTAGTGGTTATAAAAATGCAGAAGGAAATTTTGTGTCACAAACAAGAGGGTTAAATGGTATTATTGGAGGTAGCGAACTTGGCATGATTGCCTTTGGCACCATTGCAGGCGGTGCCGGTGCAGCGCTTACAAAAGGCAATTTCTGGCAAGGAGCTGCTACGGGATTAATGGTTAGTGGACTCAATCATGCAATGCATCAGATGGGGAGTAAAGCATCTAGTATCGAAGATTTACAGAGAAAAGGGTTTACAGAAGAGCAAATAAAAAGCATTTACGATAACTACTTGAAGCCAGGGGATGTTTCAGTGGATCAATTGATAAAAAAAATAGGAGGACCACTAGAACAAGAATATAATAAAAAGGGAGCTCTATATAATGATCTACAAGGAAATACTTGTGCTTTAAGGTTGAGTTATGCTATGAATAAGTCAGGATTTTCAGTAAATGGAGATTGGCTAGGCGGTGGTGGATTAAGATATTATACATCTGCAACAAGAATGACAAATAATTATTTGAATAGTTTCGGAGGGAAATATACATATAGTAAACCCAATAAACAATCAGATGTTGCGGCTACAGGTATTATAGCTCAATATAGAAGTGCAAATTCTGTATTACATGTAGATGTTGCTTACCGCGGCAATTTAGGCACCAATCATTATCAAAATTGGAAAACTGTAAATTGGATTCCTTTCAAATAATAAATTGTTAAAATAATAAATTATGAAATATCACAATCTGGTAATCTTGATTTTTCTTTTTAGCTGTAATGCTAAAAAAAGTGAAACTTCGACACAAATTACCTTAAAAAAAAATATTGAAAACTCCATTAAAGAATTAGTAAATTATAGAAAAGCAGATTTAGCAATCAGTATTTATGAAGATGATATTAAAAAAATGAAAGTTAAATATGGATTAAAAGACAAAAAGGATTTGTTAGATGTTACACAATCTAAATTGGTTTATGATAAATGTTTACTAATTTCTTTTAGAGAAAATAGAGATGATTTTGAATATAATGATGTTTTAGGCAATTTTATTGTCGAAAAATGGAAAAAAAAGGACTATTTTGAAAAATATCATTTTGAGGACTATAATCACAATCCTACTTTAAGTTTGATGAAAATGTTTGATTTTTACAATAGCGAAGATTTAAAAAAATACTCGGATTCATTATTTATCGAAACATTGAGAAGATATAAATCAGGAAAATACCCTGATTTAGAAGATTGTATAAATAACCCTAATATATATATAAAGTAATGCATAGCCCCAGAGATAATGTTTCAGACGTGTTGTTTTATAAAAATAAATTTTAATAGAGAAGAGGCTGTCTAATAGTTTTAGGCTAGCCCAGATTACCACCCGTCACGAGCGAAGCGACTGGCGAAGCAATCCTCTCGAGTTGCAATAGAATACAAAGGATATTTTTATTATTTTTGATTAAAAGTAAAAAATTATGAGGATGAGTGGCGGCAATTTTTGGCAAGGTTTTGCCAGTGGCGCACTGAGTAGTTTAGCCTCCTCTTTATATGGTGGTAGTGGTTATAAAAATGCAGAAGGAAATTTTGTGCCACAAACAAGAGGGTTAAACGGTATTATTGGAGGTGGCGAAGTTGGCATGATTGCCTTTGGCACCATTGCCGGCGGTGCCGGTGCAGCGCTTACAAAAGGCAATTTCTGGCAAGGAGCTGCTACAGGGTTAATGGTTAGTGGACTGAATCATGTGATGCATCAGATGGATGGAGATGACAACGGTTATGACAAGAACGGAAAGCAAATAAACAATAAAGGAGGTGATACTACCGATTACCTGTATGATGAGAAAGGCAATATTATAGATTCTAAACCTGTTGAGTTTATTGGAGCAATTTCTCAAGGAGAATTTAGAGACCTTGGTGGATTTAGAGGCTATGGCTTTAAAGGGTTTCCAATGGCTACAGGTGCAATTGCTGAGGATAATACTATTGCTGGAGGATTTATTGGAGGAATAGCTGTTAAAGGAGCCGGTTCAATTTTATCCTCAGAATCAGCTTCTTTAGTTTTAAAATATTCGAATACTCTAAACAAAGGAAATTGGTGGAGACTTGGAGAAGGATTTAATCCCGCTACTGGATTGCGAAATATACGCCTTGCTTGGGGTGCTCACCCTAATTATCTGAGTCAAGTTCCAAAATTTTTACAAGGATTAAATACTTCTTTAAGAAATTTTGCAGGAGGACATATACATTTTCCAAATTGGAAACCTTAAAAAATATATGAATGGATAGATTAGCACGTTTAAAGAACAATCAATTCTATGCTAGAATATTGGATATTATTTATGATAAAATAGGTGTCAACAAATTTGAAATTATAGATAATAATGAAAATCTGATAGCATTTAGATTTAATTCTCCTGACAATTATTCTTTTGATATAGTATTTTGGCTGAATGAAAATCGGATATCTTTTAATATTGAAGATTGGTACGAAATTATCGATAGTTATTTGGCTGATGATAAAGAAGCATCAGAAGTATTTGATTTTATTGATACAATTTTCAAAAATGAAGTTTTGATAGAAGAATATAAAGGAAGAACAAATAAAATATTTAAGAAAAACCTTGTGTTTGTGACAAAAGTAAATGATCGTATTCAGAAAATAAGTAATGTAAAAACTTTACATTTCAAATTACCTTGGGTTAAAACAGAATTAGGTAAGGTAAATGAATTCAAAGCTTTATATTAATCCATAAAAACAGAAAACCCAGCGTCACGGATGGGTTTTGTTGTTATTATAAAGCTGCAATATTTTTAAATTTGAGTGCTTGGATAAAAATCTTCATCTTAATCAAGGATTTAAAAGTGCTAATGGTATTAAATGGAGCTACTATAAAGGAGGTACAACTGACCCAACTGGTTGGTCTATAAAAGGAATTACCCCTCAAAGTCAAACAATTATAATGAGGTTTTCAAAATAGTTATATATTATGGTATTTGATTATATATATTTAAGCAAAATTCTACTTTTTTTTGAAAGTGAATTAGATAATTGTTTAGTTAAATTAGAGTTTAATAAAGTTTTGGATTTTGTTCAAATTGACGAAATAGACTTTGAATTTAAACCATTTAAGATAGTAATTTTTTCAAAAGATTTGTATAAATTTTTTTTTATGGATGATGATAAAGGGATAAATAAAGAATGGATTTTATTAGAAGTTAATATGAAAATTCTAAATAAAAACATTAATGTCAATATTAACAAAATAAGAGAAAAAATTATTATTGTGACTGAAAATAAAAGTATCCAAAATAAATTAAAAAAATTAAACATTCCTTTTAATGAATAAAATAACAAATAATGCGGCGCACTGAGTAGTTTAGCCTCCTCTTTATATGGTGGTGGTAAATTAGAAAATGGTAAGGAGTGGCAAGGCCTTGGTGGTAAATGGGGTAAAAGTGGTGTTGGCATGATTGCCTTTGGTACCATTGCCGGCGGTGCCGGTGCAGCGCTTACAAAAGGCAATTTCTGGCAAGGAGCTGCTACGGGGTTGGTTGTAAGTGGGCTTAATCATGTGATGCATAGTATAGAGCAGAAACAACAGGAAAAGTTATGGTCAAAAGGTTTAAAGAGTTTAATGTCTAAAGCCGAAGTTGGTAAAGAATATGATTCTAGAGACCTAATAGGTTTTGGAGTTCCTAAACAATTTGCAAGTAAAATTTCTTCATTTACTTTAAAATCTAACAATACTGCTGAAATTACTTGGGGCAGGTCGACATATAGTGGATTGAAACTTGTGGATAGCGATATAGATATTACAAGTAGAACCGCCATTTGGAAAATAGAAACTTTAAAGTCTGGAGATATAAAATTAAGCAGTGATGCTTTAAAATTTAACTATGCCAAAGGAAAGACTATAAATTACTTTTATATTTCAAGTTCAAAGAATTCAATATCATACGACACAAAATTTAAGGAAACGTGGGGACTATAAACTATTTAAACAGTTTAAAGAATAAAATATTCTTTATTTATTATTTTGTTTATGTATTATTCTTTTTTGGATCAATCTATATTGCCAAAATTGTTATAATATGGAGAAATGAGTTTATTTCGGAAAATTGCGACATTGTTTTTAGAGGATATATTTTTCAAGATAATTCTTTATTATTGTTAATTATGAGTTTTATACTTTTTATATTCTTAATTTCCAATGTTTTAATTTTTGAAATAATAGAATCAAGGTACAAAAAACAACAATGGTATTATATTGTTTTTCAAACAATTATATTGCTAATTCTACTAATTTTTTATTTATTGATAAAATAACCAACAATAAACCCGAGCAATGCTCGGGATTACTTTACGTTTAATAATGAAATTTACAATCAAAATCCTAAAACCTGATTAGTAAAAAACCCAAAACCACTTCGTGTATCCGTAGCATCAGAAGATAGCTTACAACTTTAAAACATCCATCTCCAACAAAACTGCAACCTCATAGCTTTTGATAAGGAAACAGCAGATAAGCGGTAGCTAATTAGTAATACATTAAAAAAATTACGGTTTTACCGTAAAAATAGTAAGGGAAAACCATACTTCAAATACAATAGAAATTATCAATTTTGGGAGTTATCATTAATTATTATAAAATAATGAAAAAAATAAGTATACACAAAAACCAATTTCTGCTCGATAGTTCATAGATTCTAACGGAAACACTATATTTACACACAGTTCTTTGATAAATAGAGGCTATACCGGCCATGAACACTTCTTTGAAGTAGGCCTGATCCACATGAACGGCCGTATGTACGACCCTAAATTGGGTAGGTTCCTCTCTCCCGACAACTTCATACAAGACCCCTACAATACACAGAGCTTTAACAGGTTTGGCTATGTGTGGAATAATCCATTATCCCACATTGACCCTGATGGGGAGTTTTTATTTATTCCTTTTTTAATAGCTGCTGCGTCAGGAGCTGCTTTATCTGCAGCAATTTACACAGTATCTTCACTGATTAGTGGAAATTTTAGTCTGAGTGGTTTAGGATATTCAATTCTTGGTGGCGCAATACAAGGCATGGGCGCATTTTTTGGGCCTGTAGGTGTCGTCGCTGGTGGTATACTATCCTCGTCTGTAACTACAGCAATACAAGGAGGATCATTAGGTGAAATTGGGCAAAGCGCTTTAATAGGAGGTATTTCTAGTATAGCTGGTAGTGAATTTTCTAAATTTGCATCCAAAAATATTGGGACAGTATTAAATGGTCTAAAGCTAAATGCAAACCATTTTATAAGCAGAACAATAACTGGTGGAATTGGAGGTACTGCAGGTGGTTATGCATCTGGTTTCGTAACAGGTGCGGCTCTAACAGGTAATTTAAGAGAAGCACATAAATATGGTGTGAAAGGTGCTGGTGAAGGTGCTAAATATGGTTCCATAAGTGCTGGAGCTGGTGCCATTATGGACGCTAGAAAAGGAGATTATAATTGGTGGAGTGGTGAACCAAATAAAGGATCACGAGCTTTTTTCTCTGGTGAAGGTACGGAAGCAAGAGCTAAAGAACAAGGTTTTCAAACATTAAGTGAGACTGATGCTGCTAAAAATCTGCAAAAACTCATTGATAATAAAAATATACCTTGGGAGGGTCAAGGAAATGCTGAAGATATGTGGATGAGATTATCTAAAACTTGGGCAAAAGGTGTCCCTAATGGTGCTTCTGTTCCTGTATTTTTAAATAATCCTAGACCTGGATCAATTTGGTATAAAACAGAATTGCCGATATTAAAACAAAAAGGAGTCTATATTAGATATAAATAAATTCAAGATGAGCTTAGATACATTAATTGATAAAATAATACCCCCTAGAGATTATAAGCATAGAAATGGTTTTAATAATATTCCTTTGATAGAAAATTTAAAAAAAAATGAGAAACTACAATTAGAAGATTTACTTATTGATAAATTGTTAATCGAATCTGGTCAAGAAATTGATACTTTAGTTGTTGAAACATTAGCATATTTAAAATCTCAAAAATCAGTTCCAACATTAAAACAACTTTTGAATATATGTAATAATGAAATGACTAAACTTAAAATTGCATCTTCAATATTTGAAATAAATCAAGATAATAATATGATTGATATTGCTATCCGTTCATTCAGAATATTGAATAACGATAAAAATCCTTATTATGTATATACACTACCAACTACATTTGATTATCTAATTAAATTTAAAAGTTCTAAAGTGAATAGTATTATTGAAGAATATATTAATCATAAAGAATATTTGATTGCCTATAATGCAAAACGAGTATTAAAACAATAAGTTACATAGGAAAATTATAGAATTCGTGCAAACTAAATGGAATTTTAAATCCCTTATTGTTGGGGGTAATACTTATAAAATTGATGGTTATAACATTTGGGATTATGAATGGAGATACCTACCTAGTAATATAAAAGTTATGGATCCACAATACAAACAAGAATTTAAATTAGATATTATTGAATTTAATGTAAAAGAAAATTTGGTTCGTTTTGGTCTTGTAGAATTTTCCAACAACATTTATGGTATCTATGAAGAACAAAATACTAATAAAAAGAAATAATTAAAAACACACATGAAAAACGCACTTTATATACTAGTTACAAGTATTCTTATCGCTTGCGGCGGTTCTTCAGAAGAGGAAAACCCTGTATTTGATAATTTTACAGTCAACCTTACCGCTCAAAAAAATACCCTTACCATTGATGAGGTGGTTACCGTGGCGGTTACAGCCAATAAAAACATCAGCAACCTGCAGGTATCAACCGATAATTTTGCAACTTCTCAAGGTGCAGGCACCAGCTCCGGTGTAGGAACTGCTACTACCCTGTATTTCAATTTTGATACCGTGGGTACCAAAACCATCAGTATAAAAGCCACCAACGAGGTAGGTACTATAGTAGAAAAATCGGTTCAACTCAACGTACAAAGAGGCACAGCCATAAAAATAACAGGTCTTAAAGTACTTTCATTCCATAACATCAACCAAACCTGGGATCCCGAATTTTCAAGTACTGATAGCAATCGTTTAGCCGATGTTTTTTTCTCGCTCAGCAAAAGAAATGTACATCTATCCAACGGCAATCTGGGGTCTAAACTGTGGCTAAAATCTGATGTTAAACAAAACCAGGGCGATTTAACCTGGAATTTATCAGCTTCCAATCTGTACATAGACCCAACCTTATCGCTATGGTTCAGTTTGGCTGATGATGACGGTACTTTTAGTCAGGATTTGTTAATGGGGCCACCGTTTGAGCGCGAGTTAAAATTGTCTAATTATGTGACATCAAAACCAAGCATTTTAAGGTTTACAATCCCTGAAATTAATTTAGACCTCGAACTTACGGTCGAATGGCCGTAGATCAATACCTGCAAATTATCGTTAATTAGTATCAAATTTTATCACAAGCAATGAAACCTGCAACCTACCATTACTTATTGTTTATATTAGTATGCTGGTGTATTCAAAATACGGCGTACAGCCAGAACGGCACAATAGAAAACAATCGCCAAAGCTCACATTACTATCCAAAAGGAATCTATCAAACTTTTGAAACCTTTAAATCAGGAATTCCGAGTGATTCTACTTCGCTTTTTGTAAAAAAAACCGGAAATGATACCATTTCACATCGGTTTTACAACGGGCTTACCAATGAACGCCTAAAAAAGGAATTCGCATTTTCAGATGGCACGCACTTGTACCTCAATCTGAATCAAATTATAAAAAATTTTGAAAAAGAAGACAGAGGGCAGTTAAAAGATGATGGAAGCTATCACATCAAGGCATTAACTATTGGATCCAGATACATTTATTTTGAAGATTATTTTACCAGCACCGAAGCCGCTGTTTTGGGTGGCTTAATGGCAGCCTCTATTGCAAGAAGGGTAAAAGGCTTGGTGTATGATAGAGAGAAGCAGCAATTTAACCTCTTTAAAAATGCGCAGGATTTCGAAAAATTTATCAGAGAAAATCATCCCGAACACCTTTCAAAAGTTGAAGTGGCATCATCGGTAGCGGGTAGCAAAAACCGTAAAAAACAGCTAGAAGATATTAATTTAATCCGCGAAATAATCCACACCATAAATACCATTCATTAAGGCTTAAAATTGTTTGAAACTGTTAAGATTTATAAAACTGCTTTTCTTAATGCTGCCTTGGCTTGCAGTGGCTCAAAAAGAAACCAATAGTTGGTATTTTGGCGAAAATGCAGGCTTAGATTTTAATAGTGGCATCCCAACGGCTTTAACCAATGGAGCTTTAAACACGCGAGAAGGTTGTGCCGCCATTTCTGATAAAAATGGCAATTTATTATTTTATACCGATGGAGTTACTGTGTATAATAAAAATCACGGTGTTATGTTAAACGGCACAGGTTTAAAGGGACATAGTTCAAGTACGCATTCGGCCATTATTGTACCAAAACCTGCCAATACAGCCATATACTACATACTTACGGTAGATGAATTGGCAGGCGTAAACGGTCTTCAGTATACAGAAGTTGATATGAGTTTAGACGGTGGTTTGGGTGGGGTTACTTCCAATAAAAACAAGCTATTGCTTTCGCAGGCAACAGAAAAAATTACCGCTATTAAAAGTTCCATTGCCGAAGAATATTGGGTAATAAGCCATAAATGGAACAGCAATGAATTTGTAGCATACAAAATATCGGGCTCGGGTGTACATCCCAGTCCGGTAATAAGTGCAGTAGGTTCTTATATCGGGGGTACAGAAACTACCAAGGCAATAGGTTCCATAAAAATGGCTCCAGATGGCACCAAACTGGCAGTGGCCAACGGTAGAGGACTGGCAGAAGTGCAATTATTTGATTTTGATGCTGCAACGGGTATAGTGTCTAATCCATCAACACTAATGGATTTGGATAATGAAACCTATCAAACACCTTATGGCATCGAATTTTCACCCAATAGTAAGGTACTCTATGTAAGTGTTCACAATGAGGGCATATATCAGTATAATTTAGAAGCAGGCTCAGAAACCGCTATAGTAAACTCAAAACAAAAAATTAATGCAGAGGTAAAAGTGTACGGCGCCTTACAATTAGCTACCAACGGAAAAATATATGTGGCTGTAGAATACAGCACCTTTTTAGATGTAATTAATAAACCAAATGAGTTAGGTGTTGGCGCAGCATATCAAAATAATGGGGTCGAATTGGGAGGAAAAAGAGCACGCTTGGGCTTGCCTCCATTTATTCAATCGTATTTCAATATATCAATCCAGGTTGAAAACCTTTGCTATGGCAACCCAACCTCGTTTAGTTTGTTGGATACCGTTGATTCAGTTACCTGGGATTTTGGTGATCCCGATACCGGACTAAACAATACAGCAACAATCCTTTCGCCTACGCATCTTTTTTCTAAACCGGGTAGTTTTGAAGTGACGGCTACGGCCAAAGTAGGTACAGAAACTGCAACTACTATAGTAAAAGTCATAATTTATGAACAACCACAAGCAAGCACGCCAAACGATATTAGCATATGCGATACCGATAACGATGGCTATTATACAGTTGATTTAACTGCTCAAAGCGCAGCTATTTTAAATGGTCAGAACCCGGCTGTTTTCAATATAAAATATTATACCGACTTAGCTAATTTCAATTCAGGTATTGCCATATCCAATACCACTGCTTACACCAACCGGGCTGCCTATACAAAAGAAACCATCTATGCAAAAGTGTACAATAAAAACAATGAAGCTTGTTATGCATTTACCAGTTTTAGTTTTCAGGTGGATGAAACCCCCATGCCCGGCACCAATAGTACACCTTTAAAGCTATGCGATAACAATTCGGTAGGTTCTGATACGGATGGGAAAGTGTTGATTAATCTGACAGTAAAGGAAAATGAATTATTAAATGGACAATCGGCTGCTGTTTTTGACCTAACTTATTATACCGATCCTGCTTATACTACCCGCATCACAAATCCAACAGCTTATCCCAATATAAAATCGCCTCAAACCATCTATGTAAAGATGACAAATAAAGGCAACAATAGCTGCAGTGCAATTACAAATTTTGATATAGAAGTAACTAAATTACCTGTGGTGGTAAGTCCGGTGGTACTTAAACAATGCGATGATAATATTGATGGATTTAGTGCTTTTAATTTAACGGAGGCCAATACCAAAATATCATCCAATGCAATTAATGAAACCATCACTTTTTTTACTTCCTACGCAGCAGCAGATAGCAAGGATAGCAGTGAAAAAATTCTTACCCCTACAGCCTACATGAACCAAAAGGTAAGCGTAGATAAAGTTTGGGCCAGGGTTGAAAATTCGGAAGGGTGTCATAGGGTTTCTGAACTAAATTTAGTGGTGGCTACAACGGCAATTCCGGCCGATTTTCAACGCGTTTTTTATAAATGTGATGATTTTATAGATTCGATAAATAATGAAAAAGACGGGGTTGCAACCTTCGATTTTAGCAGTGTTACTCAAGAAATAGAACGTATTTTCCCGGAGGGCCAACAAGTAATCATCACGTACTACAATAATGAAGTCGATGCCTTAGCTGAAGAAAACCCAATAGGTAACACCTCAAATTACAGAAATATCGGATTTCCTTATTCACAACAAATTTATATTCGCGTCGACAGCAAACTGAATAATGATTGTTTAGGGCTGGGAGCTCACATCACATTAAAGGTAGAACCAATTCCTATGGCCAATGCTGTTAAAATCGAGCGGAAATGTGATGATGATTTGGATGGATTGTATCCTTTTGATACCTCAGCTGTCGAATCATCTGTATTAAATGGTCAAACAGGAATGATAGTTTCGTATATGGATAAAAATGGAAATCCTTTGTCAAGTCCATTGCCTAATCCATTTTTAACATCCACTCAAACCATCCGGGTTAGAGTAACAGATAGTACGTCCAACGATGTAGCGGGTGCCTGTTTTGCAGAGACTTTTTTGGATTTTGTAGTCGATAAAATGCCGGTAGCAAATCCGGTACCTAATTTTAGTGCCTGTGATGACGATTTCGATGGGTATTATCCTTTTAATACAACTACTGTTGAGGCCGGTATATTAAATGGCCAAACAGGGATGCTTGTTTCCTATTCGGATGAAAATGGCATTAGCCTCCCCGGTCCGTTGCCCAATCCATTTGTAACCAAAAGCACTACAATCACGGCCTATGTAAAAAACGAATCAAACATTAAGTGCAGTGCATCTACTGCCATTACATTTACAGTAAACCCGAAGCCTGACTTTGAACTGGATTCAACTGCCATTGTTTGTTTAAACAAAATTCCAATTCCGTTGAGTGTATTTAACCCTAAAGAATCTAATTACACCTATGTATGGAAAGACGAAAAAGGAGTTGAAATAAGCAATCAACCACTAGCATCAATTAGTAAAGGTGGTATTTATACCGTAGTTGCAACTTCAGTAAACGGTTGTAATTCCAATCAGCAAACAATTAAGGTAGTAGAATCCAATATAGCATCACTTTCAACCGAACAAATAGTAATAAAAGACGACTCTTCCAGTAATAGCATTGCAATAGAAACCCTTAATTTAGGAATTGGAGATTATGAATTCGCCATACAGAAAGACAATGAACCGATGCTTTCGTATCAAAACAGTCCTCTTTTTGAAAATATCAGTCCGGGTATTTATACTGTTTATGTAAATGACAAAAACAATTGTGGTACCGAAAAAATAGAGGTGTCTGTCATTGGTTACCCTAATTTTTTTACTCCAAACAACGATGGGTACAACGATTATTGGAATGTAATTGGAGTTAACAATCAATTTTATCCAAATTCACTTATCCATATTTACGACCGTTATGGTAAAATTGTAGCTAACATTAATCCGCTTAGTCGGGGTTGGGATGGTACTTTTAAAGGAACTCCACTCCCGGCATCTGATTATTGGTTTAGTGTTTTATTGATAGATTCCAACGGAAATACTAAAGAAAAAAGAGGTCATTTTAGTTTAATAAGGTAGGCTTTAGTTATAATTTATTAGAAAAACTTCTAGTTTTAAGTTTATTGGAAATATAGTTTTTCTATTATTCTGAAAAGAAAAAGAATTCAATAGTTGTTTTCATTAAAACCACATAATATATAACCCTCAAATTATTTCAAAAATTCATTAGTAAAAGTCTGGTTTGTTAAGAAATATATGTCATTGTTTTTTATAAGGTTAATTATTGTGGTATTTTAATTACTCATACTTTAATTAAATCTTATAACTCAAGGAAACCGTTACAATTCTTGGTAAAATATAGGTTTTAGTATCTGAAATTATATAAGACGAAAAACTGTTTTGATTTTTATATTTAACATTCATTATATTTTGAGCACTCAGTTTATAACTCCAAGCGCTATTTTCCTTTTTATAGGACAGTATAAAATTAGCCAATTCATAGGTGTTTTTTTGATTTATTGATTTTTGCTGATAATCAAATCGAGCATAATCAAATGAAAGTATAAATCCTTTTAAAAAATCATAATCGATGTTAATGAAAGGCTCATTTGTGCTAAATTTTGATTTCAGAGTACCCGATGTATAGTTCCCTAAACTTTGTCTAAAACCAACCTCAACTGTTGGATATTTTTCATGTAACGATTTCGCTGAAATTACATATGAAGCGCTGTTGTTTTTATTATTTACAGCAGTATTATTAACAGTTTGTGAAAAATCTGCCGTACTTAAATTGACATTAAAATGATATTTGATGAATTTGTATTTCTTATTCAGGGTAGTATTAAAACTCCATCGCTCTTCTGGATTTTCCACCATAACAGGTGAAAGGTATTGATTAGTATTTTCAAATTGTACCCTGTTCTGAATTCCTTCTACCTTTTTAAAATAATTAATGTTGCTAAATAATAGGATACCCCTATACAAACTAAACCTACTATAATAGACTCTTGCCGAATGAAATAACTCGTTTTCTAATTGTTCATTTCCTTTAAATACCGAATTATAAGATTGCAAATAAAATTGATTGGCCAATTTGGAAGCATCGGAAAAAGAACTTTTAAGTTGATAATTGAATTGTAATTTTTTGGACTGACTAAATTCAAATTTGGCTAGAAAATCAGGTAGAACAACCCATTTATTTTGTTGATAGGTATTCGTTTGATTGGCTTCCCAATTGTAATGATGTATAAAAGCTCCTTGTTTAAATTCGGCTATTCCGGTTTTAAATTTATAATGGATACCTCCATAAAAATCATTGAGTTGATATTCTAAATCGTTGCCAAAACCATCACTATTAAAATTGTGTGTTGAATTATTTTCTAAGTGCTGTCTGTCATTGGTATAAAATTGTTCGGCTACATATTTGTTTCCAAAAGTTGTATAAATGTGATTCTTGTTATTGATTACCCAATAATGTTTTAAAACCACATCAAAATTGTTTTGGTCAGTTTTCTTTAACTGCGATAAATAAAAGACATTTCCGTTTATAAGTGGTATGAATCCTTGTAATATAGGCTGGTTGGTTCTCCAAGTTGTATTAGGTTTATTGTTATCAATAGTAAAAGAAGCCGCAAAAGAAAAGGTATGCTTTTTAGCAATTGCTTTATGCCATTCAAAGGTTTGATTGGCATTCATACCTTCTGTATCTTTAGATGTAAGAATATCTTTATTTTCAGCATTAATGACAGAAAAAATAGCGTTTTTACTTAAGTTATCTGATATTTTGAATTGCGAATTTACAAACCACCGTTCTTTGGAGCTTGGTGCATATTCAATGCTGAATTTACCAATACCTAAAAAACTTTTAGCGTTATTATTACTTTCTTTATCTTCCGTAAAATTTGAAATAACAGAAGTATATTGATTCATAGTTTTGGCAAATGCTTCGGTATTGGATTGTGATAAAATAGCATAACCCCCCATGATTAATTTTTCATTAATAGTTTTTGTGATATTTAAAGCACCAAATTTATGCTGACTGTTGACCAAATCCTGTGTCTCTAAAAAAGGTGTAAAATCACTTTTTGAACTATTAATAGAAGATCCCTCATCTCTTAGAACAGCATTTATACCACCTTGAAAATTCATATAATCTTTAAACGTAAATATTTTTTCGCCTGTATTATTTACATTTCCGATAAAGTTGGCGTTCCACTTCGGACTGTAATAAAACAAATTACTGTGGGCTCTGTATTTGTCGGCATTTCCCTTTCCGGCTTCCACATCGCCAAAAGCAAATTCTTTTTTATCTTTTTTTAAGAGGATGTTCATCGCCATCTGATCAGAATCTGACAGGTTCTTTAAAAAAGATACCTCACTGTAATTATCCAGTACCTGAACTTTGTCTATGGCATCGGCCGGTATATTTTCTACCGCCAGTTTAGTACTCCCATCAAAAAACTTCCTACCTTCAACCAGCATGGTGGTCACATTTTTCCCTTGTACCGTTACCAATCCGTTTTTATCTACTTCTACGCCGGGTAGTTTTTGGAGCACATTTTTAAGTTTACGTTCTTCACCGGTAACAAACCTTTTGGTGTCATAAATAATGGTGTCCTGCTTTACTGTAACCGGCAATTCAATAACCACTTCTTTTAGATTGTTTGGGGCTTCTAACAAAGTGATGTTTTTAGTGATATTTTTATCGGCATTTAATTCAAAATTTGCAGACGAATACCCTAAATAACTTACTGTTATAGAATATTTATTATTCTTACTAAGCTCTAATTGGTAATAACCTGTGTCATCAGTAATAGCAAATTTTAAGTTTTTAGTAACATCATCTGATTTTGCAATAACATTTGCATAAGCTAATGGATTTTGCAAACTATCGTTAACCACCCCTTTAAGCGTATAATTTTGTGCATTTGAATATAAAATACAACTAAAGAATAAAAGCAAAAAAACGTTTCCTTTGTTACTCATTTAAAATCCATTTTTAAGACTTTTCATTGTCTTATTGCCAATTTGATCAAATTCTTCTTTAGTAACGACCATGCCTGCTGTTGGTTTTTTAATGGCATTTTTACTATCAGCTTTTAAATCTATTTTAGAAGCGGTATATCTTAAATTTCTATACTCCAATTCTACAATAAGACCAGGTAAACCGCTAAAACCTAAAGGACCGAAAGCGATATTGAGTTCGGGTGCGTACCAAGCCACTACTTCTGAATTAATAGCTCCTTTCGCGCCTTGAGTTACTTCAATGGCTGTTGCTTTATAACACTGATAATTTCCAATTTTCTTAGTCTCGGTTGTAAGCATCCAATCTATCTTAGGCGATTTTACTAAAAATAATTCCCCATAAGCGTCTACTTGCCTTAAATTTTCATCATTTTTAATATTAGTGTAATAAATATTACTTCCATCGGGGCCAATTGCTGCCCAAAAAAAGCGATTTTTTTCTAGTTCTAAGAATTCATCTGCCTTAAAAATACTTTCGTTTTTAGTGAAGGTCAATTTGAATCTTAAATCTTCTAATATCAATTTGGTGTTTTTATCCATTTCAATTAACGTTTTAATATATACAGGGTCTTTTTCATTCTTTTTTAACCAATCTTCATCTTCTGATAGATATCTTAAGGATTCTTTTTTATAAGTAACCTCTCCACTCAGATTTTGTGCTGTTGTTATATTTACTGTACATAATAGACTAAGGAATAGTACTGTTTTTTTCATTTAATTTGTCTTTGGTTTTTTCAAACAAAATTGGTTTATATTAATTGATTTTAATTTCTTGAAAAGTTAGATGTCTTTCGCTTTACAATATCCTCAAATTCTCCTTGTGTAACTTTCTTTCCTTTGGTAGGTTTATTAATTGTTAAAACTACATTGGGATTTAACTCAATTTTTGAGGCTACAAAACTAACTTCACCCTCATCTAGCTCTAATATCATTCCCGGTAAACCGTTAAATTCTTTTGGACCAAGGTTTAACGATATTTCCGGAGTATACCAAGCTATTATCGACTTATTAATGATTTCTCCTGTTTTATTTTTTATCTTTTTAATTGCAGTGGCTTTAAAACATTCATATTTTCCAATTTGTTTTTTTTCTTGACTTAGCTTCCACTCTACAGCTATTAAACTAATTATAAAAGGTTCGCCGCCAAACTCATGGTACCTCAATAATTCATTAGTCTTTAGGCTATAATAATAGGTTCCTTTACCGACTATAATTTCGGCTATTTTAATGTTTTTATCCCCTTCATTTACTAACTTATTTTCTTTTATAAATAGCGATTCATTGTTGTTAAAAGTCAACACATATTCTAAATCTTGTGTTTTGAGTGAATTCATAAGGTATTTAGTATCCGCAGAATTTTTTTTGTCATTTATGTTTTCATCTAATTTTGAATTGTTTATAATTGCTTTATAGATAATTTTTCCGTGAAATTGATTCTGAGAATAAATAATACTTTGACATAAGAACAATACAATTAATATTATTTTAATTGATTTCATTTTAAAATATTTTAATTTAAAAAATTTTTTAAAATATGAGTAGGCTAAAAAAGCCTACTCATACTGATATTTTTGCATTTATGATTTAATTAAGGATTATTTGCCATGCAATCGTCATATAAAAAAGCAAAAACTTCATACTCTTGTTCATAACTTAATCCATAAATATATCCAAGGGCAGAGGCTGCAGAATCGGCTGCTTCATAGCATGAAACAGGATTGTCTTCTAGTAATAAATCATTATTTATTGATAATTGATTTGCAATTGTATTTGCATTCATTGTAAATGCCATCATAACTAACAGCATACTTAAAACTAATTTTTTCATAAAATTTAAATTTAATTTGTTTTTACTATGCACTAAACGTGCGTTTTTATTTTGTTAAGCTGTGAGAAGTTGTAACTTTGTACTCCTATCCTCTGTTTATTTGTTGGTTATTTCATAGGCAACTAGTTAAATTAAACAATCTATTAAGCGTAATTGTACTTTAAATTATATAAACAGAGGATTTTGTGTAAAATCTAATCTTATTTATAATTTTTCAAATCATTTTGCTATGTATACTATCTGTTAAAAAAAACTCTAGTTTTTATACGAATAGAAATGATTAACTGATTAATAATTTTAGAATTCATTTTAATTTTTAATAAGCATTTTTTGATGACCAAACTAAAGTATTTAAATTAAATATTGGTAGTATTTTCCCATAAAAAAAGTAAGGGAAAACCGTACTTTTTTTAATTTTAATAGATTTAAATAAACCCTTTTGTTCGTGCAATTTGTATAAGCAACCTGTCATCTTTATCGGGGATATCAAAGATTTCTTTTAGTTTCCTTTTTCTTTTTTCTAATCCATTCAATGACAAAGGTATGATAGAGGGTAATTCATTCATCTTAGTGCCATTTGATAACTCATACAGCAATTGCCTGTCAATTTTATCCAATGTATAATCACTGGAAATTAGTTTTTGCATAAGCTTTAATACCGTTTTACTGTAATAAGGCGGATTGCTTAACACCGTTTTAATGGCAGTAATTAATTCTTCTTTGTTAATGTCGTTTTTTATCAATAAACCATCAGGTTTCACACTTTGCAAAAAACACTGAATTCGGTAATTGTCATTGTAAGTAGTAGCTATAATAATTTGTGTATTTGGCATTAATTGTCTGATTTGTACACCTAAATCTTCTCCGGATAAAATAGTCCCATCACTTGAAGGTGGTAAAGAGATATCTAAAAATACTAAATCAATAGCTTCAGAAGATGGCTCTAAAGTCTTATTAATTTGTTGAATAGCTTCATCACTAGTGCTAACTGCAGTTATGTTAAAAGCAATTTTACTATCAGAATCATTTATATGCTTAAAAGCACTTGTATAGGCATCAGAAATGATGGGATGATCGTCTATGATCAATACATTATACAGCATATTCATCAATATTTAGTAATTATAGGACAAGATACGAATATAGTAGTTCCCTTATTAATTGCGGTATCAATAGTTAGTTTTCCTTGAAGCTTTTTAATTCTCGACTGCATATTTTTTAATCCAATACCTTTGTGCTTGGTTTTAGGGTCAAATCCGGTACCATTATCACTAATAGAAAAGTAGAGTGATCCATGTTCTGAATTAAAAGTTAGTACTACCTTAGTTGCAGTTGCATATTTAATGATATTTTGTAAAGCTTCTTGTAAAATTCTATAAAAATGAATTTTTATAATATCATCTATAGCTTCCCATTCAGGTGGGTTATTATACTCAATGGTGTATTCAAATTTTCCTATGGTGCTTTTATTTTTTAATAAATCTTCAATTATTAATTGGTAATCTAAATTGGCTGATAAAAATTCGGTTTTAAGTTCATGAGAAATAGCCCTGATTTCTTTCTCAATAAGTTGTAATTCTTCAATAAAATTGGTGTGTTTTTCTAGTGTTTCATTATCTCCCTGTATAGAAAGAAATCCAAGTCCTAATCGTGTTCCAAAAATTTTACTCAACACACCGTCATGTAATTCTTCAGCTATTCTTTGGCGTTCTTTCAACCGTTCCTCCTCTAACTTGGATTGCTGTTTCAAAAGCAATGAGTAAATTTCTTCATTGGCTTTTTGTTGTTCACTTTCAAGAATTAACGCTTTGTTTTTGCTGCGTTGAATTCTGATAAAAAACAATAATGAAAAAAATAGTAACCCAGTAATACTGCCTCCAATAATCAACTTTTTTTGTTCTGATAGTTTTTCTGTTTCTGTAATATATTCATCAGTTTCAAAACGAATTTTAGCAAATTTATTACGTATTTTTCGATCTTGGAACTCCAGTTTATTACTTAAAATAATATAATTGTTTAAATGGTTTTCAGACTTGTTTTTGTCTAGTTTTGAAAGTAATAATAATATCGAAAGCACATCTCTGTTATTTATTATTTGAGATGACAATTGGTAGGCCTGTTGTGCATAGGTAAGTGCAGTGGCAGTATCGGCTTGTGTTGCAAAATATTCAGCCAAATGGATTTTGCTAATAACAACTCCCGACTTATTTTTAATACTGTCTCTTAAATGTAGTGCTTTTAAAAATGATGCTTTTATGTTAATTGTATCTGCATTCTTAAATTTTGAGTAAGCTATATTGTCAATGAGGCGCGCATAGAGTTCAATATTTTTATTTTTAAGATTAATATTTAATGCAGTATTAAAAAAATCAATAGCTTTTGTATGATTTCCTTGTTTTTGATAAACAAGTCCTATATTGTTCAAGGAGCCTCCTTCATGGTCATCTTTATTTTCAACCTGCCTCAAGTATTCTAACGCCTTATTGTGGTAATAGATAGCACTGTCAAATTCTTCCATTTCAGTATAAATGAGGCCTAAATAATTATAACATTGGTACAGGTTTCTATATTTTTTTAACTTTTTAAATTTCGTAATGGCCTGAAAAAGGGAAATTTCACTGCCAGTATAGTCTCTTAAACGACCTTGAATAAAGGCCATATTATAGAGCATTATTCCGGAGTGATAATCTTTTTTTATGAATAAGAAATTTTTATAGGCCTGATGATAATGATAATAAGCACTATCCATGACTTCTATATCTGTTAAATAGTTTCCATAGTTCCAGTGCGTATCTGCAATGCCAAAAGTATCCCTAATTTTAACGGAGAGTTTTTGTGCTTCCGTATTTAACTTTTTAAAGAAAAGAGTATCGTTAAGGTTATAAGCTTCATAGGTAATTTTTAATAAATTTCTATTTTTTAGGGTATCATTAGGTTGCTTAGTGTTAAAATAATAAGCCTTTAAAAGATATTCTTTTCTCTTTTTTAAATCTGAGTTTTCAAGTTTATATTGGCTTAATAAAATAGCTACACTATCAGTTTTAACGAGTTCACTATTTTCAAATTGTGTGCTATTGAAATTGCATCCTGTAATTGTCACCATTGAAACAATGACAAAAAGAGATTGAAGTATGACTTTATATAATGCTAGCGTTGATTTCAATGAGTTGTATATTTCAAACAAATCTAATAAAAAAAGTCTTAAACCAGCGTTTAAGACTTTTTCATAAAAATAAATAGATTTAAGGTTTAATTTTAACAACCCCTCCGGTTCCATCATCACCGGTAGCTTGTACATCTTGTTGTATGGTTGTTAATTGTGTGTTGTCTTCTTGGTCATCTACAGTACAAGAAGTGAATACGTTTAAAAATAAAAGTAGGGCAAAAAAATAGTTAATTAATTTCATAGTGTTTGGTTTTAAATTATACAATAGTTTATAAGTAATCTTGAACTTATTTTGTATGCACTAAAATTTTAAACACAAGTGTTTAAGCTAAATACAATGATTAAAAAATGCATAACTAGGTCGAAAATATGAAGGATAAATATGCCCTGCTAGTAACTAAACTATACTTTAGTGAAAGACTTAGTTGTGTGAGTGAAACTATAGAATACGATAGGGAAATTAACTTACGGTAAGACAAGAATAGGGGGTGAGTGTGTTTTTCATAAGTTCTACATTGTCCAGATAGGTTTTTGTAAACGGTATTGTATGATGATTTTTTCTAATGGTACAGGTTGATTTGCTAAATTGAATCCTTGTAACATAGTCTTTATTGATGATGTAACTTTTATGAATCCTTAAAAAATTAGATGGAAGCAAAGTTTCAAATGTTTTGAGGGTTTTAAAGGCGCATAATTTTGTCCCATCATTCATATAAAAGTCTGTGGTATTATTGTCAGCTTTTAAAAAAAGAATAGCATCCGTTTCAAGGTATTGGAAATCATTATAAGATCGGATACAAATGCTGTTAGTTGTTTTTTTAACAGTATTATTTTTTTGAAATCTTAATATGGATTTCCGTAGTTCAAGTTCTGATACTGGTGTAATTAAATAATCAAAAAATCCATATTTTATAGCTTGATACGACTTGTCTTTGGTAGCAGATAGCGCTATTAATATAGGTTTGTTTTCGCTAAATAAGGTCAATTCATCCACAAATTGAAAGGGATTTTCAAAAATGGTATCAATATTGAAAAATACCAAATCAGGAATTTCTTTAAGTACGGTATTCAGGGTGTTTGGATATTGGGTAAAATTCCCTATATAACGAAAACTGGTAAAGTCTCCCATTACTTGGGTAATTAAATTAATTATTACCTGATCTTTTTCAATAACTAAATACGATCTCAATTTTTATTTATTTTTTCAAACTAAAATAACCAAGCAATTGCATAAAAGAGTACGGTTTTACCTTACTTTTTTTACGGTTTTACCGTACTTAACTTCTTGTTTTCTTTGTTATATTTGGCTAAAATAGCGTATTGATTTTCAGTTAAGTATTTAATTTTTAAATTAAATAATAACTAGCTCCTTTACCTTTAAAATTTTACTAAAAATACAACAACCAAAAACTCACACAGATCACAACTATATAAAAAATAAAAATTATGGGAATAAAAACAGGTCCAAAAAGAATCGCTATATCAACAGGTAAGCCTGACAGACGTCAACGAGACAATAAACAAACACCTGGTAATACACCATCGCTTAAACCACATAAGCATAAAAAAGGAGATTAGCCATGTTTACATGTAAAAATAAGATGTTTTGTGCACTTTAAAAGTACTGTTTAAAGCAAAATAAAATTCAAATTCAACAGCATATTTAAGGTCCGTGCACTGATTCATTTTGCCAATGTTTAAGCTCATTTATTAATTAATGCTATTTGCAGGAGAAAATCATTAAAGAATCCATGAATTAAGCTGTAATAAAAACGGGAAAAACCATTTTTTATCCATAATACCACGTTGTGTAAATGTAGATTTTATAAATAAATAATAAAGTAGTACCAAATTTAAAAAAGTAAACATAATTAAAATTAAATATTATGAGTAAAGAAGATGCCTACGGGCAAAACAAAGAATTCAAAATAACGGTGAATGGTAGAGATTATTCTTGGAACGAAAAAAGAATTTCATTCGAACAGGTTTTGAATTTGATTGGTGTATGTGAAAATGACAATGTTTATTACATGATAACTTATTCCAAAAGTGATGACAAGGAACCTAAAGGAGAAATTACAAAGACCAATTATGCTAATGTAAAAGATGGAATGATTATTAATGCGAAACCAAATAATAAATCATAGTCCAGATTTAAAAAGGCTTAGAGATGAAGGATTTGATATTAGAATCGAACATGGTCATCTATTTGTGCATAGTATTCCATATCTCAATGAAAAAAAGCAGATTCTGTATGGAACCTTAATAACTGTTTTGAATAATTCTCAAAAAGTTATTGAAGGCGTTACGTTGGAAGTTGCAGGTAATCCAGTTACTCACGTAGCATATTTTACAGGAGAACTCCCTTGTTATTCGGATGGTAGATTTATAGAGCCTTTGAGAAGAGAATCAAGAACTAAAATTGCTAACGGTACCGACGTAAATTGGGAATTTTCAATAAAACCTAATGGTCAAATTCCTTCAGATTACTATCAGTTAGTTACGAACTATGTACAAATGATGGAAATTCATGCTCAAGAAATAGATCCAAATGTAAGAGCTCGCAATTTTACTGTTGTAGAAACCGAAGAGGATGAGACAATATTTAAATATTTTGATACAAATTCAAGTAGAGCTGAGATAATTCCAATTAGTAACAAACTAAAAAGTCATAAGATTGGTATTATCGGACTTGGTGGTACTGGTTCCTATATACTAGACTTGGTTGCTAAGACAGAAGTAGCTGAAATACATCTTTTTGACGGAGATATATTTCTTCAACATAATGCATTCAGAGCACCTGGAGCTCCATCAAAAGAAGAACTAAGTTTGAAAAATAAAAAGACAACATATTTCCAAACTATCTATTCTAAGATGAGAACTGGAATAATTGATCATCCCAATTATTTCACAAACGATTCATTGGACTTGCTAAATGAATTGGACTTTGTGTTCATGTGTTTTGATAAAGGTTCTATAAAGAAAGTTATTGTAGAAAGGCTTGAACAAATAGATAAGCCTTTTATTGATGTTGGAATTAGCATTGAATCAATCGACAATGAATATTTAATAGGATCATTAAAAGTAGTTTCTAGTAAACCAGGATGTCGTGAATTTTTAAGAAGAAATAATCGTGTAAACTTTGCCGATGATAATGATGATGACCTATATAATGAAAACATCCAAATTGCTGAATTAAATGCTTTAAACGCATGTTTAGCGGTTATAAAATGGAAGAAATATTTGGGGTTCTATCAAGATAAAAACAACGAAAATTTTACTCTCTATTCTACTAACGATCATAATTTTTTGGATAATGACCATTGTACCTGAATTTGTTGAAAGAATTCCTCAAATAATTGAGGAAGGTAAAATTTATATTTCTACAAGTGTTAATACAGCTATACATCTATGTCCTTGCGGGTGTAAAACGGAAATTGTAACTCCAATCGATCCTTCTGAGTGGTATTTTACCTACAATGGAGAAACTATATCGTTATATCCCTCAGTTGGTGTTTGGGGTGCAGTTTGCAAATCACATTATTGGATAAAAAAAAATCAAATTGAATGGTCAAGAACTTACTCAAAACAAGAAATTGAAGAGGTGCGAACACAAGAAACCATAGAGAACCAAAAATATTATGATTATTTGAAAAGCGAAAAAAATAATAAAAAAAGAATTAGCTGGTTTAGAAGATTGTTAAAATTATTTGATATATATTGAAGTCAAACACAGTTCCCTCCAACCGCGTGTAATGAAATTCGTCATAGTAATCTTTCGTTTCCATATAGAATTCCAAATTAGTATCCTAAATAATCATCCAATCCCATTAAACGCAATTTCCCCAAAAAAATAACGCCATGAACAAAGAAGAAAATGAACAATTAGAAGAAATTGAAGACCCAATACAAACTGTATATGGTTATTTGGTAAATGGAGAGCATAAGAAAGAAGCACTTTTTTTGGTGCAATCATTGGAACAGGCTTTTGACCGTTCCGAAATACAATTCGAACCAGCTGTTTTAATAGCAGTGCATCATATTTTTGCAACGGTATATATTTGGAATGACGAATTGGAAATGGCAGCAAAATTACAACATACCTTTTTAGTTAATAAAGAATGGTGTGTGCAAAACAAACCTGCTACGGGTAGTTATTTAGCAATTGTTTTTGCTAAAAATCAGCAAGCATTTATTGATAAAACACTTCAGAAATATAACTTCCTAACTACAGAATTTAATGAGCTGTATAAAGCCTATTTAAGCAGTATCGTAAATCCAAACAGCGAAGAACATTTTAGTTTAGATCTTTTGCCTTTTTACCAACAGCTAAAAAATGCTCAACAACTGTATTGCCATTAATGCCTTGTCATTACATAGCTAAAATGGTTTATAAAAAGGTATTTATTAGAGTATAACTAAATCTGAATAACGTATTTAACAAAAATGGATAAAACAGTTAACCAATTCACCAAATTATTTCTCACTTTTAGTTGTTAGTTTTTAGTCCATTACTTAAATTAGTGCCGCTTACGAGAGAAAATTGCTAAAGAATCCATGAAATAAGCACCAATAAAGGAATAAAGCTTCCCATATACATATTGAAAATATAGTATAAAAGGGATAAATACAGAGATATAAAAAAGTTGGTTGCAAATAGGAAAACCGAATGAAAAACAAAGAGTTATCAGATAAAGAAATTGAGTTTATTGATTCATTAAGCATAGAAGAAGCAAGAGGTTTTACAATTGAGCGTCTTTAGGAAATTGAATTGATTATTGACGATCTAATAACAAACCATTTTAAACCGGAAGACAAATGGGATTTCAAACTCTATTTGCTAAATGGAAATATTATAGATTTAGGAAAAAAAATTAAAATTCTGAATGGACTTGAAATTATCAGTAACAAATTATCAGACAAATTAAGACGAATAAGTTCAATAAGGAATAGTTGTGCTCACGCTGGAATTGATATCGTGCATAATTTGGAAATCATTTCTGACAAAAAGAGAGAGAAAGAAATTAAACCTAAAAAAAGACTTAATGTTATGAAATCAAGTGGAAAAATTGAATCCAAATATTTGTCTGAATTATTAATTGAGTTTTCTAGATTGTATATTGATTTAAAAAATGAATTATTTGAACTTAAATATAAATGACTGCTGCCAATAATGGTTGTTAATCATTTTGTCTCTAAACAAAAATTAACAGTGATTAGAAATTAATTGTATCTTTGGAATGTGGAAAAAATAGGAGAAATAGAAATTCGAGTTGTAGGTAAGTCTGGGAACCAAGATTTAAGCCCTGACAATTATGACATCAAACATATTGCATTAATTTTGCAGAATGTTGAGGATTTATTATTTCCAACCAATAAAAAAGATAGACCAATTATTACCTACGATATTCAAGAGGGTTCTGTCCGACATCTATTCAAGACAACAATTCAAACCGTAATTGGATTTAGTGCAGTTTTATCTCAAGTACAAGCAAATGAATCGATTGATTTTCTTGAGTTAAAAACTGCCAGAGCTATAGAAAATATTCAAAACCTATCACGCCAAAAAAATTATGAATTTCAAATAAAAACATCATTAAAAGATACTTACGAGTTAACTATAAATCCTAATACAAAATTTATTAGAACAGAAAATGTTTGGGTTGATGCAGAGTTTTATTTTTATGGTATCTTAAAAGATGCTGGTGGTAAAAGCAAAGCCAATATACACGTAGACACAGTTGATTTTGGGTACTTATCTATAGAGACTGGTGAAGAATTCCTAAAAGAGAGAGAAGAAAATGTACTATATAAAGAATATGGAGTTCGAGCCAAAGGTAAACAAAATATAGAAACTGGAGAAATTGACACTAAATCACTTCATTTGATTGAACTTATCGATTATCAACCGAAATTTGATAATGATTACTTAAATTCACTTATCAAAAAAGCTAAGGAAAGCTGGAAAAATGTTAATGCTGACGAATGGTTGTTTAACTTAAGAGGTGGTTATGAAGCATAGTGTCTTATTAGATACAAGTTTTTTCATAAGACTTCTAAATGATAAAGACCCACTTCATTCAAATGCAGTTGGTTATTTCAGATATTTTTTAGAAAACGACATCATTTTAAAAGTTTCTACCATTTCAATTGCAGAATACTGTGTGCTAGGAAATCTGAATGAATTACCATTAAAGAATATTCAGATTGTACCTTTCAATTTAAAAGATGCTCAGAAAACTGGACAATTTGCTAACATTATCTTTGAAGAAAATAAAATTAGCCAAGAAAAATTAATGCCGCGCGCAATAATTCCGAATGATTCCAAACTCTTTGCCCAAGCTGATTTGGATAAATCAGTTACACATTTTGTGACATCTGATATTCGCTCAAAAAATTCTCTTGCATTGTTAAAAAGAGGAATAAATCTAAAATTTGATATTATTTCTATTGACATTCCTTTTACTGAAACTTTTGGTGTTTTGGACCTTTAAAAATATACTGCCTTTGCTCCTGCGCGTAATGAAATTCAAAGGTGTCAAACCCATCGCGATATTGTGTTTTTAACCAATTAACCACTTTTAATTTTTAATTATCCCCACCGTTGCCACGCGAAATGAAATTCGAAGGAGTCAATCTTTCGAGTGCTAATAGTTCCCCACCTACGGCCGTACTATGCAACCCTTACCAAAACAACATAAACCAACACCGTACCTCCTCCGTTCCCTTCGGTAGCATCTTGCTCCTTTCCGCTACCGCTTCATTCCACAAGCACCTACCTGGTGCCTCCCTTTTTGAATTCCGTATACCATCAAACATCCTAACAAACCTACCACGTTTTCGCAGGTTAAAAGGTGTTCGGTATACCCGCCATTTTGTTCCGTCCACTACAATACAAAAGCAAGTAATCATCCTCACCCTGAACTCGTTTCAGGGTCTTTTTTAATAGGTGAAATCAGCTAAATAATAACACTTTTGTCTTGCCGTTCGTTGCACTGTAATTGGCGCTCCAGTTGGTGCTCATTACAGTCCACTCACTTAGCGGCACTTCACACATTTCGGCTATACCTCACGCATAGTTCTCTTTTGCCCCTAAAACCCAAATTTGTAGTTGAGGTTTTTCATTAGGGGCAAAACCACTATTAATCTAATTTGGCTCGCCTGCGGGGCATTTCGGGCTGATCAGGGTGTCACAGTTTTTAAGGCTCCTCTTTGCATATAATATAAGCGCTTCAAGTACCAACCGTCATTGCGAACGCAGTGAAGCAATCTCATCCAATAACCCCAGAACTAGCAACAACAAACCGCTTATCCCATAATGCAAACGCTTGCAAGAGCAACGCATTCGTTCATCCATTTACAGCCACCACCTAAAGTTTCAGCATTAAAGTTTTTCGCTATTTCAACTTACATTAAACTATTCCGTCAAAACCTCAATTACCAAATCCATTCCCAACTGCAACAACCTCAACTCAAAACTTCTCAATGCTAAACTTTTCCTAACGGTAAATGGCTTCACTCATTTCTTGCACTTGCTTATTCCCTCTAGCTTCAAAAACATGCGCCACCCTTGCGTTACACGTAGTTGTGGCACGTACTTATTCCTTCGTCACCGTACTTTCGCCACAACACCCTTATGCCACTCGCTTGGCGGCTCGCTTAAATGCTGCCGCATTTCGCTGCGCTAAAAACCTGCTCAACGTACCATTTGTTAACTGATTTTTTTATTAAATCATTCTGTCTAAAATAAATTTCATACATTTATAGTGTAGGGTCTTTCCTATACTCTTTCTTAGAAACTTTTCTCCACCTTTAATAATCAAAATAAGGTGGTTTTTTATTTACCATACATAAATTGTAACAAACTAAAGAATGCCAACCAACTCCGTTGTCAACTTATAAAAAACCAAAAAAGGAAAGAATTTTACAGGCTCCCATCATCCTAGCAATGTTGCTGTAAAGGTCGTGCACTTCGTGTTTTGCAAAAAATCTCCACCCTAAATTCTGTAAACTGCTACTGAGTACTGACTACTTAAAGAACGGGTAGTATTTTTCACAAAAACCATTGACAGCAACCCCTCGCCCCAAGTATGCTACCACTTTCTTTTTTGCTTTTTTTTCTTTGTGGTAATAAGTTGATTTATTTCTGTATGGAGATCCACAACCTTGGTTATGTAAAATAGGTTGTTTTCTATTGTTGCAGACCATAGGTAAAATTGCTAGCCTAATTTGGTATAAATATAAGTACCAGAGTACATAACCGCGCCCTTATATGTTTTAGGGAGCCACTTCTCTTGATATTCTTTCGAATATCGACATACATGCGTTTAATTTAGTCGGGGTTAGCTGCCAAAGATTATTAAACAAATGTATATCACATTTTAATACGTATCCATAGGAAATTTAGGGTATAAAAAAGGCTATAGGTAGTGGCCATTGGTATTTTAAAAGATTACACAATTAGGTTAACTCGTCGCTACCTTTTGTTGGTTTTATCGCTCTTCTTAATTATATTGATGTAAAAGTACTTGATCTTTTTATTTATCCAATTTTATTAAAAGTTTGCACATCAATTTGTAAAATAGTAAGTTTGATTGTATAAATCAGATTTAAACTTCCTTACTATGAAAGAGATAATTATAGCTTATATAAACTGGGACTTAGTATTAAGCCTTATTATAGGAATAATAGCTGGTCTTACCGCATCCTATCTTTTTTTAATGAACTTTTTAAATAATAAAAGACCTAAAATAGAAATTTCCGGTTATATCAGTAAGGTAAAAGTTAAAGGAGAGGACAGCTACTTATTTAAATTTGTAAATAGAACTGATTCTGAAATATTTGATGTGCATTATGAGGCTACCTTTTATAAACCTTTTGGCGACCATAATGGCCATAATTTATTAGGTGAAGATATTAATCTAAAGGATGACTTTAGCGCCTATATTCCACCAGATAGTTCCGATGATAAACATAATTTACATTGTATGCGAATTAGAACCACCGATGACTTAGAAATAATTTGGATAGATGAATCATCCTTTATTAGGCTAACAATTATTGCTAAACATTCACTCTCTGGCCTTAACAAAGTATTTTATAAAGACTATTTAACTAAAGACCTAATTACTACTAAAAAATTTCTTTCGGGTAATAGCCTAGATGTTAAATAACTTAAATTTAATAGGTTTTTATATAATATTTTTTATATTTGGCATTAATATTGAATCACGACACTACAATCACAAAGCTATATACCATGAAAAAAGATGTAATTTTAGGATAGTTATCCTTTTAAAAAAACTGAATCATTAACTTTTTAATTAGAAGTCTGTAATTCTACTGGCTTTTTTTAATCTTTAATTAGTATTTAACCTTTCTTTAAACCTCTCGGAATTTACCTCTTTTAAAAGCTCAATGGGTAATTGTGTACATTTTGGTTTTCCTTTTCTTCTCTAATACATTACCCTCTTGTATTCCATTTGATAATTCAAAATAATTACTATATTAGTACTCCCTCAAAATCGAATCGATTAATTTCACAAACTTTTGTTTTAATAATGCTATTTGTACAACTGTAATGGGCGTAATAATAATAAAAATAATTTATAAACATTTTTAAATATGTATATTATGGAATCAATTCAAGCGATTAAACCGGGTCCAAAGCCTCAAAAAACAGATGGAACACCTGATAGAAGAAGACGTGTTACGCCAGAAACTAAGCCAAAACATCCAGGTTTAAAACCACATAAACATAAAACTGGCGATTAAACAAAAGCTAAAATTAATTAAATTGAATCTATTAACTTCATATGCTTTTAGTGATAAAATTTAGCGTTTACAACCTTAATGGTTGTATAAATCCAGAAGAGCAAAGTTTATAAATAAGTTGTGCGCAATATCAACTAACTCTGTCTATGAAAAAAATATTAAATAAAATTTTATTCCCTTTTAATGTTTTAATGACTGCAATAGGTTTAATTAATTTGGGTAAAGATATTTATCCAGCATTAGTAAAATGGAACGAGTTTATTCATTATTCTCTTGAAGTGGTAAAACAGATTAGAAATATTGTTTTATTGCCTTTCAGCTTACCTCTTGGATGGTTTGATATTGTAATGTTGGACTGGTTCAAAAGTTATTTGTTTTTAGGCTTGTTGACATATAATACATATAATATTTCACATCGTGTAATATGTGGAGTCAGAAGTCATGCATCGTTTATTAATTTGGTAATAGAAAAAGAACGAATTAGAGTTTTTTTACATATTCTAGTTTCAATATTTTTATGGCCAATTTTGACTTTTGATTTAATCAAGCATTATTATGAAGGTAATTATACTAAAAAGAAAAATGTATATACACTTTGGGGTAAATATATTTTTTGGGTTCTAATTACAGCGCTTTTACTAATTTTTTCAAACTGGATTTTAAATCAAATTAGTATGAATTAATATTGCGAACCGCGACATACTAAACGCAGTTAAGTTTGAGATTTTAAACATATGAGTTTACTAGAGTTGTTTAAAAGATTGGAAGAACGTTATTAAATTTCCTTTTGTCGCCGTTAGAGTAAATTTTACCTAGATGGTCAGATAAAAACTGTAGAATAACTATATATCAATCAAAGATAATTTGCTAAAAATCCGTTCATTTTTCAATATCCTCCAACAAAAAAAGCTCCCAAATTTTCGGGAGCTTTCAACTTTACATCTTCACAACTTTACACCTCATCACTTCCTAAAAACCTCCTGCAGATATTTCAACAACACCGACACTAAAAAACTGGTTATTGCTCCAACCATCGCCAGAACTACCGTCACCAAAATATCCTGGGAATTCAGCTGAGGTAAAATACTGAGCACAGTACCGCTCAACGTACCTATGGTTAAATTAGGAGTCGGTTCCATCGTCATCAGGTTCTTTAGGCAGGGTTACTTGGCTCACCGCAGAAATCACTCCACCCGCTACCGCTAAATAACCTGCTACAGCCACTAGGGCAGTAGGTAGAGCTATCGGAGCAGCTAAAACACTTCCGCTAATTGCTAACATTGTCAATCCAACAGTTCGCAAGATTCTAAAAAATTTGGGGGTGGGAGCTTTAGCTCTATCAACTATATTCATAATCAAACTAATTTTTTTAATTTTATTTTTTAACTCTTTTTAGGCAGAATAGGCTGAGCAAAGCTTTAAATTCCAAATATTTAAACTTTTAACCAATTAACCAATTAACCAATTAACCATTTTCACTTCCAAAGCTTTCAATAAAAAAAGGGATCCTTTCCTGCGTCTCCAAAACACCATTCAACTTCATTAACAACAAATCTAAAGACTTGCGAGAATAGACCCCTTTTCCAATACCAGTGTGATACAGCACCGGAGCAATACAACCCAATAATTCTTTCTTCGCATCATTCGCAGGGTGGATCAATATTCCACTTCTTCCTTTCACAGCTTCCAAAGCCAAATGCCATTTGAATTTCTGATTGTAACGCTTCCGTAACATATAACTACCTTCCGGAATACATGAGACTTGCCTTTTATTATTTAACCAGGGCAATTCGATGGTATGACAAACCTCTTCGCCATTTACGAATATAGTCCCATGTGTTCCATTCTGATAATATGTTCGCTGTAACACTACTATCATACTACATACCGCTTACGTTCACAATCGCTAACGGATTGTAAGATCCATTTTTAAGCGGATACATCGCTCCGTTTACCTCTTGGTAAAACTCAACACCTAATACTAAAAATAAAGGCTTAGTGCTATTCGGAGTAACACTATTACTCTGAGATATCAGCGCAGTATCAGTAACCGTCCAAGGAAGTATTCCTGTAGCTGAGGTTCCAATCACAAAAGATTCCGCTTCAAAATCAACCTCAGCACCTGCAGAGACAATTTTAAAGTGAGTCGTTCCGTTAGGAGCTGCTAACATTGCCAAAGGACTAAAAGATGGGATATTCACATCAAGAGTTCCTGCAGCTCTATCAATAGAACTATCAAAAGGAGCATACAAGGAATTTCCTAATTTACCATTGATGTTAAACTCAAATCCTTTTAGCAATTCCGTTTCACCGTCTAACACATTGCGAAATCCACGTTCACTCACCATGTCTGCATGAATAACTTCCATCATCAGCTGCGTCAATCTGCTTGCTACTCTACTATCTGAAGCATTTATTGATAAGGATCTAAAAGCAGTTCTTAGAATTTTTCCTGCTTTTCCTGCTCTTCCAAATTCAGCACCGTTTTCACGAGTTCTTTGGAAGTTTGGATCATTTTTAATTCGGTCACCATCCACACCACCTTTTTCGCGTGCTAGATGCCCATCCTGGGTTTTGTAAAAGGTAATATCCCCGATAGTACCTTTCAATTTGATAATGCCTTTCTGTCTGGCCATAATCTTAAAAAATTAAATTAAACTTCATTCATTTTCTTCGGTCCCTGAGCGGGAGTCGAAGGGTCAATCATCATTCGTTGCAACTTTATTTTAATTGTTCATTACAAAGTTCAGAAGGAATCCATTCAGAACAAAGACCTGGTGTTCCAGATGTCATCAGATGTCACCATATGGTACTAAATGTCACAATTTGGTAGATTGCATTCAAAACCACCAAATGTGTCTAAAACCGCAGAAAGTGTCGAATTTCGTTAAAAGTGTTGAAATTCACTAAAAGTGTTGAAATTCGTTAAAAGTGCATTTTTCGGTAAAAAGTGGCAAAAATCACACAATGTTGTAGTATAACTAAAATTGACTAACTTTATAATGTCAATAGATATAACTAATTTAAAATGTATAGCTATTTCAGGATTAAAAATGAAAAAATCAAGTGTATATCAACCCCCAGTCAAAGGTATACCAAAGGTATAGATAGTGTATTAAAACCATACTTTTAACCGTAGCCATGACCATAGGTTAAACCGTAATCCCAAGTTTATGAAAAACACCCTAAAAAGAGCCTGCATTTATCCCAAAGACATTCAGTGCATCACAGGTAAAAGTTACCGTCAATCACTTCGCATGTTGCAACAAATCAAAAGGGACCTCCACAAAGAAAAAGAGCAATTGTTAAGTATAGAAGAGTTTTGTGATTATACTGGTTTAAAACATGAACATGTTGAACCGCATATAAATGGTTAAATTATAACTTCAAATAGTATTATTGTAAGTGTGAATAAACTTCTATTTATTCCTTAAAGTAAGAAAATTATCACTAAATTAGTGTTGTTAACGCAAGTACTAAATTGAATCAAATTTAAAGGTGCACAATTCGGTGCATATGTTTTGAAACAACTCGTAAAGCCTTGTAAATAAAGGTCATAAGAAAGAAAAACAAAACCCTCTTTCTCCGCTGAAAAAATCGTAAAACATTTCAAACCCTACTAAATTCACATATTTGGTAGGGTTTTTTCTTTTAGCAATTCACATAATTATTCATCTAATTTCATTAGTCGAGGAGTCACTTGAGGGGTCAGTTAAAAAATAGTTCGCTAAGTGACACCTCGAAAATAGACACCTAAACAATCAGCTATACAGCAACCTGTTTAAAATTTAAACATCTTGTTTGGTGTGCTCTTTAAAAGTAAATTTAAGTAACGCTTAAAACTATATAAGATGAATAACCTGGTTTCTTTTTTGTTTTACATTAAGCGCGCCAAGGCCAATAAAGACGGCTTGGCACCAATTTACGTCCGCGTAACGGTCGAAACAAAACGTTTTGAATTTAGTACTAACAAGTTTGTACACGTCGAAAAATGGTCATCAGAGAGTTCCAGAGTCAAGGGTTTTTCCGAAGAAGCCCGTTTAATTAATAACTATCTGGACGATACTTTTGCAAAGTTGATTATAGTCGAAAAGTCCCTATTAAAGAAAGATATTCCTGTAACCAGTGAATCTTTCAAAAATGAATTGTTTGGAAATAATCAATTATTACGTTCACGCACCCTCATCCCAATCTTCCAGGACCACAATAACAGAATTGAAGCTTTGCTAGGGCAGGAGTATGCTCCCGGAACCCTGGAACGCTATAAAACCTCCCTCAAACATACCCAGGACTTCCTGGAATGGAAATACAATACCACCGATATCGAGCTCGAAAAAATCGACCATGCCTTTATATGCGATTATGAATTCTATTTGCGTTCTGTTCGTAAATGCGCCAATAACTCCGCTATCAAGTACATCAAGAACTTTAAGAAAATAGTAAAACAATGTATGGCTAACGGATGGATTGTATGTCGTCAAAGTAAAGTGGACTTTTTCTTAGCAAGTGTTTCATAAGTACGAATGTAAATTATTAGTTGATATTTTCCAATTATTTTTCATTTGAAAGTACATTTTTTTACGATTATTTATGGTCTGTTGTTTAATTCGTTGTCGTTCTTCTAAAATCATGTCGCCTCTTCCAAAATAAACATCTGCCGGGGTTAGGTTTTCTAGGGATTCATGATACCTGTAATGGTTGTAATTGTGGATAAATTCACCCAGTGCTTTTTTCAATTCGTCAGGCGCAAAGTAATGATCGAGTTTTACAACATTTTTCATGGTTCTGTGGTAGCGTTCTATTTTACCTTGTGTTTGCGGATGATTGGGTTTACCATGAACTTGTTCCATTTGATAATGTTCGTGTAAATAGGATTTGAGTTCTGCCGATATGTAACACGAGCCGTTATCTGACAATAGTCGTGGTCGTTGTTTGGTACGTAGTTTAGCTTTTGTAATGGCTCGGTCAACAGTTCTCTTAACGTCTTCTACTTTCATCGATGAGCATAGCTCCCAATGCACAATATACCTGCTGTAATCGTCTAAAATGGTACTGAGGTAATACCAACCCCAACCCAGGATTTTAAAGTAGGTAAAATCGGTTTGCCACATCTGATGCACAAAGCTTGTTTTATTGGAAAATTCATCTGCAGCACTCAAGAAAATATGTGCTGGAGCCGTTATAAGTCCATATGATTTTAAAATGCGATACACACTTGATTCTGAGATGTAAATTTGCTGTTCATCGGTTATTTTGCAGGCCAATTCTCTGGAAGATAACTGTGGATAATCCAGTGCCAATTCTACAACCAAGTTCTTTTGTTGTTGTGGAATACTATTCCATTGGCGGTTTTGACTTCTTTTATGAGGCTTCAATCCATCGATTCCATAATCTGAATACGCTTTATACCAGTTGTAAAAAGTGCTTTTATTAAGTCCGATTTCTCGAAGTGTTCGATTGACTCCTATTTCAGAACGTACCACCATTTGAATGATTTCCTCTTTTTCGGCTACAGTAAAACGCATATACTTCTTGTAATATAAGGTTAATCCAGCTCTGGTGAGCTTTTTTTTACAATATCGTAACGTAATACTAAATCGGCAACAATCTCTTTTAAGCGGGCATTTTCTTTACGAAGTTCTGTTACTTCATCACTGGTAGCTTCTCTTGTAGTATCGCCTGACAAGCGCTTTTTACCAGCCTCTAAAAACTCTTTGTTCCACTTATAAAATAACGATTCTGTAATGGCATACTTTCTACATAGAGCAGCTACTGACATTTCTGCTCTTAACGCTTCCATAACAATCTGAATCTTTTGATCAGAACTAAAGATTCTACGGGTTTTTCTACGAATCTCTTTGATGTAGTTTTCTGTGGTTTGTTTCTTTGGTGTGCTCATAATACTATAAAGTTAAAGATTATTAAAAACACTCTCTAAGAATAGGTCTTAATCAGTCCACTTTTTGCTGACGATTTACATTAGTCAGCTTTTTATAATTGTCTTAAGTGTTGGTATTTTCTAAAACTAATAACAATTTAAAACAGAGCTGCTTTATTATGACTCCCTAACCGAAAATCGTATCTTTTTCATAAGTTACTTACTGTAAAACAGCACGTTGTCGCAGGTTATAAGGTGTTCGTCAGCGCTCTGTTTTGTTCCATAAACTACACTGCAAAAGCAAGTAATTTGTTCGTCATTGCGAGCGCAGCGAAGCAATCTTTCCCATTAAAAACCAAAACAAAATTGTCCGCTTTTGCCGTGCCAGTGCTTGTGCGGCCCTTTGCGTTCCGGTGGGTACTCAGGTCAGCACAGCACCTTAGTTTACTTCACACACGCCACGCTTTCCTCACGCACAGCTCCCTTTTTGCCCCTAAAACCCGATAAAGTATAAATGTTCTATTATTAGGGGCAAAACCGCTGTTACACTATTTGGCTCGCCTCGGGTCACTGCGGGCTCTTCAGGGTGTCACTTTGTTGCAGCCGCCATTGGCAAAGGCAATAAAGGCTTCAAGTCACCAAGTCCGTCATTGCGAGCAACGCGAAGCAATCTGTACCATCAAAAATCCGTATAACCATCAAAAACCCTTTATCCCCTTTATTGCCAAGCGCGTAAGCGCAATCCGCTCATTCCACATCCCCATGTTTTCGGGGCTCCGTTTAGTACTAAACAGAAAAACTCCTTCTTCTAAGCATAGCTTGTAAAAGCTTCGGTACTGGTTTCATGGTAGCAGAAAGCCAAAGCCCGCCTCAGCGAAACGGCGTTAAACAAAAAGCAAGTCGAAGCGTTAAGAAATAAATGCTGTTTGAGGGACGAGTTCATTTATTTTAGCTTCGGCGAAGCTTTGGTAGCCGTTGAGGTGCAGCGGTGATTTTTTTGGTTACTTTTTTCATGGCAGGAAAAAAGTGACAGAAGAAATACATTACTATAAACAAAAGTATAGTTTCCATACCGCCCCTTAAAACGGTCCGTTCCATTCCCTTCTTGCCCTTACTATTCCCAACAGGGCAACAACAACAGCCTGCACTGAGCCTGCCGAAGTGCCACCCTTGCGTTTTCAACGTAGTTGTGGCAGCACTTATTCGTACCTCAACATGCCTGTTGCCACAACACCCTTGTTCCGCTCGCTAGCGGCTCGCTCTTTTGCTCCGCAAAAGCTCACATAACCTGCGTTGTGAAATTCAAACCAAGTAACATAATATCTTTTTAGGCAAGCATAGGCGCAGCAAAGCTTTGAAAACCCACCAAGCACCAATGATACATCATTCAGACCGAGGAAGTCAGTATACTTACGGAGTGTATTTGGAATTGTTAAAGCAGCATCATTGCTCCATCAGTATGTCATTAATAGCCCAAGAGAATGCTTATGCCGAAAGGATACACAGAACCATCAAGGAAGAGTATTTGAGTCATTGGAATCCACAGACTTATGAACAACTCCTTCGAGCTGTTAAAAAAGCAGTAGATCATTACAATACCAAAAGACCACATAATCATCTAAATAAGTTGAGTCCTGTGGAATTTGAAAATCAATGGAAGTTGTTTAAACAACTTCCATTGTTAACTATATTTGATAACGAAAATATTAACAAAAAAACGGTCAACGCTATTTAGGGATGTACAAATTGTTTAATCGCTTAATTGGTTAGTTGTTAAAAATATAAAAACCGCGATAGGATTGAGTCCGTCTAATTTTATTTTGCAGGGAAGCTAACAAACTTCATTTTGAACGGTTGTAAAATAAGTTTTCGATGCCCTTTTTAAGTCAAAGCTCCGGATTACTCGTTTGGTGTAGCACCGTAATTAGGTATTGGAAAATTATAAACCATCAACTCAATTTTGTCTGCCAATTCGCCAACCCCTAAACTGGCCCATATGATAAAAAGTCCAATTAAAATCTTACCGCCTAACATAAGTTTTTTTGGAATTTTATCCAATACCAAATTCAGAAATGGTAGGTAAAAAACAACCGAAAGTACTGTGATAAACAAGCCAAAAAACGGATCGTTACCCCAAAACATGTTCACAAAACCTATACAGGAGAACAGAACACCAAATACCAGATTTAGCAATGCTAATTGAATTGAATTTTTCATAAATGTTATTTTTAACTAATTGATTATTAACTTATTTATCTGCTATAAATTCCAAGATTTCACCTGGCTGACAGTCTAAAATACTACATAAAGATTCCAGGGTACTAAAACGAATTGCTTTAGCCTTACCTGTTTTTAAAATTGATAGGTTTGAGAGGGTTAAACCCACTTTTTCGGAAAGTTCATTTAACGACATTTTTCGTTTTGCCATTACCACATCTAGATTTACAATAATTGCCATAGTTTATACTGTTAAGTCGTTTTCAGATTTTATCTCACTCGCATTTTGAAGTAATTCTTGCAGAATTGCAGCAAATACAGCTACTACCAATGGTACAAAAACCAATATCAAACCTAAAAGAACAACTCCCGGGGCATCGTCTTTTTCGGCAACGTAAAAAATATACGGCATACCTACCGCATACAACCCACTTATAACAAGGGCAAACATTTTTATTTTTTTAAGCGCTTTTACCGATAGCTCTGAAAATGCTAAGTTGTTGCCAATATAATTTAATAATTTAAAGGCTTCCATAAGTCCCATCAAAAAAGGCAACAATGAAAGCACCATACCTAATAAAACAGGCTGGTAAAAACCTGCATCATCAGTTGCAAAAGAAACATACAGCAAAACGCTACCAAAAGATATGGCTGAAATGCCCAGCACAATAATTACTAATTTTAGAAAGTGAGTTGATCTTAAATTGAGCAACTTGTTTTTGGATGTATTCATTTACCTTGAATTATAAAAAATTTAAGAGCAAATGTAATAATAAATTATTGATAAACAATAAATATTATAAATAAAACAATAAATAAATTGCGATTCAGAACCTCAGAAAAGAAGGACAAAATAGAAGCGAGTAAGCTCTAACTTAGCAAACCAAAACAGTACAGAGTCGGATTATTCTTTTTAGTAGGGGTTATTTGTTAAAAAAAACACACGACTTTATTAACACCCTTGAATTTCATTTGGCGCGTTTGCAGCTATAAGCAATTTCTTACAAGGCACATACGTAAAAATCCATATTAAGGCATGTTAGATTTTCTTCGTAGCAGTTTTGGTCCGTACCAAAGCCAAAAACCGGTTATTGTAAAAAGCAAGAGAGCTAACCCCAGGGTAGTTGAATACATTAATTTTAGCTGTCCGTTGGTGGTGCCAACATAAAAATCAAGTATCGAACCATCGTGTATTTTTTCGATAAAATCTGACCGTCTTTTTTCTATATGCAACAGTTTACCTGTGGCTCCATCCAATTGCACACCCCAAAAGTGATCGGCAAAAACAAATTTCACCATACCATTATCCTTGCGAATATCAATTCGATCGAGTTTCAGTGACAGCTCAGGTGAAATGGAGTCGCGTACTATTTGACACGCCTTTTGATGTAAACTATCAAGTGGTAACCAATCTTTCAAATCAGTTGAAGTTCCAATAAAGGATTTAGACATAATTAAGTCGCCACTATGCTTTTTTATGCCTAATAAAAACCCTGTGACCGATACAAAAAAGAAAAATACAAACAATAAGGCTCCTGTTTTCTTGTGAATTTTTCTTGATACCCTTAATAATTTGCTTTGGCGCTGTCTGCTAATTTTTAATGTCATTTTTCTATGCTGGTGTACAAAACTAAAACAAGGGCAAACATACTTAATTCTGTTTAAATAAGCTTTTCCATTTACCGAATAAAACATCCCTTAAGGGATTCTGACTTTGCGTTTGAGGATAAGACATGGGCAAGTCATTGACCTAAAGCACGAACACAAAACGTAACATAAAATTTTATGTGAAGATTTCAGCCCGGCTGATACAAAACACGTGTGAGCAAATATTTTGCACTTGATTGTATTGACTCGGTCGAATTGTATTTCCTGCATAAGCAGGGAGAAACAAACCAAGCTGGTTCATTGCCTTAAATGCCGACCGGAACGCAAATAACTTGGCTACCAAGGACAAAACTAAAACCTTATCAGTTAAGTTCTCGTTTTAAATAGAAAGATTGCCTTACTGCGACCGCAATTATGAACTTTTACTTGCTTTTGTACTGTAGATTATGGACAAAACAGTACGCTGTCGAAAAGTATTTTCACCTTTTAGAGATAAGGTACGAAATCAACATGCACAATGGCATACGCTCAGGGTAACGCCTTTAGGCTTCGTGATGCTAAATTCTTAAAATCGCGCAATAGATTTTCGGATACGTTGGTCTAAACAAGCTATTTTCGATCAAAAATTAAAATTTCCGAACCTTCATTACAATCAATAACGAGTTTAGTGGTTCTGTTAAATTCTTTCGACTCTAAATCGGCAACAGTACAAACTTCGATGGTAAACTATAATACCTATATTTTTTTATCCAATATAGTATAGTTTCTTCAGAATCGCAATTTAACATCATATGCTAACGAAGTTATTTTATTGATATTTTTAAATCGTGTATCTTTTTTAAAGCAAAAGATTTTCGCAATGAGGCAGAGGGTTTAACTATTGTTTAGACTTTCCATACTCTTTTTTTTGGTTATATCCCAAAACCAGTATTTCAATTATAATAAGAGTTGGCATACCGCTAATCTTCCTATCATTTTCTTTCCCAACTTCTATAAAATTCTGACAATTTATATGCACATTTTAATTTAAGTTTTTCTTTAAAATCGAACCAAATTAACGCCTTAACATAATTTTCACATATATATCTTAACTGCCTAAATTCAAGTTCTTTAGAATCTTTCTAAATTATTTTTTTTTGATTTTTGTATACATAAAATTAATAACTTTAATTTTCGAAAGACTTAAAATTTTCGAACAATCTTCACTAACAAGAAACTAAAACCCAAGTACTAATTATTAAAAATCAACTCACTTATGAAAGCCACATTTAAAACTTCCTTACTCCTGCTTGTTACTATATTAGCAACAAACTGCGCACCTCCTCCACGAGTTACTCCAGTTGCAAGAGTTGTAGAAAAAGAACGAATAGTAAACAAGTCATTTGATGCTGTATGGCAGAGCACTATAGAATGGTTTGCTACGCACAACACCCCAATTAAAAATCTCGACAAAAGTTCTGGTTTGGTTTCCACAGAATACAGTTTATCTATGGCAGAAGCTGCCAATTATATGGATTGCGGGGGCTCTACAATATCTGCTTTTGGTGCAAATACTCGTCTAGAAAATCACTCGGGTAATTTTAACGTATTACTAAAAAAAATTGATGACACACATACAAAAATTAATGTAAATGTATTTTTTGGGTGTACACTAAACACTTACAATTACAAAGGATTGCTCAGTACCGAAATGATTTTAACAGGCAGCAAACGCATTAACTGTTACTCAACTGGTGCTTTGGAAAAGCAAGTATTAGATTTTCTTGAAGCAGCTAATTAATAGAATTAGCTCTATTGTATAAAACGCCTATACTTTACAACAAAATGAGACCTTTCATTCATTTTAAATGTTTAGCCTTAATTGTTACTTTTTGTTTTCTTAATACTTACCACACCTTTTCTCAGGATGGTTTCCCTTATTCTGAAGGAGAATACATTTACCGTTATCCAAAATATGCTGGAGTAAATAACAATAGTGAGAATCTCAATAAATCTGTAAAACAGGCACTTGACCATGTAGCACAGATTTATGATTTAAAAAACAAAAAGGAGCTGAACTTTAAAGACATTAAAGAAATTTTAGTCTTGGAAAACAAAATCGAATTTGATGCAAAATCGAAAAAGAACAGCTTATCCTACTCATTTTCAAGACTTATTGATAGTACCATGATATTTTATACTTATCAAAACAGTTGGCATTATGTGTATTTTCCATCCTTGGCTAATTTTGTTTTTTCTGATATCAACAAAGCTCAATTATTTGCTGATGCAATATATACGATGCAATACCCCTTAATTGATAAACGAAGGGATTCCATTCTTAATATATTCATTCCTGTTGCAGACTCATTCAGAGCTTTGAAACAAAAACCCACCGTTACAGAAGAACAGCGAAAACTGTTTATTCAAGCCGATAATTTGAACAAACAGAATAAAGTTTTTGACGCAATCAGGATGTATTTAAAGGCCATTGAACTCGAAAAAACTTCCTTTCCTTCAGCCTATGCCAATTTGGCTTTACTCTATGCAAAATGCAATTTTTTTGACTACGCCATTTTGTATATGAAAAAATACTTGTTACTGGTTCCAAATGCTGAAGATGCTCGTGCTGCCAGAGATCGACTGTATGTTTGGGAAGGTTTAATTGGAAAATAGATTTAAAATGAAACCTAAAAAAATCCATTTAAATTTAATTTTATTCTTCCTGATTTTATTATTAGGATTCCATAACACCAGTGCCCAATCGGTTTCCAATAATGTGCATTATAAAAAGGCAATACATAATTTAGCAACCCTAATGCCTTTAAATGCAACGGCAATTAAATTGTTAGTTGGCAATCAGACCTATTCTCATGTAACTGTATTAGGAATTTCTAATGAAATAAAAGTCTTAGAAAACAGCATTGAGTTTATTTTTAAAGATGCTAAAAATATAACTACTCAAACAGCTAAAATATACTTTAATGAAATTTTAGAAGAAAAAATTAAACCTAAACAAGTTACGGGCAGTAACGATTATGGTAGTCCTATAATTGAAAATCATTTAAAACTGGGTACTATTTCGTTGGTAGTCACTAACGAACATAGTTTTCTAATAAATAACATTGCAAGAGAACTCAAATCCATCCAAACTGTATTAAATGAAGATCGCTTTAAGATGGATGAATTTAAAGAAACAGCGCTTGCTTATCAACTATTGAAAGAAAAACCATCAATTACTGAAACACAACGGAAATATATTGTTCAGGCAAATGCATTTACCTCAATAATGGATTATGAAGAAGCTATAAATAGCTATATCAAAGTTTTAGAAATTAACAGTACAGCCTATCCTGATGCTTATTTTAATTTAGCCTTACTACTCGGACAAAACAATCGGTTTTATGCGGCCATAAATTTTATGGAAAAATACCTCTTATTGGTTCCAAATTCAGCAGTAATTGACAAGGCAAAAGAAAAAATAGTGGATTGGGAAATTATGTTAAATAATTAATTGATTTAAACCTATAGTTATGAATCATTTTTTTAATCACTATAAAATTTACATTCTTTTTCTGGCACTTTTATGCTGTTACGATGTTAGTTCACAAGTAGGCATCACCAACTCAGGAATGACACAAGAGCAAGAACGAAACCAGGCCAGCAAAGGGTTTGACAACTCATCAAAATCAACTTCTGCCTTGAAGCAACTCGAGAACATGACCGGTCAAACTGTTACAACCTACAGTTCACAGCGGTATAATCAATCAAATGTTTCAAAGCCCAGCATGTCGTTTGATCAACAAATGAATATCATGGTTACCGGTATGATTGCTCAAAGTTTACTATCATCCTTATTTAATTCATCCAGTTCGGTACCTAGAGTACAAGAAGTTAAAACTCAAACCGCTACACTTGTTGGTAATTCTTATTTAGAGAATTTAAAAATCCAACAAGCCTTAATAACTTCCAAACATTTTAAAATGATGAATTTATACAAAACACTAAGCGACGAGAAACAAATGAAGTTCAAATCGATTATAGACTTATCAATGCAAATGAATCCTTATCAAACATTTGAGGAGGCTGAGCGACAAAAATTGCTTAAAAAAGGCAAAAGCATTACTTGGGATTTCAATAATTGGGCACAACACTCCAACGATCAGCCTACTATTGAAAAGTCAACTTTTCAACGTACCAAAGCTGATGAATATTTAGATGAAGCCATTAATAAAATTGAAACCTTACCGGGTGGGGTTGGACGTATTCCTGCAGTTGCAGGAAGGTTTATGGTTAATATAAAAGATGAAACCATGTCGTATTTAAATGATGCAAAAGATGCTGCAATAAGCGGTAATACCGCTACCATGAGTGAAGTTGGCAATGCTGATTTAGGAAAAAGAGTAAACAATGCGATTTATAAGACCGGAGTTCAAACAGCATCAGCCTATTATAACCAAGGAAAGGATATGGCAACCGGTTATTTTGACGATAAAATGAAAGAAGTAAATTTTGGAATTGTACGCGATGCAGGTGGTGTACTTCTGGAAAAATATAAAATTTATGCTCCAATTTCGGATAGCTGGAAAGTTTCAATCAGAAAACATTAAAAAATCTAATTACTAAATCTGTATTATGATTCGCAAGTTAACCATATTGTGCTTACTATTAACCCAAATCTTATTTTCACAACAACTCGATTCCTTGCGCTACGAGTTTATGCTAAACGGTGAGCAATTGGATGATTCCCTTAAATCAACACCTTTCATAAACACTTTTGCCATTTCATCTGATAATTATTTGACGCTCGCTTCAGAAAATCAATTGTATTTACTTGGATGGGGTGGTATTGTTCCATTTGGGAATAAATCTGATCAAAAAATAAATTCATTTGCCTATACCTCAGATGGACTTTTATTGCTTATAAAAGGACCTGAATTGTGTTATATAAATGAACTAGGCAGTTGTGAAAAACTCATCGAATTACCAACTAATGATATGCAAATATCTAATGGAAATGAAGTTATGTATTTGTTTGAACAAAACAAAAATACTGGTAGCAGTATACTTATCGCTTACGCCAAAGGAGGAAAATTTAAGCAGATTTTAAAATCACCAAAACCAATAAATGCGGTTGTTGAAATGGCAGATAATCTGATAGTTGCCATTGAGAGCAGCATCTTTTCATATAATCCGAGTACTGAACAGCTTGAATTAGTTACGGCATTTTCAAAAGATAATAAGGTTATTTCGTTAGCTGTTGATAAGGAACGTCAGATTTTATACCTATCAACGCTTGAAGGTATTTATGCTTTTAAAAACGAACAGTTAGATTTTTTGACCGGCGATTTTAAAGCCAATATAATAACGCATTTCAAAAACGGATTGGTTTTTTATGATTCGGCAAAAAAAGAAATTATTCGAATTGTAAATATAGATAAATCCATTTAAAATCAACTCTTAAGTGGAATTCCTAACAAAAAGTGGATAAAAATCATAGCCCCTATGCAGCATTTTTTAAATTATTACTAGTTAGTTGATTATATTCTTTAATTGTCAAATTGTTCAATTGTTTATGTCTTCTTTTGGTGTTGTAAAATGTTTCTATGTATTCAAAATATTTAAAGTTCTGCTTGTTGTCTAGTTTGATATTATTCATAATTCCGTATATTCGTAATGCTTACTAACGAAAAATTGCTAAGGATTCCATGTAATAAGCATCAAAAATGGAAATTAAACTCAGACTAAATCTTCTTTAGGAAAAGTGAAATATTTTTCCATATGGCAATAAGTTGAATTAAGATCAAAAAACAACATGCTAAATAATAAACTGACAGAACTAAACTAAACCAAATTGAATAAAAGATGAGCTACGGAGCCGGGCATGTTATAGATATGATAAATCGGATGAAGCAGAACCGCGATCAACGACCATCCAAGCGTGCCAAATTCAAAGAAAACCAAAGAGAACCTATTTACACATCGTCCCAAAAATCAACAATTGCAAATTTTAAAACAGTTCCTGAAAAGGAATTGAATAAAATGAAAACAATTATACGTCAACGTGCGAAGACTGAAAGTAAAAGAGAATTAATTATACTTGGATTCTTATTTCTATACGGATTAATTTTAACCATTGGACTTTTGTTATGGCTGAATTAAAAAACTGCATCCAACAAATATGACTTAATTAAATCAGATTCATTGAATTTAAAAAATTAAATGGAATTATTAGGTAGTGAATTAAAATCAGAACAGATACTATGTTACAATTGATATCATTTAACTAAAATCAAACTACTGAATGCCTAAAAAAATAATTTTCTTTTTACTCCTTATTTTAATTACCTCCAAAGGATATACTCAGTCAATTGAAACCTCAGATTTTCTGATCAACGAAAAAATTACAAGTCCCATTGCGATTAAGGATTTGAAAAGTTTAATTAAAATTGATAGTATCGTTAAAGTTCCGGATGCAATGGATATGTCAACGGCAGATGCATTGGTTTATATAGGCAGGACATATTTTGAATACTATGATTCTACTGGTCTTTGTCATATTAATGTCATTAATTTTGATGATAAAATTCTGTCCGTAAGCTTTGGTAAATGGCAGTTAAGTAGAGAAACTTCTGTAAAGGATATTTTGTTGAAGTTCAAGATGTCAGAAGATCATGTAGCTCCAATTGATTTATATCAAGACTCCAGAAAATTGACTTATTTAGCGATACAAGCAAAACAACGTGGAAAAGTTTATGACGGCAGTATATTGTTTATTTTTTTTAAGAACAAACTTACACGAATTGATTTTTGGGAACCTTCATAGCTAGTTGCATTAAGCGATAGAATCAATTTGAGATACAGCAAACGCATTCTTTTTCAACATCCTCCACAAAAGGCCCTCAGGGGCTTTTGTTTTTATTCAAATTAGAGCCTTATTTATACCGATTCTAAATTTTACACCCCTATTTGTTTGCAATAGTTAAAATTCTATATTCGTGTTCCCTCAAAATTATGATTGGATCTCTTTAACTTTTAATGAAATAAAAAGTTATAGCAATGATGTTTGATAATTAAGAACATCAAATTGTTGTGGACTTAGGGGTATTTTTATAGGTATACTAAGTAAAAAATAAAAGGTAGAGCCAGAAAACTACCCTAAAAACGGGGAGAATTCCGAAAATCCAAAGAGTAGGAAACCAAACAAATAACTAACTCAATAATGAAAAAATTTTTAATGCTCTTAGTATTCGTATCAATCATGAGCAATGCCTTTTCACAATCAAAAAAATATGGCGTAACCGGTGGGGTACAAAATATTATTTTAATTATTTCACAAGGTTCTTTGGATACCAGAGCCAATGAAACAGGCTATTACATCGGAGGTTTTACAACCATCAATCTCTCCAATTCCCTGGACTTTTATCCCTCTTTCCAGTTTGCAAGTGTAAAAGACGAATCATACCTCATCCTGCCGTCGATGTTAAAATACAATATAAGTGAAAAGTTCAACCTTCAGGGCGGTCTTCAATTTACCTATTTTATGGGTTCAATAGGTGTAAAAGAAAACAACATATCATACGAGCTTATAAAAAGATTTAGCACTGGTTTAGCATTTGGTGGTGGATTTAATTTTACCGACAATGTAACCTTAGACATGCGATACAATATCGGGTTAACAGATATAACTGGTAAGGATATGGATAAGTTTGTGAATAGCCTAGCCCCAGGATCTACCTTTGATGGCAAACAAAAAATGGGAGGTATTCAAGTTGGTATCGGTTATAAGTTTTAAGTTGTAATTAAAAATACTTTCCAATGAAAAAAATAGTTTTCTTTTTAAGTATTGTGGTACTTGTAAGTTCATGTACTTCGAGTAAATTAGTGAATAGATCAGTACCAGGTAGTGCAATCAAAGAGCCGGCCTATTTTGAGCCATTGGCATTTGTCAGTGTAATTGACAAAGGGAACAGTGGTAAACACAACGACTCTTTAAGTAACGTTTCTAAAATATTGTTGGATTCGGTTATCCGGCAAAGTAAAAATCTAAAAGTTTCAAAAAAAGTTGAAATAGCCGATCTGAAATTAAAAGAAGAAATCGAGGGCGAATTGGAAGCCTTAATTCAAAATATTATCAAAACCAATAAAATTGAAGGCGTTAAAATACCCGTTAAAATTGATTCGGTTTTAAATACATCCAACCATAGGTTTACCATAGCAACAGTAGCTTCTGGCTTTGGAAGAGCAAAAGGAAACTACGGAAAACAAATTGCAAAAGGAATTGGTGTTGGGGTTTTAACCTTAGGTATGTACACGCCTGTACCTATTAAAGCCAATACAATCTTGTATGTGGTCATTTTTGATACGCAGAAAAGAGAAATCATATATTATGCAAAATCAAGTCCGTTGGAAAAAGCCCCAACAGATAAAAAAGCACTGGAAAAACAATACCGGGCCTTGTTTGAAGGCTATATATACTTTTAAAAAAGTTCAATGCTGAAAATCCATTGGTAGCTTTTAAAATGGCTTTTGGTAATAGTATATTTCTATAACAACGTTTAAAAGCGAATACGATCAGATAAATAAAGCCCCTAAGGGGCTTTTACTTTTTTATACTAACTTCAACCAGGTACTTAAGTATTAACAACACCAATGAGCTCGTAACCGCACCCACCATAGCAAGCAGCACCGCAGTCAACAGAACCTGAGTGCTCAGCTGAGGTACAATACTCAACAAAGTTCTGCCAAACGTACCAACTTTTAAATTGATAATCGAATCAAACATAAAATTATGAACCTGAAATCGAAGGCATGGAATTTCAGGTATTTCAAAGGTATTGTATAGTGTATTAAAATAATACTTTTGAACGTATTAAAACCATAGGTTAACCATAAGCTAACAATTTATGAAAAATACCTTTAACGAGTCTGTATTTATTCTAAAGAAAATCCAGCGCATCACTGGCAAAAGCTACCAACAATCCCTCTGCATGTTATAGCTGAATAGAAGAGATTTTAACAAAAATATGAACACCTGATATTCATCGATGAGTTATATGAGTAAATAAACAGTAAAGAAGCTTAAATAACCTTTTATATAAACTAAAAAAGACAAAAATCAATTTCTGACTGTGTATCTTTGTTTTTAAACAAAAACATATGGCACACTTATTCGAACCTATAAGGATTAAAAACATCATTGTAAAAAACAGAATAATACTTTCTCCCATGTGTCAGTATAGGGCACTGGATGGTTTTGCCAACGATTGGCATTTAGTACACTATGGAAGCAGAGCAGTGGGAGGCGCAGGATTAATATTTTTGGAAGCGGTAGCAGTTTGTTCAGAAGGGAGAATAACTCCAAGTGACTTGGGCTTGTGGAAAGATGAACATATCTCCTTTCTAAAACGTATTAATCATTTTATTGAACAACATGGATCTCTACCGGGCATCCAGCTAGCACATGCAGGACGAAAAGCGGGACATTCCAGACCTTGGGAGGGCGGGCGTAAATTAACATTGGAAGAAGGGGGTTGGCAAAGTATAGCTCCAAGTCCTATAGCATTTAAAAAAGGTGATGCTGTTCCAAAAGAAATGACAATCGATGAAATTAAACAATGCATCCAATATTTTAAAGAAGCAGCTTTACGTGCCAAAAAAGCTGATTTTAAAATTATTGAAATTCACGCAGCCCATGGATACTTGATAAATGAATTTTTATCCCCTGTAAGTAATAAAAGAACAGATGAATATGGAGGTTCATTTCAAAATCGAATTCGTTTTTTGTTGGAAATCATTGCCGAGATTAGAGAAGTATGGACTGAAGAAAATCCTCTATTTGTTAGGATATCAGCAACAGAATGGCAAGAAGGGGCCTGGTCTATAAGTGATTCTATTCAATTAGCATCTATACTAAAAAACAAATCAATAGATTTGATTGATTGTTCAAGCGGAGGCAATGTAGCTGACGCAGTAATACCGGTTAAACCTCTTTTTCAGGTTGAGCTTGCCGAACAAATAAAGATAGCTACAAAAATCTATACCGGCGCAGTTGGTTTGGTTACAACGGCAGAACAAGCCAATAGTATTATTGTAGAAAATAAAGCCGATGTTGTATTTATAGGGCGTGAATTACTTAGAGATCCGTATTTTCCACTGAGAGCAGCACATACCTTAGGAATTGAAGTAAAATGGCCATTACCCTATGAACGAGCAAAAAACTATTAAGGCAATACAGTTTATTATAAACTTCCGTTGGTTAGTTCTACTGTCTGACAATACAATAAAGCGATTTATGCAAGTTCAAAAAAATGTACATCTAATTTCAAACATCGATAAGTCACTTGAGTTTCCAGTTAAAGAATTATTACAAAAAAATAATAAATTACATTTGTACATTTAAAATACATGTTAAGAAAGAGTCCATGTTACTTTAACAACATTCAGTATTTAATTGATTTAAGAGAATAGTTATAAATTACTTATAATTCACTTAAACGTATACTAATTAATATTGCAAATAAATAAATTGTATACAAATGCTAAAATGTAGCTTAAGATTATTAATTTGCTATGCTGTTAAATTAATTTGATAAAATTGTATTAGCGCTTTTATTAAAAAGAAGAATTTCATTGTATGCTAAAAAAAATAATGCATTTATTGGCTAAAATTATACCCCTGGATGTGAATTCTGAAAATTTATTAGGGGTAAAAATATATAGTAGAATGTTAAAGCTGAAACAGTTGTTAAGTAAGATATCAGCAAATAACAAATTAAAATGGCCTGTTGTAAATGGAAATTACCAGGTTGTAAATCAAAAGAGTCAAATAGCGGTATGTACACTTACATCAGAAGGTTTAAGAGACACCATTATTAATTGGGATGAAGTTGCAATAACAGGTAGTTTGTATACGCCAAACCTAGGTATTGAAAGTATTATCTTAAATACAATTTCCAATCCAAACATAAGGTATTTGGTACTTTGTGGTAAAGATTCGCCAATATTTTTAGCTGGTCAAGCACTGCGTAGTTTGTTTGACTATGGAATTTCACCAGATAAAAGAATTCTAAATGCAAAAGGTCATTATCCTGTACTGTTTAATTTAACTATCGAGAAGATTCAACATTTTTTAAATCAAATAGTTCTCATTGATTATAGAGAAGAGCTTAATACCGATTTAGTATATAAAAATATTCAGATATTGAAAAAAAAGAGTCCCTACAATCCTTATTTAAATGATATAGCTAGCAAAATTGCAATTGCTGATGAAGTTGTATTTAAAGTATTGAAACCAATTGGAAAAAAGATACCCTTAGCATATGATGAAAAAGGTTTTTTTGTTATAGAAATTAATCATAATCGAAATGAAATTAAAGTTAAACACTATTATAGTAATAATGAACCCGGATTTATAATTAAAAGCCATTCTGCTGATGCTTTGCTTCGAACAATTCTAGAAAATAACTTAATTTCACAAATGAGTCATGCTGCATATATGGGAGCAGAGTTAACAAAGGCAAAAATTGCGCTAAAAAATAATTTACAATATCTTCAAGATCAACCGCTAAAAACAACTAATCAAAAAGTAAATGGATAATCTTAAAGACATACTTAACTTTGATTCAAACGCTAAACCAACTTCTTTTAAAAAAGGAACTATAATTCAACGTGCGGGAGAAATAACCTCTTTAGCTTATTATGTTAAAAAGGGATTGTTGAGAAGTTATACCATAGACGATAAGGGAAAAGAACACGTTTTTATGTTTGCTTCTGAAGGTTGGATTATAGCAGATTTGGAATCGCAAGAATTTAACAGGCCAACAGAACTATTTATTGATTGTATAGAAAATTCAGAAATTTTAATTTTTGACAGAAAAAGTGTTGTCAATTTAAATTTATCCAATGAGCAATTATTAGATTACAATAGGTTATTAACACGCAGAATTGCAGTGTTACAAAAAAGAGTAATCATGCTCATGAGTGCATCAGCCCAAAACCGATATAACTTTTTTTTAGAAATGTATCCTGATATTCCTAACAGGGTACCACAACGTATGATTGCATCTTATTTAGGAATTACACCACAAGCATTGAGCACTATCAGGGCAAAAATTGTAAAAAAATATAGCTCTTGAATTTATTAATCTAGATGAATGCACAGGTATAAGTTTGTTTGCAACTTTGTACAAACTTAAATTCAATACTTATGAAAATTATTAATTATGCTATCGCAGCAATTTTAACCATGATGAGCTTTAATGTTACTGCTCAGAATTTAACTGTAGATACCCAGAATTCTACGATTAATTGGACAGGAAAAAAAATTGGCGGACAACACCAGGGCTCTATCAATTTTAAAAATGGTACGCTAGTACTTAAAAAAGATAAAGTAGTATCAGGCAATTTTGTAGTAGATATGAATACCATTAGTTGTACTGATATTGAAGATGCGGGATATAATGCAAAACTTGTAGGACATTTAAAATCGGATGATTTTTTTGGAGTTGAAAAATTTCCAACTGCCGTTTTAAAAATTACCAATGCAACAAAGTTTTTAAATAACAAAGCGTCAATTTCAGGGTTGTTAACTATTAAAGGAAAAACAAAACCTATAAATTTTGAATTGCTTAGAAAAGGAAATACTTTTACAGCAACTGTTGCCATTGATCGTTCTAAATTTGATGTGAGATATGGTTCAACTTCATTTTTTGATAGTTTGGGAGACAAAGCTATCGATGATATTTTTACACTCGACGTTAAGATTGTTACTACAGCTAAATAATTTATAAAAATCAGTTAAATTAGAATTACAGTTTTCAAAACTTTTTTTTAATGTGTAACGTATAAAAACCCTTTGAATGTTTTATTCAAAGGGTTTTTTATGTATAGTAATTGTATAGGTTGTTTAAATTAAAAAAACGCTAATAACTTAATACATTAAAATTAGACTTATTATTTTTGTATAGTGAAGCAACTATTAAAATTAATACCAATTTTATTTATAACTGTCGGTTTAAGAGTTTATTCTCAAGCTTTAAATTCTCCTCCAGAAATTGTTGCAAGTGGAAACTTTGAATACTGTCCATTAACATATCAAAATATTGTTGATAACGTATCTATAGTTGATATTGATGATACTGCTACAACAGCTATTTATATTCAAATTTCATCAGGATATAACAGTTTAACAGACAGATTAATTCTGCAAGGAACACATCCTTCTATTTCAAATTCGTGGGATATAGCTACAGGTAAATTAACTTTATTAGGGCTTAATGGTGGATATGCAACCTACACTGAGTTTGAAAATGCAATTAAAAATGTTGTTTATTTTAATAATTCCTCAACTCCTTCGGGAAATAGAAGCTTTTCAATTACTGTAGGCGCTGCAAATTATTTACCAAGCAACGGACATTATTTTGAATTTGTATCTGCGTTGGGAATTACATGGTCTAATGCTAAGCTTGCAGCAGAATCTAGAAATTATTATGGATTACAGGGGTATTTAGCTACATTAACCTCAATGGATGAAGCAGTTTTAGCAGGTAAGCAATCCAATGGTGCCGGTTGGATTGGAGGTAGTGATGAAGAAACTGAAGGCGTATGGAAATGGGTAACAGGACCTGAAAAGGGAATTCAGTTTTGGCAAGGTGTTGCTTCAGGATATGCAACTTCACCTTTTTTCTATTCTTTTTGGAATACAGGAGAACCAAATCAATATTTAGGAGCCAATGAAGATTATGCCCATATTACTGCAAGTGGAGTTGGAATAACTGGTTCATGGAATGATTTAACAATTACAGGTGATTCCAGTGGTGATTATCAGCCAAAAGGATATATTGTAGAATACGGTGGGATGCCAGGAGATCCTGTTTTAAAAATATCGGCAAGCACCAATATTGCTATTCCAACAATTTTAAGCACAACAGCTGCAACTAGATGTGGTAGTGGTTCGGTTTCTTTAGAAGCTACATCAACAAGCGGAAATGTATTTTGGTATACCGTTCCAACAGGAGGTGTTCCAATAGCAACGGGTTCTGCATATTCTCCAATTATTACAGCAACTACAACGTATTTTATTTCGCCCTTTGATCAAACATGTAATGCATCCCGCACAGCTCTTGTTGCTACGGTAAATCAATTGCCAACAATTAGTAATGTTACTGCCAATTCAAGATGTGGTAGTGGAGTTGTTAATTTATCGGCAATGTCGACTTTAGGAACAATTAATTGGTACACTTCACCAACTTCAACTTTAAGTATTTTTACAGGTACTAATTTTATAACACCACCTTTAGCAGCTTCTACAACCTATTATGTTGAAGCATTTAATAATGGATGTTCTAATGGAATCAGAATTCCCGTTTTGGCTACTATTAACGAACCTCCATTAGTGTTTGATGAAATGGTGTCTTTTTGCGAAGGAACTAGTGTTTTGCTTGATGCAACTTTTCCAAATATTTCTTATAAATGGACATCCTCCGAAACTACAGCTACAATTACTGTTGATAAACCAGGAACGTATACTGTTACCTTAATTGATTTAACTACTAATTGTGAATCGGTTAAAAACTTTATAGTTGAACAAATTTATAAACCTAAAATTAAAGAGGTTTTAGTAGATTACAATACGGCTGAAATAATTACCGAAGCGGTTGGTGACTATGAATTTAGTGTAGATAACCTTGCTTACCAATTAACACCAAATTTTGTCAATTTAACTGGAGGATTTCGAAAATTTAGTGTGTCAGAATTGAATGGCTGTGGTACTGATGAAAAAGAAATTTTTATTTTGTTAATACCTCGATTTATAACCCCAAATTTTGATGGTAACAACGATGAATTTCTAATTGAAGGCATTTCGTACTATCCAAATGCTTCAATTAAAATTTATGACAGATTTGGAAAGATTGTATACCTGCAGACAAATTCTGTAAAACCTTGGAATGGAACAATTAATGGTAAACAATTGCCTTCTTCAGATTATTGGTATTCAATTTTTTTATCAAATGATTTACCCTTAGTTAAAGGACATTTCTCATTAATTAGAAATTAATTTTACCTATATAAAAACTATACATTATAAAAATTTGGTTTAGTAATAGCTATAGTTTTTTATTATAAACAATATCTTTAGTGTTTATTAATCAAAATTAATTTAATGGATATTAAAATATTGAAACCAATTTTGGTAGTTACACTAGGAGGATTACTTTTTGGGTACGATACAGGCGTTATAAATGGTGCTTTAGTATTTTTTAAAGATGCCCTTGTGTTATCTGAAGCTCAGGTTGGATGGGCGGTAGGTTCAGCTTTGTTAGGTTGTTTGGCAGGAGCAACGGTTGCCGGTTTATTATCGCGCGAGTTAGGTAGAAAACGCTCATTGATAATCGCAGCATTTTTATTTGTGGTCTCTGCTTTAGGAAGTGCTTATGCATGGGATTTAACATCTTTAGCATCGTTTAGAATAATTGGTGGAGTAGGAATTGGAATTGCTTCAATGTTATCACCTATGTATATTTCAGAAATTTCACCCAGCAATAAAAGAGGTGCCATGGTTTCTTTAAATCAAATGGCTATTGTTACGGGTTTTTTAGTAGTATTCTTAGTTAATTACTGGGTAGGACAGGGCAAAAGTTTTGAATGGAATGTTGAAATAGGATGGCGATTGATGTTTGCCATGGAGTTAATTCCTGCCGGATTATTCTTTTTATTGTTGTTTTGGGTTCCCGAATCGCCACGTTGGCTGGTTTTAAAAGGCAAGGAAGAGAAGGCTTTACAAGCGTTATATAGACTAAGAGAAAATCATGAAATTGCCAAATCCGAAGTGCAATCAATTTCTCAATCACTTATCGCTGAAAAAAAACACAATTTATCTGCTTTAAAAGGTCTGGGAATGGCTGTTTTTATAGGTATAATGCTATCAATTTTTCAACAATTAACAGGTATAAATGCCATTTTATATTATGGTTCAAAAATATTTGCTTCGATGGGAAATGTAGCCGAAGATGCCCTATTTCAAAACATAATGTTAGCAGCAATAAATTTCTTATTTACGTTTATAGCTATTAAATATGTAGATAGCTGGGGAAGAAAACCTTTGCTTATTATTGGGGCTTTTGTAATGGCTTTGAGCTTAGGATTACTTACCTATTCTATTTATACTGGTACATATGGAATAGTATCCGTTGTTGCTTTGCTTTCGTTTGTAGCAGCATTTGCAATGTCTTGGGGCCCTGTAGTTTGGGTTTTATTGTCGGAGATTTTTCCAGATAATGCGCGTGACACTGCCATGTCTATTGCTGTAGCAGCACAGTGGTTTTTAAATTATCTGGTTTCTCAAACATTTCCAATATTAATGGATGAAGAAAGTTGGTATTACCAAATTAGCAATGGAACTTTTCCATATTGGATTTACGGTATTAGTTGTATAATTATGCTGATTTTTGTAATTAAATTTGTACCAGAAACTAAGGGTAAAGATTTGCAAAACATAAGGGCCCTGTGGAATAAAAAATAATAAAAAAAACCGCAATATTAAATTGCGGTTTTTTTTATACTTTTAGTAATTTCAAAATTAATGCTCTTTTATACACGCTGTATAGTAGATAAAGTATCAAAATTTTAAAGCAGAATGACTAAAAAATCTATTGTTTCAATTTTTATATTAATAATTTCCATCATTGGAAAAGTATATGCCCAAGAATTACCGCCTATTGAAAAATATCCTTTTGAAGTTTATAATGGAGGGAATCAAAATTGGATGATTTCACAGGCTGAAAACAATTATATATACATCGCTAATAATGACGGGTTGTTAGAGTTTAACGGTGCTAACTGGAAATTATATTCTTCTCCTAACAATACCATTATGCGTTCTGTTAAAGTTATTGGTGATAAGATTTACACAGGTTGTTATATGGAGTTTGGCTTTTGGGAGCGAAATAAAAATGGATTTTTAGTCTACACCTCTCTTAGTAAACACCTTAATGAAAAAATCCAAAATGATGAACAGTTTTGGAAAATTATTAATTACGATGAATGGGTAATATTTCAATCACTAAACAATATTTACTTTTATAATACAAAGCTTAATTTATACAAGATAATTCATTTTAACAATGTTCTTACAAAAGTATTTGAGGTTAATAAAACAATATATTTACATGTATTAAATGAAGGAATTTATGAAATTAAGGAAGGTAAACCAGTTCTTTTAATCAAATCTAATTTGTTTAAGAATGATTGGATTACAAATATTTTTAAAAGAACTGATGGTTTACTAATTGTTTCTCAGTCTAATGGGTTGTATACATACAAAGCAAAGAAGTTAAAAACTTGGAATATTGCATCGGATGATGTTATTTCAGAAACAAAGATATATAGTTGTATTCAATTAGAAGATAAATCCTTAATGTTAGGAACTATTTCAAAGGGTTTAATCCATTTAAATCATGAAGGAAAAATAATTAATCAGTTTAATCAATTAAACGGCTTAAGTAATAACACTGTTTTAAGCCTGTTTGAAGACTCAAACAAAAATATTTGGGCTGGGCTGCATAATGGTATTAATTGCTTAAATATTAATTCGCCTATTAAAATTTATAATGATGATAAAGGTAATGTAGGAACAGTGTATACCTCAAAGGTATTTAATCAGACATTATATATTGGTACGAATCAAGGTTTGTATTACAGAGAGTTAAAATCTAATGAACCGTTTAAATTTATTAACGGTACAAAAGGACAGGTTTGGAATATTACAACAATAGATAATACTATTTTTTGTGGACATGACTCAGGTACTTTTTTAATCAAAAACAATCAGGCAAAATTAATTTCAAAACTCCCAGGAACATGGATTTTTAGGGAAGTACCTTATAAACCAGATTTAGTTATACAGGGAAATTATGATGGGATAAGCATATTACACAAAAATAATGGAGAATGGCAATTTAGAAATAAACTAAAAGGATTTGATATTTCTTCTAGATTTTTAGAATTAGATGTTGATAATAATTTGTGGATCAATCACGAATATAAAGGTGTATATAAACTTACTGTTGATAAAGATTTCAAAGAAATTAAGAAAATTGAACTAAACCCTTCAGTATTAAAAGGTAAGAACTCTAGTATTATTAAATTTAAAAATAAAATATTTTATGCCAATCAGGACGGTATATATTTCTTTAATCATAAAGAAAAAAAGTTTATAAAAGATGAAAATTTAAGTAAAATATTTAAAAATGAAATATACACATCGGGTAAATTAATAGTTGATGAAAATAAGGATTTATGGATTTTTACAAAAAATAATTCTTATTTAGTTTCAAAAGGTCAAATTTCAGATGTTCCTTTAATAAGTAAAATCCCCATACCTACACCGTTAAGAAAGTCGATGACTGGTTATGAAAACGTTACTGTTTTGGGACCCAATAATTATTTAATTGGTAAAGTTGATGGTTTTTTAAGTTTAGATTTATCTAAAATTAAACAGCAACAATTTAAAATTCATTTAAATTCTGTTAGTTTAAAGTCTATGGACGCTTTACCTGAATTTGTAAATCTTTACCAAAAAGGAGATTTTAAATACAAAGAAAATTCATTTGAATTTGACTTTAGTGTAGCAGAATTTGAGAAGCATTTAACAGTAGATTATCAATACATCCTGGAAGGATTTCATCAAAACTGGATACATTTAGGCGAAACTAATAAGGTTAATCTGGATAATTTGCCTTATGGTAATTATACATTTAAGGTAAAAGCTGTAATTGGAAACGAGCCCACATTAAATGAGATAAATTATCAATTTAAAATAAATAAACCATGGTTTTTATCTACTGTTGCTTGGATATCTTATTTCATCATTATACTATTCATAACATTTTTTATACACAGATCGTATAAAAAATATTACAATCAAAAACACTTAAGAATATTGGAAAAAAAGAGAAAAGAAGTTGAGTTAGATTTTATGGAAAAGGAACAGCAAATGATGCAAATAAAAAACGATCAATTAAAATTTGACATTGAAAGCAAAAACAGAGAGTTAGCTATTTCTACTATGAGTATCATTAAAAAGAACGAAGTGCTTACAAATATCAAAAATGAGTTGCAAAAAACAAAGTCAGAGAATAATTACAAACCAGTACTTAAGTTAATAGACAAGAATTTAAATGATTCAGATGATTGGAGCTTTTTTGAGGAAGCATTTAATAATGCTGATAAGAACTTTTTGAAAAAAGTAAAGAAAATTCATCCGTCATTAACTCCAAATGATTTAAGGCTTTGTGCATACCTGAGATTGAATTTATCTTCCAAAGAAATTGCAAACCTTTTAAACATATCTACAAGAAGTGTAGAGATAAAACGATATCGTTTGCGTAAAAAAATGGATTTAACGCATGAAGTAAGTTTGGTAAATTATATTTTAGAAATCTAAAACGATTTAGTTTGTGTAAAAAACACCTCAACATTACCTCAACTATTACGGTTTCGTTAAATTACAATTGCAACAAATATCAAAATTAATAATTGCTCAATTACCTTAATTTAAAGGGCTATACACATTTTTTATCAGTTTATAACTTCCTATACATAAAAAATATTGATGTATGATTTTTGTATAGGTGATTTTTTCTCTTTTTAAATACCTTAACAGTATTTTTGAATACACTAAAAATTTAAAATATGAGATCAACTATCTTTACAATTATTTTAGGTTTTGTAACATTATTAACATATTCACAAAATCTCAACTTAAAAGGGACTGTGACAGATGCTTCTGGTAGTCCGCTACCTGGTGTGAATATCTTAGTAAAGAATACAAACCTAGGTACAACTACGGATTTTGATGGAAACTTTGAACTCTCAAAAGTTCCTACAGGATCTATTTTACAATTTTCTTATGTTGGATATACCTCCAGAGAGGTAAAAGTTACCAATGCTAATGTATTAAAGATACAACTTCAAGAAGATGCGCAAGCGTTAGAAGAAGTTGTAATTGTTGGGTATGGAACCCAAAAGGTTAGTAAGGTTTCTGGAGCAGTATCTATGGTAGGCAACAAGGAAATTGAAAATCTTAAGCCTACAAGAGCAGAAGAAGCTTTACAAGGACAAGCAGCTGGTGTTAATGTTATTTCTAGTGGTTCACCCGGAGCTACTCCTACTGTATTAATTCGAGGTATTCCTTCTTATACAGGTACGAACCCATTAGTAGTGATTGATGGCGTTACCCAAACTTTAGAAGATTTAAATTCATTAAATCCAAGTGATATTGAATCAATGAACGTACTAAAAGATGCTGCATTAACAGCAATTTATGGCGTTAGTGGAGGTAATGGAGTTATTGTAGTAAAAACTAAATCTGGAAAGAAAAATACCAAAACTACTTATGGTTTTGATGCCTCTTATGGTTTTCAAGAAGTTGCAAAAACAATAAACGTGTTAAATGCCAGTGAATACGCTGCTATCTTAAATGAAGCAAGTGTTGCATCTGGTGGTAGTTTAATTTTCCCTAACTTAACTGGTTTAGGATTAGGAACAAACTGGCAAAAAGAGGTTTTGGTAGACGCTCCAATATCAATTAATAACTTTACGGCAAGCGGTGGAAGTGAGACTTCATCGTATTTCTTATCAGCGGGTTATTTAGCTCAAGATGGAGTTGTTGGCGGTGGAGATAAATCATTCTTTAATCGTGCAAACTTAACTGCAAATTATAATACTAATATTAACGATAAATTGTTATTTATTTTAAATACAAGTTATGCTAATATTAAAGGAAAAGGGCTTTCTGAAAACAATATCGGTAGTGTATTGTCAAACGCATTAAATTTTGATCCTACCGTATCCCCATATGATGCAAACGGAAATTTCGGAATTAGTAATACCATTACGCAAGAAATTAAGAATCCTTTAGCTCAAATTGCAGATACTTATAATAAAGGTAATACCAATAAATTGTTTGGTAAAATAGAATTACAATATGATATTTTGTCAAATTTAAAAGTAACTTCAAGATTTGGTTATACGTATGTTGATGTGTTTGCAAAAAACTTTTCGCCATTAGTATATTATGGAGTTGGTCACAATCAAACTACTGCACATCCAGATTTATCCCCTATAGTTACTATTGACCCTGTAACTGGAGATGTAACATCTACCCATAGCAGAGTATCAGAATCCATGACAAACTATTTCAGTTACACCTACGAATTATTCGGAAATTATAACTTTAAAATAGCTAATGATCATGCTTTTGAAACTGTATTAGGATTTTCTATTGGAAAAAATTCAGGTAGCAATGTAACAGCAAATGCAGAAGATGTGCCATTTAATTCATGGACATATGCAGATGTGAGTGCAGCAACAGGCGATGCCAAATCTCAAACTTCAGGTTCATGGCAATATGAAAGCAGAAACGTTTCTTATTTCTCAAGAATAAATTATGATTATCAAGATAAGTATTTATTGTCATTTACTGCACGTATGGATGGTTCTACAAGCTTTGGTAAAAACAATAAATTTGCATTCTTCCCATCAGCTTCAATTGGATGGGTAATTTCTAGAGAAGATTTCTTCAGTTCAAGCTTTATTGATTATTTAAAATTTAGAGGAAGTTACGGTTCTGTTGGTAATGATAATATTAGTCCACAGTTTGCTAGAATTTCTACCTTCCCTAAATATACGTTTGATGGAAATATCGTAAGTGGATCAACTTTGTTATCAATTCCTAACGACGATGTTACTTGGGAAAATCAAATTCAATACAATGCAGGTATTGATATTAAATTGTTTGGAAACAGATTATCATTAAATGCCGATTACTTTGTTAAAACAGTTGATGATTTATTATTTAGCCCAACATTATCGCTATATCTTGGTACGCCTGAATATCCAGCAGCAAATATTGGAAAAACTAAAAGTTCTGGTATCGATTTATCAGTAGGTTACAACGATGTTTATTTTGATGATTTTAAAGTAAATACTAACATCAGCTTCACAACTTCTAAAAACAATGTAGAAGAAATTAACAATGGTGATAAATTTATTTGGGGTGCTGGTTACGGAATACCTTATACAAACTTAACACGTTTTGAAGAAGGATTCTCACCTGGATATTTCTTCGGATATAAAACTGATGGCATATTCCAAAATGCAGCAGAAGTAGCAGCTCATGCCACTCAAAATGGTGCTCAACCAGGAGATATCCGTTATGTTGATTTTAATCAAGATGGTGTAGTTAATGACTTAGACAGAACTAAAATAGGAGATCCATTCCCAGATTTTACCTTAGGTTGGAACTTGTCATTTGATTACAAAAACTTTGACTTTAACGTATTTACCTATGCTTCTGTAGGTGGAGATATTTACAGAGCTTACGATAGAAATTTAAACTTTACAAATAAGTTTGCAGGAACTTTAAATCGTTGGAGAGGAGAAGGTACAAGTAACACTGAGCCAAGAGTAGCTTTTGTAGATACTAACAATAACAGAAGAGCATCAGACCGTTATGTTGAAGATGGATCATTTGCTAAAATCAAAAACATTCAATTAGGTTACACCTTACCTGAAGGTACATTTAAATCAGCAGGATTTGCAAAAATTCGATTATATGCACAGGTTAAAAACGCATATACATTCACTGATTATACTGGTTTCGACCCTGAAATTTCATCAGGTGTATTGGATACAGGAATTGATAGAGGTTCTTACCCTCAACCAAGAACTTGGTCTTTAGGGGTAAATGTTAAATTTTAAAATTATATACCATGAAATTATATAAGCATATAACAATTTTAATCGCAACAATTTTCTTGGTGTCGGCTTGTACAGATTATGTAGATTACGACCCAAAAGACGATTACCAAATCACTGCTGATGTTTATTTTAACTCAGTAAATGATTACGAAGCTGCAGTTGTTGGTACTTATGACCCATTGCAATGGATGTACTTAAATATTCTTATCGGAGATATTGCATCTGACAATACATTAAGTGGAGGAGAAAGTGCAACCGACGTAATTGGTTTACAACAAATCGATAATATGACCCACAATTCAAATAATGATAATTTAACATCAATTTGGAGATGGTTATACGAAGGAATAAATCGTGCAAACTATTTAGAGCAAAATAAAGCAAAATTAGATTTCCCTAAGAAGGCCGCTCTTTACGGTGAAGTTTATTTCTTAAGAGCGTATTACTATTTTGAATTAGTAAAATTCTTTGGTGATGTTCCATTAGTAACTGAAAGACGCTTAACAGCTTCAGATTCTGGAACATTGGAAAGAGCTCCTAAGGCTAAAGTCTATGAACAAATAGAGAAAGATTTATTAGCTGCAATAGCCTCATTGCCTAGTAGTGCAACTCAAAAAGGAAGGGCTACTAAATTTGCTGCGCAAGCTTTATTAGGTAAAGTTTATTTATATCAAAATAAATTTACAGAGGCTGCAACAGTTTTAGAAAATGTAATTGGTGTTTATAGTTTAGTGCCAAATTATGGAAGTCAGTTTTTAAGAGCTGGAGAAAATGGACCTGAATCTGTATTTGAAGTACAACACACTAATACTTCTAATTGGTGGGATTGGGGCTTTACACCTCAAGGAACTGAAGGAAATTTTGGTATAATTCACAACGGACCTAGAGCATTTTCTGGACCAAATTACGCATCTGGATGGAGTTTTAATGTTCCTACAAAAGCATTATTTGATTCATACAATGCAAATGATTCACGTAGAGATGCTTCAATTTTAGATATCGTAGCTTTTGCAACAGCAACAGGAGCAGAATATGCCCAAGGTTATAAGCATACCGGTTATTTTAACCATAAATACATTCCTAGAGCTGGAGAAAGTGGAGCTCAAACCGAGTTAAATTATCTAACAAATTACAGAGCTATTCGTTATGCTGATGTGTTATTAATGGCAGCAGAAGCAAATAACCGTAAAACATCACCTAATGATGCTAAGGCTCAAGATTATTTAAACAGAGTGAGAAGAAGAGCATTTAACGGAAGTACTGCATACGATATAACAGCAACTGGAGATGCATTGAAAAATGCGATTTGGGCAGAAAGAAATTTTGAATTAGCAATGGAAGGTCACCGATTCTTTGACTTAGTTAGAACAGGTCAGGCAGCGAGCAAAATTCAAGGATTTGTTACAGGAAAACATGAAGTGTTTCCTATTCCTCAACAGGAAATTGATATATCAAAATTAACTCAAAATCCTGGGTACTAAAATTTAAAAATAAAAATTATGAAAGCATTAAAATATATTTTAAGTATTGTAATTGCAATTGTTGTTATTTGGAGTTGTTCTGATATTGAAGATAATTTTGACTTTGTCTCATCTGCAAAAGCTCCTGAAAAAGTAACAGCTCTTTACCACATTACTCAGGATAATACAGGTTTAGTAACCATGACTCCTAATTCAGAAGGAGCATCGTTCTACGAAATTTATTTTGGAGATGGTACTGTAAATCCTGTGAAAGTAAATCAAGGTGAAAGTGTGCAACACGTGTATAAAGAAGGAAACTACAAAGTTAAAATTGTAGGAACAGGAGTTACAGGATTAAAAACTGAAGTAACGCAAGACTTAGTTGTTTCATTCATTGCACCAAGAAATTTAGTGGTTGTAATAGAAAATGATTTAGCAGTTTCTAAAAAAGTTAATGTAACAGCCAATGCAGAGTTTGCTACATTTTTCGAAGTGTTTTTTGGCGAAGCTGGTAATACAACTCCGGTTTCTGCAAATATTGGAGGTACAGCCTCTTATGTGTACAAAGAAGCGGGTAAATACACTATTCGGGTTGTAGCCAAAGGTGGAGCAATACAAACAACTACTTTTACCAAAGAATTTGATGTGACAGCTATTTTACAGCCAATTGCATCGGCTGCAACACCACCTTCACGCTTACCAAGTGATGTGATTTCAATCTATGGAGGAAAATATACCAATGTTGCCGGTACTAATTACAATCCAGATTGGGGACAATCAGGGCAAGGTAGCAGTTATGCTGAATTTGATTTAAGTGGTGATAAAATGCTGCAATACATCAAATTAAGTTATCAGGGAATTCAGTTTGGTTCTACTGTTGATGCATCAAGTATGGAATATTTACATATAGATGTTTGGACGGCTGATGTAACTTCCATAGAAATTTATCCGATTAGTATTGCTAGCGGTGAGAAAAAAGTAACCAAGACATTGGTGAAAGATCAATGGAACAGTTTTGATATTCCTTTGTCGGATTTTACCAGTCAAGGTCTTTCAATGGCAGATTTACACCAATTTAAATTTGTTGGTGCTCCATGGGCAGGTGGCACAGTATTTATAGATAACTTGTATTTCTATAAAGCTCCAAGTCCTACTGCCATGATTCCAACAAGTTCAATAGCTAGCTTTGAGAACTTTAAAGAAATTAGCAGTTTTGACGGAGGTGATATGACCGTAGTAGCCAATCCTTCTAAAACCGGTAATTCATCTGATTTTGTTGGAAAATTAGTTAAAGGAAGTGGTCAGGTTTGGGCAGGTTCTAAAATTACATTTAACGATGCTTTAACGTTTACTAGCGAAACTACCGTAAAAGTAAAAGTTTGGTCGCCACGTGTAGGATTAAAACTTACAACAAAGTTTGAAGATGCAACTCCATGGCCTAATACTGTAGCATCAGCAGAGGTTACAGCAACTACTACTAAGGCAAATCAATGGGAAGAATTAACATTTGATTTCTCTGGAATTAGTACGTCAGTTAACTTTACTAACATGGTATTTTTTATTGATTTAGGCACCAATGGTGATGGATCAGCTAATTACACCATTTATATAGATGATATCAAACAGTTTCTTTCTACACAAAGTTCAACAATATTGGATTTTGAGAACTTTAAAGAAATTAGCAGTTTTGACGGAGGTGATATGACCGTAGTAGCCAATCCTTCTAAAACCGGTAATTCATCTGATTTTGTTGGAAAATTAGTTAAAGGAAGTGGTCAGGTTTGGG